>WBZP01000641.1_pt1 | contig 45734 bp, 44 predicted proteins | sample 5204301 | NCBI WGS metagenome assembly WBZP01 (sample SAMN12412401, study PRJNA552823) | activated sludge metagenome | isolation source: activated sludge from nitrification reactor of wastewater treatment plant... | place: USA: Pennsylvania | collected 2017
CGGTCTGCAGGTACTGCTCGTCGAGCTCCGATGCCCGGGCCTCGAGGCGGTCCATCTCGGCGGCCAGGCGCTGGACCTTGGCCCGGGTGCCCTCGACGTCCTGGGCCGACGCGGTGCCGGTCAGACCGGCGCCGACGATCAGGGCCACCGACGCGACGACGGCCACGGACCGCGCGGCGCGGGCGGTCCGGACGGGTCGGGAGGAGCGCGGGAGTGAGGTCTTCATGACGGGGACCAAGTCAACCACGTTCCGTGGTCTGTTACAAACAGGTGTCGAATCGACATCAGATCGGGTGATGTTACAGATCACCTGAGATATTTTCCGTGCACCTCAGGCAGACCGTCTGGTGGTCCCCCAGGCGAGGATGGGGGCTGACCCCGATGGGCGGCGGATCCCGACGGTCCCACCGTGGGGTCCATGACCGACCTCACCTCACCCCAGAACCCAACTGCGGCCAGCACCGCAGCGCCGACGGCGGGCCCGGCTCCCGGCGCACCCACCGATCCGTCGTTCGACGGCGAACCCCGGCTCCGACCGACCGGGCCGCCGACCCGTTGGGGCCGACCCGACGTCACCGAGTGGCTCGTCGCCCGCCGCAACGCCGGCGCCACCCCCGCCGCCATCGCCACCGAGCTGGTAGCCCGGGGATGGGACGCCGACGCGGCGGCCGACGCCGCCCGTCGGTCCCTGCGTCGCTCCGACCACCACCGGGTTCTGTACGGAACGCTGTGCTGGTCGGTCGGACTCGGCGCCCTCGGCCTGGCCACCGGACTGCACCAGCTCCTGGCCGACACCCCGGACCCCGAGTGGGCCGCGCTCTCGTTCACCCTGGCGGTGGTGCTGCTGCCGCTGGCCGGATGGTGCCTGTGGTCGGCGCAGCAGGTCGAGGCCAGCTCGGCGCACGCCGTGTGGTCCCCGACCCGACGCATGTGGTTCGCCGCCCTGGCCGCCTGCACCGCGATCATCGGGCTGATCCGACTGATCACCTACGTCTACCTGGTGATCGCGGCGTTGACCGGGGCCCGCGCCACGCCGTTGACCCCCGACGACCAGTTCCAGGTGCTGATCTCGTTGGCCATCGTGGTGCCCCTGTTCGTGTGGTCGTTCCACGAGTGGCGCCGATCCGACGTCGTGCTGTCGGGCCTGAAGGAGCTGGACCGCTCGGAGGGTGGACGGTGAGGGCCGCCCCGACCGTCGCCCCGACCATCGCCCCGACCATCGCCCCGACCATCGCCCCGGCCGTCACCCCGGCTGTCGCCCCGGCTGTCGTCGCGGGCCGAGCCGGCGACCAGCGACCGGGGTCCCTTCCCCCGCTGCCCGGACGCGACCCGGTGATCGACCTGGTCCGCGCCGGAGCCCTGGTGGTCGTGGTCGCCTGGCACTGGGCCTTCACGACGCTGCGCTGGGAGGACGGACCGAAGGTGTCCAACCCGGTCGGCGTGACGCCGGGGATGTGGCTGGCCACCTGGTTCCTCCAGGTCATGCCGCTGTTCTTCCTGGTCGGCGGCGCGCTGCACGCCCGCGCACTCGACCGGGCCCACGCCGGCGGCGCGCCGACGGCGACCCGCCGGCCCGCGTGGACCTTCGTCACGAGTCGCTACCGCCGGCTGGTCGTCCCGGTGCTCCCGCTGCTCGGCCTGGCTGCCGTCGCGGCGCTCGGCGCGGCGGCCGTCGGGCGGACCGACGTGGTCCGCGGCATCGTCCTGATGATCACGCCGCTGTGGTTCCTGGCCGTCTACCTGGTGCTGGTGACCGTCGCCCCGATCGCCCGACGACTCCACCTCCGGTTCGGGCTGTGGGTGCCGGTGCTGGGCGCGGCGGTCCTGGCCCTGGTCGACCGGGCGCTCGTGCTGCCCACCCGCGGAGACATCGGCGTGCTGCCCACGCTGGCGGTCTACGTCCTGACGTGGTCGGTGGTGCACCAGCTCGGGTTCCACCTGGCCGCGCTGCGCGCCGCACCCCAGGCGTGGGCGTGGATGACCGCCGCGGCAGGCTTCACCGCCCTCGCCGTCGGGGCCGACGTCGGGGGCTATCCGGCGTCGATGGTCGGCACCCATCCCGACCCGATCTCGAACCTGTCGCCACCGAACCTGATGGTCGTGTTCCTGGCCGTCGCGCAGATGGGTTCGCTGGTGGTCCTCGAGCCGAGGCTGCGGCGGTGGTGCGACCGACACCGGCGTCTGCTCGGTACCGCCGGGGCGTGGTCGATGACGGTGTACGTGTGGCACATGCTGGCCCTCGCGGCGTTCTGGGGGCTGGTCGTCGTGCTCGCCGGTCCGGTCGACGCGACCATCGACGGGTCGTGGTGGGCGCAGCGTCCGCTGTGGCTGGTGGGCCCGCTGCTGTTCGCCGTGCCGCTGTTCGCTCTGACCGGACCGCGCCGGACGCCGACCGATCGGGCACGATGACCTGAATGGGAACCGGCAGCGCCACCGCACGCCGCACCACTGCTCGCCGCACCGGACGGGAACGGGTGACGCCGACCACCGCTGCGCTCCAGCGACGGATGCAGCTGGCGCTCGGCGCGCTGCGAGGCGTCACGTTGGTGTGGTCGGCAGTGGTGACCGCGATCGACGCGTCCTCCGGGGTGCTCGACCGACCCGCGGCTGCCGCGGTGCTGCTCGCCGGCCTGGCGGTGTGGTCGGCGGTGTGGACCGCGGCGGTCGCCGGTCGACAGCGATGGGTGGACGGCGCGGTGGCGGTCACGCTGGATGTCGTGCTGGCCGCGGCCGCCATCGGGGCCGACCACTGGCTCTACGCCGGCGACCATCCGCAGTCGTTCGCGTCGGCATGGCCGCTCGTGGCCGTCGTCGCCACCGCGGTGGCCCGCGGGCCGATCACCGGCCTGATCGCCGGCACGGTCGCCGGGCTCGCCAACGTCGTGGGCGCTCTCACCATCGGGACCGGCATGGAGGGCGAGTGGCTATCCACCCTCGGCACCCTCGTCCTGCTCGCCGCGTCCGGGTGGGTGGCGGGCTGGGTGGCCGACCGGCTCCGCACCACCGCCCAGGCCGCGGCCGACGCCCAGGCCCGCGACGAGGTCGCCGCCACCCTCCACGACGGCGTGCTGCAGACCCTGGCGGTGATCCAACGACGATCCGACGACACCGATCTGGTCGCCCTGGCCCGCGAACAGGACCAGGCGTTGCGGGCCTTCCTCCGCGGCGGCCCCCCGACCGGGGCGGCCTCACTTCCATCGACCCCGCTGGCTCGGTCGACCCCGCTGGCTCCGTCGACCCTGCCCGCCCCATCGGCCACATCGGCGACCACCGGCGACGATGACCTGATCGACCGCCTCCGCAGTGAGATCGCCCGCATCGAGCGCACCCACGCGATCGACGCTCCGCTCGTGGTCATCGATCCCGGCACCTCGACCGGATCGGCCGCCACCGCCCTGATCGGTGCGGCGGCCGAGGCGTTGGTCAACGCGGCCAAGCACTCCGGAACCGACCGCGTGTGGGTCAGCGTGGATCGCCGCAGCCCGTCGGGCACGATGGTGGTCGTGCACGACGAAGGCGACGGGTTCGACCCGGCCACCACCCCCGAGGGAACGGGGATCACCTCGTCGATCCGCCGACGGCTCGACGCGGTGGGCGGCGGGGCGACCGTGTCCAGCGCTGTCGGACGCGGCACCGACGTGACGGTCTGGGCCCCGTGAGCACCGTCGCGGGTCGGGCCGTGCGCGTGGTCGTCGCGGACGACCACCAGATCTGGCGGTCGGGCATCCGGGCCGACCTCGGCGAGAGCTTCGCGGTGGTCGGCGAGGCCGAGGACGCCCCCGGCGCGATCGAGACCGCCCGCCGCGAACGGCCCGACCTGGTGCTGTGCGACCTGAACATGCCCGGCGGTGGCGGGATGGCGGTTGTGCAGGCACTCGCCGCCGAGCTCCCCGTCGTCGTCCTCACCGTCAGCGAGTCCGAACGGGACCTGCTCGACGTCGTCGCCGCCGGAGCGGTCGGATACCTGCTCAAGTCGACCCGCTCCGACGATCTGCGCGCCTCGCTCATGCGAGCCGCGGAGGGCGAGCCGGTGTTCTCACCGCAGCTCGCCGCGCTGCTCATCGGCGAGTACCGCCGCCTGGCCACCACCGGCGGCGACGGGTCGCTGCCGCTGAGCGAACGCGAGCGCGAGGTGCTCGCGCACGTGGCCCGAGGCGAGTCGTACCGGACCGTCGGCGACGCCTTGTTCATCTCGCCCAGGACCGTCGAGAACCACGTGCGCAACGCGATGGCCAAGCTGCACCTGTCGCGACGCCACGAGCTGATCCGCTGGGCCGTCGACCACGGCATCACGTGACCACCCCGGCCTCACCCACCGCGGCCTCACCCACCGCGGCCTCACCCACCCCGCTGCGTTCTCTGGCCGTTCGCGCCACCAGTGGCACGAGGAGTCATGAGAATCGAGGCCGACGTGGCCGGTGACCCCGCCCGCGACCACCGGATCGGCGTCATCGCCGGGGTGGCCGCCTACGGGCTCTGGGGATTCTTCCCGATCTACTTCCACCTGCTGGCGCCGACCTCGCCCGTCGAGGTCCTCTGCCACCGGATCCTGTGGTCGCTCGCGGTCATGGCCGTCGTGCTGGCCTGGCGACGCGACGGCGCATGGATCCGGCCGCTGCTGGGTCGACCGCGCCAGCTCGCCGAACTGGCGTTGGCCGCGCTGCTGATCGCCGTCAACTGGCTGCTCTACGTGTGGGCGGTCGAACAGGACCGGGTGGTCGACGCCGCGCTCGGCTACTTCATCAACCCGCTGGTCACCGTGACGCTCGCCGTCGTCGTGCTGGGCGAGCGGCTCCGACGGCTCCAGTGGATCGCGGTCGGCCTGGGTGCGGTCGCGGTCGCGGTGATCACCGTCGGCTACGGCGAGGTGCCCTACGTCGCGCTCGCGCTCGCCGTGTCGTTCGCCGGCTACGGCTTCCTCAAGAAGCGGGTGACGCTCGCTCCGTCCCAGTCGCTGGCGGCGGAGACCGCGATCCTGGCCCCGGTCGCGGCGATCGCCATGGCGGTGATGGCCCGCGGCAACGGCCTGGAGTTCGGCAGCGACCCGGCCATGTCGGCGCTGCTCGCCACGTCCGGGGTGGTCACCGCGGTCCCGCTGGTCCTCTTCGCCGCGTCGGCCCGCCGCATCCCGCTCACCATGCTCGGCCTGCTGCAGTACCTGACGCCGACGCTGCAGTTCCTGTGCGGCGTGCTCATCTTCGACGAACCGATGTCGGCCACGCGTTGGGTCGGGTTCGGTCTCGTGTGGGCGGCGCTGACGTGCATGTCGGTCGACGCCGTGGGTCGGCTGCGGGCCGGGGAGCGGTTGCAGGACTCCGACGAGGCGGTCGTGGCCGCAACCCCCGACCTGGGCTGAGGGCCGGGAGCCGGCCCACGCCAACCGGTCAGCGCCGGTCGGCGGTCACTCCCACTCGATCGTGCCCGGCGGCTTCGACGTGATGTCGTAGGCCACCCGGTTCACGCCCGGCACCTCGTTGATGATCCGGCTCGCCATCGACTCCAGCACGTCGTAGGGGATGCGGGCCCAGTCCGCGGTCATGGCGTCCTCGGACGTCACCGCCCGGATGATCACCGGATGCCCGTAGGTGCGCTCGTCGCCCATCACGCCGACGGTGCGGATGTCGGGCAGCACCGCGAACGCCTGCCAGATCTCGCGCTCCAACCCGGCGATGCGCAGCTCCTCGCGGACGATGGCGTCGGCCTCCTGCAGCAGCGCCACCATCTCGGGGGTCACCTCGCCGATGATGCGCACCCCCAGACCCGGACCCGGGAACGGCTGACGCCACACGATCTCGTCGGGCAGGCCGAGCTCGTGGCCCACCGCGCGCACCTCGTCCTTGAACAGCAGCCGCAGCGGCTCGACCAGGTCGAAGTCCAGGTCCTCGGGCAGGCCGCCGACGTTGTGGTGGCTCTTGATGGTGGCGGCGTGCGCGGTGCCCGACTCGATCACGTCGGGGTACAGGGTCCCCTGCACCAGGAACCGTGCGTCCTCCACGCCGCCGCGGGCGTCCTCGAACACCCGGATGAACAGCTCGCCGATCGCCTTGCGCTTGTCCTCGGGTTCGGTCACCCCGGCCAGACGCTCGAAGAACCGCTCCGCAGCCCGGACGTGGATGAGCTCGATGCCCTGGTGGCGCTGGAACGTCTCCACCACCTGCTCGCCCTCGTTCTTGCGCATCAGCCCGGTGTCGACGAACACGCAGGTGAGCTGCGCGCCGATCGCCCGGTGCACGAGCGCGGCGGCGACCGCCGAGTCGACGCCACCGGACAGACCGCAGATGGCCCGACCGTCGCCGACCTGGGCCCGGATCGCCTCGACCGACGACTCGATGAAGCTCTCCATGGTCCACGAGCCGGGCAGGCCGGCCAGCTCGTGGAGGAACCGGGTGATCAGCTCCTGGCCGTGCGGAGTGTGGGCGACCTCGGGGTGGTACTGCACCGCCCAGATGCGCCGCTCCGGCGACTCGATCACCGCGCACGGCGCGCCCTCGGAACCCGCGGTGGCGACGAAGCCGTCGGGCGGACGCTGCACCGCGTCGAAGTGGCTCATCCACACCGTCTGGTCGTGCGGCAGGTCGTCGGTGAGCAGCGACGAGTCGGTGCCGTCGATGCGGTGCACGATCGTGCGGCCGTACTCGCCGGCGCCGCCGCCGCCGACCTCACCGCCCAGCTGCTGGGCGATGAGCTGCTGTCCGTAGCAGATGCCCAGGATCGGCACACCCAGGTCGTAGACGGCCGGGTCGATCACGGGGGCGTCGTCGATGCGCACCGACTTGGGCCCGCCCGAGAAGATGATCGCGGCGGGGTTGCGCGCCGCCAGCTCGGCTGCGGTGATCGTGTGCGGGACGATCTCGGAGTACACCCGGGCCTCGCGGACGCGGCGGGCGATCAGCTGCGCGTACTGGGCGCCGAAGTCGACCACCAGGACGGTCGGCTGGTCGTCGACCACCGCCGCCTTCACCGTGTCGCCGCTCATCGCTGGGCTCTGTCCCACCTGGTCGCCGCTCATCGCTGGGCTCTGTCCTGCCCGGTCGCCGCTCATCGCTGGGCTCCGGGCCTCACGGCGGGCGGGGCGGTGACGACCAGCTCGGCCTTCTGCAGGTCCTTCAACGTGCCGTGGCCGGTGACGGCCATCGCCTTGCGCAGCCCACCCATCAGGTTGGTGCGACCGTCGGCACGATCCGACGGACCCAGCAGGATCTGCTCCAACGACCCGCGCCGCGGCACCCGTCGCAGACGACCCCGGGGCAGTCGGGAGTGGAACGACGTCATCGACCACACCGCACCACCGGCCGGCGCCTCGTCCGCCGCGGCCAACGGCGCTCCGAGCATGACCGCGTCGGCGCCGCACACGACAGCCTTGGCGATGTCGCCCCCGGTGGCCATCCCGCCGTCGGCGATCAGGTGCACGTACACGCCGGTCTCGTCGAGGTGGCGCATGCGGGCGGCGCGGGCGTCCGCGACCGCGGTGGCCAGCGGGTTGCCGACGCCCAACACGTGACCCGTGGTCGAGGTGGCGCCGGTGCCGATGCCGACCAGCACCGCCGCCGCGCCGGTGCGCATCAGGTGCAGGGCCGCCTGGTAGCTGACGCACCCGCCGACCACGACCGGCACCTCGAGCCGACGCACCAGGTGCTTGAGGTCGAGCGGATCGTGGGCGCCGCCGCTGACGTGCTCGGCCGAGGTGACCGTGCCCTGGATCATCAGCAGATCGGGCTCGGCCTTCTTGATCGTGGGCAGCAGGGCCTCGGTGTGCGCCGGGCTGACCGCCACGCACACCGTGGCGCCGGCGTCGCGGATCTCGGCGATGCGCTGCTCGACCAGCTCGGGACGAACCGGCGCGTCGTACGCCTGGCGCAGCAGGGCCACCCCGTCGCGGTCGTCGCCCTCTCCGTCGCGGGGATCGTGCGCGGCGATGCGCTCCAGCAGCGCGGTCGGGTCGTCGTGACGGCACCAGAGCCCCTCGGCGTGCAGCGCGCCCACGCCGCCCAAGCGGTCCATCTCGACCGCGGTGGCCGGGCTGGTCACCCCGTCGAGCGGCGCCGCGATCACCGGGAGGGCGAACTGGTAGGCGTCGATCTGCCAGGACGTCTCGACCTCGTCCGCGTCGCGGGTCCGGCGGCTGGGGACGATGGCCACCTCGTCCAGGGCGAAGCCCCGCCGCCCGTCCTTGCCCAATCCGATATCGATCTCTGCCACGTCACACCTGTCCGGAGGAAAGGCGGGATCTTACTGCGGTCCGGCCGACCGACCCCCGCCCGCGTCGCCACCGACGCTCACCGGTCGACGACGGCAGGGCCCCGCGGTCAGCGGTCAGCTGCGAAGGGAGCGCAGGAGCTGCTTGGCCATCGAGGTGTTCATCTGCCACACCACCCGCCGGCCGACGTCGGAGGCCTGGTGCACGACCCCGCCTCCGGTCATCTCCTCGATCGAGTCCAACCCGGCGATCACCGCAGAGCGGGTGGCGTCGGTGGCCTTGTAGCCCATGCTGGTCAGGCCCTTGACCAGGTCCGACTGGGCGACCGGATCGGGGGCCGCGGAAGCGATGATCCGCAGCGCGTCCTTGGTCAGCTCGGCGCCCTGGGTGACGGCCTCCGCCGCGGTGAGGCCGCCCTCCTCGTGGCCGTCGACCGACGCGAGCCAGCGCCGGACCTTGACGACGATCTCACCGTGGGTCTCACCTTCGAAGGTCACGCTCGGCATGGACCCACGCTACCGGCCCGTCCGGTGCGGACGGCGGCCAAGCGGGCGCTCTACCGGTCGGGATCGGTCGGCATCGGGCGACCCGACGGCCGGGCCGGGTGGTCGTCGTCGCCGACGATCAGTCGCGACGCCCGGTCGTAGGTGACGTAGTTCCACGCCCAGTTGACCATCACGTTGGCGCGGTTGCGGAACCCGATCAGCATGATCAGGTGCAGGCCCAGCCAGGCCATCCACCCCGGCGTCCCCGAGAACCGGAGGCGCCCCGGCAGCTGCGCCACCGCGTTGCGACGACCGACGGTGGCCATCGTCCCCTTGTCCACGTAGTGGAACGGCTCGGCGGGATGCCCGGCCAGCTCGGCGATCAGGTTGGCGGCCACCAGCCGCCCGCCCTGGATCGCCACCGGGGCGAGCTGCGGCAGCACGCCGCCGGAGCCGTCGGGTGACGCGGCCAGGTCGCCGACCACGGCGATCTCGGGGTGGCCGGGAACGGTCAGCTCCGGGGTGACGACCACCCGACCGCCGCGGGTCAGGGTGCCGTCGCCCAGGTGACGGGCGAGCACGTCGGCGAGCGGGCTCGCCTTCACCCCGGCGGTCCACACCAGCGTGGAGCACGGCACGCTGGAACCGTCGTCGAGTTGGACGACCTTCCCGTCGGTGCCGGTCACGCCCTGGCCGAAGACCAGCTCGACGCCCAGGCGGGCCAGGGTGCGAGCGGCCCGCGCCGACAGCTTGGGATGGAACGGCGCCAGCACCCGGTCGCCCGGTTCGACGATCACGACCCGGGCCTTGCGGACGTCCAGGGTCGGGAAGTCGTGCGAGAGGACGTTGCGGTACAGCTCGGCGATGCCTCCGGCGAGCTCGACGCCGGTGGGGCCGCCGCCGGCGATGACCACGTCGAGCACGCCCTGTTCGACCAGCGACGGGTCGACCGACGCCCGCTCGAACTGGCGCAGGAGGTGCTGACGGAGCTGCAGCGCGTCCTCGAGCGACTTGAGCCCGAAGCCGTGCTCGTCGACCCCCGGAACCCCATAGGTGTTGGTGACCGCGCCCGCGGCCAGCACGAGCCGGTCATAGGACAGCGCGGGTCCGTCGCGGAACACCACTCGCCGGTCATCGACGTCGATGTCGACCACCTGTCCCAGACGGACGTCGACGTTGGCCTGGGAGCGCACGACGGCCCGCACCGGAGCGGCGATGTCGTCGCCGTCGAGACCGGCGGTCGCGACCTGGTAGAGGAGGGGCTGGAACGTGTGGAAGTTGTTGGCGTCGACCAGCACCACGTCCACCGGCGCGGCGGCCAGGCCCTTCACCAGCTCCAGGCCGGCGAAGCCGGCCCCCACGACCACGACCCGACGTCGGCGTTCCATGCCGTCAACCTACCGGCGCCGCGGCCTTCGATCCCCCGACGGGGACCGACTAGCATCCCGCCATGGCGCCCCTCTCCGACGACTCCCCCGCCCCGTCCGCCTCCCCGTCGACCGCATCGGCCGGCCTCTCCGCCGCCATCGGTGACCCCAGCGACCGCTTCGGCTCCATGGGCCTCACCTTCGACGACGTGTGCCTGGTCCCCGGACCGTCCGACGTCATCCCCGCCGAGGTCGACACCTCGACCCGCCTGACCCCGAACATCGTGCTGGCCATCCCGCTCATGTCGGCGGCCATGGACACCGTCACCGAGGCCCGGCTCGCCATCGCCATCGCCCGCGAGGGCGGCCTGGGCGTCATCCACCGCAACCTGTCGATCGACGACCAGGTCACCGAGGTCGACAAGGTCAAGCGCTCCGAGTCGGGGATGATCGTCGACCCGGTCTGCCTGGGCCGCGACCACCTGGTGGCCGACGCTCTGGACCTGATGGCCAAGTACCGCATCAGCGGCGTGCCGATCGTCGACGACGACCACCACCTGGTCGGCATCCTGACCAACCGCGACCTGCGCTTCGAGGACGACCCCTCCAAGCGCGTCGACCAGGTGATGACCGCCGAGGGCCTGGTCACCGCGCCGCAGGGCACCACGCTGGAGGAGGCCCAGGCGATCCTCGGCCGGCACCGCATCGAGAAGCTGCCGGTGGTCGACGACGACGGCCGCCTCACCGGGCTCATCACCGTCAAGGACATCAACAAGAAGCTCAAGTACCCGAACGCCACCAAGGACCCGCAGGGTCGGCTGCGGTGCGCAGCCGCGGTCGGCGTCGGCGACGACGCGCTGGAGCGGGCCCAGGCCCTGGTCGGCGCCGGGGTGGACCTGCTGGTGGTCGACACCGCCCACGGCCACTCCGCCGGCGTGCTCGAGGTGGTCCGCAAGATCAAGGCCAACCTGAACGTCGACGTGGTCGCCGGCAACATCGCCACCGGCGCCGCTGCCGCCGCGCTGATCGACGCCGGGGCCGACGCGGTCAAGGTCGGCGTCGGTCCGGGCTCGATCTGCACCACCCGCATCGTCGCCGGAGTCGGCGTGCCGCAGCTGACCGCGGTGCAGGAGTGCGCCCGGGTGGCCGCCGCCCACGGCGTCGGCATCATCGCGGACGGCGGCGTGCGCTACTCCGGCGACATCGCCAAGGCGATCGCCGCGGGCGCCGATGTGGTCATGGTCGGCAGCCTGCTCGCCGGCGTGGACGAGACGCCCGGAGAGATCGTCCTCAGCCAGGGCGAGCGCTACAAGGCGTACCGGGGCATGGGCTCGCTCGGCGCCATGAACGCCCGCAGCTTCTCCAAGGACCGCTACTTCCAGGGCGAGGTCGAGACCACCGAGAAGGTCGTGCCCGAAGGGGTCGAGGGTCGGGTCCCCTACAAGGGCCCGGCGCAGAAGATCCTGTACCAGCTGATCGGCGGCCTGCGATCGGCCATGGGCTACTGCGGGTCGCACACCATCGGCGAGCTGCAGACCGGAGCGCAGTTCGTGCGGATGAGCCCGGCGGGTCTGCGCGAGGCGCACCCCCACGACGTCACCATCACCGCCGAGGCACCCAACTACTGGATGTGACGGGTTCCCCTCAGGACACGGCGAACCAGCCGTCGGTCCCGACCTCGGAGCCCATGCGCGGGACGTACTGATCGAAGTACACCCGCGACACGAGCTCGCGACGGCTGCGGACGTCGGCCTTCTCGAACACCGACTTCAGGTGGTCCTGCACGGTGTAGCGCGACATGCTCAGGGCGGTCGCGATGCCGCGGGTGTCGACACCCTGCAGCACCAGCTGGGTGACGTCGCGCTCGCGGGGCGACAGGTCGAACGCCGCGACCACGATCGCCACGATCTCGGGCGGTCGTGCCTCTTCGATGGTGACGACCACGTCGGTGCCCGAGCTGGTCGGGCCGCTCAGCGGCGACGAGTGCAGCACGAGCCAGCGCCCGCTGCGCCCCCGGACCCGCAGCCGAGGTGTGGCGGAGCCGGTGCCGGCGGCGAGCCGACGGGCCGCGGCCACGAGCCCCGCGATCACGCTCGGTGTTCCGGTGTCCTCGGGTGCCACACCCAGGTCGTCGAGCCAGGCGCTCGCGCCCTCGTTCATCTGGCCCAGGACGTCGTCGCCGTGGACGATCAGTACGGCGGGCGACGTCGGCAGCCTCCGCTGCGACTCGACGTCGGCGACCCGGCCCACCAGGAGCGCCGAGCGGAAGCCGATCGCCAGGTCCCTCGACAGGGACCCGACGAACGCGACATCCTCCTCGGCGTAGTCCGGGTCGCCGTCCCGTCGATGGAGGGCGAAGCCGCCCCACGTGTGACCATCCGCGCGGGCGATCGTCCGCAGCTCGTCGGAGAACCCGTACTGCGGGTGGAGGAACTCGCGGGCCCGGAAGAGCGCGTCCGGCTCGTTCAGCGCCTCGAGTCGCGCCGAGGTCGCCGGCCGTGACGACGCCGACAGCGCGGCGAAGTTCGTCGGGTTGTCCTGCCCGTACTCGATGGTCCCCCACCGAGCGTCCAGCTCCTTGTCAGCGGACAGCTCACCCAGCTTGATGGATGCGGTGCACAGGTGCGTGGCCGGGTCGAACAACGCCGAGCACATCGCCCGGTACGGAACGGCGCGGCGCAGCGACCCGTCGACCTCGGTCAGGAACTCGAGGAGCGGCAGGCCCGCCCGCGACACGACCTCGATGTCACGGCGGACCCGCTCGGCGGTCAGTTGGCTCATCACGAGTTCCACTCTGCACGGTTCCGACCGTCGTGGGCACCCCCACATTGCTGGGGGTGGCCGGGACCCACCGCTCGCGGTCCACAGGAACACGACGCGCGGGGATGGGCAGGAACGGCCGGCGGCCTCAGTGTGGCGTGATCGGGCACCCCCGCCCGACCCGACCCGGAGGCGTTCCATGCTCCCGTTCCTGATCATCCTCGTGGGCTGCGCCGCCCTCGTCCCGCTGCAGTGGCAGCGGCTCCGACCACCGGGCCCGCGGACACGACCGCGACCCGCGCTCGGAGCGACGGCGGTCGTGCTGGCCGGCGCGGTCACCGTCGGCTCCCTGTCGGCGACGTTCAGGCCGGCCGACGCCGAGGACACCCCCGGCGACGCCGACGCCGCGACGCTCGCCGGCGACCGCATGGTCACCGCACCGATGGCCGGCTACCAGCTCGCCGACGCGTTCGGCGATGTCCCCGGAGTCACCCAGGTCGACCCGGTCGGCATCGCCGACGACGGCACCATCGTCGGCAACTACGTCCACGAAGGCCGACCCAAGGCGTTCCGGGCCCGACCCGGTCAGCCGTTCGAGGAGCTCTACGCGGCGGGCGCCGAGCGCATCACCGCTGACGCGGTCGCCCCCGACGGAACCATCGCCGGCCACATCGCCACCCTGTCCGCACCCGACGCGGACGGCTGGGTCGGGGTGTGGGACCCTGACGACGAGGGCAACCTCGGGGACTTCACCCGCCGGCTGGCCCAGCCCAAGGGCGCCCCGACCGTCGAGACCGTCCGCGCCGTCAACAGCCGCGGCGACGTCCTGCTGGGCACGTCCGTCCTTCACCCCGACGGCAACCGCACCCTGCTCGCGCACCCCCAGCCCGGCGGGCTGAACCCGCAGCTGAGCGCCCTCGACATGAACGAGACCGGCCAGGTCGTCGGCTTCGCGACCTGGACCGAGTTCAACCAGCCCGTGACCCGGGCCGTGCAGTGGAGCGCCGGTGCGCCGGTGCTCCAACTCCAGTTCGGTCAGGTCAGCGCCATCGCGGACGTGATCGCCGATGACGGCACGATCGGGATGCGGGCCGCCACCGGCACCCCCGAGCAGGGCTACCGCACCTGGGTGGTCGCACCCGGCGTGGGGCCGGCGACCCCGGTGGCGCCGCTCGGCCAGGAGGTGCTGCTGCGCGACATCAACGAACGCCGCACTGCGGTGGGCATGGTCATGGCGGACGGCGCGCTGAGGCCCGTCGCCTTCGACGGCACGCTCAAGCGCCTCGACCGGCTCGTGGACGAGCCGACCGTGCACCTCCAGAGCGCGATCGGCATCAACACCGACGGCGTGATCGCCGGCGACGTCGACTGGCAGGGCGCCGCGTCGGTGTTCCTCGCCCGGCCGGTCAACCCGGTCGTGTTCGTGCACGGTGCCGGCGCCAGCCGCATCTCCCGGACGGCCCCCCGCACCGCGGACCGCGGCGACGAGGGAGACCAGGAGTGGATCCGCTGCGGGGCGGACCGCATGCACCTCAGCCTGTGGCCCGAGGACGTCCAGGCCGGTCGAGCGCTGACGAACCTGGCGGCGTTCGCGCCGCTGCGCGACGAGACCTGCTACGGGATCGGCTCCTGGGCCGACGACGCCCTCGGTGTCTACGACACGCTGCTCAGCCACATCGAAGGGACCGGGTTCCGCCCCTACCGGGTCGACGCCCGCCTCGACCGCTACACCACCGCCGGCTGCGACACCTCCCAGAACAACCCGAACCTGTTCACCTTCGCCTACGACTGGCGACTCGACAACGGCGACAGCAGCCGACGCCTGGCCGACTTCATGGGCTGCGTGCGCAGGTTCTGGCCCGACCGCGACGTCAACATCGTCACCCACTCGATGGGCAGCCTGGTCGCCCAGCGCTACCTGCTCGACGCCGGTGATGACGCCCCCGTCGACCGGCTGATCACCTTCGGGGCGCCGTGGCTCGGCTCCCCCAAGCTGGTCAACGTCCTCTACACCGGCGACTTCGCCGCCGGTCCGGTCAACGGCCCGGCGGGCGTCATCCGCCACATCGTCGGCAGCTTCCCCGCCGCACACCAGCTGATGGCCGGGCCGTACTACCACCAGCTCGCCACCCGCCCGGTGTTCCGCGAGCTCGGAGCGGACCGCGACCTGGACGGCGTCGACCGCGACGACTTCACCTTCGCCCACCTCAAGCAGATGCTCGACGCCGAGAACCCCACCTTCACCCCCGGCACCGTCGCCGAGTCGTTCCAGACCCAGGCCGGCCAGGCCGACTGGAGCTCGCTCGACACCGACGTGGACATCACCCACTTCGTCGGGCTGCAGGCGGGGCGCAACACGATCGGCACCGTCGTGTACCGCACCCGACCGGTGTGCCAGCTCTCCACGTTCAGCTGCGAACCCCGGACCGTCGTCGAGCAGTCCCTGGTTTGCGGCGACGGCACGGTCCCGCTGGTGAGCGCAGCCCGGGTGGGCCGCGGCCGTGACCTCAACGCGCCCGACGCCGAGATCCAGGTCCTCACCTCGCCGTCCGCCGATGAGAACGGGCGGGCCGAGCACACCGGGATGACGACCAACCCCGCGGCGCTCGGACGTCTCGACCAGCTGCTGGCGACCCCGTCGGCCAAGGACGGACCCGGCACATACTCGGCACCCCTGGGGGCCGAGGACCAGGACACCGCCAGCTGCGGCGGGTCCGGGAACGGCGCCGGACTCGCCGCCGGCCCGGGGGCCCCGGACCGGGCGCACTCCCTGCGCTACCTCGAGCTGCTGGGCGGCTCCGACGTCACCGTGACCGACGACCTCCGCCACGTCACCCCGATGGCCGACGGCTCGACCGGCACCGTCCCCGGCGTCACCCAGTTCCGCTCGAACGCGGAGGACGCCGGACTCACCACGCTGCCGCTGTCGTCGACGCGCACCTACCGGGTCGCGTTCCACGCCACCGGCGACCCCCTGCAGCTCGAGCTGCTCGACGGCACCCAGGACAACCCCACGCGGGCCATGCGCTGGACCGACGTCCAGGTGCCCGAAGGCGCCGCCGAGTTGGAGATGGTGCCGGAGCGCACCCCGGTGCTGCGCGTCGACTCCGACGGGGACGGCGAGGTCGACTCGCCGGTGCCACCCACCGTCGACCTGTCCGGTCCCGCCGCCGCGGACGTCACCGCTCCCGAGCTGACCGTCACCGCCGTCGGCACCGGGGAGGACCGCCGGTACGCGGTGTCGGCCACCGACGACGGCCCCGGGGCCATCGACGTGCTGGTGTCGACCGGCGGCCGGTTCGCCCCCTACGACGGACCGTTCAGCGCCCCGGCGGGCACGACGACGATCCGGGCGTTCGCCACCGACGCGGCCGGCAACCGGTCCCCGATGACCGACGTCGCGATCGGCTCGGTTCCCACCACGCCGCTGACCACCGGGACCCGCACCCCCGAGGCCAACCCGCGGGGTTGGAACACCGGTCCGGTCGACGTGGCGCTGCGCGCCGAGGCCGCCGGAGGCGTCGCCTCGGTGACCTGGTGGGCCGAGGGCGCCACCGCCACCGCGCCGAGCACCGTCGCCGGCGACCGGGCGGACGTCGCGGTGACCGCGACCGGGGTCACCCACCTGCGGTTCCGCGCCACCGGCGCCGACGGCACCGTCGAACCGGTGCGCACCCTCACCGTGCGCATCGACGACGACGACCCGTCGGTCCAGCTGCAGACCCCCTACGCCGACAGCACCGTCGCCGACCTCGACCGCATCGCCGGGACCGCCGCCGACGCCACCTCCGCTCCCGCCGAGGTCGACGTCGAGATCCTCGACCCGGACGACCGGGTGTGGGACGGCGACTCCTGGGAGGACGTCGGCGACGGCGAGCACCGGTGGCTGAACGCCACCGTCACGGCCGGCCCGGCGGGCACCGCGACCTTCGAACGTCGCTCCGCCAACCCGTCGGGAGCGGACCTGCCTCCGGGCGGCTACCGCATCGGTCTGCGGGTGACCGACGGGGCCGGACACCGGAGCGTCACCGAGCCGGCCCGGGTGACCGTGGCCGCGGAGGCCGCGTGGCAGGCGGTCGAGCTGGCGCCCCTCGGCCCGTCGCAGACCTCGAGCGCCCGAGCGGTCGACGACCGCGGCGCCGTGCTGGGCACCACGACCGACGGCGGCACCACCGACGTGGTGTGGGCCGGCGGCACCGTGACCGCTCTGCCGGTCGCGGAGGACGCCGAGGTGACCGCCCGCTCGATCGACGGGTCGATGGCCGGATCGGTCTCCTCGGGCGGCGGCGGGAGCCGGGCGTTCGAGTGGAGCCCGACCGGATCCCCGACCGAGCTGGCGCTCACCCCGGGGACGACGTCGAGCTGGGCGGTCGACCGCAACGACGCGGGCACCGTGATCGGCATGACCGGCAACGCCGGCGTCTTCGTCGACGCCGTCCGCTGGGACGACGACGGTGCCCACCGCCTGGCGCTGCCCTTCACCGGGGTGCCGGCCACCACCGACATCAACTCGGGTGGAGCGATCGTCGGCTGGATCGACCCGCCCGACATCGGCGACGTCACCCCCCGCCGCGCCGTGCGCTGGGACCCCGACGGAACCGCCCATCCGCTCGGCACGCTGGGCGCCCCGTCGCGGGCACCGAGCACGGCGACCGCCGTCAACGACCTCGGGGTCGTGGTCGGCTCGGCGTGGACCGACGTCGAGATCGCCGGCGACCAGCACGCCGTGGTGTTCCGTGACGGCCGGGCCGTTCCGGTCGACGCCGGCCTCTTCGCCGACGGCGCCACCGCCACCGACGTCAACGACCGGGGCTGGATCGTGGGCGACTACACCACCCGCACCGGTTCGCTGCCCCGGGCGTTCCTGTCGACCGACGCCGAGTCGGCCGTCGACCTCAACACGCTGCTGCCCGACGGGTCGGGCTGGGTGCTGGAGCGGGCCACCGGCATCAACGACCTCGGTCAGATCGTCGGGCGCGGCCGGCTCGACGGCGTGCCCCGCGGGTTCGTGCTGTCGACTCTGCACGCCCCGGTCGCCGAGGACGTGTCGGTGACCGCTGCCGGCGAGACCCGCATCACCCTCGACGGGTGGGACCCTGACCCCACCGACACGTTGACCCACCACCTGGTCGGCACCGCGTCGCACGGCTCGGTCGAGCTCCTCGACGGCGGCGTGGTGCGCTACCGACCGCAGCGGGGCTTCACCGGCACCGACCGGTTCGACTACCGGGTCGAGGACGGACGGTTCCGCTCCGGGTCGGCGACGGTGACCGTCACGGTGACCGAGGACCCGACCGGACCCGACAACCGGGAACCGCTGGCGACGATCACGCTGCCGGCCACCGGCATCGAGGGCACCTCGGTCACCGCCGACGGCTCGGCGTCGAGCGATCCCGACGGCGACGAGCTGATCTTCGCCTGGGACCTCGACGGCGACGGCGCCTTCGACGACGGAACGGCACCGACCGCGACGACGACGCTGCTCGACGACGGACCCCACAGCGTGGCGCTGCGGGTCACCGATCCCGACGGCGCCACCGCGAGCGCCACCGCGACCCTGACGGTGCTCAACTCGGCGCCGACGATCGGCGGCCTGCGGGGCACCGCGTCGGTCACCGCCGGGACTCCGCTCGAGCTGTCGGGCACCGTCGACGACGTCCCCGCCGACACCCACACCGCGGTGCTCGACCCCGGTGACGGCTCGGCGCCGGCCCCGGTCACCGTCACCGACGGTCGGTTCACCCTGCGGCACACCTACGCCACGGCCCGGGTCCACGACGCGGTCCTGAGCGTCGTCGACGACGACGGCGCCCACGCCGAGGCCCGCATCACGGTCACCGTCGACGCCCCCGAGCGGGTTCTCGCCCCAGCCACGATCAGCGTGGCCGGTTCGGTCGCCGTGCCCGGCAGCGGGACCCGGCCGGACCGCATCGGTCTGGTCGGAGCGGTGATCGCCCCGACGGGCTCGACGGGCTCGACGTGGGGGGCGATCGGAATCGCACGGACGGGCTCGACGCCGATGGCGCTCGGCAGCGTCAAGGTGACCAGGGCCGGCACCTACACCGAGGGCGGCGTGCGCTACGGCGTCGTGATCGGCACCGGCGTCCTGGGCTCCGGGCGGACCGCCCGGTCGGTCACCTACGAGCTCACCGTCGCCGACGGCCGCCCGGATCGGGTGTGGTTGAAGGTCACCGACAGCTCGGGCGCGGCGGTGACCGGGCTCACCGTGGGTGGCACACCGCCGGGCGGAGGGCTCACGTTCCTGTCGGGCAGCGCCTCGGTCACCCCTCGCTGAGGTCACGTTCTGCCCCGGTGGATCCGGCTGCCGTCCTCCCGGCCCCGAGCCGCGAGGACGGCAGCCGGTTCGCCGCCCGGCGTCTGCGCTGTCGAGTACGGCGGGGCAGACTCGGCCCATGCTGATCGCCCAGATCTCCGATCCCCACGTGACCATCGAGGGGACCGCGGTCCGGTCGCTGGTCGACACGCCGCAGCGCTTCGCCGACGCGCTGGCCACTTGCGCGGCGTTGCCGAAGGTCCCCGACGTGATCCTGCTGACCGGTGACCTCGTCAACGACGGGACCGCAGCGGAGTACGAGCTGCTCGCCGAGGCGCTGGCCGAGGCCCCGTGCCCGGTCCTGCCGATCCCGGGCAACCACGACGACCCCGTGCTGCTGCACGCCACCTTCGCCGCGCTCGACGTGTGCGGTGCGACGCTGCCCGACCCGCGGTCCGGACCGTTCCACTACGTGGTCGACGACCACCCCGTCCGTCTGGTCGCCCTCGATTCCACCGTCGCCGGCCACCACCACGGGCAGGTCACCGAGCAGAGCGCGGCGTGGCTCGACGCCACCCTGGCCGCCGCGCCGGAGCATCCGACGATGCTGTTCATGCACCACGTGCCGTACGCGACCGGGGCGTGGTGGTTCGACTACTCGGGCATCGCCGGACGGGACCTGCTGCGCGAGGTGCTGGTTCGCCACCCGCAGGTGCTGCGGGTGGTGTCGGGACATGTCCACCGCGCCACGTCGACCCAGTGGGGTCACCTCACCCTGAGCAGCGCGCCGTCGACCGCGTTCCTGAGCGGGACCGGCGTCGGCGACGGGCCGCCGCTGATCGTCGACCAGCGCTCCGCCCCGCAGCTGTTCGCCGTCGACGGCGACTCTCTGGTCGCCTCCGAGGCGGACCTGCCGGGGCCGCGGCTCAGCATCGACATGCGCGACCTGGTGCAGGACTGGTCGACCTACGAGTCGGTCACCCGGTCCCGGGGACCGGTCCCCAAGGACATGTTCGGCGGCTGAGGAGACCGGCGGGAGGACGACGTCCGGAGCCGCCGGCCGGGCGATCCGTTCCGCGGACCACCGCCGCTACGGGCAGGCGAGCGTCTCGATCAGCGCGGCGAGGCGGGGATGGTGCGCACGTCGTAGGCGACAAGCGCCCGATCGTCGGACACCAGGATCAGATCCTCTTCGAGGGCCTGCGCGACGAGCATCCGGTCGAACGGGTCCGCGTGGTGCGGCGGAAGCCGTCCAGCCCGCTCGGCGTGGGCCAGCTCGATGGGGAGCGGGTCGAACCCACGATCGAGGCACTCGCCGGCGAAGCCTTCCGGCGCCGACAGCTTTCCGATGGCCCGCTTGATCTCGACCTCCCAGACCGTGACGGCCGACACATGGATCAGGTGGGCAGGATCGCGGAGCATCTCGCGAACGTCCGGGGCCATGCGGTCCGGAGACGACAGCGCCCACAGGGCGACGTGCGTGTCGATCAACAGGTTCACGGGCGCCGGCCGGCGAAGGCGTCGGCCACGTCGTCCGGGAGCGAGTCGAAGTCCTCGGACACCGTGATCGGGCCCCAGCCGCCGAGTCGCCGCGGAGGCAGCACGGGCCGGAACGGCACGAGCTTTGCCACCGGCACGTTGTGGCGACGGATGACGATCTCCTCGCCCGTCTGCTCGACCTGGGCGATCAGCGCAGACAGACGGGTCTTGGCGTCGTAGATGTTGACGACCATGGCGTCAGCTTACGGCGACCTGGCCAGGTCTGACCAGACCAGTGGGCCGCGGAACGGCTCGATCGTCACCATGTCGGGGGTGATCCGCAACCCGGCGCTCGATCACCTCGGAGCAGGCCGATGGGACTCGCCACCTCTCCTGAGCGCACCCGAGGTTCGTCGCCCAGGGCTTCGACGTCCTGACACGCTGACCGGCGCGGTCAGGGCCCGCTCAGACGACCCGATCGGTCTCCCCCGGCAGGAGGAACCCGGGCGGGATGTCGCGTGCCGGATCCATGTCGATCGGGGTGCCCGGGTCGGTGCCGGTCAGCCGGGCGAGCAGCTGGCGCAACATGGCGGCGGTCGCGCCCCACACCGTGTCGCCGTCGAGGTCGAAGAAGTAGATCGGCCGGCTGGTCGGACCCTCACCCCAGCGCTCCTCGCGGAACACGCCGTCCGCGGTGAGCTCCGACAGCGGGACGTGCAGGACCCGGTCGACCTCGGCGTCGTTGGGCTGGAGCTCGGGCACCCGCGACACCATCGCCACCACCGGCACGATGTAGGCGCGGCGCGAGATGGTGGTCAGGTGGTCGAGCTCGCCGAGCGGTTCGACCAGGGCCGGGTCGAGGGCGATCTCCTCGTTCGCCTCGCGGAGCGCGGTGGTCAGGTGATCCTCGCCGGGATCGGCGCGCCCACCCGGGAAGCTGACCTCGCCGCGGTGGGTGCGCAGGTTCCAGCTGCGGCGGGTCAGCACCACGTGCAGCTCGCCGTCGAGGTCGTAGATCGGCACCAGCACCGCCGAGGGCTCGGCGCCGTCCGCGGCGACCGGAGCGGCCAGCCCGAGCCGGTCGCGGGGGTACACCGAACGCACCCGGTCGGGCAGGATCAGCCGCGACTGCGGGTCGAGCTGCGACCACGGCGCGGGACGGCCGGGGGTCCAGATCTGCGGACGAGGGATCCGCTGCGGGCCCCCGCGGGACACGTTCAGGCCGCGCCCGACGACGCCTCGACGAGCCCTTCGAGCAGGTCGCGCAGACCGTGGGTCTTCAGGTTGCTCATCGTCCGCCCCGGCGGCGTCTCGCCACGCTCCCACTCCATCCAGTACTGCAGCAGCTTGGCGGGGTCAGGGGCCGGACGGTTCTCCATCCCCGGCACGATATGCCCGCCCGGGTCAGGACCGCGTCGGGCGACCCGGACACGACGTCGGATTCTCTGGTCGGGATTGTGACAAGGGTTGTCAGTGCGGACCCCTATATCGCCGGACGCGGGACGGCCCCGCCCGGAGGGCGGGGCCGTCCCGCGTCCGGCGGGCCTGATCACATCATGCCGCCCATGCCACCCATGCCGCCCATGTCGGGCATGCCGCCGCCGGCGGCAGCCTCCTCGGGCTTGTCGGCGACGAGGCACTCGGTGGTCAACAGCAGGCTGGCGATCGACGCCGCGTTCTGCAGCGCGGCACGGGTCACCTTGGCCGGGTCGATGACGCCGGCCTTGAGCAGGTCCTCGAACTCGCCGGTGGCGGCGTTGAGGCCGACCGAGCCGGTCTCACGCTCGAGCTGCTGGACGACGACCGCACCCTCGAGACCGGCGTTGTCGGCGATGAGCCGGGCCGGGGCGTCGAGGGAGCGCAGCACGATGCCCGCACCGGTGCGCTCGTCACCGTCGAGGGCCTCGACGGCCGAGGCCACCGCGGCCTTGGCCCGCACCAGGGCGGTGCCGCCGCCGGCGACCACACCCTCTTCGATGGCGGCGCGGGTGGCCGACAGCGCGTCCTCGATGCGGTGCTTCTTCTCCTTGAGCTCCACCTCGGTGGCGGCGCCGACCTTGACGACGGCCACACCACCGCTGAGCTTGGCCAGGCGCTCCTGGAGCTTCTCGCGGTCCCAGTCGGAGTCGGTGTTGTCGATCTCGGCCTTGATCTGGGCGACCCGACCGGCCACGTCCTCACCGGAGCCAGCGCCCTCGATGATGGTGGTGTCGTCCTTGGTGATGACGACCTTGCGGGCCTGACCGAGCAGGTCGAGGGTGGTGTTGTCGAGCTTGAGGCCGACCTCTTCGGCGATGACCTGACCGCCGGTGAGGATGGCCATGTCCTGCAGCATCGCCTTGCGACGCTCGCCGAAGCCCGGAGCCTTGACCGCGACCGAGTTGAAGGTGCCGCGGATCTTGTTGACCACCAGGGTGGCCAGCGCCTCGCCCTCGACGTCCTCGGCGATGATCAGCAGCGGCTTGCCCGACTGCATGACCTTCTCGAGCACGGGGACCAGGTCCTGGACCGAGCCGATCTTGCCGTTGACGAACAGCACGTACGGGTTCTCGAGCACCGCTTCCTGGCGCTCGGCGTCGGTCACGAAGTACGGCGACAGGTAGCCCTTGTCGAACTGCATGCCCTCGGTGAAGTCGAGCTCGATGCCGAAGGTGTTGGACTCCTCGACGGTGACGACGCCGTCCTTGCCGACCTTGTCGATCGCGTCCGCGATGACCTCGCCGATCTTGGGGTCAGCGGCGGAGATGGCGGCGACCTGGGCGATCTCGGCCTTCTCGTCGATCTCCTTGGCCTGCTCGGCGATCGAGTCGACCGCGGCGGTCACCGCAGCCTCGATGCCACGCTTGACGCCGACCGGGTTGGCACCCGCCGCGACGTTGCGCAGGCCCTCGCGGACCAGCGCCTGGGCCAGCACGGTGGCGGTGGTGGTGCCGTCGCCCGCGATGTCGTTGGTCTTGGTCGCCACCTCCTTCACCAGCTGGGCGCCCATGTTCTCGAAGGGGTCCTCGAGCTCGATCTCACGGGCGATGGACACGCCGTCGTTGGTGATGGTCGGGGCGCCGAACTTCTTGTCCAGCACCACGTTGCGGCCCTTGGGGCCGATGGTCACCTTCACGGCGTCGGCCAGGCGGTTCACGCCGGCCTCGAGGGAGCGACGAGCGTCGTCGTCGAACTTCAGGATCTTTGCCATGTGTGTGGGTTCTCTCGTTCTGTCGAGTTGTCGGTCAGACGGTCAGACGGTCAGGGACCGGATCGTCACTTGACGATGGCGAGGATGTCGCGGCCGGAGAGGATGAGGACGTCTTCGCCGTCCTGGGAGACCTCGGTGCCGCCGTACTTGGAGTAGACGACGGTGTCGCCCACGTTGATGTCGAGCGGGATCAGCTCGCCGGAGTCGGAGCGACGGCCGGGGCCGACGGCCAGGACCTCTCCCTGCTGGGGCTTCTCCTTGGCGGTGTCGGGGATGACCAGCCCGCTGGCGGTCTTCTCCTCGGCCTCGGCGGGCCGGACGACGATGCGATCCTCGAGGGGCTGCAGGCTCATGGGTGGTGTTCCTCCGTTGGCGATGAGCACACGTGTGAAGCGAGCGCCGGTTAGCACTCGGTTGTGGCGAGTGCCAACGGTAGCACTCGTGCAGGGCGAGTGCTAACGGTCCGCGGGAGGTTCCGGGCCGGCGGAGAAGGCGCTCAGGTCGAACACGTCGACGGCCAGTCCGTGCGCGGCGACCCGAACCCGCCCCCCACCCCGTTCTGTTCGTTCGATCACACCCTCAGAGCTGTGATCGAACGAACAGAACGGGTCGCGGACGGCGTCAGGGGGCGGGGGTGGGGACGGGGGTGAGCCAGCGGCCGTGGTAGTCGGCGTGGGCGACCAGCCGGTCACCCCCCTCGGGCCACCGCCTGACCCACACCGCCACCCGCCCGCGGTCCCACACGTCGGGTTCGAAGCGCACCCACACGACCGGCTCACCGGCCGCGGCCCGCTCCCCCGCCGACTCGATCGCCGCGGTGACCGCGGCCCGCTGGTCGGTCGGGATGTACTGCCACACGATCGAGTGCTGCACGATCGTCGCCGTGCCCTCACCGACCGGTCGGGCCAACACCTCGGCCAGCACCTCGGCGGTGGGTCGCCCAGCCGTCGCCACCAGCTCGGCGGGGACCTCACGAGCCAGGTCGATGGCGGCGGCGAGCCGCGCGAAGCGCTCGACCTGGTCGGGCCACACGAACGACAGCAGCGTGAGCCGCCCCTCGACCGACGTCGGGTCGATCGGGTGGGGATCGATGCCGGTCCTCTCGACGACGCCCACCGTCGACAGCCCGGCCCGAGCCATGGTCGGCATCTCCGGCGCCAGCCGCACCCGGCTGTCCGGATCGCCGAGCACCGGGCCGGATCCGCCACCGGACAGGTCGAGGCGGAAGCGGTCCAGGCGCAGGTTCAACCCGCCGGAGCAGCCGATCTCGACCAACCTCGCCGGCCCGCCCCGATCGGCGAGGGCGACGGCGTGTGCGTGGCCCAGCGCGGCGGCCCGGCCGACCTCGTTGGTCTGCACCTCTCGGTCCAGCCCGGCCACCAGCGCGTCACCGTGGTGGTCGACCAGCCCCGCCCACCCGGATCGAAGGACCCGGTCGCCGTCCGCGTCGGCCGGCGGGGCCTCACCGCCGCAGCTCGGCAGCAGCGACGCCCACTCCGGCGCCGACCCCGCCAACGCGAGCCGGTGCGCGGCGCCGACCAACCGCAGCGGTCCGGCCTGCCCGAAGCGCAACCCGGCCCGCTCGCTCAGAACCGACCACGACGGACCCTCGGCCCGGACGTCCGCGGCGACGATCCGCAGGAGGCGGGCCCACAGCGGGGAGCCGAGATCGTCGCACGCCGCGGCCTGCTGCTCGAAGCGACCGGCCCACTCGTCGGCTCCGGCAAGTTCGTCGGCTCCGGCCCACTCGGAGGTTCCGGCCCGCTCGCCGGCGACGGCGCCCTCGCCGCTACCGGCGCCCTGGTCGGTTCTGCTGGACGCCTCCCCCACGTGCTGCCGACCCTCAGCGGTGGCTGGTCAGCCGCAGGTTGGGGTCCGCTCCGGTGCTCAGCGGCGACGGTCCGTCGTCGCGCAACCGGTACCAGCCGGCCGAGGCGATCATCGCCGCGTTGTCGGTGCACATGGCCCGGCTGGGCAGGAAGGCGTGGAGGCCGTCGTCGGTGCACGCGGTCAGGAACTGCTCGCGCAACAGCGAGTTGGCGGCCACCCCGCCGCCGATCGCCAGCGCCCGGGCCCCGGTCTCCGCCGCCGCCCGCCGGGCCTTGGCGACGAGCACGTCGACCACCGCGGCCTGGAAGCTGGCGGCCACGTCCGGCGTCGACACATCCGGGTTGGCCCGCACGTGGTTGACCACCGCGGTCTTCAGGCCGCTGAAGGAGAAGTCGAGGCCGTCGTCGATCATCGAGCGCGGGAACCGAACCGCCTCGGGGTCGCCGTCCATGGCCTCACGGTCGATCGCCGGGCCTCCGGGGTAGCCGAGGCCGAGGAAGCGGGCGACCTTGTCGAACGCCTCGCCGGCCGCGTCGTCGAGGGTCTGGCCGAGGATCCGGTAGCGGCCGTGGTCCTCCATCAGCACCAGCATCGTGTGGCCGCCCGACACCAGCAGCACCACCATCGGCAGCTCCAGGTGCGGGTCCTCGAGCAGCGCCGCGTACAGGTGCGCCTCGAGGTGGTTGACCGACACGAACGGCACGTCCCAGGTGAGCGCCAGCGCCTTGGCCGCCGACACGCCGACCAGCAGGGCGCCGATCAGGCCCGGCCCGGTGGTCGCGGCGACGGCGTCGATGCGGCGACCGTCGACGCCGGCCTCGACCATGGCCCGCGCCACGACCGGGATGATCAGCTCGTTGTGGGCCCGGCTCGCGATCTCGGGCACCACGCCGCCGTACTTGGCGTGCAGGTCGACCTGCGAGCTCACCACCGACGACAGGACGTCGGTGCCGCCCCGCACGCACGCGGCGGCGGTCTCGTCGCACGACGTCTCGATGCCGAGCACGAGCGCGTCGGAACCCGCCGCGGCCCCGCCGAGCAGTCGGGGTGACGCCGCGTCAGCCGGCACGGTCCACCACCAGTTCGGCCAGGGCGACCGGCAGCGCGTCGGTGAGCGCGTCGAGGCGCGCCCGACCCTCGTCGGTCCCGATCCCGTGAGCCCACATGATGAGGGCGTCCTCCTTGATGTCGTTGTAGTAGTTGGGCCGGACGCCGCCGGGCGAGAAGCCGAAGCCCCGGTACAGGTCCTGGGCGCCACGGTTGGTCACCCGCACCTCGAGGGTCAGGTCCTCGACATCCAGCGCCAGCGCCTCGCGGAACAACACGAGCAGCATCCGGGTCGCGATGTGCCGGCGGCGGTGGTCGGGGTCGACGGCCACGTTGGTGATGTGGCCCTCGAAACCGGTGAGCATCAGCCCGGCGAAGCCGACGACGCGGTGCCCGTCGAGCGCCACGACGTAGCGGCGCGACGTCGGCATCCGCAGCTCGCCCTGGAACAGCGACAGCGACCACGGCCGGTGGTTGGTGCGGTTCTCGATGTCGACGACGCCGCGCAGGTGACGTCGCCGCATCGGGACCACGACCACGCCGTCGCCAGCGGGAGCGACGACCGACGGGCCACGGTGCGTCGGGAGCACGGAGCGCTCAGCGGGCATCGCGCACCGACCAGTTGATCTCGGCGTCGGGTCGCCGCAGGTAGATCGGTTCGATCGCGTCGGGCCGCTCGAACTCCTCGCGCAGCGCCCGGGCATGCGCGAGCTGAACCAGCGACTCGGCCGACGGGTGGCAGTGGTCGTGAGCGACCAGCTCGACCTTGGCCAGCCCCTCGAACGCCTCGGCGTAGCGGTTGGCGCCGTCGCCGACGAGCAGGATCTCGTCGGGGCTGGCGAGCAGCTGGCTGGCCAGGTCGTCGGGCGAACCGATCTGGTGCTCGCCCAGGCGTTGCACGCCCCCGGGGACCTGTCGGTAGAAGGCGTAGTAGAGCTCGCCTCGGCGGGCGTCGATGGCGGTGACGATCAGTCGGTTGCTGAACCGGACCGGGAACGCCAGCAGGTCCAGGCTCGACACGCCGATCATCGGGACCCGCAGGCCGAACGCGATCGCCTTGGCCGTCGCCACCCCGACGCGCAGGCCGGTGAACAGGCCGGGCCCGACGTCGACGGCGACCAGTCCGATCTCACCGAGCTCGATGCCGGCCTGACCGCAGATGAACTCGATGGCCGGGGTGAGGTTCTCGGCGTGGCGCTTGGCCTTGCCGGAGTGCGCCGAGGCGAGCACGCCCTCGTGGCCTCCGATGGCGCAGCCCGCCTTCACCGTCGCGGTCTCGATGCCCAGGATCAGCACTCGCCCACTCCGTCCCGTTCCGTCGGCGCGCCCCGCTCACCGGTGCCCGCGTCGGCGTCGCCAGCGTCGGCACCGCCCTCGGTCCAGGGCGCCAGCGCCGCGCCCAGGGCGCGGACCCGCGCCGACCACCGCGGACCGATCGGACGCAGCTCCACGATGCGACGCTCGAACACCTCCGCCGACCCGGCAGCAGCCTCGGCAGCAGCCTCGGTAGCAGCCCCGGTAGCAGGGGCCGAGCTCTCACCCGGCGGCGCCGGGCCGTCGGGCACGTCGAAGCGCAGATGGACCTCGAGGTAGTCGTGCGGCAGGGCCGGGGCGATCGTGTCGCCCCACTCGATCACGGTGACCGACCCGTCGTCGAGCAGCTCCGACAGTCCCAGGTCGAGCGCCTCGGACACCTGCTCCAGCCGGTACACGTCCAGGTGGTACAGGTCGAGGCGACCGGTGTAGCTGCGCACGAGGGCGAAGGTGGGGCTGGTGATCTGCTCGTCGATGCCGAGCCCCCGGCCGAAGCCCTGGGTGAACGCCGTCTTGCCCGCGCCGAGTTCGCCGACCAGGACCAGCAGGTCCGACGGGCGGGCCAGCTCGGCCAACGCCGCCGCGAGGTCACGTGTCTCGAGCACCGACGCGGTCCGCGCCACCAGCCGGGCCTGATCGATCACGCGGAGCCTCCCGCGTCGACCGACGCGCCGGTCCCGGCCGAAACAGCTGTGCCGAGCGTGTGCTTGGCCCGCACCAGGTCGGCGCGCATCCCGGCCATCGGTTCGCCGCCGCCGCGCAGCACCGCGGCGGGGTGGAACGTCGGCACCAGCTGCACGGGCGTGCCGTCGGGGCGGTCCCGGTACGGGTACACCGACCCTCGGAGCCTGGTGATCCCCTCGCGGGTGTCGAGCAGCAGCCGCGACGAGAAGTTCCCGAGCGTGACGATCACCTTGGGTCCGATCAGGTCGACCTGGGCTTCGAGCCAGGGGCGGCACGCCTCGATCTCGTCCGGCTTGGGGTCCCGGTTGTCGGGTGGTCGGCACTTGACGACGTTCGCGATGTAGGCGCGGTCGCGGGTCAGGTCCATCTCCTCGGCCATCAGGCGATCGAGCAGCTGACCGGACCGGCCGACGAACGGCAGGCCCTGGCGGTCCTCCTCGGCGCCGGGCCCTTCGCCCACGAACATGAGGTCCGCGTCGGGGTCGCCGGACCCGAAGACGACCTGGGTGCGGCCCTCGGCCAGGCGGCAGCGCCGACACTCCAGCGCCCGGTCCCGCAGCTCCGCGAACGCCGCGGCCCGCTCGGCCCGGTCGGCCGGGACGGGTGAGTCATCTGCGACGGGAGCCACGATCCGAGCCTAACGGGACGCGCCCGGGGAGCCCGACGCGCGGGCGGCAGCCGGCGTCACCATCGAGACGTCACGGTCGAGGGGTCACGGTCGAGGGGTCACGGGACCAGCCGGTCGCCGGGCGCCAGGTCGGCCATCGCCGCGACCTGCCGGATCGCCCGGTCGACCACCTCGACGGCGTGGGCGCGGACCCGCTCGACGGTGGCATCGACCGCCCCGGTGGCCGCCGCGACGAAGGCGTCACCGTCGACGCGGCTGTGCGCGGGTGTGATGGCACGGGCCAGCCCGTCGTGCGCGCCTCGGGCGACGTGGTGGCAACCCAGCTTGTCCAGCCTCGCGTTGGTCACCACGACACCGATCGTCGTGTTTGTGACGGCGCCCGTGCCGGCGGCGCCCGTGCCCCTCGCTCCCGTGCCGTCGACGGTGCGCTCCAGGCCGGTGTCACCCGGCGGCGGGAGCTCCGGCCACGGCTCGTCGTCGTATCCGGCGCCGTGGACGTCGCCCCAGGGGTTGGCGGCGATGAGCGCGGCGACGACCAGGTCGCCGTCGCGCCGCAGCGCACCGACCAGCCCGCCGGCAACAGCACGCTCGATGCCCCTCCACTTGGACGCGGTCGCTCCGGTGCCGGCACCGATCCGGCCGAGGGCCGAACCCGCCCCCGCACCGGCGATCGCCTCGGCGGCCGCGATCCGACCCTGCTCGACCCCGGGACGGACCGAGGCGTCGCCGACGGCCAGGTCGAACAGGCTGAGACCGACCACGATCGGCACCCGGCCCGCCATGGTCGGCAGACCCCGGTCGTGCTCCTCGAGGACACCGGTGACGCCGACCGCGGCGGCCAGGCCGAACGCAGAACCCCCGCTGAGGACCACGGCGTCGATCGTCGGCACCGTCGCCGCCGGGTCGAGCAGGGCGAACTCGTGGCTGGCCGGCGCCCCGCCGCGCACCTCGCCCGAGGCGACCACCGCCGGGTCGAACACCACGACGGTGCAGCCGGTGAGGGCCACCGGGTCGCTCCAGTGCCCGACCGCCACCCCGTCGATCCCGTCGATCACGACCCACCCCCACCGGATGGGTCGGGTTCGGCCCCGGCGGGCCGGTCCGCCCACCCGTCGACGAAGCCGGCGCCGTGGCTGATCCGGGTCAGGTGCCGCCGTGGCAACCTCGGGCCGAACCCGCAGACGATCTCGTAGGAGATGGTGCCGAGCATCTCCGCCCACTCGCCGGTGGTGATCTCCTCGTCGCCCTGGCGACCGATGAGGACCACCTCGTCGCCGACGGCCACCTCGGGCCCGTCGGTCACCTCGACGACCAGCTGGTCCATGGTCACCACGCCGCGCATGGGCCGACGCACGCCACCGATCAGCACGTCGGCGCCCAGCTCGCCGAGCCGACGCGGAACGCCGTCCGCGTAGCCGAGCGGCACGACCGCCAGACGGGCCGGGCTCCGGAAGCGGTGACGCAGGCCGTAGCTGACGCCCTCGCCGGCGGCGACGCTGCGCACCCTCGACACCTCGGCGCGCACGTTCATGGCGGGCTCCAACGGGACCGGGAGCTCCAGGTCGGCCGACGGGGGCACCCCGTAGGTGGCGATCCCGACGCGCACCAGGTCCAGCCGCGCCGCGGGGTGTACCAGCGCGGCGGCGGAGTTGGCGGCGTGGCGGAGCCCGGGGTCGATCCCCGCCGCGGCGAGCTCGGCGAGCACCGCGGCGAAGATCTCGAGCTGCTCGTCGGTCTCGGGACGGTCGGGCTCATCGGCGACGGCCAGGTGGGTGAACGTGCCCTGGAGCGCCAGACCGGCGTCGAGCACGGCGCGGGCCAGGTCGACCGCGTCGGCGGGGTCGCAGCCGACGCGGTGCATGCCGGTGTCGACCTTGAGCTGAACCGGCCACGGCGTCCCGCCGGCCGCGGCCGCGGCCGCGGCGATCCCCTCGGCGGTGTCGACCGTGGGGTTCAGACCGGCGGCGAAGGCGTCGACCATGGCGTCCGGCGGCGGTTGGGACAGCACCAGGACCGGGGCGTCGATGCCGACGTCGCGCAGCTCCTGGCCCTCTTCGACCAGAGCGACGGCCAGGCGGTCCGCCCCGGCCGCCACCGCGACCGCGGCGACGTCCTCGGAGCCGTGGCCGTAGCCGTCGGCCTTGACCACGACGCACAGCTCGGCGGGGGCGACCAGGTCCTTGAGGACCGCCACGTTGTGCGCCACGGCGTCCAGGTCGACGTGGACGGCGGCGTGACGAGGCATGACAGGTCGATGCTACCCGCCGCCCCGCCCACCCCCGGCTCCGCTCTGTCCCGCAGGGACGCGGTGATCACCGCGTCCCTGCGGGACAAAGCGGGGGTTTGGGAGGTGTCAGCCGAGCAGGTCGGCCCAGGCGTCGGGCAGCGCGTCGGCGACGTCCGAGGCGACCAGGCCGCGCCGCGGACCGAGCTCGGCGGCCCGACCGTGCAGGTGCGCGCCTGCGGCCGCGGCCCGAGCCGGCGACGCCCCCGACGCGATCAGAGCGGCGATCGTGCCGGTCAGGACATCGCCGGTCCCGGCGGTGGCCAGACGCTCGTCCCCGGACCGGACCAGCAGCACGTCGCCGTCGGGCTCGGCCACCACGGTCGTCGGCCCCTTCAGCAGCACCACCGCCCCGGTCGTGGCGGCCAGGGTGCGCGCCGCGTCGACGCGGTCCTCGCCGGGGGGCGCCCCGGTCAGCATCTCGAACTCGCCGTCGTGGGGGGTGAGCACGGTCGGCGCCGGCACGTCGCCCACGACGGGACGGGAGTGGAGGGCCGCGGTCGGGGCGTCGGCGATCGCGGCCAGGCCGTCGCCGTCGAGGACGACCGGCCGGTCCGTCGCGGCCAGCGCGGCGCGAACCCGCGCTGCGGTCCCGGCATCGCGACCCAGTCCGGGCCCGATGGCGACGCAGCCGAACCGGGAGGTGTCGGTCGACATCAGACGGTCCCAGTCGTCGGTTCGCGCCCCGAGCACCACCGCCTCGGTCGGGGCGGGCGGGTCCTCGACGCCGGGGACGGTCAACCGCACGTAGCCGGCTCCGGCACGCAGCGCGGCGGTCGAGCACAGCTGCGCGGCCCCGGTCATGCCCGGCGACCCGGCGACCACCCACACGGCGTGACGCCACTTGTGGTCGTCGACGGATCGGGCCGGGACCCAGGCGAGCACGTCGTCGTCGGTGACCAGGTGGCAGCCTGCGGCGCCGACCACGGCGGTGTCCTCGACGTCGAGGCCGATGTCGGCCACGACGACCTCGCCGGCGTAGCCCGGTCCGGCTCCGAGCACGAGGCCCGGCTTGAGCGCAGCGAAGGTGACGGTGCGAACCGCGGGAACGGGAGCGCCCGACACGGCGCCGGTCAGGCCCGAGATCCCCGACGGGATGTCGACGGCCAGGACCGGAGCACCGTCGACGTCGGGGAACCGGTAGTGGCCCCGGAACCCGGTGCCGAAGGCGGCGTCGATCACCAGGTCGGCCGGGCCGAGCACCGCGGGGGCATCAGCCACGTCGTGCACCGTCACCCGCACCCCCCGCCGGGCCAGGAGCGCGGCGGCGACCCGACCGTCCTCGCCGTTGTGGCCCGGTCCGGCCACGACCACCACCCGACGCCCGTAGGTCCCGCCCATCAGGTCGACCGCAGCCCGGGCCACGGCGCCGGCGGCCCGCCCGACGAGCACCTCCACCGGCTCGGCGGCCGAGGCGTCGACCGCGGCCATCTGCGACGGGGTCAGGACGGTGAGCACACCGTCATCCTGCCGCGACCCGCCACCGGATGGGGCCGAGATCGGCGGCGCCGGGATCCCCGACCGGACGGTGCCCTCGGGACGGACCCCGCCGGGACGGTCAGGTCCGGGCCAGGACGATGGCGTGGGCCATCGGACCGTCGTGGGTGAGCGACACCAGCCAGCTGGTCACCCCAACGGTGTCGGCCACCTGGCGGGCCCGACCGGTGAGCCGCAGTGACGGTGAGCCGTCCGCCGCGGTCAGCACCTCGACGTCGGTGAACGACATGGCCGACATGCCACGGCCCAGGGCTTTCATCGTCGCCTCCTTGGCCGCGAAGCGGGCGGCCAGGTGCGGGAGCGGATCGGCGTGTCGACCGCAGCGGGCCTGCTCGGCCGGGGTGAACAGGCGGTGGAGCAGGCTCGGCGTCCGCTCCAGAGCGGCCCGCAACCGGTCGACGGCGACCAGGTCGGTGCCGACCCCCACGACCGTCCCGACCCCCGCGACGCCGACCGACGCGGGCACGTCCCGGTCGGTCACGCCCGCCAGCGGTCGGCCAGGTCCAGGATCGGGACCGTGAGCAGGTCGGCCACCGACTGCTGGGCCAGCAGGTCGTCGCGGAACACGTCCTCGGTCTCGGTGACCGCGTCCTTGAGCGCCTGGTAGCGACGGCGGTAGCCCTGGAGCACCGCGCGGGCGGTCGGCGCGGGCAACGTGTCGGGCAGCACCACGTGCAGCAGCTGCAGGCCGGTGGTCACGCCGTCCTTGGTCTCGGGGACGATGACGACCAACCGGCCGTCGGCCCGGCCCCGAGCCACCATCAGCTCCTGCTCGCGGGCGACCAGGGCCTTGGTGCCGCGCAGCCGGCTGTCGCGGTCGACCCGCGACGCCAGCCCGGTGGAGATCCCCCGACGGTCGAGAACCACCAGCTGGGCCTGGTCCAGGTCGTCGCCGTGCTCGACGGCGTAGCGGGTGGAGCCGACGACCTCGATGACCGCCGGGTCGAGCTCGCCGAGGGAGCGGAGGGTGGAGTACGTGAGGCGGTCGCGGGGAGAACCGGCCTGGATGAGAGCGTCGACCAGCGCGACCTGCAGCAGCGACTCATCGGAGCGGCTGATGCCGACGGTGACGGTCTTGGCCTGGTGCTTGATGGCGTCGACGGGACGGGTGAGCTCCTCGATCGCCGCGGTCAGACCAGCTTCGAGGTCCTCGAGCACGACTCCCGGGGTGCCGACCTTGCCGAACTCGACCTGGTAGGCGTCGAGCGGAGAGATGCCCAGCGCGTAGCGGAACAGACCCGCGACCCGCACCGCGGTACCGGCCTCGAGGTGCCCGTCGTAGGAACCGGTGCGCAGGCCGTCCATGAACGCCGAGGCCGACGCGGCCAGGACCGGTCGGAGCCGACGCATCAGCGCCTCGCCGTCGTTCAGCTCCCGCAGGTCACCGCCGAGGGTGGAGACCGCCTCGTCGATCGCGGCGCGCACCTCGCGCAGCGGCCGGGCCTGGGCGTCGATGCCGAGAGCGGCCTCGTAACCGAACAGGTGCCCGACCATGGTGGCCAGCACGAACCCCAGGCGGGGGTGGGTGTCGGGCACGCTGAGCACCGCCAGCGCGGCGTCGAAGGCGCGGTCGCCGTCCGAGGCGATGACGATCGGGGCGGCCTTGTGGGCCCGGAAGATCGCCACCTCCTTGGCCACGTCATCGGCGGTCGATCCGACCAGGCCTGCGGCGCACACCAGGATCATCGGTTCGGAGGACAGGTCGATGTGCTTCTTGTCCTCGGTGGCGTCGCACGCGATCGACTTGTAGCAGAGCTCCGACAGCTTGATCCGCAGCTCGCGGGCCGCGATCTGGTTGGGACCGTTGCCGACGATCGCCCAGTAGCGGCGCGACGGGGCGAAGGTCCGGGCCGCGGCCGCGATGTCGGGGCGGGTGGCCAGGGTGGCCTCGAGCGCGGCGGGCACCCGGGCGAGGGAGCGCAGCAGCTCCTGCTCGTCGGGGTGATCGGGGGTGCGGCCGCCGGGCACCTGCTCGGAGATGGCGTAGCCGAGCAGCAGTCCGGCCGCGACCTGCGCGTAGAACGCCTTGGTCGACGCCACGCTCATCTCCACGTCGCGTCCGTCGGAGGTGTAGAGGACGCCGTCGGCCTTGTCGGTCAGGTCCGAGTTGCGTCGGTTGACGATCGCCACCACCGACGCTCCCCGCCCCCTCAGCAGGTCGACGGTGCGGTTGGTGTCGGTGGTGGTGCCCGACTGGCTGATCGCGACGGCCAACGTGTCGGACATGTCGGCGCGGAGGCGGAACCCCGACAGCTCCGTCGCCGGCAGCGCCTCGACGCGGACCTCGGTGTCGGCCAGAAGCTCGCGGAGGTGCTCGGCCAGGCTCTGCCCGGCGACCGCCGCGGTGCCCTGCCCGATCACGAGCACCCGGGTCAGCTCGCCGGCGGCCAGCCGTCGACGGACCTCGGCGGGCAGCGAGTCCTCGGACAGCTCGACGTCGAACCGGCCGTCCGACTCGATGAGCTTGCCCCGCAACGTCTTGCGGAACGAGCCGGGCGCGTCGGTGATCTCCTTGAGCAGGAAGTGCGGGAACGTCCCGCGGTCGATGTCGCGGGTGGTGATCTGCGCGTGGGTCAGGTCGTCCGCGGTCACCGGCAGCTCGGTGCCGTCGTAGGACCAGCGCCCGATGCCGTCGATCTCGCCGGCCCGTCCGGCGGCCAGCTCGACGATCTGGCCCCGGCTCGCGACCGGGTTGTCGGGATCCGCGGGGGTCTCGCCGTCGAGGCGGAGGTAGGTGGCGGTCTCCTCGACCAGGCCGTACGGCTCGGACGCGACGATGTAGGCCTCGTCGGCCAACCCGACGTACAGGGCCTGTCCGCTGCCGCGCAACGCCAGGAGCAGTCGGTCCGGGGACGCGGCGGACGCCGCCCCGATCGCCACCGACCCCTCCAGGCGTGCGACCGCCTCGCGGAACGCCTCACGCGGTGCCCTCCCGGCGACGAGACCCCGGCTGACCATGGTGGGGATCACCTTGGCGTCGGTGGTGACCTCGGCGGGGAGGCGCAGTCCGTCCGACGCGACCAGGTCCGCGTGGTTGTCGACGTCGCCGTTGAGGACCGCGGTCACGCACGGGGCGCCGCCCGCACCGGGCTCGAGCGCCATTCCCTCGGCGCCGGGTTCGGCGTCGAGCTCGTCGGACACCTGGGGATGGGCGTTGGGCTCGGAGATGATCCCGATCGACGCCCAGCGGGTGTGGCCGAGCACCAGACCGTCGACGTCCGCGGAGCGCAGAGCGCGTTGCAGCAGGTCGTCGGAGCGGATCGCGGCGCGAAGCGCCGCGGTGTTGTCGCCCAGCTCCCCGATCTCGGCCGCGGCCTTGTGGACCACGACCAGCACCCCGTCACCGAGTCGGACCGATCCGTCGGTGAACGACACGCCGGCGCGCTCGTCGAGGGCTCGGCTCACGGCGGGGTCGGCCGGGTCCAGCCCGTGGCCGGTCAGCTGCACCTCCAGGCCGGCGGAGTCGCGGCCGCGGACCTCGAGGCGGTCGATGGCGGACAGCGCCTGGTGAAGGCTGAGGGCTACGGCCACGCCGGCCTCGGTGCCGCCGTCGGCGTCGAAGGTCGCTCCGAGGAGCCCGTCGACCTCACGGACGGCACGGAGCCGGTCCTGGCGGATGGCCCACAGCGCGTCCTTGCAGGCGAGCAGCGCGGCGTTGACCGCTTCGAGCTGCTCCGCGGGCGGTGCGGTCTGGGGGTCGTCGAGCTCGGCTTCGAGTCGGGCGAGCCGCTCCGCGAGCCCGTCGGCGGCCGCGGCCAGTCGGTCCGCAGCGGCGCGGTCGGAGCGGAGGCTCAGCACACCGGGGACGCCGCTCAGCGCAGCGTCGACCGAGGCCAACCGCTCGGCGGCGGTGGACAGTCCGGCCGCTCGATCCTGCGTCGACTCCGGGTCGGACGCCTCGAGCAACGGAGCGACGTCGTGGAGGACCTGGGCCAGCTCCGCCGCCGCGGCCGGCGTCCGATCGGTCGGTCGCCGGACGACGGCAATGATCCCACACACCTTGGTGCACCTCCCTCGGGGGTTGACCAAGTGTAGGGGGTGCCCGATTTCCGCACCGAGTCGATCACCCGATCCACAGGAGCGGGTGCGGACCGACGTGGCGGTCAGGTCAGGGTGCGCAGGGCCTCGACCGCCGCGACCAGGCCGTCGACCGCGGCCGCGGCAGCGTCCTCGGTGGGCGCCTCGGCCATGACCCGCACGACCGGCTCGGTGCCCGACGGCCGCAGCAGGACCCGGCCCTCGTCGCCGAGCTCCGCGCCGACCCGGTCGATCTCGTCGGCCAGGCGGTCGGCCACGTCGGGCATCGGGGCGTCGACCGCGACGTTGCGCAGCACTTGGGGCAGCTTGGTCATGGCCGCGTCGACCATCGCCCCGACGGTGACCTCGCCGCCCAGCACGCCCTCGCGGACCACCAGGTCGGCCAGCACCACGGCGCTCAGCAGACCGTCCCCGGTCGTGCCCAGGTCGCCGAACACCAGGTGGCCCGACTGCTCGCCCCCCAGGCTGAAGTCGCCCTCGGCCATGGCCGCCAGCACGTGGCGATCACCCACCGCGGTCTCGATCACCGTGATGCCCTCGCGTCCCATCGCCTGACGGAAGCCCAGGTTGGACATGACGGTCACCACGACGGTGTCGTCGGTGAGCCGCCCGCGGTCGCGCAGGTCGGTGGCGCACATGGCCATGATCTGGTCGCCGTCGACCAGGCGGCCCTGCTCGTCGACCGCCAGGAGTCGATCCGCGTCGCCGTCGAAGGCGAGCCCCAGGTGGGCGCCCGTCCCGAGCACCGCGGCCTGGAGCGCCCCGGGGTGGGTGGAGCCGCAGCCGTCGTTGATGTTGACGCCGTCGGGTTCGGCGAACAGGACGGTGACCTCGGCGCCCAGGTCCGCGAGCACGTCGGGGGCGATGGCCGACGCGGCGCCGTTCGCGCAGTCGACGACCACCCGCAGCCCGTCGAGTCGACGGCCCTCGGTGACGCCTTCGATCGACGCCGCGTACTCGTCGGCCAGGGTGACGTCCGCGAGCAGGGATCCGACGTCGGCCCCGATCGGGACGCCGTCCTGGGGGGTTCCGGCGGTCGCCACCGCGTCGAGCGCCGCGGCGATCACCGCCTCGACGGCGTGCTGCTGGTCGTCGGTCAGCTTGAGCCCGCCGGGGGCGAACAGCTTGATGCCGTTGTCGGCGAAGGCGTTGTGCGACGCCGAGATGACCACACCGACCACGCCGTCGCGCTCGGCGGCGAACGCCACCGCGGGGGTGGGCACGACGCCGGCCAGAACCGCATCGGCACCCTCGGCGCACACCCCGGCAGCCAGGGCGGCCTCGAGCAGCGGACCCGAACGGCGGGTGTCGCGGCCGATGACGACGCGCCGGGCACCGAAGGCCCGGACCGAGGCCCGGCCGATGGCCGTGGCGATCTCGGGGGTGAGGTCGCGACCGGCGAGCCCGCGCACCCCGTCGGTGCCGAAGCGGACGGTCACCGGGGGACGATCAGCGCTTGGAGTACTGCGGGGCCTTGCGGGCCTTCTTGAGGCCGTACTTCTTGGATTCCTTCTCGCGTGCGTCGCGGGACAGGAAGCCGGCCTTCTTGAGGGCGGGGCGCAGCTCGGGGTCGACCTCGATGAGCGAGCGGGCGATTCCCAGACGGATGGCGCCGGCCTGGCCGGTCACGCCGCCACCGTGGAGGGTGGCGTCGACGTCGTAGGTCTCGCTGGTCTCGGTGACCCGAAGAGGCTCGGTCAGGATCATCCGGTGCGTCGCGTTGGGGAAGTAGTCCTCGAGCGGGCGCTTGTTGATGGTGATCACGCCGGTGCCGGGCCGCAGCCGGACGCGGGCGACGGCCCGCTTGCGACGGCCGGTGGTCTGGGTGAGAGGGGTGCTCATCTCTGCTTGATCTCCGTGCTCGACGCGTCTCAGGCCCGGGCGCGGGCGTGCTCGATGGCCAGGGGCTGCGGCTGCTGGGCCGCGTGAGGGTGGGTCGGTCCGGCGTACACCTTCAGCTTCTTCAGCATCTGGCGGCCGAGTCGATTCTTGGGGAGCATGCCCCGCACCGTGCGGCGGACGGCCTCGGCGGGCTTCTCGGCCAGCAGGGTGGCGTAGGTGGTGGAGCGGATGCCGCCCGGGTAGCCGGTGTGGCGGTAGACCTGCTTGGCCTCGGCCTTGTTGTTGGTCAGCACGACCTTGTCGGCGTTGATGATGATCACGTGGTCGCCGGTGTCCATGTGCGGGGTGTACATGGCCTTGTGCTTGCCCCGCAGGACCCGGGCCACCTCGGTGGACATGCGACCGAGGGTCAGCCCCTCGGCGTCGACGACGTACCAGTCGCGTTCGATCTCGTCTGCTCGTGGCGAATAGGTGCGCACAGCGCTCACTCTCTTCTGCTTCGATCTCAACCGGCCGGGTGGCGGACGACCCCGACGTGGGGGTGTGGTCCAACGGGCGGGTCCCGGCCTGCGGGGCCGACGGGCACCCGCGATACCGGCGACCGCTCGGGCCGACGGGCAAGCGTACGGGCTGGGCGTCCGAGGGTGCAAGCGGCCCCCGGGGCGGCCCCAGTGCCGCCCGCCGAACTTGTAGCCCGCACGCCGCCCCAGCGACCACCAGCTACAACATCGCCAGCCGCCGCCGAACTTGTAGCCCACACGCCACCCCAGCGACCACCAGCCACAACAACGCCAGCCGCCCCCGAACTTGTAGCCCACACGCCACCCCAGCGACCACCAGCTACAACATCGTCAACGGCGGCGACATCCTCAGTAGCCGACCTCCCACAGGACCAGACCGTGGGGTGGGGCGAGTTGACCGGCCCGGGCCCGGTCGAGCGAGGCGAGCGCGGCGGTGACGTCGTCGGGCGTGCGTCGACCCCGGCCGACGTCGACGACCATCCCGGTGATCGATCGGACCATCTGGTGGCAGAACGCCGTCGCGCTGATCGTGAAGGTGAGCAGACCCGGGCGATCCGGCGACTCGTCCCAGCGGGCCGAGAGCACCCTCCGCACCAGCGACACCGGCGCCGCGCCCGGAGCGGTGGCCCGGGGCCGTCGGCAGAAGCACGAGAAGTCGTGCTCGCCCACAACGTGCCCGCTCGCGGTCCGCATGGCGTCCAGGTCGAGCGGCTGATCGACCCACCACGCCGAGGCGGCCAGGAACGGGTCGGGGACCTCGGAGCTCCACACGGTGTAGCGGTACGTGCGGGACCGGGCCGAGAAGCGGGCGTCGAAGTCGTCGGCCGCGGGCGACATGGCGGTGACCACCACGGACGGACCGACCAGCGCGTTCAGCGCATCGCGCAGCCGGCGGAACCCGTCACCGGGGCCGCGTCGGTCTCGCCGGGCCAGAGCGTCGATCGCCGCGACCGGGACGTCGATGGTCACCACCTGACCGCGGGCGTGCACCCCCGCGTCGGTGCGGCCGGCGCAGGTGATCTCGACCGGCACGTGCAGCACCCGCTCGAGAGCGGCGCTCAGGGTGCCGCCGACGGTGACCACGTCCCGGTTCTCGGCGAAGCCGTGGAAGCCGGACCCGTCGTATGCGACGTCGAGCCGCAGCCGAACGGTCGTGTCGGCGTCGCTCACGCCCGGTTCCCGCGGGTTCTCATGACATTTGAGTACCGCGGTTGTCGTGACTTGTCGTCAGAAACCGGGGGTGGGGTGGGGTGAGGGGGGAAGGGGGTGAGGGGGTCAGACGAGCTCGAGCTTGGCCACGGGGGCGTTGTCCCCGTGGCGGGTGCCGAGCTTGAGGATCCGCGTGTAGCCGCCCGGGCGGGTGGCGTAGCGGGGACCGATCTCGTCCATCAGGATCGCAGCGATCTCCTGGTCACCGATGTAGGCCAGGATCTGGCGGTGGTTGTGCAGACCGCCCTTCTTGGCCTTGGTGATCAGCTTCTCGGCGATCGGACGCACCGCCTTGGCCTTGGCCTCGGTGGTCACGATGCCCGTGGGCGACGCCACGAGCGACGCGACCAAGTTGGCCATGATCTGGCGCTGGTGCTTGGCGCTGCCGCCGAAGGCGCGCCCCTTCTTGGGAGTAGCAGGCATGTCTCGGTCGCTCCAGCTCAGTCCCGACCGCGCAGCGACAGGCCGCGAGCGTCGAGCTTCTCGATGACTTCGTCGAGGGACTTCTGGCCGAAGTTGGTGATGGCCAGGAGGTCGTCCTCGGACTTCAGCAGCAGCTCGCCCACGGTGTTGACCTGGGCCCGCTTGAGGCAGTTGCGGGGACGCTCGGACAGGTCGAGGTCCTCGATCGCCAGCTCCAGGTCCGGCGAGGTGGACACCGCGGCCGCAGCCTCGGTGAGGGCCAGGCCCTCGGGCTCGTCCGACATCTGCTCGACGAGCTCGACCAGCGACTTGAGCGTGGCGCCGGCCGAGGCCAGGGCGTCGCGGGGGCTGACCGACGAGTCGGTCTCGATGTCGAGCACCAGACGGTCATACGCAGTGGACTGCTCGACGCGGGTCGGCTCGACCGAGAAGGTGACCCGCCGCACCGGCGAGAAGATGGCGTCGATCGGGATGACGCCGATGGTCGACGAGTTGCGACCCAGCGCCGACAGGTAGCCCTTGCCCCGGTCGACGGTCAGGTCGACCGCCAGGCGGGCCTTGGCGTTGAGGGTGGCGATGTGCAGGTCCTTGTTGAGGATCTCCACGTCGGAGTTGGCCTGGATGTCACCGGCGGTCACCTCGGCCGGACCCCGCACGTCGAGGCGCAGCGTCAGCGGCTCGTCGGACGCGGAGGTGAGCACCACGTCCTTGAGGTTGAGGATGATGTCGGTGACGTCCTCGGTCACGCCGGTCAGCGTGTCGAACTCGTGCAGGGCGTCGTCGAAGCGGACCTCGGTGACGGCCGCGCCCGGGATGGACGACAGGAGGGTGCGGCGCAGGGAGTTGCCGAGCGTGTGGCCGAAGCCGGGCTCCAACGGGCTGATGGCGAACCGCTGGCGGTTGGCCTCTTCCTCGTCGATGGCCTCCACGGTGGGGCGTTGGATGACGAGCATCTGATGCGTACCTCGGTACTGGGCGGGCGGGCTGGGGCTGGTGGGTGGGGCTCGGGCCTACTTGGAGTAGAGCTCGACGATGAGCTGCTCGCGCACCGGGACGTCGATGTGCTCGCGCAGCGGGAGCTCGCGGACGGTGACCTCCTGGCCGCCGTCGGTCGTGTCGAGCCAGGGGGCGGCGACGCGACCGAGGGTGTCCATGTTCCACTGGATGACCAGCATCTGGCGGGACTTCTGGCGAAGGCGGATGACGTCACCCTTGCGGACCCGGTAGCTGGGCACGTTGACCCGGCGACCGTTGACCTCGACATGGCCGTGGGTCACGAACTGGCGGGCCTGCGGGCGGGTGGCCGCCCACGTGGCGCGGTACACGACGTTGTCGAGGCGCTGCTCGCAGTAGCGCAGCAGGTTCTCGCCGGTGACGCCCTGGCGGCGGTTCGCCTCTTCGTAGAGGTTGCGGAACTGCTTCTCGGTCATGCCGTAGGCGAAGCGGGCCTTCTGCTTCTCCTGCAGCTGGAGCAGGTACTCGCTGACGTTGCCCCGACGGCGGGTGCGGCCGTGCTCGCCGGGCGGGTAGGGGCGCTTCTCCATGGCGATGTTCTCGCCGTTGGTGCCCCAGATGTTGGTGCCGAGCCGACGCGAGACGCGGGCGCGGGGGCCGGTGTAGCGGGACATGGGTCAGAGCCTCCGACGCTTGGGGGGACGGCAGCCGTTGTGCGGCACGGGGGTGACGTCCTTGATGCCGGTCACCTCGATGCCCACGTTCTGGATGGAGCGGATGGCGGTCTCGCGGCCCGAACCCGGGCCCTTGACCACGATGTCGACCTTGCGCACGCCGTGCTCCATGGCCCGGCGGGCGGCCTGCTCAGCCGCGAGCTGGGCGGCGAACGGGGTGGACTTGCGGGAGCCCTTGAACCCGGCGTTGCCCGCCGAGGCCCACGCCAGGACGTTGCCCTCGAGGTCGGTGATCGAGATGATCGTGTTGTTGAACGAGCTCTTGATGTGAGCGACGCCGTGGGTGACGTGCTTGCGTTCCTTCTTCCGGGGACGACGGCCCCCGGCCGGTGGCTTTGCCATTACTTGCGGACCTTCTTCTTGCCGGCGACGGTCTTCTTGGGACCCTTGCGGGTGCGGGCGTTGGTGTGGGTGCGCTGACCCCGGACCGGCAGGCCGCGACGGTGGCGCAGGCCCTGGTAGCAGCCGATCTCCATCTTGCGCTTGATGTTCTGGTTGACCTCACGACGGAGGTCGCCCTCGACCTTGTAGCCCTCTTCGATCACCGATCGGAGCTGGGTCACCTCGGCGTCGGTCAGGTCCCGGACGCGGGTGGACGGGTCGATCCCGGCGGCGTCGCAGATCTGCTCGGACGCGGTGCGACCGATGCCGTAGATGTAGGTGAGGGAGATGACGAGGCGCTTCTCCCTCGGGATGTCGACGCCGGCGATGCGTGCCATGGGTTCCTGTCCTGCTTTCTCGGAGGCGAGCTGCTCAGCCCTGGCGCTGCTTGTGGCGCGGGTTGTCGCAGATGACCATCACCCGACCGTTGCGGCGGATGACACGGCACTTCTCGCAGATCTTCTTGACGCTGGGCTTGACCTTCATGCGGACTTCTCGATCATTCGACGGCCGTCGGGGGTGACGGCGCTCGGTTGCGGTGACGACCGTGCGTCACTTGTAGCGGTAGGTGATCCGACCTCGGGTGAGGTCGTAGGGGGTGAGCTCCACCTGGACCTTGTCCCCCGGCAGGATCCGGATGTAGTGCATCCGCATCTTCCCGGAGATGTGCGCCAGGACCTTGTGCCCGTTCTCGAGCTCGACCCGGAACATGGCGTTGGGGAGCGGCTCGATGACCGTCCCCTCGAGGACGATGGCGTCTTCCTTGGGCTTGGGCAGAACACTTCCTCCTGATGGATCCCACGGACTACAGCGGGGTGGGTCGCACGGCGCGTGCAGGGACGGGGTCCTGACGGGCCGACGGGCAAATATATGTCAACGGTCCGCCGCGATCAAAGGCGGCTGTGCGAGGCTCCCCGGTCGGGTCGATCCCGGCCGGTCACGACCCCGCCCCCGGGGCACCGGAGCGGCGCTCGTCGATCCGGGCCACCAGCGCCGCGGCGATGTCGTCGGGGTCGCCGACGCCGTCGACGTCGACCAACAGGTCCCGCTCCCGGAACCAGCTCAGCAACGGTTCGGTCGACTCGGCGTACAGGGCCAGGCGCTTGCGGACCGAGTCCTCGGTGTCGTCGGGACGCTGCAGCACCTCACCCCCGCAGTTGGCGCACAGCCCGGAGGCCGCCGACTCGTCGCGGCCGAGGGCGTAGGTGGTCCCGCAGGATGAGCAGACCCGTCGACCGGTGATGCGGTCGACGACGACGTCCTCGGGCACCTCGAGGTTGATCGCCGCCTGCACCCCGTCGGGGGCGAGCAGCGTCTGGAGGTACTCGGCCTGACCGGGGGTGCGCGGGTAGCCGTCGAGCAGGAACCCCGCGGCCGCGTCGGGCTGCGCGAGCCGCTCCGCCACCACCCCCTCCATGACCTGGTCGCTGACCAGCGACCCGGAGTCCATGATCTCCTTGACCTGACGGCCGAAGTCCGATCCCGACGCCGCGGCGGCCCGCAGCATGTCACCGGTCGAGATGTGGGGGATGCCGTAGTGGTCGGCCAGGCGCACCGCCTGGGTCCCCTTCCCCGCGCCCTGCCGGCCGAAGACGATCAGTCGCAGTGAGCTCATGGCGTACTCCGTGGGATGGCACCCGGGCCCGCTCGGCGAACCGGTGCGGGCGGAGGGGACGGACGGGACGGGACGGCGGCCGGGTCGCCGCCGGTCACTTCTTGGCCGACAGGAATCCTTCGTAGTTCCGCATCATCAGCTGGCTGTCGACCTGCTTCATGGTCTCCAACGCCACGCCGACGGCGATCAGCAGCGAGCTGCCGCCGATCGAGTAGGCGGCGCCGCTGGCGCTCGAGCCCAGCAGGACGCCGACGAGGATGGTCGGGGCGATCGCCAGCGCGGCCACGAACAGCGCTCCGGGCAGGGTGATGCGGTTGAGCACCTTGGTCAGGTAGTGCTCGGTCTGCGGTCCGGGCCGGATGCCGGGGATGAACCCGCCCTGCTTGCGCAGGTTGTCGGCCTGCTGGACCGGGTCGAAGGCGATCGCCGTGTAGAAGTAGGTGAAGCCGACGATGAGCAGGCCCAGGAACGCCAGGTAGACCAGGTTGGTGGTGTCGGCCAGGTAGTCGTTGATGAACTTCGACACCGACGCCCCCCAGCCGTCGCTGGGCAGCACCTGGCTGAGCAGCACCGGCAGGTTGATCACCGCGGCCGCGAAGATGATCGGGATCACACCGGCCTGGTTGACCTTGAGTGGGATGTAGGTGCTCTGCCCCGAGTACATGCGCCGGCCGACGACCCGCTTGGCGAACTGCACCGGGATGCGGCGCTGGCCGAGCTCGATGAACACGATGAACACGAGCATCACCACGAAGAAGGCGATGAAGATGGCCAGCTTCACGGCGCCGTTCTCGGCCGCGTACACCGCGGAGAACGCGGAGGGCAGGCTGGACACGACCGAGCAGAAGATGATCAGCGACATGCCGTTGCCGATGCCGCGGGTGGTGATCAGCTCGCCCATCCACATCAGCAGCGCGGAGCCGCCGGTGAAGGTCAGCACGATCAACATGACGATCGCCGGGGAGAAGCCGGGAACCAGGT
>WBZP01000666.1_pt1 | contig 45610 bp, 62 predicted proteins | sample 5204301 | NCBI WGS metagenome assembly WBZP01 (sample SAMN12412401, study PRJNA552823) | activated sludge metagenome | isolation source: activated sludge from nitrification reactor of wastewater treatment plant... | place: USA: Pennsylvania | collected 2017
GGGCTGATCGGGGACAGGGAATGAGTGACGTTTGGCTGCAAGGCTTCAATGACGGGTACGACGAGGGCCGGGAGCAGGGCCAGCATGAGGTGCGGAACATCTTGTCGGACCTGATCGCGGAACTGCGGGGGATGGCCGAACCATCAGACCTTCTGACTGAGTGGATCGGGCCGTCGCTGGAACAAGCCGAGCAGCGCCTACAGGAACTTGATACACCTCCTAACTCCGCAAATGAACGCATCAACTTAGGAGGTGCAAGGTGAGTGAGCCCCGCATCTCAAGGCTAGTGGAAGCACTCCACTTAGGCGACTGTGAATGGGACGGCAACTACCACTGCGAGATTCACGATTCCCGATGGCTTAGTTCCTACGTGCGGTGCGTTTCTGTCATTGATGACCTTGACATTGCGGAGCGGGCGCTTGAACTTGTCGTTCCAATCCTCACTGACCTGATCGCGGAACTGGCTGCGGCTGATGGGCCACCCGTCTGGGTGGCGAACGCAGTCACCCGCGCCGAGGCCCGACTACGGGAGGTGGCCGGTGAGGCACCGACCGACTGAGGTACGTGAACTGACAGCCCTACTGGAGCGGGAACATGAGGACGTTGAGCAGTTGGCTGTGGATATTCTTGACCTGTTGGTGGACATCAAGTGGAGACGCGGTGCGAGTTGAGTGCAGTGATTGGTTCCCCGACGACTGGTGCTCTGGTGAGCCTGGTCGGTGGTGGGCGACTGGGGTGTTCCGCGCCTCGGTGTGGCTGTGCGCCAAGCATCTGGAGATAGCTGATGGATGCTCGAGGGATACCGACAGCTGAGTGCCCGGTGTGCGGGAGCAACTTCTTCCGCATCACGGCGATTTTCGATTACGAGACTTACGAGCTTGGGATGTACCTGCTCGATGACGCGGAGTGCGCTGTGTGCGACTCGCTGGTGACTCCGCCTACACCTTTGGATGTGCCCGATGCGAGCTGATGATACGCAGCCTTTGCCGGCTGTGCAGTGGGACCACTGCTTCTGCTGTGGGTGGGAGAAGGAGGGGTTTGCCCCGGGTCCAGGCGTACCGTTTGTATGCCTGGACTGCCGGGGCCACCGCCTCAGCTAGGTCACGGGGCCCAGGCTGCGATCTGCGCCTTGAGGTCGGCGAAGTCGGTCGCTGTTGCGACGATCGCCTGGAACTCTGCGCGTCCCACGAGGGACTTCCAGCCGGTTGCTGTGTCGTCTCCGCCGGCCTTGAAGTAGACCACGTCTCCGGTGCCGTCGATGACGATGTCGCCTACGGAGCCGTAGACGTCGGACTCGGGGGTGGCGTCGGTGACGGCCACATTGTCGCGGGGAGGTAACTGGTTCTTGCCATGTGCAACAGCATACGCTTATTTACTACAGGTCTCGACTTTCCTCACCCTGTTGGTTAGGTGTGGCCTGGCATAGAGTGCCGTAAACGCTGTATATTCCCTGGTCAGAACTAGCTTGTCATAATGTAGATCATCGAGGTGGTCGGTTGCATTGGGACGGTTGCCTTAGAAGTTGCAATCTAATCCAACAGGTGTAGGGTGCTGTTATCAGGGAAGGGGGACGCATGGGGCGTCGCAGACAGATCACGTTGGAAGAAGCCGTCGAAGAGTTCATCGGCTTCATCACTCCCAACGCGGAGTTCAGCAAGAACACCACCACCCAGTACCGGCAGACGTTGCGCCGGTGGCTGCAGCATCCGAAGGTGAACCCGAGGATGAAGCTGGTCGATGTGCGCCGTGAGCACGCGGAGATGTTCGTAGCCAACCGTGCTGCGTCGACACGCAACACGTACCTGGCCACGATCCGGTCGTGCCTGACGTACCACATCGAGGAGGGCAACCTGTCCAAGGACCCGTTGGTGCGGGTGAGGCAGGTCAAAGCAACTCCTAAGGTTCCGGTGTATGTGCCGGCCCAAGACTTGCCGAAGGTGGTCGAGGCTGCCGGCAACCCGTTGGAGCGGATGGTCATCGTGGCCGGCCTGCTCACCCTGTGCCGGGTGTCGGACCTGGCTGCCATGAAGGTGGGGGACGTCGACTTCGACATGGTGGACGGGGAGGGGCGCCCGCGCCCCGGGATCGTCATGGTTGACCAGAAGACGCGCAAGGTGGACCGCATCCCGATGGGCCCCACCCTGGTAGCTGAGATGCGTGAGTACCTGTCGTGGTACTCCCAGCACCTCGTCGACCACGAGGGACTGGCGCTGATGAGCAACATGTGGCTGTTCCCGAGGCGAGACAGGGGCTCTAAGGCCCTACGAGACGCCCGGGGCAGGATTACTGGCTGGGAGATGAAACTCGATCCTTGGCGCCCTAACGAGCGTATGACGGCCTACGTGAACAGCGCCCTGGCTGCGTGCGGTTACCGGGCCCTGGGCACCGGGGGCCACACGCTGCGCCGCAGCGGCGGTCGAGCGGCCTACTACGAGGCCATCGACGAAGGCCACGACAACGTCATGGACCGCCTGCGGCTCATGTACCGCCACGGCAGCGTCACCATGACCGAACGCTACCTCGGCGTCGACCGTGGCAAGGAGGAGCGTGACCGGCTCTACACCGAGCGCGACCTTGTGCAGCTTCAACCGCAGCGCGCTAGCCTGATCAGCATCAGAGGAGAGGGGTCATGATGCTCGAGCCTGTGTGCGACCAGGCGGTGGGGCGCGGCCGTTGCCGCAAGCCAGCACGCACGTACACCCTGCGCCCAGCCGGAGGGAAAGCCGTCGACGTCGACCTGTGCGACACGCACGCAGAAGCCCTACTGAAGCTCATCGAGATCGGCCGCAGCAGCGTGCCGGCTACGAAGTCCACCCGGACGAAGATGGCCAAGACGGAGATCAAGGGCCCGCTCTAAGTGACGGTGCGAAGCTCCACGATCAGCATCCCGATAGGGTCGCCCGCTTCCTGACGGGACTGGGCGACCTGGGTGCTGACGAACTGCACCTTCTCCACCACCACGTTGCGGGACTCCCCGGTCCCGAAGTCCTGATACGGGACCACAGCACCAGTGCGCTCCAGGGCCTCCAAGGCCGTGATCCGGTCCCAGGTGGAGCGGGTCACCGTGCCACCGGAACGCATCATCTCCCTGCGGGCACACAGCAACGGCAGGCGCAGCTTCCGGTCCTTCACGTTCGTCGGAGCGACCTTCGCCTGGTAGCCGTTGAAGATGGGGCTGACCGTGGCGCTGTACTGCGCCAACGTGAACGTGTACCCCACCGAGATGCGGGCAGTCAGATCACTGCCGTTCGTCTCCAGCGTGCTCGAGTTGTAGGTGTCCGTCCGTGTACCCAGGGCGGTGTACGTGCCCAGGACTGAGTACCAGCCGGCAGTGATACTGCCGTGGTTGCTGCCGTTGTACACCGTTCGCAGGTACTGGAACAACTTGTCTTCCCAGGTGTCCATCCTGATCTGCCCGGTCTGCAACCACCCGGAGTCGACAAGGTTCGTGGCGTGCTCCACCCAGATACCAGACCCGTCGACCATGAACGCGATCTGCCCGGTGCGGCCCAGCGTGGCCACGCGGGCGGTGTACCCGCCAGCTGAGACAAGCCGGTCGGCGTACACGTCCTTGGCGTAAGCGAACCGCAACCCTGTTTCGTCAACGGGGCTCGACAGGTCCAGGCGGTACAGGCCGTGGTAGCCGGCGACGTTGGCGCCGGTGACGTACACGTAGTTGCCCCACACGGTGCAGTAGTACGAGAAGGAATCCTCGATGCTCAGCGGCCCGATGGTGAGCTGCCCGCCCTCCCCGATGGCGCAAATCCTCACGCCCTCGGTGGTGGTGAGCACAAGGTACTGGTTCAGGTACGCGCACATCGACAGGATGTACTCGCCGTGCGGCAGCTCGGCGACGTTCACCGGGTGAGTGAACTCAGGCACAGCTGAGATGTTGTCGATCTCCGCCGTCGAGGCGTAGATGCTGGAACGGTTGCCGTGGATCGTGGTGTCGGTGCCGGCGTAGCCGGAGATGAACACACAGTCCGGTCCCGGCTCGATGGCGTTCCACTTCCAGTCATCCTCAGGGTGAGTGAACAGCAGTCGACCGTCGTCGTTGCCGACAGCGGTCGGCAGGTCATGCGGCAGGGCCCCACCCGGGTCAGTGCCGGGGTCGGTGTCAGTCGCCGGGGAGGCCGTCACCATGTCGTAGATGCGGTTGTTCACCGTGATGAACAAGTGGTCCTTGACCCAGCGCACGTAACCGTAGTCCATGGACGCGGGGACGTTGTACACCTTCACACCGTCGCCGGTGGGGAGGGTTCCCTTGTAGATGCCGGCGGAGTTGATGACGAAGTAGTTCTCGCCGCTGACATCGATGTCCCAGATGTTGCTGTTGCCGGACGACCCGCCCCTGTACAGCACCTCAGTCGACGCACCAGTCGACGCCTTGTAGCAGTACAAGTCGTCGCCGTCTTCGTACAGGACACCGGAGTCGCCACCGTAGGACCACGACGCCATGTCACCCCAGTTGGTTTGGGTGACCTTCTTCTCGGTGCGACGCAGCAGCGTCACCTCGCCCTTCGTCCACACGTTCACACCAGCTGAGTCGAAGAACCTGAACTGGTCGGCCGCGTTGCCCCGGATCGGGTCGTAATACTTCATGCCCGCGCCCAGGTGGAAGCTGGACTGCGACCTGTACCACCACGACTGCAGGGACTGCTCGCCCGGCTCCGAGGAGGAGTCGATCTGCTGACGGTTGGTTTCAACCTGATCCCGTGTCAGCGGGTACTGGTCAGACTGTGCGAAGAAGAACGGCACGCCGTTGATCGCACAGTCGAAACGTGAATGCGTGTTGGTGTAAGTGGTCATGACCTACCCGACGTAGTGGACTTGACCTGTGTTGTTCTCGTCGCGCAGGCGGGCTGCTGCAGCCTCGAGGCGCTCGGAGTAGATGCCGAACAGGTGCTGCGCCAGCTTGGTTGGTGTGGTGCGCTGAATGTTCTGCCCCAGCAGGTCGCCCTCAGCGGTGCGGGACGCAACCTGCCCGGACTCGAGGTAGTTCATCACCCGGAACGCGGTGCCCAACAGCACCACTTCCTCGCAGTAGTCCGGCAAACCGGTAGCTGCGGCGAACGTCTCGTTCGTCCCGATCGCGGTGGAGAACGCGGTGGGGGCCAGGGTGGTGGTGGCTGTGGCCAGGCAACCCTGCCAGAAGTCTCGGACGGCCACGGCCTTGCCGGTGGCCGACGGTGCCGGAGCAGCCGGCAGGTACTGCCAATACTTCGACGGGCGCCACTGCGACTGGGTGTCGTCGGACAGCTGCACACTCAGGACGTCCTTGGTGGTGGCCGTCAGGTCGAACACTGCCTGAGCTGCACCGTTGGGGAAGAAGCTCCCACCGGCCGTCAGGGTGGCGGTCTGGTGGCTGACCGCGTACAGCTTCGGGTACAGACTGAGGATGGTGCGGTTCATTTCCCGCAGGATCGAAATGCGGGGCACACGCGGGTTGGAGCGGACCATGGACCCAGAACCCCAGGCATACGCCGTCGTGGCTCTGAAGCCCCTTCTGACGCTGCTGAACACCCCTGTGCTCTGGTTGATGGCTGCGGCGTACACCAGCTCCCCGGGGCCGTCTCCCAGCTCGTGGATACCGGGCTCGAAACCGACACCGTCAGCGTAGACAGCGCCGGTCACCGTGAACGTGGTAGCCGAGTCAGTAACAGCACCGGACAGGGAGCCGATCTGCTCCTGCTCGTTGATGTACCCGCTGATGTTGAGGAGGCAGTCCTCGATCAGCTCGTTGCGGGTGCTCATGTGATGATGTCTTTCGTCGCGTCAACCGGGCGGTCCAGGGCGTTGCTGGCCGCCACCGCCTTGCGGATGTCCTTGGTCTGGGTGGATGCCGGCTGGATGCCATTCCTGCGTGCGCTCCGGTACTCAGCGAGTTCGTTGTTCCAGGCGTTCTCTCGCTGGACCTCAGCTGAAAACCACAGCCCAATATGCACGCTTCGGGCGCATTCGCCCCAGGACGCATGGTCCTGTGTCGGGCACCCAGACCGGCACGCCATCGGTCAGCCCTTGCGCTTGGCCGAATACGTGGCCTTGCCACCGTTGCCGGCACGCTTGCCGACCGACTTGACCTTGTAGTCCTTGATGCCCTTGTTGCCGATCTGGGCAACCCGGCGGCCACCGGCCACCTGACCCCAGGAACCGGACGAACCCTTCAGGCGGGCCTTGGTGACGAGGACCTGGCGGCCTTCGTAGGTCTTGCTCACCGTCTTGTACTCGTACCGTGAGTTGCCCTTGGCGGGCAGCGTCTTCGCGGATGAGCTCTTCTTCGCTGCGGCGGCCTTGTTACGGCCCCGTGCGCGCTCACGATTGGTAGAGGCGCCCTTGTAGGAGCCTCCGCCTGTTCCTGTGGTAGCCATGATGTCCTCAGATCGCCGGCAATAGGTCACCAATGTCTAGTGACCTGGGCCTACGTCAGCGCACGCCTCAGCTTCGGCCAGTCGATCGGGCCCGGATCAGTGTGATCCTCCGAATGCCCAGGGGCGTGGCAGTGACCGTGGAAGCCACTGGCCTTCCACCCCACCATGCCCCGGTTGGCTCTGGGGCCCCAGTCCTTGCGGCCCTCGAACGGGACACCCCACGAGTTCGCAATGTCCGCCAGGACCCTGACTCCCTTGAGCTTCTTCAGGTCGGTGAACGGTTCGTCGCCGAAGCCGGCCACACAAACCTGGATTGCCGTGGAACCCCACCGGTTCGCGGACAGGCCGTCGCCGATGATGTCACCGGTCATCGACCGGGAGGCACGATCGAGGGCGATCATCTGAATCCACTGGCCAGTCGTCGGATTCCAGATCGCGTGGTACGGGATGCGCTTCTGCACAACGTACTCAGCCAGCCATGTGACATCGCCCTGGCGGTCACGCTTAGGGCGGTCCACACCCTCGTTGTGCAGGATGACAGCCCGCCGGCTGGCGTTCTTACCCATCGGCTCGGCGCGGTAGTAGGGCACCCTCGAGGCGATCTCCCGGGGCAGCCACAGCTTGTGCTTCATCACGCTAACCACTGCCCGCCGATCTCACAGTGCCATGGTTCGTGCGGGACGACGAGTGCGAGACCCAGGGACTTCATGATCTTGCGGCACTTCGAGTCGTCGCCCACATTCACCCGGGAACCGTCGCGACCGGACACGATCACGCCGATGTCAGCAGCGTTGCCACGGAAGTGGTTCGACCAGCTGTCCTTGCCGCACTGGTTCCACGAGTGGAGCTGACGGTCATACCTCGAGCAGCACCGGGCAGCCAGGTTTCCCTCGCCACGCAGGTACGCCATCCGCAGCACCCACTGCTGCCGGGCTGTGCGCTTGAACGCCGTTACGTGGATGTACCTGCGGCGCCTGCGGCCGAGCTCATTCATCTTCTTCGACAGCTCCGGGGAACCCCACTCCGTGTCGGACTGCTTCACAAGGAACGGGTACTCGTTGGTGGTGCCGAACACGGCGACACCGTTACGGTGCCCCCACTTGATGGCGTCCTGAACCTCAGCCTTGGTGAACAGGTGAGCGTTGCCGCCCACCTTCTTCACCTCAGGGTTGTCAGGGTTGCGGGTGAACCCCTTCGCCAGGCGGAACACCTGAAGAACGTTGTTGTCCTTCTCGCCGCGCCCCAGGACGCGGTACTTGCGCTCAGCCATGACCCAGCTCGTCTTCCGCCGGGACCAGCTCCTCAGATGCCAGCGACGGGCCCTCGTTGCCGAAGCTGAACGACACGACCGAGGTAAGCAGGGACAGGACTGCGGCGAGGGCGGCGACACCGGCCGCCTCCTTCCAGTTCACCCCATCGACGCTGGTCGCACCAGCGGCGATGATGAACGCCAGCAGGGACTGGGCGAACGTCTTCACGGCCCGCTCAGCTACGGCCTGGAGCTTCTCTTTCATCGTTGACCTCTTTCAGTCTCTCGGCGAAGTACGGGGGGTAGTCATCGACCTGCGCCACCAGGCGTCTCAGCTGCTTCACAGACGAAGCGAGGTTGTTGTTCTCCTCGAGCAGCTGGGCGTTCAACACCTTCAGCTCGCCCACCTCGGCCTTGAGTGAGGCGATCTCAAACTTCAGTGGCTCGATGGTGGCAATCAGGGTTTCGACGGCAATCTTGCTTGCCGACACGGAGAGGTTCTCGACCTCGACCTTCTGTCGGCGCCGGCCCGTAAACCAGCCGCCGGCCACGCCCAGAAAGACTAGGACCGGTGCGACGATGTCAAGCCAGTTCACACACGGGTCTAGTGGCCGCAGGGGCCCCGGAAGAACGAGTAGCGGTCAGGGTTACAGGTCTGCCGAGAAGCCGAACACGCCATTGGCGGTTACGGAACCGCATATCGTCACATTCCCCGCAACCAAACCAGACGCCACACTGAACGTGACACCAATCGTCTTTGTGGTGGAAGTCAGGAACGTCGGAACCGCTGAGCATGTCGCAGTGTTCGCGTCGGCCTTATAAACGTAGTAGTCCGTAGCAGCCCCAACACTGGCAATCGCGACTGGCGCGTACCGCATCGTCGTGGGGCAGTTGAAGAACCCCACCACGTTTGCTGTCGTATACGCCTGCCCCATGCACTGGTAGCCCTGCGTGGTAGTCCAATAGTACCGCTGGCACTTCCGCAACTCAGTGGGGTAATCCTCCTGCTCGAAAGCAGTAGCCACCGACCCTGCCTCAACCTTCACACCCCACAGGCTGAACGTGGCGTTCTGGTTACCGATAGACCCAGACCGCGAGTCGTAGTTGGAACCAGCCGACAACCAAAGGATCAGACCCAGGAAGTCGGAGAAGGTTCCGTCAGTACCAATCGTCTTACCCGAAATGGACGGCACAGTCCCCGTGACCTCGTACCTCGCCCACGACGTACTCAACGTCACAGTCCCGAAGGATGTGTTCACATCAGCAGAAGGTGACCCGCCTTGGCCGAAGCCCTGCTTGAACTCCACACCAATCTTCGGTGTCCCGGAAGCGGCCTTAGCCCAGAACGAGACAGTCGCTGTCTGCCCAGCCAGGTTCCGCACACTCTCCATGTACTGCCCTCCCACTAGGGGTCACAACACGGTCCAATCGTCCGTTTGCCAAGCGGGAACGTAAGCCCCGTGCGTCACCCACCGCACCACATCAGTAGTCGCAATAGTCGTCGTCGCAGCCAAAGCGTGACCAGGGTTCAACTCAACAGTAGTCGCCGGAACATCAGACGAAAACGTGTGCGACTCGCTCACATTGTTCGTCACATCAACAAGTTTCAGAGTCACGCTCGTCGCAGCCACACCAACAAACGCCTGCAACGAATACAACCCGTCAGCATCGAAACCGATACTCGTCGCCTGAGTCGAACCCGAACCAGACCCGTCGTTCGCGTAGAACTCCCACGTCGGGGATGAACCCCCGAACAGTCGCACCCCGATAGTGTTCTTCAACGCCCCAAAGATCACCGACCAGCGGGGAGTCGTGTCAAGACTGTCCGTCCACCCCACGAACCAGTTCTCGTTAGCAGCCGTCCTAGGCGACGGGTGCCCGAACACGATCCTCGCCGTGAAACCCGTCCCCAAAGAGAACCCCGGACCCCCAGCCGACCGCCTAACAGGGTGCCCGGCCACAGACGTGTCGCTAGACGAACCATAGTAGGAGCGGTACGCCGACAACGACCGTGAAACCGGGGACGACGGAGCGACCGCCGTTTCAGAAAAAGGCCACACCGACGTACGGCCTGGGCCGACCGATGACGTTGCCGGGCTGTCGGCATCCCACACCCCGATGTCCGGCAACCGCTCCGCAAACGACACGAGGTCAGCGTGCGTATGGTCCTCTTGCGCCTTACGTGGTTTCACAGTCTCTCCACGATATCCATGCGGCACACCTTCGGGCTGTGGGACGTACTGGAGTCCGCCTTGAACGACAACCGAAGCAAGCGGTCATCTGGGGCGGTCGGGAACTCAAACGACTCCGACGTGCGCGCCTCTAAATCAGTCAACACCCCAGTCACCGGCCCACCCGGTGGGCAAGACAACTCCAAGTCGAACAAGGTGTCCAGGGCGCAAGTGGTGCCCGACGTGGTTTGGACACCCGACCCCGCAGCCAACGCGGACGACCACTCAAACGCCGAACCAATCGTTGCCGTCACACCCACCGAATACTCCGCAGTCGTAGACCACGTTTCGTGCTCCAACCCTGTCGTTGTTGTTGTCAACCCCACAAACGCCTTCGTTGTCCCAGATGAAGCCGTCCACCCAAACTGCACCCTCGCGATGAACCCGCGAGTGACCCACATGTACGGTTCCGTGTATGCGTAGCGGGTGGCAGTAGTCGCAGCGACCGTAGCCCCCTGCCGGGCATCCAACACGCTGCCCGCGAAACTCTGGGCAGCACTCGTAATATTCGACCCCGCGAGTACCAGGGCGAAAGCGTTGCCATCTTCCCGCTGTCCGTTCCACGAACGGTAAATGCGGAGTGTAGGGTCGCCAGCACCAGCGGAAGAAGCGGTGATTTCCGGATGCGCGTGGGACTCCTGCGCCCTGCGTGGCTTCACCCCGGCCACCCGTCATCAACAAGTTCCCACGCATCAAACCCCATGAACAGGAGGCGGGGCGCATGCCAGGCGTAAGCGCGGATCAACTCAACGTCAGGCGTGGGGGCGGTGTCCGCCACCACAATGTCGTCCTTTGGCGTGCCAGTCCCACCGAAGAAGGGGGGACCGCCGTGTCCCGAAACGTTGCCGCCCGTGGAACCGCCCGCGTTGGGGAATGTCCCGAGCGTGTCCCGATACGTGTTGACCGCTCCAGACGGGTACGGGAATGTGTACGAAGGGTACACCCCCGGCGGGATCGGGCGCGTATAGGGGGACAATGCGGCGAACGACACCCACGTTGTGTAAGTTACCGACGTATTGTTGTGTTCATACACGTACGGGTACACATCCAAGTCCAGGGTTACGGACCCGTTGAACCCAGTCGGGGAGTCATAAACCCCAGCCGACGTTTCCAAGGTTCCGGTCATCAACGCAGGACCAGGCGCGGGGAACGACCGACCAGGACCATCCCACCACCCCGCCAACAGCAGCGGTCCCAACAATGTGGACGCTGACGGTGTTGTGGAGAACGTGTGCGAGGACGACGCACCCGTACCCAAGTCAGTCAGTTTGGCCGACAACTCCCCAGCACCCGGTGCAGCAGTCACCACCAGCGAATACGAATGCCCAGCAGTGAACGACATCCCCACCGCAGACTTCTCACACGTCGAACCATCGTTCGACACCCACTTGAACGGCTGCGGACCCGACCCACTGTCACTGATATCCGTATCGTCGTAGTCGATACACAACCCCACCCCATGCGGGGACGACGCAGACAACTCGTCCACTGTCGTCGGAACCGACGCGAACACGCCACACATAAGCGTCGTGCGAGTATTCCAGTCAGTAGTGTCATCCAACCCGAACATGATACGGGTCTGGAACCCGGCAGCACGGCTCAACCACTGCGAGGGGATCACCCACCCTGCCCGCGTCCGGGTCACCAGCACACCGGAACGGCGACGGGCCTTCGGGTCCGAACCCGTCAAATCAACCGTGCAGTCGCCCACCGTCCCCGAAGGGCGGTACACGGTCGGCGTAATGGTACCCGCATACACGTCCACACCGCCGCTCGGATTCGGGTACACGCTCCGCTGCAACCCTGCCGACCCGCCACCACCAAGAACAATCTCAGGGTGCGCATGATCCTCCTGCGCCCTACGTGGTTTCATTCACCCTCCCCTAGATACGAAGAGGGGGCCCCGGGTAGGGGCCCCCTCTGTCCCGTCACCTATCAGGTGGTGGGACGAACGCTCGAGGCGGTCTCGATGAGCCACAGGGGCTCGGTGCGGAACAGCGAGTGTCCCAGCAGGCCGTACCAACCCATCGTGGTCTTACGACCGAACGGGTCGACAATGGTGCCACCAGACACCAGATGCGGCTCGATAGCAACCGCCTCAGCCAGGCACTCCTGGCCGAACAGGTAGCTGTCGTACACCCGGACCTGCGAGCCACCGGAACCGGAGCCGCGCTGCGAGTTCGCGCAGAACGCGGACTCGATGAAGCGGACGCCTTCCCAGGCGCCGATCTCGCCCGCGTACAGCGGAGCAGGATCGACGTACTCGCGAGGAACGCGCCACGCCGTCGCACCGGTCTCGATGCGGAGGTCGTGGCTGACCTCAGGATGGATGTAGCAACCGTAGAAGTTGCCACTGATGGGAGTCGTGGCGGCGGCACGAAGCTTGGTTACTCCGTAGCGCACGTCGCGGCTCTTGAACGTGTCCGAACCGGTCACCGTGGTGACAGCGGCGGACGTGGACAGGCTGCCGGCCGACTCGCGGATCACCTGGGTGCCCGTGAGCAGCTTGTTCTGAACGACCGCGTTCAGCGACACTGCCTGGTTGTATGCGATCTGGTTGGCAATATTGCCATCGAGCTCGCCGTCCAGGGAGAACTCTTCCATCCGCTTGGTGACCACGGTCCAGTTGCCGCGCTCTTCCAGCGTCACGGTGATCCGAGTCGGGTTGCTGATCGCAACCGAATCGGGGTCCGTGATCTCGTCGAGGGTGGCAGTGGTGGCGGTCAGGTCACCGTAGATGTGGAACGCCACGGAGTCGCCGGGGTGCGTTTGCTGCACCGGCTTCACCGTCGCCATCGAACGGAACTGCGGCATGTGGCGCAGGGCCAGCCGCATCTTGCGATCCCACGCAGTGGTAACCAGATTGGTTAGGACACTGGTGGAGTTGTATGCCATGGTCATGGCTTCTAAGCTCCTTCAGCTCGGGGTTGGTCTACAACACGAACTGACGTGCCTCGCGCAGTAGACGGTCGATGTCCTCGGGGCTCTCTGCGACCTCGATCTGGCGCATCAGCTCATCAGCCTTCTGCGGTGGGATACCGTTCTCCGCCAGCGATGCCTGCCGCTGGGAATCTCGGACCACGTCAGCGGACACGGTCGGCTCGTCTTGAGCCTGCCCTGCCCTTGCGAATAGCGAACCGTTCTCCTTGAGCCATTCGGCCAGACCATCAACCTCAACATCTGAGGGGACGAACTTGGCCACAGACTCGGGGAACCCGGCCTCTGAGAGTGCGGAAGAGAGACTCTTGGATCGGGTCGTCTCACGCAGTTGTGAGACTTCCTCCTCGAGCTGCTTGTTCCTCGACGACTGCTCCTTGAGCTGCCGGCGCAGGTCCTTCAGCAGGGCTGTCGGATTGTCCTCTGTCTCGTCGTACTCGAGATCGCTATTCACCTGTCACTCCTTCGTGTTGGACACGACCCTCGACACGCACCGGAGGCAGTGCGCGACGGCTGTCGCTACCGGACTCTTCACCCACCGGGGCCGGTTGATCCGGTTGGGGAACTTAGGTGCCTGCCGCGACTCAACGGGACGGGGGGGACCGGAATCCGCAGGCACTCCGCCGGGAAGCGGAGCTGGTTCAGTTGTCGTCCGAGTCTAGAAGCCTGAACTCGAAGTACCGAACATGCCAGTTCCGCCGGAACCGCCAGAGAGGTTGGCGCGCTCCTGCGAACGCAGCACATTGTCGCGCTTCGCCTTCCTGCGGGACTTCTTCCCACCGACGCCAAGCTCGTTGTTGGCGAGCTGCCTGTCGGTCGACTTCTTCACCTCAGCACCAGAGGCCAGACGGCCGAGATCACCAGAGATGGCGTCGACCTTGCCGAACGCCTCACGCGCCTGTCCCTGGTCGATGCCCTGGGAAACCAGGCGGTTCAGCCAGCCCTTCTTAGCGCCAGCGATGTCGAAACGACCAGCTTCAGCCCCGAGCTCCATGGCGTCGAACCTGCGCTGCAGAATCGGCATCGCCCGATCCGGGTCCAGGGCGTAGGCGGCCAGCTCGCCCTTGGTGAGCCCGTACATGCGCTTCATCGCCTTCACGAACTCCGGGTCCTTGTTGTGCATCGCGTCGCCGGCCAGCGTCGCCCGGGCGGTCACCTCGGCGGGAGACACGTCGCCGCCCATCAGGGCAGCGAAGTCCTCTGGGCTGTCGTAGAACTTGGCTGGCAGTCCAGCGGCGTGCATCGCCTGACGGTACGACTCCTCCTGGGCGAGGTACTGCGCCTCGCTCAGCATGCCGAAACCGGCCTCAGCTCTGGCGATGTTGCCGGCGAACCGCTTCTTGTAAGCGTCGGACTCCCTGATCTTGATCAGCATGTCGTTCTGGTTGCGGGCATTCTTGATCGCATCGAAGATGGCCGGGTCGTCCATGCCCCAGGTGCCCAGGACCTGCTTCGCCCAGTCGAGAACGCTCTGACCCGGCTTACGCCTGGTCGAGTAGTCGCCCGGCTTGCCACGGGGGGGCCTGGTCCCGTCGTAGGCGTGGTGGGTGTTGTCGGTCGTTGGGGCGTTCTTGTCCTTGCCGCCGTTGGACGTCGCCGGATCGGAGGGGGCGGTGCCGGGGGTGGCGCCCCACTGGTTGTGGTTTGAGTCCTGATTGATGGCCCGGTTGTCCTCGGACGACGTGGCCGGGCCGGTGACGAACCCACCGATACCCCTCCCGATGGGGTAGCCGAACCGCTTGTTCGCCTCCTGGCGAGCCCAGTCTTCTTCCCAGGTAGTCATGGCTGCATCCCAAACATCTGCATCAAGGCCATCGTTCTTCCACCGACCTCTTCCCAGGCGTTGTCAGTCTTCGCCCAACGGGGGTCTTCCTTCAGCTGCTGCTCGAACTGCCACAGTGGGACAGTCGTTGGCTTGCCGTTCTCGTTCACGGCCTGCAGCGCCCGCTGCAGGGCCGGGTCACGCATGTCCGGCTCCTCCTCGAGGATGTTCATGTACGCCTGCCGGTACGGCTGGGCGATGTCAACGAGGTCCTCGCCGGCCTTGATCCGGTCGGCGTAAGCCGGGTACGTCTCAGCGATGGTCCGGTTGCGAATCTCCTGCGACACCACCTCGTAAGTGGTGGAGCCCTTCGCGATCTGGTGGGCCATCTTCTGAACGTAGTCGTGAGGCAGCTTCACGCCGTTGTTCGCGGCCAAGGTCCGCAGCTGGGCCTTGCTAGTGCTGAACAGCACCCGCTGTTGGGCGGCGTCGGACGCGCCAGCGGCGCCACCGTCGACCGCCGTGTCAGCCGGGTCATAGGGCCCGCCCAGCTCGATGCCCTTCTGCACGCGGGGGGCGATCTGGTCCTCCCAGGTCTTCCCGTTCAGGTTGGCCTCGGCCATCGCCTCGCGCATGGCGTCCATGTCTGACTGGTCGATGCCGCCATTGAAGATGGGCTGATCCTTGTAGTAGCCGGCCAGCCACAGCTTCTTCTTCTGCCGGATGATCCGACGCTCACCCCACGTCTTCCAGACGTCGTAGTTGGCAGACCCCTTGTACGTCGGGGGAGTGGCCTGGGACGGGTTGTCACCGGTCCCCACCGTGTAGCCGGTGGCACCGGGCATGTCCTCGAAACCGTAAGGGACCTCCTCGGGTGGGGTCCCGCTGCCGCCAGAGACGGCGCTGTCGATCGCCGCGTTCCACCCGCCAGCTGGGGACCCGCCGGACTGCCACCGGGCGACCTGCCCAGCTGTCGTGCCGACCGGGTACGGAGAGCCGGCCCACGCGGCGTCATCCGCCCCGTAGCCGTCACCGACTACCTGCGTATGCACTGCAGGGTCCTGGGTGCTGTCCCAAACCATCATCCACCATCCCTGTAGCTACCTAGCCACTGTTCGTTGTTGGCCTCGTAGGCTGCGTGGTACTGCGCCTGCTTCGGGTGAGCCTGGTAGGTGTGACCCGAAACGTTACTCTCGCTGTCGTAGAAGGGTCGAGCGATGCCTCGGCGAATAAGAGCCAACCCAAGGTCGCGGTTGTTGATCAGCACGTAGCGCAGGAGCCGGCCGTAGCTTTCGTCTTGGTCGTTGACCGTCGGGGGGTTCTCGAGCTGCAGAGGGCCCTTGTCGATGAACCGCTGCGTGAACCGACCGGAGCGGCCGTAGCCCGGCTCACCGTGCTCCACGGTGTCCACCCCGATCAGGCGGACCTCGTTGCCGTCAGGCAGGACGATGGTGTCGCCGTCCTTCGCCAAAGGCTTGCCCTTCGCCCGGATGTTGTCGTTCATCTGGGCGACCCGCTGACGCAGCTCGTCGAGACTCACCGCCCCGGTTCCGCTGGCGACGTCGCTGATCTGCGCCTTCTCCGCGTCGGACTGCTCGGCGGCCATGATCTCCGGCTTGAACAGGCGCAACCAGGCCACCCGGAACTCCGGTATCCGCTTGGTGATGTCCTCACCGATCAGACGCATCTGGGTGCGGAGCTGAGCCTTGCTGGCCCCGCCCCAGCCGCCCTTCTCCAGGGCGTAGTCGCGTGCCGCGAGGTACTCGTTGATGCCCTTGCCGGCCGGGGTGGAACCCAGCGTCTCGTTGGCCACGGCATCCCGCAGGCTCTTGATCGTGTTGTCACGGCCACGGGTGTCGGTGTCCGGGGTGGGGTAGCCGACCATCTGCGTTCTCAGCGTCTCGGTCTGCAGGTCGTAGTCCTCCTGGCTGATCTCACCGTTGACCAGCTTGCGGTCCAGCTGGGCGGTGGCCAGGGTCGACAGGAGCTGGTTGGCGGTGTCGAGCTTCTCGTCGTCGGTCAGCTTGATGTTGCCGTAGCCCTTGCGGTTCCAGCGGTCCATGTAGGGCGAGTACCCGCCGCCGGGGTAGATCAGCGAGAACACGCTGGCGTGGTCGTGGGCCAGCTCCGGGTGGTCCTTCACGGCCGCGTAGGCGTCCGAGGTGGGGGTGATCGCCCACCGGTTGTCGCTCATCAGCGTCAGCATTGCCTTGGCGCCGTACTTGTCAGCCATCGCCAGCAGGGCCTTCTCACGGGACCCCGTGTTCCGCATGTTCTCTTGGTACTCCACCGCCATGATCGCCTGGCTGCCCAGGCGGGCCGGGTCGTCGGTCTGCACGAGGAAGTCGCCCATCAGGGCACCGGGGGACATGTTCATGAACATGCCCCGGAAGAACTCCAGCTTGTGGGCCAGGGTGTTGGCGTCCTCCGCGAGGAGGCGCTGGCCGTCCTCGGTGAGCATGCCCATCTCGTTGTGCGGGTAGGCGTCACGGTTGGCCGCGTACAGCATGCCCATGGCCGGCTGGACGTGCTTCTTGTAGCCGTTGTCGAAGCCGGGGACATTCGCGCCGGAGAGGATCGCGCTGACCCAGCCGGGGGTGAACATCTCCATCAGGTTGCGGTCCCTGTTGGGGTCCACGTTGGAGTAGGGGATGAACGCCCGTTTGATGGCGTCGGGGACGTGCTGCTGGTACGCCTCCTGCGATTCCAGCATCTGCGCCGGGATCGAGATCATCGGCCCGAAGCCGGGCATCAGACCGTTCTGGAAGATGAGGTTGCCGGACTGGATCGGGGAGTGAACCTGAAACTCGCCGGACTGGATGTCCGGGCCAGGCAGTGCGTTGGACAGGGCGGTCATGGCGGGCCCGATCACGGGGACACCGATCATGGACTGCTTGGTGGTGGGGTCCTCGAATATCCAGCTGTCCTCAGGGTTCGACGGGTCGTCGAACATCCAGTTGCTGTCCTTGCCTGTGCCGGCGCGGTACAGGACCCCGGCGGCGTACACGCGCCCGGGGTTGCCGAGGGCCAGGCGGGTCCACGTTTCCACGGTGTTGGCGAACGCCTGCCCGAAGGGGATGACGTACCGCAGCGAGTATGCGAACTGGTTGCGCTTCTGGGCGTCGTAGAAGTTGCGCTTGATCTCGTCGATGCCGACCTGATCGGTGACGCTCTTCATGTCGTTGAGGGTGAACGCACCAGATCCATTGGCGTGTGCGGCCTCACGCCGCATCTTCGCCAGGGTGCGCCTACGCCATGACAGCGGGACGCCCTTACCGCCGAGGGTCTTCTCAGCGATCCCAACCAGCTTCGCTGCGTCCTCAGGGGACAGGGCCCGAATGTAGTTCGCTGCCGCGTCCCACTTGGCCGCGCGGAACTCAGGGAGGTAGCCCAGCTGCTTCTCGGTGACGTTGGAGACCCTGAAGAACCAGTCAACGGCGGCCTCGATGTGCTGCGCCGCCCCACGCCCTGGGGCCTCCTCATAGACCGCCTGACGCACCGCCTTGACTGGGACGTTCGCGATGTTCGCGCCGCTCCACTGGTGCTGATCGGTCAGCGACCGGAGCTGCTTCATCAGCTCCTCGTCGGGGTTGATCAGCCCCTCTGGGGTTTCCAGCAGCGGCTCACCGCCCACGTCACGGGGACCGGAGCCCTTGTGCTTCGGCTCACGGGGGGTCAGCAGAAGGTCGATGAGCCTGTTGTCGCCGTCGTTGGTGAGGCGGGCCCAGCGGGAGGCGTAGTTGGCGGTGCCGCCGCCCCAGAACAGGGCACGCAGGGCCTCCTCGCCCTGGATCATGTCGCCCTCTGGGGCGTTGGCGCGCTGCATACCCTTGCCGGTGAACAGCTCCGTGTACGCGACGTTGGACTGGATCATCGGGTCCAGAGAATGGGTCCTGCCAGGACCGTTCCAGAAGTAGTCCACCACGGCGTCCTCGTGGGACATGTTGTGCAGCTCAGCCCAGTTGGCGATGGTGTCCGAGGTGCGCCCGTACTTGACGCGCAGCACCTCACGCGCCATGGGCGAGGCGCCCATGACCTGCAGCTCGTTGACCCAGCCGCGCAGGAAGTCCTCGAAGTGATCCGGGTCCGGGGTGACCTCTTTCCAGCCGGCCTGCTTCACGCGGCGGGCCGCCGCAATCACCGGATCAGCCATGGATGACGTGCGGACAGCCAGATTGCGGAAGGCGTCCACTGCCTCACCGAGCACCTCGCTGTCGAACTCGCGGGTGAACTCGATGACGTTGCCGTCCTCGTCCAGGCGGGTGTCGAGGTTGGCACGCTGCAGCTTCTTCATCAGCTTGCTGTTCGTGTGCCCGGCCATGGCCAGGGAGATGATGCCCAGTGGGTTGGTGAACAGGCTGGGGTGGCCGGCCAGGTACATGCGGACCTGCATGTCGGCGACGTTCCTGATCAGGTAGCCGCCACGGAACGCCAGCACAGCAGTGCGCCAGTACCGCTCGAACAGCTTGTCGTTGAGCTCCTGAGCGATCTCGTTTACTTTGTGAGTGGCCTTCGTCTTTCCGCCGGGGTAAGCCTTGTGGACGTCCTGGGCTGACTTCATGGCACGCTGCATCAGGTGCCAGTCGGGGGACTGGACGGTGAACGACAGCTCACTTTCGAGGGTGGCTGGGTTCATGTTCTTACCAGCCCACGCCGCCGGGTCGACACCCATGAGCTCAGTCTCCTTGCCGCCGATGGCAGCGGCCCGCGACTCAGCAAGCATCTTGATCGCCTGCTGCGCGCTGTTGCGGCTCGCCCGCATCGCACCCTCGAACGCCCTCTGAGTCTCGGCGTCCAGCCCGGCCCGCCGGCCCATCTCCCGCGACATGTCAGAGATGACCTCGTAGTACACGCGCCTGCGCTCAGCCGGGGTCTCGGTGTCCATCATCTTCTTGACGTACTCGTCATGCTTCTTGCGGGCGTGGACCCAGCCCAGGTCGTGGTCCTTGCCGAATGGCTTCTTCAACACGTCCATCACCGACGCGAACGGGTTGAAGCGGTACACGTAGGACACCATGTCGGACACGCCGGCGACCATGTCGTCGAGGTTCTCGGTGTTGTAGGCGTGCGCCCACGGGACGTTGGAGACCTTGCGGTTCAGCCCGTAGTTCATCACCTTCGCCGCGACGCCCCATGCCTTGCCGTAGCGCGACACCAAGAAGTTAGGGTCACTGCCATGCAGGGCACCGCGAGCGGCAGCGTTCAGCGTGCGAGCCTTCATCATCCCGGTGTGCATGCCACCGTCGGCAATGGCCTCCGCCAGAATCCTGCGGACGTCGTCCTCGCTGTCGGTCACCGAGATGCGCTTGGCCAGCTCCGCCGGCCACTTGCCGCGCGTCATGTTCCACAGGTACACCTCGTCGTCAGTCTCGGCGAGGAACTTGACCAGCGGGGTGCCCTTCTGGCCAGTCAGGAACCGCAGCGCCCGGTCCAGATGGAACCGTCCGACAGAGCCGTCGTTGTACTGGCCGGCCATCGCCTGAAGCCAGGCGATGGGATCATCGCCGCCGTCAGCCGCGCTGCTTCCGCCACCGCCAGGACCCTTGCCGCCGCCCTTACCGCCGCCGCCTTCCTTGTCGCGCAGGTAGCGGGCAGCCTGCTCGTAAGCAGACTTGGCCTCGTCGCGCTGCCTGTAGACATCCTTCAACGCAATGTCCATGGCCTCGCGGGACCGCCTCAGTCCGGCGATGGTCATCTTCAGCTCAGCGACGTCCTTCATCAGGTCACCGATGGGGGTGCCGTCGGACAGGCGCATGTCGTTGAGCTTGGCGACGTCCTCAGGGGTCAGGTTGAACGGGTCGAGGTCTGCGGTGTGCTCGCGGACAGCCAGATCACCTGGGATGGCTCCATTCTGGACGGCATCGGAGACGCGGGCGTTCGCCTCATCGGCGGCCTTGCCGGCCGCCGCCGGGTCGACACCATGAGCGAGCAGGGCCGGGTCCGGGTCGACGGCATACTGGTAGAGCGCGTTGACGGCCGAGCTTAGATCATCCCGTTCCCTTATCAACCGCTCAGCACTACGACCTGGCGAGTAGGAAGAGTTTGAGTGCCAGTGCAGCGCCTGCGCCCGATCGAGCAGGGCGTTGATCTGCTCTTTGGTCAGCTTTAGGGGGGTTCCCTCTACGTGCCCCTCGGAGACCTGACGCATGAACTCCTGAAGATCATCCTCAAGGGCCGCCATGTCAGAAGAAGCTTCGGATGCCGCCTTCTCGTCAGCAATGGCTCGAGAGCTGTGCGCCGGGTCGTTGGCGAACTTCTCCGCCTCGCCGGGTATGGAGTGCCCGTCGATGATGTCCAGCTCGTCCTGCAGGCGGGCAGCCTCGTCGGCGAACTCCGGCGGGATGTCGACGTTGGGCCCACCGATCTCGTCCAGGCGGGCGATGATCTCCTTCCGGCGAATCCCGTCGTCATACTGGCCAGGGTCCGACAGCATGTCGCGCATCGCACGAAGAGACTTCATCTCCTCTTCGATGATGATGAGGCGCGGGTCAGAGATTCCCTCGTTAGTGAGAGCGTCGCCAACAGCAGCGCGGCCCGACAGTGACCGCGCCGCCTGCTCGCCCTCGCTGTAGATCGGCTTCCCACCCATGCGGAGGAAGTCTTCGGCGTACTGGTCCTTGTCGAGGAACTGCCGACCCGTCCAGTACATCCCGCTCGAGCCCTCGCCCGAACGGTAGAACCCAGGCTCCAAGCCCTCCTCGCGGGCGACAGCCTCAACCTCGTCAAGGATTCCCGGCTGACCGCTAGGGTCATCGGGGATGCGGGTCACCACAGGGATGTCAGTGACAGGTTCCCCACCGGTGGCCTTGAGCGTGTTATCCGTCAGGTCGACAACGTCTTCGCCCACCGCAGCACCAGGCTCACCGCCCAGGCCCCTCTCGGCGTCACCGAGAGCGCGAGCAGTGGTGCGGAGCTGCTCCACGGGGGCGTTGCCGTTGAGAACATCGTTGAGGGCTGTGCCGACGGCATCGCGGTTGGCCAGGAAGTCCTGGCCGCGACTGGCCAGGTCGCCGGTAACGACGTCCTCAGCTTGCGTCATCGGGTCTTCAACCAGGCCAGTCGGGGACTGGCCGGCCTGACGCAGCTTCTCAGCTTCGTCCGACAGGACGATCAGGCGCTCTTCGACCTCGTCGATGTCAGGGGTGCGGGCCGTCAACGCCTGGTCGAGCGCGAACACGTTGCGCTCCACCGTCTCAGCGTCCTTGGTGCCCTTCTGAACACCCTTCGCCAGCGGGGCCAGGCGGTCAGCGATGACCTCCTGCTTCAGCTGCTCCACCTCACCGGAATCCAGAAGCGCCTGCTTCTGGTCGAGAATCTTCTGCTGCGCCTCCAGGGCCCCGTCGTCGTCGTGCTCAGCCAGCCACTTCTTCTTCTCAGCCTCGGTGTAGTTCTCCCACTGGCGGGAGATGACACCGTAGGTGCTCTCCACCTCTTCGTACTGGTCGAGCCCCTTGGCGAGGTTCGCAACCTCAGCCACGTCATCCGCCCCACCCAGCGGTTTGCGGACGATGCGGGCTGCGAGCTTCCCGGTCGTGCCGAACGGGATGAAGATCGACGGGTCCAGAAGGTAGGACAGCGCGTCGATCGCGCCAGACAGCGGCCCATAGGCAGCACTCGTCGGGTCGACCTTGGCAAACCGCTCAGTGGTGATCTGGCCGACGGACCCACTGTCACGCCACACCCACTTGCCCTTGCCCTCGTTGGCCTCGGCGTCCCAGACCATGGACTCCTTGCCCTGCCTCTGGATAGCTGAGCCCAGGTACTGCTGAGTGTGCAGTCGCTTCAGCGACTCCCCACCCTCAGTGGTGTACTCAGGGAGCCAGTTGGACCCGAAGTCGTAGTTGGGGTCGATGTCGCTGGTGTCGAACCCGTGCTCGAGGAACCCCTCCGCCATCTTCGACACAGTCGTGCTGGTGAACATCTCGACAACAGAGTCGAGGAACGACCGGTCGTTGTTACCGTCGATGTACCGCAACGTGGTGCGGAACCCGTTGTCGACGATCTCCTTCGGGGCGCTCATCGCACCGAACGCGAACCGGGTGATCCCCTTGGCGATGGTGCCGTACCACGACTCCTCGCCTTCCTTCTCCTGCTGGTACGTCTCCTGAGCGACAGCAGCGTTCGCCTGCTCCTCAGCGGCCAGCTGCTGGCGCATCTGAGTCAGCTCAGCACCCACCCCACTGTCGACCGGAACACCACCGGTGATCATCGCCAGGGCGTCATCCGGGGCGATCCCAGGGTTGTTGAGCGCCACCTGAGACAGGTTGCTCAACGTCACCCCGTACAGCGGGTCATCCGGGGCCAGGGAGCGGCCGTAAGCCTTGATCTTGTAAGCCGCCAAAGCGTCAGGATCGGTCAGGCCAGGGATGACAGCTGAGCCGATCTTCTGCTCTTTCGTGAGCTTCGGAAGCTTGTACCTCGGGTCAGTCATCGACCTTGTGCCTCAAGACGGTTCATCAGGACATTCAGCCCAGGGGACGGGTGCAAGGCGTAGGCGTACCTGATCAACGCGGCCACAGCGTCGTCCTCCTGGCGCTGAGGCAGGACCTCCGGGCCCGGGCCGGCACCGAACGGGGAGCCAGCGGTGACCGGTTCATCGGGCCGATCGGTGGGATCGGTGAGCCTGCGAACAGGTTCAGCCGCTGCCATTGGGGCTTCTCGCTGCAAGTCCAAAGTTTCCTGCCCTTCGCCGTAAGGGAGACCCTCGATGTACGCGGGTGTTTGCGACGCCGGACCCCCATCAGTGCGCCGCGAAAGCTTCCCGGGACCTGAAACAGGTGCCGGGTGCTTGGGTCGTTGGTAACCGCCACGGGGCATGACTGCTCCCTCCTAGTCGCCTGGGTCTAGGGAGAGGAAGAAGGGTGACAGAACTACATCGGAATCTGGCGCTGCACCTGGGCGGTCATGTTGGGCTTGCCGCTGGCACCGATCCCGGCAGCCAACCGCTGCATGTCCTGCTGGAAGTTGCCCGTAGGACCACCACCGGCAGCCATCTCCGGGGCCTGCTCACCAGCCAAACCCTCCTGCAGGGCCGCCATCGGGTCCTCCTGAGCTTCAGGTTGCTGCTCCGGTTGCATGGCATCCTGCAGAATCTGCTCGATCGGCTTGCCCTTGCGGCGACCATCCACCACAGCGGTCAGTACCTCGATGACCTGCAGCGGGTCCTGACCCTGGCTGGCCATCTGCGGGATCGCCTGGCCATACGCCTGAACAGCAGTCTTGAGCGCCTCGCGCATGTCCTCGACATCGACCTTCCGCTCCTCCTCGGACGCATCGAGGTCAGCGGGCATCTGCCGGCGCAGGTAGTCACGCGAGATCAGCTTCTCAGCCCTCGCCTGCAGCCCGAACACCAGCCAACGGCTGGGATCAAGGCCAGCCATCAGCCCATACTGGACATCGACGTCGTACTGGCCGTCAATCGCCTGCTTCGGGCGGTACGTCATCTGGAACGGGGCCCCATTCGCGGTGCCCTTGATGGTCTTCTCCCGGCTCCCAAACACCTTCTCCTCAGCCTCGAGAGCTGTGGAGCATGTGGCTGTCAGGAAGGGGGCGATGATGGCCTGCGCGGTGCGGACCTGGGTGTCGAACCCGTCCATGAGCGCCTGCACGCCACGTCCCGTGACATGCCCACCGGCCGATACTGAGCCCTGCCGCAGCTCAGGGTAGCGCGTACCTGCACGCAGTTCCTGTTCTAGTGCTGCTTGTTCCGCCCACACATTGCTGGGTACTTCCAGCGGTAGTCGCCGAACTGCAGCAGGGTCAGATGTCCGAAGGTGAGCATCGGGACCGATGGGCACATTCGTTACGTCCGGTGGGACGACTATGGGGGCCTGCACGCTCTTGTGTGCGGCCTCGAGGGACAGCAGCGCGAACCGGGACCGCGCCAGCTGGACGAAGATGACGTCATCGAACTGTCCCCGGGTGGTAGGACCAGGGCGCCGTGCGACGTTCGCCAAGCACCGGCCAACCATGTTGGGCACAGAGCTCAGCTTCACTCCCTGGTCCCAGCCCCCGGAGGGCAGGAACGCCGTGTCGGCATGGCGGTCGTGGTGGAACACGACCTCCATCAGGTCGCTCGCCTCGCCTTGTTTCTCGAGCCGCTCTTTGAGGAGGGGCCGGATTTCGGGGTAGAGCTCAGCGATCTCGTCGACGGAGGCGTAGACGACGTTGTAGAGCTCGGTGCAGCGGTTGTACCGGTCGAGCACCGGGTAGGTTCCGATGGGGTCGAGCATGCGGATGAGGGTGGTGTTTGTCTCGAAGTCGAACTCGACTTTCGAGTACATCCACCCGAAGGTGACGTAGCGGTCTGCGGCGGTGTACAGCTGGGTTTGGAGGTCGCTGGCCTGGGTGATGCTGGCGAGTATCTTGGTGCGGTTGTCGGCGCGTTTCTGGGCTGCGTCGGTGCTCATGTTGGGGGAGCTGCAGTTGAATGCCGGCAGGGGGGCGATCATTTCGCTGAGGTCTCTGGCGGCGACGTCGATCATGTTGGCGACGATGGGTTCTTGGAAGGGCCCGTCTTCGGGGAAGAGATCGGGTGCGATGTCGGACATGCGGCCGGCGCGGATCATGGCGACCTGTGCCATGCGGGAGTCGCGCTCGGAGTACCGCTGCCGCAGCTTGCGGTAGGTGCCGTTGAGCGTGCTGAGGTCCTTCACCGGCTATCTCCACATCCTGGGACTGGTTTGGACGTCTCCGTTGTCGACGTCCTGCGCTGTGTACACCCTTTGTTGAGAGCGATCCCAGCGAGTTTGGAACATGTTGGTCCCGTGGGTCTGCCCGCCGGCTCCGGCGATCAGCTCCTGGCACCGGAGTTCCGCGAACCAGAGGGCCATGACCAAGTCGGTTTTGTGCCCGCGTTTGGCTTGCTTGGATTGGGCGACGGCGGGGTCCCAGGTCAGCAGCTGCTCGATCATGGCTCGAGCTGCCTCGGTGCGGGGTTGGGGGAGGCTGATGAGCTGTTGGCGGAACAGGTGGGTCATGGCTGCGACACCGAAGATGGGGTCGTGTTTGTTGCTTCCGGTGGTGTAGTGCTCGTGCAGGACGACACCTCGGGAGGCGCAGAAGTCGTTGAGCTCCCGGTCCATGGTGAGGAACCGTTGGAAAGCGTTACCTTCGACGCGCACTTCGTGGACGTGGTGCTGGTCGATCCACATTTTGAGGAACGACCTGAGCCGATCGGGGGTCATGCCGGACTCGTTGTGCATGTCGATGACCCACCGGTGCCCGGTTTGGCGGTCGAGGCCGATGAGGACGGCGGCGGTGTACCCGGCTACGGCGGGGTCGAGGCCCACGACCAGGCGCAGGCCGTCGGCTCCACCGTCCCTGCCCAGGTTGGGGGAGTTGGTGAGGTGGCCGGGGGAGTACCCGCCCAGGCAGGCGTTCACGTCTTCGGGCTTGAACACGGTCTCAGCGGAGACCTGCTCCTGCTGGTACAGGCGGGCCCATTCGCTGGCGGAGATGCCGTCCCTGACTTCGGCCAGGGTGGGACCGTCCCACCGGGGGTACAGGCCATCTTCGCCGGGGAGCTCGTCGATGTCGTTGGGTTGGTCTGCGCGGGGCCACAGGGTGACCCAGTCCTTCGGGTCGTCGGCGTACTCCAGTACCGCCGGCTGGCGAAGGTACGTCCACGGGGACACCTGTCCGTGGTACCGGGAGGGGTCCTGCAGCTCGGAGTACAGGTCCCTGGGGGCGATGCGGGTGCCGATGACCATGAGCCGGCCTGACCGGGGGGCCAGGCGGGAGGCCACCATGGACAGGGTCCACTGAATCTGCTTGTCGAAGTCCTGGCTGTTGGTGGTGTCGACCACGTCGTCGAGGATGACGAGGTCGGCGCGGGCACCGTAGATTTGCCCTCCCACACCCAAAGCTTGCACGGTGGGGTCCTTGGCTTCAGCGCCGCGAACCTTGCTGCTCACGTAGAACCTGCTGGCTGACCAACCGGCGGAGTCCGAATCCCACCCTCCGGGGGGACCGAAGTCCTTGGCCAGCTCCGCGTACTGCGGGCTGGTCAGGCGTTCCTTGATCTGCAGCAGGAACTGCTCCGCCAACCGTTGGGCCTTCGAGACGATGATGACCCTCACCCCGGGGTTCTTCACGATCCGCCAGGTCACGTAGTCCGAGGTGATGGTCGTGCTCTTCGCGTGGCCGGGGGGGACGTTCACGATCAGCCTCGTCGGCCTACCGGGGTGGAAGTCCATGGACTCGTGCAAGTCGCTGGGCTCCTTGCCCTCCAACATGTCCACCCACTGCTGCTGGTGGGGAAACGTGTGCTGGTGCAGGTACTTCAGCCGGAACTCCGCGAAGTCGGGCACCACCGGTGCCTCAGGAACGAAGTCCGTGCCCGCCAGGCGCCGGGCTTCGTCCACCTTCTTCTTGAACTCCGGGTCATCACGCCGATGCCACCGGTACGTGTTCACTGACCGACCCAACACCGCGCACGCATCCTTCGGAAGCATGCCGGTGGCGATGAGCTTGATGAGCTCCGCTTTCACCATGTCAGCCGAAAGCTCGTTGGCCTTACGACCGCCCCTGCCCTTGTTCGACAACCTCGCCGGCATGGTGCTCCTACGCATAGTTCGACTCAACACCCCTGCATAGGAACAAACCTGTCCCATTCCGAAGGATTCTTGTTCCCTAGGTTGAAGGTGGTGACGACCGAAGAATGAGGGAGGAACCACCGGTGAGAACCTCAACCACCGGTTCTCTGTCGGCCCCGGAGGGCGGTCCCCCGACCGCCCCTGGAGGGGCCTCTTGTCGTTCGTCGTTCGCTCGCTTCGCTCACTCACTCCTCACTCTATGCTTAGAGTCGGAAAACCGTTCTGCGAACGGGTTACCGACGAGTAACATCCATTTTGGTGGTAATCAGTAGGTTCTACTCCACTGAACCTACTGATTCCGAAGGTACAGCTCGACCAAGAACCAACGGCTGTTGGTGAATGGGAGAGCATTTATACATGATGACTGTATGAAACATGCCCCGGGTCGAAGACTCGGGGCGGGGGGACTGGCCCGCCAGGGCCAGGGCCCGGTGGGGGGCCTGCGGCCCCCCCTACCCACCCCCACATAATGCGGCTTATTGCGCCAGGGCCGCATTGAGTGTATCTAGGACCCTAAGTGACTGTGACCTGCGTCACTTAGGGTACCCTAACCTACGGTAGCGTAGGTTTCCGCCCTTTGGGCGGATCGCACACCACTCACGTTGCGCTCGTGGTGGTGAGTAGGCAGTGACTCCGGTGGTACTGACCGTGCCCGGTGCTGATGTCACCACCCCGCCGATGCTGTTGACTCCACCCCGTCCCAGATGTTTAGCTTTGCTAACGATCTATCCATTCGAGTGGGCGAGAATGGCGGGTGCAGCGCCGTGCGCTGCTCGGGGGGTGTGGGGGGCGGACAGTCCCCCATTGGCTGCAAGCGGAGCGCAGCAGCGGGTCTGGGCCGAGCGTAGCGAGGGCTGTGCTTCTTTCGGTCTGTATGTGTGAGGCAGAGAGCCCGTCGCCTGGCAGACGGGCAGGCAGACGGTGACACTCCCGTGGCAGTGAGCACGGCAGACCCTACGTGGGGAAGACGCTGTGGGTTGGGTGCCAACGATAGTGCTGTCGGCAGACCCGGCGGCTAGCCAGGTGCGAAGCAAAAAGGGGGAGGGCCCAGCCACCATGCGGTGGCCAGGCCCTCGAGCCTCACCAGGCTCCGCACTCGCACCCAGGGGGACAGCCCTGCTTGTCGAAGCACTCCCCGCAGGTGCCGGTGATGATGAGTTCCAGCACGTCCTCGCTCAGGTGGGGGAAGCAGTTCTGCGCCAGCGCCCCGCCACACCAGGCGTCCCACTGCTGGTGAGTGGCCTTGACTGGGGTGCCCGTCAGGCACACGTCGCACGTTGCGTAGACGGTGATGGTCTTCAGATGCGTTGCGGTCATGGTTCCCTCTCTGCCGTTCTGCCTTGTGCAGTGCGGTCGCAAGTACCCACGCAGTTAGCAGGGTTCTGTTCCCGATGTAGCTGCGCCGATCTCGCCGAGCGCAGCGAGGGGATGGATCGCTTGCGATTCACGAGGATCGGGGCTGCGTAGGGAGGGAACGGGTTCCTGCGGTCTGCTGTTTTGCGAAGACCGCGCGCGCACCCCAAACAGTGACAGGTCTGGACGCTTGGCCTGTGGGTGTGAGGAGAGAAGCAGAAGACCCGGTGACCTGCGGTAGCAAGGTCTGTACGAAGCAGCAAAAAAGGGGCCCAGCCACCGAGATGGTGACCGGGCCCCTTGATCTGTGTTCAGTTGTAGACGCCGACGTAGAAGTCGAACAGCATCTTGTTCCACCGATCGGTGAACTCACCGGGCCTGTACCCGAGGCGCTCTGCGATGCACTCACCGCATTCCGACTGGCCGTTAGGTGCTGTCCACACCCAGGGAATCTGGGCCTTGAGTGGCCTGTCATCCGGGCAGTTGTCGCAGTGGACGTGAGCCACCCGCTCAGCCGGGGCGTCGCTGAGGCCCCAGCCGGGCTCGAGCATGGCGTCAACCCACTCGGCCAGGCACGACGTACACATGACCTCACCCCCCTCATCGAGGGAGGTGGGCTCCAACGTCCAGAGCCATCCGCTACGGTCGCATCCAACACACAACATGATCAGTCCTCCACTTCGTCTTCGTTGATGGTGTCTGCGCCACCGCAGTTCGCGGTGACGTATGGGCCCGAGACGATCTCGTCGTCGAACTCCAAGATGGCCAAGCCGAAGGCATCCACCTCACTCACCCCCATCGGAGGTGTTGTGCTGGGTGCTGCGGGCCGGGCTCTTCGGCAGTGGGTTCAGCCACTGCAGGTTGGTCTTCAACTTGCCCTGCCAGTTGTCGGGCTCGCCAACCGTGCCCCACAGGGGTGTCTTGAGTGCGGCGATCGCCTTTGCCAACCCTGTCCATCCGCTCAGGACCGCATCCTGCTCGATGCCCAGGATGGCCACGTTCTTCCAGAAGCCAACCCGGCCCTTGTCCGTGGTGGACAGGGTGAGGTACTTGGTCACCAACGTCCCGGCGTACTTGCCCTTGCCCACCTCGAGCGTGACGACCAACTGGGGCCGCTTGTGCTCTGTCGAGAGGCGGTACGTGCAGGCCACGACCCTCAGCGGGTACTGGCCGGCGGGGAGGACCAAACCGCCCATGCCTTCGTTCACTTCGGCCATCCCGTTCTTGAACGCGGTGGCGAACTCGAGGTCAGCGGCGTCCTGCTGGTCGGCGACCTGGGCCTGAGCCTCGATTTCGGTGGCCAGTTGGGTATCGCTCTTGGCCAACATGGCCTCAGCCTCGGCTACCAACCGTGCTGCTGTCGACTCTTGCTGCTTCATTTCTCCCTCTCCGAGAGAGGCGACTTCGGAGCCTCTCTTCATCAATGCGGCTTGAACTTCTCTGACGTACATGTCCAACTCGGAGTGGTACTCCTCCGGGGTCATCGCGAACTCATCCACGGAGGTTCTGAACTCGGCCTGTGTATCTGCGATGAACGTCTCTGCCCACTGCCTGGGCTCCGCCAGACGGCAAACGAAGCAGTTGGGCATCACGCCTGCATCCTTGGGCCCATGCAGTCGGTAGTGCTCAGCCTGCTGCTCCTCGAACAGGCCACTGCAGACCTGGCAGCCCTCCCAGGTGCCCTGGATGAGATGGTTGAGATGGGTTGAGATTGACACGGCTTCCTCTCTTCCGCCCTGCCCTGTGCAGCGCGGTCATGTGCCTTGCACGCGCGCGCAGAGGTTCCATTCCGAGGGAGGGCTGCTCTGATCTCGGCGAAGCGGATGAATCGCTTGCGATTCACGAGATCGGTGCTGCCCGGGAGGGGAATGGGTTCTCGAGCACGCGCTCTTGACCGACCGCGCGCGCGCGACGCAGAGCACCGGGTTTGGCGACATGGGATCGTCACCACAGGCCACGCATCAGCCACCCGTCGTCAAACGCGGATCATTCGTGGAAGTACAGCGCCTCGGGACCCTCAGGTTCCGACGGGCGGGTTTACCCCGCACGGCGGGTTCTGTGGGTGGGGCGTCGTCTCGACGTAGCGCCAGCGGAGGAGTGGAATCGAATGAGCCAGGTGCGGAGCAAGGAAGCGGGCCCGGGCGAGGAACGAGACCAGGCCGCTGACGACCCTGACCAATCCCGTTGAGGGCGGGTGTAACGGCACGCCAACGCAGTGAGGGTCCGACCGGAACCGGGGCAGAGAGAAGCAGGAGTGGGGCAGACCCAGAACAACGGTCTGTACCCGGGGGAGGACCCCGCCCTGGAACCCATTACAGGACGGAGTCCCCCGGAGGGGGAGCGGAGGGGCAGAGAGGTGGCCCGTCGCTCGACCCCAGACCCACCACCTACGGGGGCAGTGGGGGAGTGGGTCAGGTTGGCGTTTCGGTCTTCACCATCCTCAGTTCACCAGCCCTTTGGGACGATGTGCGGACTCATTCAGGTGGGCTGAGCGTGATGGAGTACCAGACCTCGCTCAGCTCCTCGTCAGTACCCTCGCGCACCATCATCGTGGCCATGTGGGTGGTGGCACAGTGCTTGCACACGTCACCAACGAAGTAGGCCACGCATCCTTCGGATGCGGGTACTGCAAGGTAGGCGTGCTCGTTGGGGTCGTAGAGCTCGTGGTCAGGGAAGTGAACTGCGTGCTCGCAGTTGCAGTTGTCTCCGTCGGGCGCATCTTGGCAATCGCCGAGACAGTACGGAACGCCGTCTTCCTCTGCTGTTGGTCCGGCGCAGATGAAGCAGTCGCTCATCAGGTCTCCTGGGGTGCGAGAGCATCCAGCTGCTTGACGAGGTTGTCTCCCTCGCTGTCGGGGCTGTTGGTGACGTATTGCCACACTGCTCCGATGCATTCGAGGCACAGCGACATGCGGGTGTGAGTGTCTGTGAATACTCGTTCTTCGCTGCGACCACAGTGGGCGCAGCGGTAGGTGAATAGGTTCAACATCAGGTCTCCAACGTGATGTAAACGGTCCAGGGCTGTAGTGGGGCACGCTTGCGTAGCCATGCGTTACCCACACGGTCATAGGTGGACAAGTGCATTCCGTTCCGCTCAACGCGGAACACCAGCTCCGGCATCTTGAACCGGCCCTGAATGAACTGCCCTTTGTAGACGATCCGACGCTGCTCAGTGGGGAGCTTCCTCACCATCTTCGGCGTCAGGATTCGCCAGTTCTGGGTCACCATCCGATGCCATCCTGTGACACGAAGACTTCACCCTGTTGTCGAGTCTGTTTCCAGTCGCATGTCTTACAGGCCAGGTCCCATCTGGTTGGACCCGAGTCCTCCCAGTCCTCTTCGGAGTAGCGGAAGGTGAGCACTCCTTCTTCGTCGATGTCGTGGAGCCAGGGGTCTGCGTATGAGGTGTCCTTTAGGTTCGAGCTCCATAGAATCAGGCTTTGTGGCCCGTGCTCTGGGCAGAACCACGATTTGAACTCACTCATGCTTCCTCCACTGCCTCGAATGTTGACCAGTCGATGGACGAGTCCGGCAGAATGTTCTGCTCGAAGCCGGCGAGCAGTTGCTCCCACGCCCACTTGTCTGGTGACGCCAGGAACTTCTCCAGGTCCTCGTCTGGGTCGAACTTCATCTCGAAGCTGATAGTCCAGCGGCTCATGCTTCCTCCTCGAAGCCCAGTAGGTGAAACCCGCTCCTCGAGCAGGTCGTGCAAATGTGGTTACCTGTCCAGTCATCAGCGATCAGCTGTGACCTGTCCTCGTCCGTCCCGCACACATCGCAATGCAGCAGGTACAGGAACGTGTTCGAGTGTGGGTCGAACTTGATTCGACGACTCATTCCTCGTCCTCGATCACAACTGTCCAGTCGGTGTCTGTTTCCTCGTCGACGACTATCGCGTTCCATGGCTCGCCGTTGACGTAGACCCTGGCTGTGGCGTTACTGGGTGTGAGCTCGACGTAGATGGTCTCGATGATCATTCGTCCTCCTCTGCGCGAGCTTCTTCGATGGCCGCCATGGCATCCGGGTCCGCCAGGACGCTGAGTGTCTCTTCAGGGAACGGCACGTAGTGGTGACCTAGTAGGTCGCCTTCCTCGTCGCATAGGTCGATGGCCCAACCCTCATCGAGGGTGATCACCATGACCTTTGACCCGTCGGCCAAGCGCTCACAGTCTCCGTCTGGCTCGAGGGGGAGTCCGCGTTTGCTGCTCTCGAATCTGAGCTCGAACCTTCCCTCCCCGTCGTATGCCACTTGATCCCAGTCGTCGTTGAGAATCCAGCTCTTCAGGTTCATTGGGTGAGCTCCTTCCATGTAGGCATTGGCAGTTCGAGTGCCGCCTTGGCGGCGCTCTCACACCCCTCGGGGTCATCGCATCCACACTCGGTGTTTAGCTGACGCCAGGCGTCGCGTTCGTAGGTCCAAGCGGCTGGGTCGAGTGGGTATCCGTCGGAGTTGATCGAGCTGCGTACCCACTTGCCGTCCTCGAGGTGGAGGTAGACGTTGGCTGTGATCTCGATGCGGTGTTCAGCCATTGGTCTTCCTCTTCTCGTTCATCCAGTCCCTGGCGATGGCGCGGATAGGGTCTGCAACCTGCCAGGGGACGTCGAGCTCACGCTCGAGTTCGCTGAGGGCGATGAAGTACCTGACGGCCTGCATCTCCTTCTCCCAGGCGTTCTGAGCGATGCGTAGGGCCTCCTCGTGGACCGTGTCCATGCCGTCCTCACACCATCCGCAGGCGCAGTCCCAGTCCACCCACATGTTCGTGCCGTGGTAGCAGTAGTGAGGGCGGTAACCCTGCTTGGCCCACTCGATGCAGTCCTGTTCGTAGGCTTCTCGCCGTTCGCGAACGAGCTTCACGTAGGGAAGCGCGTAAGACACCGGCATCTTGAGCTCAGTCATCTTTCCGGTTCTTCCAGTCGGCGATGGTGGTGAAGGCGTAGAGCCCTCCCATGAACACCCAGAAGGTGACCCAGCTGGCCATTGAGATGTCGTACATCACTGCACCTCCATACTGTGAACGTCTGTGAGGGAGACGATGACGATGTCGCCGGTGAAGTCGTGCGCTTCGGCGCGGTACAACTGGAGCTTCGTTGCGAATGGCTCCTGCTGTTCGTAGCTGACAAGCCTCGCGTTCAGCTCAGTCCCGTCCGTCAACGTGACGTAGTAGGCCAGGTCCGTGCTGATCTTGATGAAGGACATGAACGTGTCCCAGTCGGCTCCTTCACCGCCGCGAACGGTGAGGATCGGGAAGGGGTTGTCGTAGTTGGCCTTGAGGATGCTCATGACACGTCCACCATCACGTCGCCGCCGTCGTCGAATGCTTGGATGTGGTCGTAGTAGAACTGTTCTGCGTCCCAGTCACCAGGGATGGTGATGGTGATGGTTTGCCGAGGGCGGGTGACTTCGTAAGTCGTCTGCCCGAAGGAGCTCCTGTGTAGCCAGGTGCGGTCCTGAGACATCGCCCCTTCGTCACCGGATGCGATGAGTTCAATGGTGCCCGCGTTGATGTGAGCGACGCACCACTCGTCTCCTTCTTGGTCATGGAGAATGTCTCCGCGCTCCAGCTGGTCGAATGTCTTGAATGTCATGGCTTCCTCCAAGCCTTGTCTTCAATAGGTGAGTAGGGCAGCGGCCCATACCATGGGGTGCTGCCTCGTGGGCCCGGGCGGGCCTTACGGGCTGCAGCTTGCCGGCACGCCTTGCAGAGGTTGCCCCCTCCAAGGTCGAACCAGCGGGCTGGAGTGGCGTTGCACCACTCGCAGCGAATCTCGTTCATCAGGCCGCAGCCTCGATCTTCTTCAGCTTCTGCTCCGCTTCGCGGACGTAGTTGTCGTAGGACAGGCCGCCCACGCGCTTCAGGAACGCCGCCTTCGTCGTCGGGGTGACGTTGACGGTGAGTCCGATGCGTCGGTAGATGTCCTCGAACGTGAAGAACACTCCGCCTTCGGGTCCCGTCATGAGGGCCCCGTTGAGTGCCTCGAACATCTTGATGCGGGCGTATACCTCAGCCACGTTGTCCTCGTTGACGCCGTTGACGTCGATGAGCATGGTGGTGAAGATGAGCACCTCTGTCTTGACGCCTTCGGCACCGTTCTTGTACTTCGTGGACCCGTCGGCGGTCGCCTCCCCCCCGGGGGCGATCTCCATGTAGTCGCGGACGTTCTCGATGTTCCAGTTGAGGCTCATCCGTACACCACCTCTCCAAGGACAGCGATCTGCAGCACACAGTCCGAGACGCACGCATCCCAGTCCATGTCTGCACTGATGGAGATGCCGAGCCCGGTGCATGCATCTACGCTGGTGCTCATGGCCTTGAGGGCTGCTGCCTCGACGTCGTCGTAGGTCACGATCTTCTTGATGGTGTTGCGTGGCTGGTCGGGGTCCTCGATGCCGAGGCGCACGACGCCTGGCTCGTCCCAGTCCCCCTCGAGGAACGTGACCTCGTGCCACCACGAGTACTCCTCGCCGGACGTACCGAAGGTGGCGCACCACAGTTCCCTCTGAATCTCAGGTGGGAAGGTGCTCACTGTTCCTCCCTGCTGTTGATGTAGTACGACACGTCGTCGATCTCGACGTCGCCCTCGCCGTTGAAGTCGACGCTCATCTCGCCGTCGTAGGACGAGACGTCGAGTTGGATGTCGTCGAGGTCGAGTTCCCCGATGTGGGTGACCACGACGGTGACCGTGGTGTCGATGTTGAACTCGACGGTGGTCCTCTGCTGGATGTCGAGGTCGTTCTCGACCGCGAACTCGAGCAGCTCGGCGGTGGAGAGTCCCAGCTCGTCGACAATGGCGTCCTTGATGAAGCCGGTGAAGTTGTCGATGAGGTTGTTCAGGCGACGGTTCTGTGTCTGCCATGCCTCGATGGAAACCTGCTTGCTGACCTTGAGGTCCTCGAGGTCCTTCTCCATCCGAACCATGTTGTCCCGGTAGAGGTTGAGGTGGTCGAGCAGGTTCTCTTCGCTGAGCTCCTCGATGATCCGGTTGCCGACGGTCACCTGTGGCGGCTCAACGTTGAAGTACGAGACGTCGCCAGGGGCCACAAGGTCGTCTGTGCGTGGGTATACCTTGAAGATGCTCACGACAGTGAGTCCTCCTTGCTGGCCTTTGCGGCCTCCTCGGCTGCCCGCTCGGCTGCCGCCTTCTCCTTGGCGATCTGGAACTCGACCCGCATCTTGACCAGTGCGGAGATGACGTCGTCGACGACGGTGAGGTTGTCGAACGACAAGGTCACCTGATCAGTGGTGGAGTAGTACCCCGCCGGGGCCTTCTTGCTCAGGAACAGTGACGCGCTCCAGGCATAGGTACAGTTGGTCTCGATCTCTGTCTCGTCGTTGATGCTGATGTTTGTTGTGCTTCGCACGGTGTCTCTCCTCTAGTCAGGAGGTTCCGGCGGACGCCGGAACCTCTTTGCCCAACCGCTCTGGTTGGAACTTCTTCTTGCTGGGCCCGTGAACCTGAATGAACACGGACCTGTGTTGTGCGCCGGCGTGATCTGCTCCGTCGCACATCAGACATGAGTCGCACTGAAGGCGGTGGCCCTGCTCTGCGCTGGCAGGGCAAGGGACTAACCCCTTCGGGCGTTCACCTTGGAAGGCCGCGAACACGCGCCAACCAAGGGATTCCGCCTCCACCACTTCTTCAGGCGTGTCACAGGACGCCATGACGTATGGCATCCACTCCGGGTGACGGCGCCACTGGTGTGTGTACCCTGTCCGACCGCGAGAGGCTGTGATCAGGGGTAGCCAAACGTCCAGTGGCACCATCGCCGGATCACCCCAGGTTCCTAACCTGAGGAGCTTGTTGCGGACCATCGACAAGTTGAACTCGTCGGAGTTACCGCGCGTGTACTGGTTGTGTACGGGGTCGCATCCGCGCCAGGTGTTCACGTAGCAGGTACGTAGCAACCGGTGCGGACAGTTCCCGCACGCCGCAGCGTCAGTGTCGTCCCTCTTGCTTTGTGAGGGATTCGAGTCCTGGCGTGCGATGTACGTCTGGATCATCCAGCCCGTCTTGATGTTCTCGCTGGATCGGTCGTAACCGGATGCGAGCAACACGATGGGGGTGTCGTCCCACAGGGACGGCCCCTCCCAGACAACGGCACCCATCAGGTGTCGAGCTCTTCGTAGAAGTCTTGAAGCTTGTCGACCGTGTACCAGTATTGGAGGTCAGGCATGAACTCCAGCTGCATCGGGGTGAGCTCGTCGAAGCCGAGGGCGTCCTCGATCATGTCTACGATCCACGGGATCGCGTCATTGGTTGACAGCTTCAGGAACCGCTTGACCGAAAGGATGCGGTCGTACAGTTCCTCGTCGTTCTCGATCCAGAACAGGAGGCGGTCAGTTTCCGTGTATGGCTGGTAGCTCACGACTTTGCCCACTTCCTACGTAGGGAAGCAAGGGCGAGCCGGAGTTCGACCTGGGCCTGCTTCTGTGCCTGCACGGCGAGCTTGTGCTGCCGATCGACTGTGATTGGGGTGGCGATGGACATCGTTCTTCCTTTCCTCGTGAGGTCCGGCGCTACAGCGCCGGGCCTTCAGTGCCGCCCATTGCAGCGATGATCTGCTGCTCGCTGATGGAGCCCATGGTGCGAGTCCACAGCTCCGTCGGAGCGCCCGCCCGGATCACCCGCTCCATCAGGTCCATCAGGGTGCAGTGGTGGTCGAGAGCTGAGCCGGTGGTGACCGCGATGGTCCCTCCGGCGGCTATGCCGGCCTGCCACGCTGCCAGGGCAATCAACCCCAGGAGGTGCGCCAACTGGTCGTCAGTTGCCCAGGAGGGGGCGTGACGGTAGGCGTCCAGCAGGGTGGTGTACATCTGGGCGAACGCTGTCTGTTTGCAGCTGGCGTCGCCCTCCTCCTGCGTGAGGAGCATCAGCATCCAGTCCCGGGTGGGGATGTCGGCTGCCGCGTGGAGGATGACCAGGCGGTCGCTGTACTGGGGGTCCAGCGGCTCCGTGAGGACCGTGTGGAACCAGCGGCCCAGCAGCGGCACCGTTTCGGGTGTGGCCTTCGTGTAGATGTTCAGCAGGTTCCACTGCTCGAGGGTCATCGGGTCCTTGGGGTCACGCCTGAACGTGGCCTCGATGTCCTCGCGGGAGCCGGCGGAGCCGTGCCCAGCCAGGATCGCCTCAGTGGCCGTCTGGGCGGCCATGTCCTCGACGATGTTCAACTGGTCGGCCATGTTGGAGTACACGGGCACGACCTTGTCTCCGGTCACGACGGCGCAGAAGAAGACGTCCAGCGGGACGTGGGTTGCGATCTCCTCGAGGATCAGGGAGTTGTCGTACACCTCGCTGCCTGTGGCCAGGAGGATGATCGTGTCGATGTTGCGCTCCTCGGCGCTGGCTGCCATGTTGCCGAGCTGGGTGGCGATGCCACCGAGGGGGAGGGTCTTGATGTCGTCGAGCGGGACGGCTCCGATGCCTTCCATGCTGATGTGGTGCGCGTGTGCGGTGGTGCTGCACAGCATGAACACGAGGTGGTTGTCCGGGTTGTAGCCAACCGCGTGGGGCAACGATTCGAGCAAGTTCATTGTTTCCTCTCCGGGGACGCAGCTTGTCTGCGTCCCTCGCAAATGCAACTTAGATGACGCATGCAACCAATGGGTGACCCTGATTGCAACAGGCCGGGTCAGGCAAGTTGTGAATATGGTCCGAACGGACCATATTCCAACGCAGCCTTTGGGGCGATGTGCCCATTTTCGCGGCGTGTCGTTGGGGGGTTCAGGAATGGTTGTCGCATAAGTTGCGTTGTAGGTGGTAGGGCGAGGGTCGCCTAAGGGAAGGGGTTTGTGTGAAGGCGTGGGTGAATCAGCCTAAGGCGGCTGTTCCTACGGAAGAGGGTGACTGGCTGGTGCTGGTTGTCCCGGTGGGACAGCGGACTGTGTATGGGCGGCGGGAGTTCAGGATGACTCCCGTTGGTGGTACGGGGGAGTCCTGGGTGTACGAGAAGCGGTGCCAGTGGATTGAGGAGCCGGTCTATGGCGATGACCTGGGTTGAGATTCTTGAGGATCAGTCGGGCGATGTGGCGTGCCGGTATGACCCTGAGCTGTGGTTCAACGATCATCAGATTCCGCAGGCGGCTCGGTTCTGCAGGGAGTGTCCTGTGCAGCTGAGGTGCCTTCTGCTGGGTTTGGATGAGGACCATGGGGTGTGGGGTGGCTTGGCCACCAGGCGTCGTCGTTGGCTGCGTCAGGAGGTTTTCCCGGGTGATACGCCTAAGCGTGCGGGGGAGCGGGCCAGGGAGATTGCGTTGTCCCGGGGGGACGATATTGACCTGCTCGAGATGCTGCCGGCGGGAGGTCGTGGTAATGCTCAGCTGGTTTCGATTGCCAAGGTGTGACGAGGGGGCGTATGTTGTGCCAAATGTCACAAGTACGGGGGTTGCTTTGATGCATCCATTGAGTGTTTCTCATCCGGTCAGCCGGGTTGCGGATGGTGAGGCGCGGCTGGTCGATGTGGACGAGTGTCGCATCTACATCTCTGACGTGATCGTTGCCCTGTGGCAGCCGCTTGTGTTCCAACGGGAGCGGGACGATGTGTGCGAAGAGGTGATGGCTGTGCTGGTTGAGGCCGGTGCGGACATGGACCTCGAGCCGATGCTGTTGGAGGACTACAGCAACAGTGAAGGGAAGACGGGGTTCGTGTACATCTTTGGAGTGAAGGATGAGTGACTTGAAGGTTGGGCCGACGTATGTCAGCTACAGCCAGATCACGACGTACACGCAGTGCAGCTTGAAGTACAAGCTGACACGGCTGGACGGGTTCAACGATGGTGAGGCGTGGTGGTTGTGGGGTGGTTCCGCTGTCCACAAGGCCAGTGAGGGCTACGACCTGCCGGAGTCGGACAGCTCCTGGCTGTTGGAGTTCGACGCTACGGCGGCCTTCAACGCCGCTCTGGACGAGCAACTCAAGGAGGCGGGTCATCGGCCAGGGCATGTGCCCGAGGACGGTGTGCGGGCCTCCAGGGAGCAGCGTGAGGCATGGTGGCGGGCCGAGGGCCCGGGCATGGTGCAGTCCTACGTGAACTGGCGTGAGGCCACTGGTTGGCGGGTGTGGGAAGACGGAGCTGGGCAGCTCGGTGTCGAGTACAAGATCGACGTTGAGCTGATCCCTGGCCGTGAAGAGACCCGCATCGTTGCGTTCATCGACCGCATCTTCGTGACGCCGGCTGGTGAGCTCGTCATCGTGGACCTCAAGACTGGGGCCCGGAAGCCTGACTCCAACCTGCAGCTCGGTTTCTACCGTGCTGCGTTGATGGTGCAGGAGGGCATAACGCCGGACCTTGGTGGGTACTTCATGAACCGCAAGGGGACGATCGACGTCGTCGGCTTGCACAAGTACAGCCCGGAGCATGTGTCGCAGTTCGCGCTGCAGCTTCGGCGGGGGGTGGAGGCGAACGTCTTCATTCCGAACGTGAACAGTTTCTGTAAGAGCTGTGGCGTTGCTCAGCATTGCTGGGCGCAGAATCCTGAGCTGAAGCCTGGGATGACTTCCATTTCGATCAATGCAACAAAGGAGACAACAGATGAGTGATCGACCCGAGGGTACGACGCTTCAGGTGAACATCAAGACCCCGGCCGGGACACTGATCAACGCCTATGCCAGGGATGGCGCGCACCTCAGCGAGTTGCTGGGGGAGTTGGAGGGTGTGGCCGCCCAGGTTGCTGCCCTGGAGGGCGTGTATCAGGCCGCCAAGCTCACAGCAGCGCCGGCCCGGGCTGAGGAGCCCTGGGAGAAGACGACGCGGGAGCGGGCGATCTCGCAGGCCGTGGATCAGTCGGGTTCCGCTGCGCCTCAGTGCGCGCATGGGGCCCGGGTTCCCAAGGATGGGTTCTCGCAGAAGTCGGGGAAGCCGTGGAGTGGTTGGTTCTGCCCGCAGCCTCGTGGCCAGGCGCAGTGTGAGCCGGTGTGGAACAAATGACCGAGCTGCCGCTGAACGATGTGCAGAGTCGTGTGCTCGAGCCGGCCACCGATCGGGCTGAGCAGTTGATCGTGGGCCCGGTGCAGGCGATGTACGGGGCGACTGGTCTGGTGATCGGGACGACGCTGCGCCTCGTGGCGGAGGCTGCGCTGGACCTCGCGAAGGAGGAGTGGACGTTGCAGGCGTTCGCTGAGGCTTTGCTTGAGGGTACGGATGGGCCGGGTGAAGACGCTTAGGCAGGCGGTGCGGCGGCAGCCCCATGTGGGGGCTGCCCTGCCGCAGCCGTGGCGCAACCTGAGCCGGTTGGGTGTGGAGTTCCGGCGGGGTGAGCTGACCCTGGTGGCGGCTCAGCCGGCGTCTGGGAAGTCGGCGTTCGCGTTGGCGACGGTTGCTTTGATGCGGGTGCCTGCGCTGTACCTGTGCCCGGATACGAGCGCCAGGTCGATGTTGACGCGGTTGGCGTCGATGATGTTCTCGCTGCCGTACTGGGAGTCGAGGGACTGGTTCGACCGGGACCCGGAGGACCTGCATGCGCGGTTGGCTGAGGCGGTGCCGAATCTGCGGTGGGAGTTTGATGTTGATTCTTTGGCTGGGATTGATGATGAGCTGGCTGCGTGGTCTGAGGTCTTTGGGGATGGGACGTTGCAGTTGCTGGTGGTGGACAACCTGACCGACATTGTGGTGGCCGACGGTGAGGGTCACTGGCAGGCGATGCGGGACACGTTGGTGGAGTTGAAGAAGCTGGCCAGGCAGCATGAGATCGCGGTGATGTGTCTGCACCATGTGGGGGAGACGAAGGACGTGAAGGAGGAGGGGGCTCCTCGGTCGCGGGACATTGCCGGCAAGGACACGAAGGCGGCCTCGACGGTGTTGACGATGGGGATGGATAGCGGTGGTGTCGTGAGCATGGCGTGTGTGAAGAACCGGGACTCCGGTAAGAGTGACAAGAACGCTGAATTCCCGGTGACGTTCCGTTTCGACGGGCCGAGGATGACGTTCTCTGAGACATTGTGGGACCCCTATGGCGAATAGCAGGGTGCGGCGTGGGCGTCGCACACAGGACGTGGTGGCTGAGTACCTGAGGACGTGGTTCCCGTGGGCGCGTTCGACTCCGGCGTCGGTGCCGGGGCCGGACATCCTCGAGACTCCTGGGTTGACGATTGAGGTGAAGGCGCGTCGAGGGTTCAACCCGAGGGCGGCGCTGTTGCAGGCTGACCGGAACGCCGGTCAGACGATTCCGGTGGCCGTGTTGCGGCTGGACGGGCAAGGGGAAGATGCGAGCAGGTACATCGCCTGCTTGTGGCTGAAGGACTTCATGGATGTTTGGAGTAATGAGTGATTGCAACTTCTGCTAATCAGCATGGTTACAACCCGTTCGAGGATGGGTCGATGGACGCCTTGCGGGCGGTTCCTGAGCCGACCGAGGCGGAGTGCCGGGCGGCGCGTGTGGCGGCTGCTGAGGCGGCCCTGAGGGCCGGTTGGACTGGTGGGCTGGTCGATGTGCTGGCTGCTTTGGGGTTGGACTGATGGACCTGTTGTGGATGGTGCCGTGGCTGATGGCGATCTTCCTTGCCCTGTACTTCCTGGGGAAGGTCTGATGCAACTCAAGTTCACCAAGGAGTGGGGCGAGCTCGTGCAGGAGGTCGTCGACGACATGCTCGCTGAGCAGTGGCGTGATGACTGGCCTGATGCTGACAGCGCCCCGCCGTCTCCGTCGGGTGAGTATTTCTGCGGCTGTCCGACGTGTGAGCGTCGGGAGACGTTGTGCCTGGCGGTGATGCTGGGCATCGTCGGTTACCTGTCCGGTGATGTGGAGTTGATCATCGAGGACGGGGACGGGGATGGATGACTTCAAGCTGCCCATTGAGGCGGTGTTGGCGTACCACGGGTGGGTTGGTCAGCCTCGGGGGAACGGGTGGGAGGCGATCCGGTGCCCGTATCACGATGACACGACGGCGTCGGCGAGTGTGCATGTTGAGAAGGGTGCGTTCGTTTGCCATGCCTGTGGGATCAGTGGTGACGCGATCAAGTTGATCATGCACTTCGAGGGTGTCGGGTTCACCGATGCGGTGCGGATTGCAACTGAGACGTATGGGGCGGAGCGGACTCCGCCTCGCCATGGCTTGTCGCGTGAGCGTAAGGCGTTCCGGCCGAGGCGGCGGCGTGGCAATAGGTGACCTGCAGTCGGCTTCGCGGCAGTACCACGAGTCGGTTGGGTTGATTGGCGAGTATCTGAAAGCTAGGGGTATTACCGGTGACGACGCGCTCTACGCACGACTGGGTTACGTGGCGGATGCGTGGCAGGGCCACGAACCGTATACGAATCGTTTGGCAATCCCGTACACCACGGCTGACGGCACCGTGCGGGACATCCGTTTCCGGCGCGTTGGTGAGGGGGAGTCTCCGAAATATCTCAGCCTTCCTGGGTCAGCCCCGAGGTTATACGAGGCACGTTGCCTCGCCTCGGGCCCGAGCGTTGTGGCGGTCTGTGAGGGCGAACTTGATGCTCTGGTTGCTCGGCGGGTGCTTGGAGTGCCGGCGGTTGGGATACCGGGGGCGCAGGCGTGGAAGGGGCACCCGCATTGGCGGGCACTCTTGTCGGGCCCGGACCAGCTCTTGGTCCTTGCTGATGGCGACGATGCGGGCCGGCAACTCGCGTCGTCGATAGCTCGGGACCTTCCCGATACGACTTCGGTCGTTGCCATGCCGGGTGGCATGGATGTGAGTGATGTGGTGATCCAGCACGGTGAAGATGCTCTTCGCCGGCGTGTCTTCGGAGTCGACTATGACCAAGCGTAAGAAGAAGTTCGAGCTCACGGAGTGGGAGCTCGCTGTTGCGGAGCAGGCCGCTCGTCGTATTGGGCCCCGGTGGGACGGCATCGAGTCTGATGACGTGTACGGGGACCTGTGCTTGTGGCTGATTGAGAACTACCGGCATGTGGAGCGTTACCGGGGGATGGGCAAGGAGGGGCGGGCGAAGTTCGCCGCCAGCCTGTACCGGCGGGCGAACGGGTACTGCTCGAGCCAGGCCCGAAAGATGGTGATCGACACGTTGAGTACGCCGCACACCGACGACATGTACACGCAGAAGGAGGTCGAGGTGGTGCTGACGTTGATGCTCAACGGTCAGCAGGAGTTGGCGGCTTCTGCTGGGCATGAGGTGTGGACGCGGATGGCTGATGTGGCCAGTGCGTGGACGTCTCTGAAGCCGGCTGACAAGGACCTGTTGTCGATGCGGTACGGCAAGGATTTGCAGTTCGTTCCCATCGGCAAGGAGCTGGGGATTGAACCTGATGCGGCGCGGATGAGAGTGGGTCGCGCGATTGAAAGGCTTCGGCTGAGGGCGTCTCAGTCGTGGGCGGTGCCTCAACCGAGGGGCCGGTTGTCCAACTCGTCCGCTACGCGGGTGACCAGGGATCAGGAGCTGGGATGAGTAACGAGTGGTATTGGGGCGACAAGGGCCCTGTTACGTACACAGGTCCGCGTGGGGAGAAGGTCGAGTACAGCCCGAAGCAGCGGGCGAAGTTCGCCCAGCGGGCGGTTCCGGCGTCGGCGTTCGAGACGCTGCGGCGGCCGGTGCCTCCGGTGACGCCGGAGGAGGACGAGTGGTTCGCTCACAAGAGCACGTACACGATCGAGCCGTTGCCGGAGTCGGCTCGGCGGATCGCGCAGGAGTGCGACCGGATCAAGGCGCTGCTGATTGAGAAGAACTTGTCCTACGGGGACTCGGCACTGAACCCGGTGCAGATATTCTCTGACGCCTCACCGGTGCAACGCCTGGGTGCGCGTATCGACGACAAGCTGTCGAGGAAGGCGAAGGGGCGCCCGTTCGAGGGCGACAACGACAGGGTGGACCTGATCGGTTACCTGATCCTCCTGGGCCTGGCCGAGGAGGACGCATGACGTACCTACCTGACGGGAACTACGTGGTCCTGAGTGACCTGCAGTGCCCGTATGAGGACAAGAAGGTGGTCGAGAAGGTCACCCGGTTCGTGTACGACTACGCCCCTGACGGGCTGCTGTGCGTCGGCGATGAAGCCGATTCCCCGGAGGTTTCGCGCTGGAACAAGTCGAGCGCAGGGGAGTTCTCGGACACGTTCGAGGCTGGCCTGCAGCGCACGTATGACGTGCTGTTGAACTTCTCTGTCGCCCTGGGCGACAAGCCGTTCATCATGTCCAGATCGAATCATTCGGATCGCCTTCAGAAGTACCTGTCGAAGTACGGTCCAGCTCTGTCTCGGACGAGCTGGAACAACTTCGAGCGGATCATGGGCTACGGGCAGAAGCCGTTGCTGAGTAACCGTGATGCGGTGCTGCCGATTGAGTACCACCACAAGCCGGTCAACTTCGCCCGGGGGTGGGTGATGATGCACGGCGATGAGTCTGGCAGCAACATGACTGCCGGTGGTACGGCCCTGGGTCTGGCGAAGAAGGTGGGCGCCAGTGTGGTCTGCGGGCACACGCACAAGCTGGGCCTGCAGCATCACAACACCGGCCACTCTGGCCGGTTGACGAACGAGCTGTTGGGCATCGAGGTGGGCCATCTCATGGACCTTCGTCAGGCTGGGTATCTCGGTTTCGGAGCAGCAAATTGGAGCCAGGGTTTCGCGATTCTGCGCATCAGGAAGGGCCGGGTGTATCCGCAGCTGGTCCCCATATCAAAGGGAAAGTTCGTAGTGGAAGGGCAGACGTATGAATGAGTTGGAGATGGCCGGCATTGATGAGCTGTTGCAGCAGGGTGGCCGGCACGCCGAGATGGTGGTTGAGCTTCGCATGCTGGTGGCGGAGATGGATGACCTGGGTACACAGCCGTGGGCTGTGCTGATCACCGAGATTCTTGATCGGTACTCAGATAGGTTGCAGTTGCGGTATGGGCGTGAGTTGAAGTTTCAGGAGATTGCGGATGAGGTGCAGTTGTCCAGTGCTGATGCTGCGCGTATGCGGGTGAACCGTGCCCTTGGTCGGGTGGCTGATCGTGCGTCTAGGGGGACGGTGCGGTGGGTGGCTGGTATGGACTTGTCCCCTAAGGGGCAGGTTTGGTTGAACGGTAAGACGGGGGCTGTGGAGTGAGTGACGTTTGGCTGCAAGGCTTCAATGACGGGTACGACGAGGGCCGGGAGCAGGGCCAGCATGAGGTGCGGAACATCTTGTCGGACCTGATCGCGGAACTGCGGGGGATGGCCGAACCATCAG
>WBZP01000667.1_pt1 | contig 45599 bp, 41 predicted proteins | sample 5204301 | NCBI WGS metagenome assembly WBZP01 (sample SAMN12412401, study PRJNA552823) | activated sludge metagenome | isolation source: activated sludge from nitrification reactor of wastewater treatment plant... | place: USA: Pennsylvania | collected 2017
GGGAGATTCTTGGGAGTTTGGGATTCTGTGAATATTTAAAGTAACAGGACAATTTTTTCATTTCGGCTTTTCGTCGTACTCCACCCATTTGACTGGGATTCGGGAGATTCTTGGGAGTTTGGGATTCTGTGAATATTTAAAGTAACAGGACAATTTTTTCATTTCGGCTTTTCGTCGTACTCCACCCATTTGACTGGGATTCGGGAGATTTTTGGGGTTTGGGGATTCCGTGAATATTTGAAGTACAAACATATAGAGGTGACCAACATTCTGTTTTGCAATACCACTATAATTTGTTTCCGGATCATTCAGTAAGATATACTTATTGCACTAACCATAATACAGGATATATCTTTTATGCTGGTTGTTTTGAAATTCATCTGCTTTCAATACATCAGCCATCTGTATATCATTCGCATACTCTTCATGAATCAATTGATCTAAGAGCAACATTAAATTTGCATTCGAACCATGCAGGCAGTACGAGCGCTTCAGAAATCAAGAGTCGCTTTACAGTATCCTAGTTCATGCAGAAAGAGGAACAACTAACCTACACTTTTAAATACGCTGCCCTTACCGGGAGAATCATCAAATGCGCGATGGCTGTGCATTCCGCATTGGGGAACGGTTTTCAGGAGGTGATCTATCAACGGGCCATGGGAATTGAAATGCGTTTGGATGAAATTCATTTCGAACGAGAAAAGGAAATGCCCATCCACTACAAGGGGCGTAGGATTGGGACAAGGAGGGTCGATTTCCTTGTCGAGGGAATAATTGCCGTCGAATTCAAGGCAACTACCAAGTTCGACAATCATCACATCAACCAGGCGATGAATTATCTCGAAGCATACAACCTGGAAGTCGGATTACTCATTAACTTCGGAGAGCGAAGTCTGAACTTCCGGAGACTTACTAATAAAAAGCACAAACCCACTGCTTCACAATCCTCCAACCACTGAATAAGCCTCTGAAACTTCATTTTACTCACTATTTGGGCATCACTAAAAATTGAATTTGACTTCCTTCCTGCTTTACTAATATTTGGACAATATTGAGTTCAGAAAACAGTTAAACTAGTACATCTATGCCACTGTCATGAATAGCTACTTAATCCGCTCTCTTTTTCTTTCATTGTCGCTGCTACTGGGGCTTTCCTCCTCCGCCCAGGTTGCCGTAAACCCGCAGGTGGGCATGACTTTGCAGGCTCTGCGTGATTTGGGGGATGGCATCGATGTTGATCGCCGTGCCGGGTTCTTTGGCGGTATCGATTTCCGGATCGGGAACAGGGTGTATTTCCAGCCGGGTTTGTTCTTCATGCAAGGCGGGACGCTGACCAAGCCGGATACGGTCGTGAGCGGTGGCGACCTGCTTGTTTACAGGAACGCAGCGAAGGTAAAGACGCTGATCGGGGCCGACCTGATCCGCAAACCCTTGTTCCGGCTGCGGCTGAACGCGGGTGTTTCTTTCGACTACCATTTCTCGTATACGGTCAAGGAAGGCGACACCGACCTGAGTATCTACCGCGACAACAGCTTCAACTTCGAAACCGGGCTGGGCGCCGACATTTACCGTTTCACCGTGGAGGCGGGCCGTTCCCTGGGACTCTCCGACGCCTTTGACGTGAAATACTACGACCGGAACCTAAACGAATTGCACCCGCGCTACGAGTACTGGTACCTGACCGTCGGCTTCCGACTGGGCGGCGGCTTGTGATTTCCGCTTTCTCCTGCAGGATTAACGAATAGTTAACGTAGTTTGCAATAACTTTGCAGGCTGTTCGTCATTCCTCCTTGTTGGAGTCGGACAAAATTTAACCGCTCGAAACTTCACACACCTAAACCATGAAAAAGTATCTTATTTGGATCATCCTTGGCCTGCTTGTCCTCTGGGGCGTTGGCGGCTACAACGGACTTGTCAGCTCGCGCGAAGGCGTGAACAAAGCCTGGGCGAATGTCGAGACGCAATACCAGCGTCGTTCCGACCTTATCCCGAACCTGGTAGCAACCGTCAAGGGTGCGGCCGACTTTGAAAAGTCCACCCTCGAAGCGGTGACGCAGGCGCGCGCGAACGCGACCAGCATCAAGATCGATCCGAACAACCTGACCCCGGAAAAACTCCAGGAGTTCCAGCAAGCTCAGGCCCAATTGGGCGGTGCGCTTGGCCGACTCCTTGCCGTAGCCGAGAACTACCCGCAACTGCGCGCGGTGCAGAACTTTACCGACCTGCAGGCGCAGTTGGAAGGTACCGAAAATCGTATCAACGAAGCGCGTCGTCAGTACAACGAAGCTGCCCGTGATTATAACATTTCCCGTGCGAAGTTTCCCCGGGTGATCCTCGCGAACCTGTTCGGCTTCAAGGACCGTCCGTACTTCGAAGCTGACAAAGGCGCCGAGAAAGCTCCGGAAGTGAAATTCTGATGGCCTCCGACGGACGCTTCACCGATGCCGAGCACCGGCAGATCCTCGACGCCATTGGGGCGGCCGAGCGACTGACCTCCGGCGAGATCCGACTGTTTGTGGAAGATGTATGCGGCGAGAACGTACTCGATCGCGCCGCCTACATCTTTCATGAATTGAAAATGGACCGCACGGCGGAGCGGAATGGCGTCCTTTTTTACCTGGCCCTGGAAGCACGACAGTTCGCCATCCTGGGCGACGCGGGCATCAACCGAAAAGTGCCGGAGGATTTCTGGCATTCGATCAAGCTGGAGATGGAACACCGCTTCGCGCTGGGAGAATTCGTGGCCGGGCTGTCCAATGGCATCGAACGCGCGGGCGCAGCCCTGGCGGAACACTTCCCGCGCAAACACGATGACAAGAACGAGCTGCCCGACGAGATCGTCTATGGCGGCAAACTGAAGGACCGACATCCGCGATGAAACGTATCCTGGGATTCCTGCTCCTGCTTCTGCCCTTCCTTGCGACGGGACAAGACGAGGATTTCCCCGCACGGGCGAATACGCTGGTGAGCGACTTCACCGGCACCCTCGCTCCCGGCGAGCGGGACGCACTGGAACGCAAACTGGTCGCGTTCGACGATTCGACGAGTACGCAGATCGCCGTGGTCATCATCAGCTCGGTCGGCAACTACGACATCGCCGATTACAGCGTGCAACTGTTCAACCGCTGGAAGATCGGCCGGCAGGACAAGAACAACGGCGTCTTGGTGCTCGTTGCCAAGGATGATCGCAAGGTCTTCATCACGACCGGTTACGGAATTGAAGGTGTACTTCCCGACATCCTGTGTAAGCGGATCGTCGATCAGGACATCGTTCCGAATTTCAAGGCCGGGAGTTTTTACGGCGGACTCGAACAAGGCACCAATTCGATCATGTCGATCGTCAGCGGTGAATTCACGGCCGACGCTTACATGAAGAAAGGCAAACAGGTGAAGCAGTTCCCCTGGTTCTTCGTGCTGTTGTTCATATTAATCGTCTTCATCAGCATCATTGCCAACGTACGCAGAGTATCCCGCTATGCGAGCCGGAACAACCTCGCCTTCTGGGCGGCCTGGACCCTGCTCAATGCTGCCGCGAATCGCAGCCGCGGCTCCTGGGGAAATTTCTCCGGAGGAAGCGGCTGGGGTGGCGGTGGATTCGGCGGTGGCGGATTCGGTGGCTTCGGTGGCGGCGGTTCAGGAGGCGGTGGCGCCGGCGGCTCCTGGTAAGGTCCCCTTCCTGAACTTAAGCGGACGGATTCTGTTACCTTGCGGTATGATCCGTCGACTGTTACCGGGAGCATTTCTCCTGGCGCTTCTTTTCTTTTCCTGCCAACCCTCCACGAAAAACACTTCCGGAAAATCTGTTCCGGTCGTCGGCTTTTTAGACCTGCTCGAAGACGCTACGCTGGCGGAAGCCAAGAAGGGGTTCTTTGTGGCGCTGAAAGACAGTGGCTTCTCCGCGACCGACGGCACACTGGAGGTGATCTATCGCAATGCGCAGAACGATCAACCGACGCTGCTGCAGGCCTGCGATTACATCCTCTCCAAACAACCGGACCTGATCGCAACCAATCCTACGCTCAGCACGATAACGGCGGTACAGCGTACGAAGGATGTACCTGTTTTCATGATGGTTAGTCCGCGACCCGACATCGCCGGACTGGCGGATGCGCAAGGGAATTGGCCCGCCAATCTCTTTGGTACCTACGAGACCCTGGAATACATCGACACCTCCGTCCTGTTGATCAAAGAAATCCTGCCACAGGCTAAGCGCATTGCGACAACCTACAATCAGTCGGAACCGCAGTCGATGGACGCGCTGGAACGCATCGAGAGCGTATGTAAAGCGCAAGGCTGGACCTTGATCAAACGTCCGGTCAACAACAGCAACGAAACCCAGTTGGTCGTGGCCGCCTTGCTGAACGAAAAGCCGGATGCTTTCTTCGCCTTACCCGACAACACCGTCTTTTCCAGCATGGAAGTGATCGTACGCGCCTGCGACGAAACGAAAGTGCCGGTGTTCACTTCCGAAGAAGGTCTCGTGAAACGCGGGGCTGTCGCGGCTTACGGAGCGGACCTGTACCAGTGGGGCTACCAAAGCGGCGCGATGGCCGCACGCATGTTGAAGAAGGGAAATGCGGACGAACTCAAGCCGGAAGCGTTGAGGGTGCGGAAGCGGGTGGTGAATGAGGAGAAACTAAAAAGCCTCGGCGTTGCTTTGCAATAATGGCACACGGATAACACGGACAAGCACGGAAATTCACGGATACGACACGTACAACATTCAAGGATCCATACTTACCAGTTGATGTTCTACACCACCGCCCTCGTACTCGGTCTCGCATTCGGCGCCATGGCGCTGGGGGTGTTTCTGAGCATGCGGATCTTTTCGATACCCGACATCACGACCGACGGCAGTTTTACGCTGGGCGGAGCGGTGACGGCGATCGGACTGGTGAATGGCTGGTCGGCGGTTGCGCTCTTGCCGGTCGCGCTGGTAGCGGGCGGACTCGCAGGCGCCGCGACAGGATGGATCCACACGCGTTTGAAAGTACACGCGCTGCTGGCCGGCATCCTGGTGATGACGGGCCTCTACTCCATCAACCTCGCGATCCTGGGCCGTCCGAACGTGCCGCTGCTGGGCACCGATAGTTTATTCCTGCTCTTCCCTTCCACCAGCAATGAAAGCCTGCGACAGCTTTGGGTCCTGACGATCGTCGTCGCCGCATTATGGTTCGGCTTGCGCTGGCTGCTGCGCACCGATTTCGGTTTATCGATGCGCGCGACGGGTAACAACGAAACCATGATCCGCGCGCTGGGGGTGAATACGGATGGACGCAAGATACTCGGGCTCGCCTTCGCGAACGCTTTGACAGCGCTCAGCGGTTATCTGATCGTGCAGGTACAGGGATTTGCCGACATCAACATGGGCATCGGGATCGTGATCCTGGGCCTGGGTGCCGTGATGATCGGAGAAAGTTTACTGCGCGGCGGCATCCGGAGCAGGATCGGCTGGCAGTTGGCTTCGGTGATCGCGGGTAGTCTGGTCTTCCGACTGCTGCTGGCGTTCGCGCTCAGCATGGGCATTGACGCGCTCTGGCTGAAGCTCGTGGTCGCAGTGTTCGTGCTGATCGTCATCGCACTTCCCAAACTCAAAACCGCACGATGATCCGGCTTGAGCATATTCGCTGCAGTTTCCCGTCCGGACAGGGCGAACGAACACTCGCGCTCGACGGCATTGAGTTGATCGTACCTGAAGCGCAGTTCATAACAGTCATCGGGACGAACGGCTCCGGCAAGTCCACCCTGCTCAATTGCATAGCCGGAACTGTACAGCCCCAAAGCGGCCGGGTACTCTTCGACGGCACCGATGTCACCGACCTGGCCGATCATCAACGCTCGCGTTGGGTCGCGCGGATTTTCCAGAATCCATTGGCCGGCACCGCGCCGGAGCTCAGCTTATTGGAGAACTTTCGCCTCGCGGCACTGCGCACACAGCCCAAGGGTTTCCGCATCGGAACCGATCAGGCGTTCCGGAAAAAAGTCGAGCAAGCGGTCGAAGAGATCGGACTGGGGTTGGAACGCAAGTTGGATCAACCCATGGGAACGTTTTCGGGCGGGCAGCGGCAAGCCCTGACGCTGGTCATGGCCGTAATGGACCGATCGAGTATACTCCTGCTCGACGAACCCACGGCGGCCCTGGACCCCAGAACGGCGAGTCTGGTCATGCGGCTGGCCGACCAACTGATCCGGAAACATCGTTTGACGGCCCTGATGGTGACCCACAACCTGAAGGACGCCCTGCACTATGGAGACCGGCTGCTGCACCTTGCGGAAGGCCGAATCGCGCATGATTTGACCGGAAAAGAGCAGGAAAGCCTGAGCACAACCACGCTTTTGGACTGGTTCGAAGCCTGAAATTTTACTATTTTCGCCTTTCACGTACACGATTCCTTCACGGGGCACGTTGTACATTTTGCTCCCCTTGCCGGGACAATCAACTATGAGAAGACTCTACCTCCTGCTTTCCCTGCTGGCATTTTGCGCAACTGCGAACGCGCAAATCCTGAAACCGGCTAAATGGAAATTCACTGTCGAGCCGGGTAAATCGGGCGAACAGACGCTGGTCTTTTCCGCCAAGCTGGACGAGCACTGGCATATGTACAGTCTCTACACGCCGGATGGCGGACCGCTGCCGATGGTGATCACCTACGAACAGAGCAATTGCTTCAAGACGATCGGCAAAGCGGTGGAGTACAAACCGGTGGAAGAATACGACTCCGTGTTCATGGTGAAGGTCCTGATCTTCCATCACACGGCGGAGATCCGGCAGAAGGTGAAAGTGACCGGTGATTGCGTCATCAAAGGACGCATCGAGTACCAGGTTTGCAAAGAGAGCTGCATCTTCCAGGAAGACGAATTTGAATTCAAGGTTAGCGCGAATACGGAAGAAGGAAAAGCCAATACCGAAACCGAAACGCAGGCCAGTGTTCCGGTTACACCGGTCGACACACCTGCCGTCCAGGCGTTGGATACGGCAGCCGACACCATCACCGCACCAGCGTCGACCGACAGCAAACTGGAATCAGGATGCGGCGCAGGCGAAACCCCTCCGGCGGGCGGAGCCTCCACACCCTGGACCATCTTCATCGCGGGCATGCTGGGAGGCCTGCTGGCCCTGCTGACACCCTGTGTGTTTCCCATGATCCCGATGACGGTGAGTTTTTTCACCAAGCGCAGCGGTAATCGGGCGAAGGGTGTCCGCAACGCGCTGATCTACGCGATCTCGATCATCCTGATCTATGTCACGCTTGGACTGCTGGTGACCGTCACCTTCGGCTCCGACGCGTTGAACGCATTGGCCAGTAACGCTTTTTTCAACCTGGCGTTCTTCATCATCTTCATTGTCTTCGCCATCTCCTTCTTCGGCGCGTTCGAGATCACGCTGCCGAGCTGGATCATCAACAAAGCCGATTCCGCCAGTGATCGCGGCGGACTGATCGGCATCTTCTTCATGGCATTCACGCTCTCGCTCGTCTCGTTCAGTTGTACGGGCCCGATCATCGGCACCTTGCTGGTGGAAGCCGCGCACGGCCGCAGTTACCTCGGCCCACTCATGGGCATGACGGGATTTTCCTTCGCGCTTGCGGTCCCTTTCGCCTTGTTCGCCTTGTTTCCGAGCTGGCTGAATTCCTTGCCGAAATCCGGCGGCTGGCTGAACACCGTGAAAGTGTCGCTCGGTTTTATCGAACTGGCGCTCGCGTTGAAGTTTCTCTCCAACGTCGACCTGGCCTATCACTGGGGCCTGCTCAAGCGCGAGCTGTTCATCGTCTTGTGGATCGTGATCTTCGGCATGCTGGGCCTCTACCTGCTCGGAAAGATCCGACTCTCCCACGACAGTGACCAGCAGCACGTCGGCATCGGTCGCCTCCTGTTCGCGCTCTTGTCCCTGAGCTTCGCCTTGTACCTCGTACCCGGCATCTGGGGAGCGCCCTTGAAGCTGATCAGCGGATTTCCGCCGCCCGATTTCTACAAAGAATGGAAAACCGGGAAGGAAGGCGATTGTCCGCACGACATTCTTTGCTTCAAGGATTATGAAGAAGGCATGCGCTACGCGAAGGAGCACAACAAACCGGTCATGATCGACTTCACCGGCTGGAGTTGTGTCAACTGCCGGAAGATGGAAGACAACGTCTGGAGTGATCCGAAAGTGCTCAAGAAACTGGGTGAAGATTATGTCCTGATTTCCCTCTACGTTGACGACAAGACACCCTTGCCGACCGAACAGCAATCGGTCTCCCCGACCACCGGGCGAAAGATCCGCACCACCGGAAACAAGTGGAGCGACCTGCAGGCTTCGGTCTATAACACCAACAGTCAGCCTTATTATGTCCTGCTCGACCACCAGGGAAAAATCCTGGCGGAACCGCGGGGTTACACACCCGACATATCCGCTTACCTCTCTTTCCTGGAGGAAGGCTTGTGCCGTTACCAGCAGCGGAAATCGACGCTGGCGGCGAACTGATTACCGGTCATCGATTTTTTCCGCTTGCAGTGCGGTAGGCTGACCCGCCGGGATGCCGTACCTACGCAGCCGTTTTTAGTGTATGCAACGTAAGTTCGTCACCAACCTCGCCCTGGTTCTGGCCCTGAACCTGCTCATCAAGCCGTTCTGGATCCTGGGCATCGACCGCGCGGTACAGAACGCGGTGGGGACGGAACAATACGGTTTCTATTATGCCATTTTCAATTTCTCGTTCCTGCTGAACATCCTGCTGGACCTGGGCATTACGAATTTCAACAACAAGAATATCGCCCAGAACAACCACCTGTTGTCGAAGCATTTTTCGAGTATCGTGATGTTACGGGTATTGCTCGCAGGCGTTTTCACGCTGGCGACGATGGTGGGCGGTTTCATCATCGGCTATACGGCCGACATGCTGAAGCTGCTGCTGGCAGTGCTGGTCAACCAGATCCTGATCTCGATGATCATGTACCTGCGATCGAATCTCGCGGGCTTGCACCTCTTCAAAACCGACAGCATCATATCGGTACTTGACCGCCTGATCATGATCGTGATCTGCGGCTTCCTACTCCTGACGCACCGGGACCCGGGCACCTTCGAGTTGCGCTGGTTCGTGTACGCGCAAACCGCGGCCTACATCATCACGTTCCTGATCACCTTCATGATCGTGATCGACAAGGCGAAGGTGCGAAGATTCCACTGGCGCTGGCCATTCTTCGTCATGATCCTGAAGAAGAGTTATCCGTACGCCGTGCTGGTGCTGCTCATGACCTTCTATAACCGCATCGACGGGGTGATGCTGGAACGTATGTTGCCCTTCCGGGAAGGGGCGGTGGAAGCGGGCATTTACGCCTCCGCCTACCGTCTGCTCGATGCCGCCAACATGATCGCCTTTCTCTTCGCGGGTCTGTTGTTACCCATCTTCGCCCGCATGATCAAACTGCGCCAGCATGTGGAAGGCATGGTACGGCTATCGTTTTCGCTGCTGGTCGTGCCGGCCCTCGTAGTGGCTATCTGTTGTTGGTTTTACAGCCAGGAACTGATGGAACTGCTCTACCGTGGTGAGCACATCGACGAATCCGCCGCGGTCTTTCGCATCCTCATGTGCTGTTTTGTACCGATCTCTTCCACCTACATTTTCGGAACCCTGCTTACCGCGAATGGCAGCCTGCGCCAGTTGAACCTGATGGCTACCACCGGGATGCTGATCAACATCCTGCTGAATCTCTACCTGATCCCAAGGATGGAAGCCCGGGGAGCCGCGATATCGAGTATCACGACCCAACTGCTCACGGCGATTGCTCAGATCCTGATGGTACAGTACATATTCCGCTTCAAGATCAACTATACGCTGCTCGTCGGCCTCGGAGCGTTCGCCGCTTCGTGCATCGCCTGGTGTTGGTTCATCCGGGGGAACGAATTGAACTGGATGTTGCAATTCGGCTTGGCGGCAGCAGGTTGTTTCGCCCTGGCACTCGTCACCCGGCTCATCAGCCCGAAGAACATTTATCGGATCATCCGGTACGACGAGAGTTGAGCCTGGGTGCCGTCCTTGGGGCCGGGAGAGCACACCGCTTCCGCATAACATTCATTTTCAGCTTCTTTTGCACCCTGTGTGGCTTTCTTTGTATAGTATCCTTTCCTACCTTTGAAGCCCTTCGTTCCCAAAATTTTAGCGCTAAACCATGTTTCAGAAAGCCAGGGAAACCACCTTCCTGGAATCCACCAGTTTGTTGATGACCGTGCTGCGGTGGCGGAAGCCATTGTTGGCGGTGACATTGATTTCCGCCCTGGCTGCCGGAATTTTTTCAGGTCCCTCCTTTATTACACCCAAGTATAAGTCGACCGTTATCTTTTTCCCTCCGGCTACGAATTCGATCAGTAAGGCGTTGTTGGACGAACACTCATCCGACAAGCAGGACATCCTGGCCTTCGGGGAAGAAGAGCAGGCCGAACAGATGCTGCAGATCCTGAACTCGGACGAGATCCGGGAAGCGATCATCCGGAAGTACAACCTGATGCAGCATTACGGCATTTCCCCGGATGAGGCTTATCCTTTGACACGCCTCAGCGAGGAGTTCCACGACAACATTTCGTTTTCCCGAACAGAATTCATGTCGGTCCGCATCGACGTGTTGGATAAGGACCCCGCGATGGCCGCTTCGATCGCGAACGATATCGCGGCCTTGTTGGATTCCATGAAATCGAAGATCCAGCGCTCCCGGGCTTCCGAAGCGCTCCTCATCGTGGAACATACGTACCAAGAGAAACTGCAGGCATCCGCTGTTAAAGAGGACTCGCTGACTCGCTTGCGGGAAATGGGCGTCATGGATTATCGCAACCAGTCGGTTATCTGGAACGAGGAATACGCCAAGTCGTACGCTTCGTTGAGTAACGATAAGGCCGCCCTGGGTGTGCTGCTGCAATACAAACCGGACAATGACACCAGCGTGATCAATACCCGGGCTCGCATCCGGGGCGCTGAATCCCGGCTGAAAGACCTCCAGGGAAAACTGGACCTGCTGGCCCGCTATGGCGGCGCTTCGGTATCCCTGACCGAGCAACTGACCCTCGACCGCGAGGAGCTCGCGAAAATGAAAGAACAGGTCGACAAACTCCGGCTCGACGCCAACCAGCAACTTTCGCATAAGTTCCTTGTGAACAAAGCCGTTCAGGCTGAAAAGAAATCCTACCCTGTCCGCTGGATGATCGTCCTGATGGCCGGACTGGGCGGATTCCTGATCGCCCTGCTGGTATTACTGGGTACGGAACGCTACCGCGAAATCCGCTACCGCATCTGATGCAACCGAACAATCGATATGAATAATTCCTTCTTCAATTCGCTGGAACTGTTCCGGCTGTTGAACCAATGGCGGAAGCACCTGCTCATCGTAGGACTGATCAGCCTGGTCGCCTCGGCGATCTTCTCATCCCCGACCTTCATTCCACCGCGGTTCAAGTCCTACGCGATCGTCTACCCGTCGAACCTGATCGCCTACTCGACCGAAAGCGCCACGGAACAGATGCTTCAGATCGCGCAGTCGTCGGAGATCCGTGACCGTGTGATCAACACGTTCGACCTCTACAAGCATTACGACATCGACACCGCGAAGAACGATCACTTTCGCACGGATGTCATCAAACAGTATGAAGAGAACGTAACCATCAAGCAGACGGAATACGAATCCATGGAGATCACGGTGTTCGACACCGATCCCATGATCGCCTCCCGCATGGTCGATTCGATCATCCACTACTTCGACGTCAAGGCCCGTGAAATGCAGGCGGAGAAGTCGGCGGAAGTGCTTGTGATCGCGAAGGAACAGCTCGACAAGAAACAGGCGGAGATCGATTCCCTTGAAGCACGGGTGAAGGAATTCCGGATGAATTACAACCTGCTCGACTACAAGGCCCAATCGGTGGAAGCCTACCGCGGCTACTTCCGCAACCTCGCTTCCGGCAATTCGCGCGGCGCTTCGGAAGCCAAAGCCATCATCGAATCACTCAAAGACAAGGGTGGAGAGTTCTACGCCATGAACGAGAACCTCTGGCGCTACCGCGGAACGTTCAACGACCTGAAAGTTGAGTACGACAACGCCTACCGGGATGTCTTCAAGAAGCTCACCTATGCCAACGTCGTGACCAGCCCGCAGCCGGCCGATAAAAAGTCCTATCCGATCCGTTGGCTGATCGTCCTGATTTCCGTCAGCGCTTCCACCTTTGTCGCGTTCCTCGTGTTGCTCATCTGGAACCCGAAAAAGTCGAACTCCTGATTCTGAACCCGCTTGCTCGCCAGGACCCATATCGCCCGATTTTACGGGATCTCGCTCGCCTTCGTAGCATTCTGTATCTGGATGCTGACCAAGGAGCTCTATTGGGTTGCCGCGATCCCCGCGTTGCTGCTGGTACTCTATTTCGCGGTCTATTCGATCGATAAGATCCTGTGGATCGTCGTGTTCAGCACGCCCCTGGCCATTGTCCTGAACGACAAATCGACCGGGCCGGCGCTGAGCATGCCGACCGAACCTTTATTGTTCGGCGTACTGCTCCTCTTTACATTCAAATTCATCTTCGAAGGCGGCTTCGACCGTCGAATCCTCTACCATCCGGTGACCGTCTCCATCGGGTTCCTGCTTCTTTGGAAATTCATCACCTCGCTGACGAGTTCCATGCCGGGTGTATCGTTCAAGCATCTGGTTTCCCAATTATGGTTCATCGTTCCGATGTACCTGCTGGGCACCCAGTTATTCCGTGACAAGAAGAATATCAAACGGTTTATCTGGCTCTATTCGATTCCATTATTGATCGTCGTCGGCTACACCATCGTACGCCACGCGCAAAACGGCTGGACGCAACAGGCGGCGCATTGGGTCATGATCCCGTTTTACAATGACCATACCGCCTACGCTGCCGCGCTGGCCATGTTCATTCCGCCGCTGATCGCCTTCACGCGCATGCAGGAAGAATCTTTTTCGATACGGACACTGGCCTTCCTGGTCACCGCCGCGCTGGCGGTCGCGCTGATCCTGTCCTATACACGCGCAGCCTGGTTGAGCCTGGTCGCTGCGCTTGGACTCTTCCTGGTGTATTATTTCCGCATTCGTTTTTGGACGGTCTTCACCGGACTGACCGTCGTGCTGGCGCTTTTCTTCTCCTTTCAAAAGGACATATTCATGAAATTGGAAAAGAACCGTCAGGATTCCGCGACCGATTTCAACAAGCACCTGCAGTCGATCTCGAACATTTCTACCGACGCCTCCAACCTGGAACGCATCAACCGATGGAACAGCGCCCTGCGCATGTTCGAGGAGCGGCCCTTCTGGGGATGGGGTCCCGGCACTTACCAGTTCAACTACGCGCCTTTCCAGAAGTCGGATGAGATGACGATCATTTCGACCAACGCGGGAAACCGGGGTAATGCGCACAGCGAATACATCGGGCCGCTGGCGGAATCGGGCGTCTTCGGACTTGTGACCGTCGCCGCGTTACTGATCGCGCTGATCTATACCGCCAGCATCAGCATCAGCCGATCACACGATCCGGTCTATCGAACCTTGCTACTGGGCGTTTTTCTCGGGCTCGTCACCTATTTCGTACACGGTGCGCTGAATAATTTCCTGGATACGGACAAGCTCTCCGTACCCGTCTGGGCCTTCATGGCGATGGTTGTGGCCATGGACGTCTATCACACGCCCAGGGAAACCAAGCCGCTCAACGGCAAATCCTCGTTGTTAGGAAAAGACCTGTTGCACTAAGCGACCGATCATTTGAACCAACACGTCAGCAGGGTGATGTCGTCGGTGTAAGGCTTCTGCTGCTTGAACGAGGATAAATGATTGATCAGGTCGAGGTGCAGCGCCTTGATATCGGTACGGCGGATCCGCTCCATCAGGAAGGTTTTCAAGCGGTCGGTACTGAATTCTTCTCCAGCCGGATTTTCCACATCGGTCACGCCATCGGTATAAAGATGCAGAAAGGCGTTTTCAGGTATGAAGACTTTCCCGGTATGCACGAAAGGCAATTGCTCGAACATGCCCAGCGCGGTACTGCCTTCGGTCAGCAACAACACGACCTTTTCGTGCAATAAGAGCGGCGGATTATGGCCGGCATTGACATATTGCAGTTCGCGTGTCTTGCAATTGTAACGGCCAATGAAAAACGTAATGAACTTCTCCCCTTTCGCGTTCCGGAACACTTTTTCATTCAGCACATTGACCAGATCGACCAGGCTTGGAATAATGGGAACGTGCGCGTGGAGGTTAGCCTGGAAATTGGAACAGAGCAGTGCGGCCGGAATACCTTTGCCGGACACGTCCGCCATGCAGAAGATAAATTCATCCTCATTGAGGGGTAGGAAATCGTAGTAATCCCCGCCAACTTCCTGATGCGGGAGATAGGTCGCGCAAAGCTGGTAGCGTGCGTTGTCCGGCAAGGCGATCGGGAACAACATGCTTTGCATCTGGGCGGCCAGATCGAGATCGCGTCGCATGGCAGCCTGCCGGATCTTCTCGCCGGCGATGTGGTGATTCTCGATGGCGACCACGATCAGGTTCGTGATCGTCTGGATGAACGGAATGAGTTCGTTCCTGCGTGGAATGACGCTGTTCTCCAATCCGCCGACCAGGGCGTATGCCAGGATCTGATCCTTGTGAAAAACCGGAATGATGGTCTCGAAGGTATTGACCCAACGGTCGCGCTCCGTTTCCAGATTTCGAAGCCGGTTGAGGTCATCCAGCATGGCCGCGACGTCGATTTCGCCAAACGTCTTATCCGCCCCGTAGAGCAAGGCGCATTGCCAATCCTGTTCCTTGATGAAGAGCGCAAGCTTCTCCACCTTCAACTGGCTGCTGAGTACGTGCTCGTAAACGTCGAGCAACTGCTTGGTGGTAAAATTGTAGTTGATCGCTTTGGTGATCTGCAACAACCAGTGTAACTGCAGCTTCTTCGCATGCAATTCCGAGGAAATATGCTCGGGGCTTTCCTTCTGCAGGCTTGGTTTGCGGACTTCTTCCATGCTCAGCGATTCTTCAGTCGTTCCAGCAATTCGGGCAATTGCTTGATCAGTGCGAGTTCCCGCATCTTGTCACGGGCTTCCAGGGTCGGGCTACCGAAATAGGTCTTCCCGCCTTCCAGCGACTTCGGTACGCCGGACTTTCCAAGTACGACCGCGCCTTTCCCGATGGTCAGGTCCTTTTGTACGCCGACCTGTCCCCAGAGGATCACGTCGTCTTCGATCGTCACCACGCCGGCGATTCCCACCTGTGCCGCGAAGAGGCAGTTGCGTCCGATCACGGTATCGTGACCCACGTGTACCATGTTGTCCATCTTGGTGCCGGCACCGATGACCGTATCGCCGGATACACCCTTGTCGATCGTACAGCTTGCCCCGATCTCGACCCGGTCGTGAATGATAACGCGGCCGCAGGAGTACATCTTGTCGTAACCTTCCGGGCGACGCTTGAAATAAAACGCATCGGCACCGATAACGGTATTGGAATGGATGATCACCTCGTCTCCTATTTCGGTATGATCGTAGATGCTGACGTTGGCGTGAATGACACAGTTATTTCCGATCCGCACGTGGTGACCGATAAAAGCGCCCGGCTGGATAACCGTTCCCGCCCCGATGACGGCCGTAGGGCTGATCGCTGCCGTACTGGGCTCGAAATTCCTGTAGTGTCGTACGATCCGGATGTAGGCGGAAAACGGGTCTTCCGCGAACAGCAGCGCCTTCCCTTCAGGCGCCGCAACTTCCTTGTTGATGATGACAAAAGTTGCAGCCGACTGCAGCGCCTTATCGTAATACTTGGGATGATCGACGAAGGTGATATCGCCGGCCTCCACTTTGTGGATCTCGTTGATGCCCGACACCTGCCGGGACCCGTCGCCGATGACCCGGGTTCCCGTCAGTTCTGCCAGTGCTTTTAGGGCGATGGGTTGAGGAAACTTCATTGATAACAAAAATAGCGGATTCCGGCAGGGGACGGGCGGTGGTTCCATTCCCGTTTTCAACATCAGGGTTTCCGCGCTCCTGCCCGAGTGCGTATCTTCGCCGACCATGAGGATCGCGGTCAACGCCCGGATGTTGCAAAAGGGGAAACTGGAAGGCATCGGGTATTTCTGCCTGGAAACCTTCCGGCGTATCACACACGACCATCCCGAACATGAGTTCCTGTTCATCTTCGATCGTCCCTTCGATCCGGAGTTTGTCTTTACACCCAACGTGACTCCGATCGTTGCAGGTCCTGCGGCCCGCCATCCTATCCTCTGGTATCTGTGGTATGAATGGTCCCTGCCCCGGGTTTTTAGAAAGTGGAAGCCTGATCTGTTCGTCTCGTCCGACGGTTACCTGTCGCTTCGCAGCCAGGTTCCGACTCTTTCGGTAATTCATGATATCAACTTCGAACACTACCCCGGCGATCTGCCCTTTTTCAATCGGGCCTACTATCGACATTTCTTCCCCCGTTATGCCAAAGCAGCCGCCCGCATCGCCACAGTCTCTTCCTTCTCGCGCGATGATATCAGCCGGCAATACGGGATATCAACCGACAAGATCGATGTCGTGTACAACGGCGTGAACGACGGATTTGTACCGCTGCTGGAGTCGGAAAGCAGGAAAACAAGGGACCAACTGACCGGTGGGAAACCGTATTTTCTGTTCATCGGCTCCATTCATCAACGCAAGAATATCGTCAACCTGCTCAACGCCTACGAACAGTTCCGCACGAATGGCGGACCGGATGTCTGTTTGGTATTCGCCGGCACGAAACGGTGGTGGACACCGGAAATGGAAACAAGCCTGCAAAGCATGCGGTACCGGCAGGATGTACACTTCACCGGTCGCGTAGCGGAGGCTGATCTCTTCCGGATCACCGCGGCGGCTCTGGCATTGACGTATGTATCCACCTTCGAAGGATTCGGCATTCCGCTCCTTGAAGCGATGCGTTGCGGAGTACCCGTGCTCACCGCGAATGTGACTTCGATGCCCGAAGTCGCCGGCGACGCGGCCTTGCTGGTCGACCCGTTCTCCGTTGAGGATATCTCCAAAGGCATGCAACGATTGAGTGTCGATGCTCAGCTCCGGCAAGAACTCTCGCAACGCGGACTGATTCGCAGCCGCGACTTCTCCTGGGATTTTACCGCACGGGATCTTTGGAACAGCATCGGACGTACAATGTCCACTCTGGAAAACGATTCGAGGCGCCATGGCTAAGTTGAAGATCCGCTACCAGGAAGACTTGCTGGAAGCCGGCGTCGACGAAGCCGGTCGTGGCTGCCTGGCCGGTCCCGTTTTCGCCGCGGCCGTCATACTGCCGCCCACCTATCGTCACCCCTTACTGAACGACTCCAAACAAGTTTCGGAGAAGGACCGGTACCTGTTGCGGGACCATATCCAGGAGCACGCACTGGCATGGTCGGTAGCGGAGATCGGGCAGGCGGTGATCGACGACATCAACATTCTGCAAGCCACTTACCGGGCCATGCACCGGGCTATTGACGGGCTTACGACGCGTCCGGAACTCCTGCTAATCGATGGAAACCGTTTTCTGTCGTATTCCGGCATACCCCACCAATGCATTATCGACGGCGACGCGCTGTACCGCTCCATAGCAGCGGCTTCGATTCTCGCGAAAACCTATCGGGACGACCTCATGCACCGGCTGCATGGCGAGTTTCCGATGTATGGCTGGGACCGCAACAAAGGATACGGAACCCGGGAGCACCGTAATGCGATCCGGATCTTTGGTAACTCACCGTTTCATCGAAAGAGCTTCCGCCTACTGCCGGAACAGGGTGAACTTCCATTTCAACAGGAAGGTGTCTAAAACCACTTGGGCTTTTCCCCCTTCATTGCGATGGGTTCATCATCTTTGAACCGGGGATCAGTATATGAGAAGGATTGTCACTGGAGCGGTCATAGCACTGCTTGTCATTATTTCCGCGGCTATCGGGTTTTATTATTACCAACGCTATCGCGTCATTCTGTCCGATCCTTTCAATGCTATTCCGACCAATGCTGCGCTGATCATCGAATGTCAGACGGGTAAAGCGGCAAATGAGGAACTTCAATCGACTCACTTTTGGGAAAACTGGGGTGGCGATCCCGATCTACTCCAAATGCGGTCGGTTCTGCATTTTGCGGACTCTGCCAGCGGAACACATACTGCTTATAAAAAGGCCTGGTCAACACAACCGCTGTATCTCTCCCTGCATCTGACCGGCAGCGCTGGAGCGGGCTGGCTCGCTGCAATGAACATACCGCTTGGATTTTCCTATAAAGAGGTAGCCGGACAAGTCTGCGAGTACTTTGCTGGTCGCGAAATCGAGGAGCGTGAGTACGAGGACGTGATCATATACGAGAGTGGCCATACCACTTCACCTATTTGCTTCGCCATTTCCAAAGGTGTCTTTCTACTCAGTGAAAGTCCGGTACTACTCGAAGACGCCATCCGGCAATCGCGAAACGGTACACCATTGCGAAAGGTGCGGATATTCAATCAGGTTGCCGGTGCAACCAATAAGTCCGCCATCCGACTTTACATTAATAGCATCGGAGCACGCGACTTGCTCAGCAGCAACTGGAACACCGAGCAGAATGAAGTCTTGGAACTTGCCAGTCGTCTTGGTCGTTGGAGCGGCCTGCAACTCAGGATTCTGAAAGAAGAGATCCGGCTCGAAGGAGTTTGTGGCAGCGTCGATCCGTCAGACTGGATCACCGCTTTTCAGAACAGTCAGCCACAACGATTCAACATGGCGGCCGCACTGCCGGACCGTACGGCCTTTCTGCTGTGGATCGGCAGCGATCAGTTGCAAACGATCCGGAGCCGCTTCAGGCAAGACCTGAACATCTATCCGGCCGCCCGGCTCATGGAAGCGGAACGCGATGCCCTGATCCAAGCCTGTCAACGAGACCTCGCGGCCGAGTTCGACGGAATGACCGGCTCGGAAGCCGGGCTTGCCATCACGGAACCGGCAGGTAGCGACTTTACCAACAACCTACTCGTGTTGTTGCGCAGTATGCGACCATCTGAAACCGAGCGCATGCTGGAGCAATGGAGCAAGATCCGGAACAGCGGTATCCGAAAAGAAAGCTACCGGGGAAAAACCATTCTCACTTTTCCGGACCACCGCTGGGCGTTGCTGACGCTGGGCAATGTCAGCGCTTCCTGGACGCAAAGCGCCCTCACTTTCGTGAATGGCTATTTCGTTTGCGCGGCGCAGGCAGCCAGCCTTAAGACACTACTGGATGATCTGGCAGACGGTAAGCGCTTGGATGCCAAGACAGGCTTTACTCAACACCTCCGCCGTCTCGGGAATGATCAACACCTGTTCGTGTACGCCTCCGCCAACCGGAGTCTGAACCTGTTGCCCGCTTTCCTCAACAAGTATAGCAAACCAACACGTGCAACACATTTACAGGATGTATTCATCACGGCACGGCTGCGCAGCGACCGGCTACTTCAACTGCAGGCCGCGTTGACCACCGGCGGAACACCGGAACGGGAACCGGCCGTGGTCTGGAGTACCCAATTGGATACTACACTGCATGCCGGTCCTTTCCTGCTACCCGGCGATGAAAACGGCAGATGCTACGTTGGAGCGCAAGACAAGTCGGGAAGACTTTACCTTTTTAATGAATCGGGTAAGCTGCTGTGGAAAGTACTGGTGAATGATACCTTACTTGGAACACTGCATACAGTCGACTACTATCGGCAGGGAAACTGGCAGTTATTATTCAATACGAAATCTCGACTATTCATCCTGGACCGCGAGGGCAAGCGTGTAGCGAACTACCCCATCCGGCTCCCGGCCTCAGCCACCGGCAGCTTGAGTCTGATAAATCGGCCGGGACATACAGATCCGGGTATCCTGATACCCTGCAGCAACGGCACAGTTTACCATTATCGCCTGAACGGCATACCGGATCCGGACTGGAACTCGGATCGTCCGGCAGGGAACTTCTCCCTGCCCCTGCAGGCTGCTACCACCTCTGCTGCCAACACGCTGATCGCGCTGTCGGATGACGGGAAATTCAAGCAATTCGACCTGCGCGGGAAAGCCACGACGATCATCGGCGGCCGGTCACTCGGTAAATTTCAGCTTTGGCGTATATCGCCGACCAGCGAAGTGATCGTGCAACGAAATGCGGATGGCCGACTTGAACTCCTTGACTTTTCCGGAACGCTACTGCCTGCACCTGATTCATCCTACGTGACCGATTTCTGCCTGTTGACCGACAGCCTGAACAGTCAACTGCTGGTCATCCGGAACGACAGCCTGTTCAGTTACGCCGGTGATGGAACGAGATCGTTCCGTGGCGTCTCACCGGTATCCGGCCTTCGTTGCAGCTCAGGGCCTGCTTCAGCGCTTTTCGCGCTCTTTTCCAACGATGCAAAGAAAACCTGGGTCTACCGCGGGTCAGGTCCGGCTTCAGCGGGCTACCCGGTGAATGGAATTCCGGGCAAAGAGGTGGACGGATTTCAGCTCTTCCATGAGGATAAAATGGTCCTGACGGACGGAGAAACACTGCTCTATCTCTATACATTGGAATAGCGACTCCGACACCACTACCATGAAAAAAATTGTTGCCGCGTTTATCCTCTTTTCATTCACGATCTCGGCGTGTATCAAGAAGGACGATTTCAATTTCGAGGATCCCTCCTATTCGATTTGGCAGCCTGAAGTCGCGCTGCCCCTGGTAAATTCCGTGTTGACCATGGACGATCTTCTGGGAAGAGCCGACTCCGGCACTTTGGAGATCGACTCGGCTACGGATCGCGTCATCCTGATCTACGATGGCAACGTATATTCAGTCAATGGAGAAGATTTTCTGCCCTTATTGGACCAGCAAGATCTTGGTGAATTCCGGCTGAATGCTCCGGACAGCGCGCAGTTGACCGGTTCAGGGACACTGTTACAACAACTACCGCGTGATTTCCCCTTTACGGTTGCCAATGGTGAGGAACTGGACAGCGTCGTACTTAAAAACGGAATGCTGAACGTATCACTGATCAATACCGCACCGCATGGCGGCACTTTCTCCGTTCGGATACCGGCTGCCAGGAAGAATGGCGTGGTGTTCGACCAGTCCGTACTCTTCACGCCCGCCAACGGAACGTCCACCTCCGCAAGTGGCAGTTTCGATCTGAGCGGTTATTCGATCGACTTTACGGCCGGCACTTCCAGCAACCGACTGGACATTGTGTATGAAGCCGACTGGGCCAACAGCGGACTCAACCTGGCTTGTACCGATCGTCCGCTCTCCTTTACGATCGATTATGACCAGTTGAGGTTATCCGCCGCCTATGGCGATTTCCGGCAACGCAGCCTGAGCATTTCGGTCGACTCGAGCGAGTTGACCATTTTCCAGAACACCCTGGGTGGTACCATTCACTTCGACGAACCGAAATTCGTATTCAACATCCGCAACAGTTTCGGCATGCCGGTCAGGGCCATTCTACAAAACCTTGTCTCCATTCCGAGAACGGGGCCGAATATCCCTGTCACCGGTGCAATCCCCAATCCGATACCGGTAGGTGTCCCCGGCGCCCCGGGCCTTGTCGCAGCGACTTCGTTCACCTTGGATAAGAACAACAGCAACGTTCAAACCGTGGTCAATGCGGAACCTGAATACATCAGTTACGATGTCGACGCGACCACCAACGTTCCTTCCGGCACCCGGAATTTCCTACTCGACACCAGCAGGTTCAGCGTCGACTTGCGCGTCGAGCTTCCGCTGGTTGGATACGCCAGCGGCTTGAGCGTGCAGGATACCGCCGACTTTAAATTGGAAAATGTCGAGGAACTCCAATCGGCCATTTTCCGACTCTATACATCCAACGGATTTCCGGCCCAGTCGTGGACACAGGTGTATTTCACCGACTCCCTTTACCAGCCGCTTGACTCGCTTCTGTTCGATCCGCAAGACGGACTGGTGCCCGCCGCGCTAACGAACGCGCAGGGTATCGTAATCAGTCCAACGGTCAAAACCCACGACGAACCCTTTGACCGAAGTCGGCTTGAACGCATCTTCCAGGCGAAAAAACTCCTCATCCACGGCCTGATCGACACACGCAACGCTCCCTTACAAAGTGTGGAGATCCACTCCAACAATTCTTTGCTGATCAAAATCGGTGTTCGGGCCAGTCTTAAAATCGATTTTCAATGAGATCCTTATTTCGCCTAGTTCGTAGTATGGTGATGTTGTGCTTACTGACGTCTAACGTCAGAGGGCAAAGCGATCTTACCCTGTACCACTTTTCCGCGATCGGACAATCGAACGAGATCAATCCGGCCGAGTTTCCCAGACAAAAGGTATTTGTTTCGTTACCCTTACTGAACATCCACACGCTGTTCATGCATAATGGGTTCACGTGGCGGGACCTTCACAGCGTACGGAATGGTTCGGCTTATTGGGACTTCGATCAGGTGGTCGGAGGAATTCGAAAAAACCAACTCCTTTCATTTGACCATCGACTCGATTGGCTACGATTCGGATTCCGCGTTAACAAGAACTTCTTCAGCGCCAGTGTGAGCGAAGTCATTCATGCGGACTTTGCCTACCCACGGGAATTCGTCAATCTGCTGTATTACGGCAATGCCGCTTACATTGGAGAAACCGTGAGTCTGAAGAAAATGGGCCTGCACGCCAGTCACTACCGGGAATATGCCCTCGGCTACTCGCGGGAAATTAACGATCGTTGGAACGCCGGTATCCGTATGAAATACCTGTATGGGATGGAAAACATCCGGACAGAGCCGGCCGACTTGTCCATTTATACTGATGCGACCGACTATTCGCTCGTCTTGAATACGGATTATGTAGTCAACACTTCGCTACTGGCCAACGATGATCCCGGTTATGACCGGTTTGACACCACCAGTTCTGAACGCCGCCGTTTCCTTCGGGAATATTTTTGGCGACAGCAAAATCATGGTTTCGGATTCAACGCGGGTGTACAATTCAGAATGGACGATCAATGGCGATTCAACCTGTCGGTCGTCGACATAGGTTTTATCAATTGGAGTTCCAACGTCAGGAATTACAAGGCAACCCGCGGCACCTATTCCTTCTCCGGAATAGACCTGGACCGATTCATCAACGATAGCGATGCCACTTTTCAGGAGGTACTCGATTCGCTCGGGCAATCGTTCGAACCGGTGGAATCACGGAATTCCTACACATCACCCCTGGCCGGTCGGGTCATCCTGTCCGCGGTTTATCAGTTAAATCCCGGTACACAGTTCAGCGCTTTGGTTCAAGGCAGACGGTTGTACCATCGGACACTTCCGTCCGCTACGCTTGGCATCCAACGGCAATTGACAAAGAGCCTGTGGCTGACCGGTACGTATTCCATGCACAACAACCGATTCGACAATATCGGTGCCGGAATCGCGGTGAACGGAGGCGCTTTTCAATTCTATGCCCTCTGCGATAATCTGATCGGCACGATCGACCCGCTGGGGCATCATTTCACTCAGCTGCAAGCAGGATTCAATCTGATCTGGGGCCGTCCCGGAAAAGACAAGGACACGGACCGCGACGGCATTGCCGATAAAGCCGACCGTTGCCCTGATCTGGCAGGACTTCGCGCGTTCTCCGGATGTCCGGATCAGGACCTTGACAGCGTTCCCGACATCGATGACCGATGCCCTGCACTGGCCGGGTCAGCCCGATTGAAAGGCTGTCCGGATACCGACCATGACGGCATCGCGGATCTCGATGATGAATGTCCGGAGGTCTATGGGCTCTATCGTCTGAAAGGATGCCCCGACTCGGACAACGACGGTATCCGTGACCAGGATGACGCTTGTCCCGATCAGGCAGGCGTTGCGCTTTACAAAGGCTGTCCGGATACCGACGGGGATAGCATTCCCGATCCGGACGATCGATGTCCGAAAATTCCCGGACCGCTGGCAAACAAAGGTTGTCCCGTTGAAGAGGCACCGCCAAAGCCCAAGGGTCCTGTTAAAGTGACGCTGGCCAAAGAGGAACAGGAAATCCTGAATACGGTATTCTCGAACCTTGAATTTGAAACCGGCAAAGCGGTCATCCGGGTGAGCAGTTTCCGCGCCCTGGATGAGTTAGTCGAACTGATGCGCAAGCGACCGAATTACAAGCTTACGATCGACGGTCACACCGATGCTACCGGGCCTGCAGCATTGAATGACAAATTATCAAAGGATCGTGCCGAGTCGGTGAAACAATATCTGACGGTGAAGGGCATAGACCCCTTGCGCATTACCGCGACCGGATATGGCAGCAGAAAGCCGATCGCCAGTAATAAAACAGTCGAGGGACGCCAACAGAACCGACGGGTGGAGTTTACAGTCTTCGAATGATCTCAGAGGTCTTTCCTCTTGAATGCACGTAAGGCGATGCCCAGCGGTAGCATCCACCACAAGATCAGCAAGCCGAACGACCAGGCTACTCCCAGCATGGAGCCGAAGAATTTCTGATACAGGGCACCGGTATAACCCATCAAGGCCGAGGTGTCGAGCTTGAGTAACACGAGGATACGCGAAAGGTCCACCGGATTCAGCGCGGTCAGCGCCAGCACGGGTTTTTCCAACGGATAGTCCGAAAAATAAAAAAGCACCAGCAGGATCAACCCGTCGTAGAGAATGGAAAAGTAAAACCAAAGCATCAGGGCCAACCCGATCCCGCGTGCTTTATCGCGCGAACGAACCGAGGCCAGGAATGCAAGACCGGTAAAAATGAACGTCTCCAGCACCGCTACCAACAATAACAGGAACGACGGCAGACTGGGGTCCAGGAGAACGACCGGCAACCCCAAACCAAGTCCGAGCGCGCCCGCGAGCGAGAGAGACAAGCCCGCGTATTGCCCCAGGAAGATCGCGTTTCGTCTGATCGGCTGAGCGAGTAAAAGCTCAATGAACTCCCGTGAGTTATAGTAATGAATGGTTCCGAACACGATGCTGATCAATGGGACGACAAAAAGCACCAGGTGCAACAGGCTCACCACAGCCTGTGCGGAATCGTCGCTGAAATAATAGATTGCGCCGCACAAGAAGAGCATGAGCGCCGCGTAGGCCACGACCATCTTGCTGCGCAAGACGTCGTAGATCACGTATTTCATCACTTTTATCACGCTCGACCTCCTTCCATCAACAAGGCAAGGGCCTTCCCGAGACGCTGCTCGCCCGTCAGTTCCCGGATCTCGCTTACCGTATGGGAAAAGCGCAAGTTGCCATCCACAAGGAAAACGACACGGTCGGCGAGTTCTTCCACTTCACTCATGTTATGAGAGGTGATCAAGGTCAATGTCCCGCGCTCCCGCTCCGCTCTGAGTTTGTCCTTCAGCAGCTCGGATGAAACCGGATCCAAACCGGCGGTAGGCTCATCGAGCACGACCAGGTCTGGTCGAAAGAGAAAAGCCAGGGCCGCACTGACCTTTTGGCGGGTACCACCCGAGAGGTTACCCATGCGTTTCTCCTGCAATGCTTCCAGACCGAATCGCTGATACAACTCCTCGTCGGATGAAGTGTTAACATTCCGGATATCCCGCATCATGCTGAACACCTGGCGGATCCGCATCTGCTCCGGATACCGCCCGATCTGGGGCATGTAGCCGATGCGTTCCCGGTAACTCCAGGATCCCGCAACAAGCTGTTCACCCGCCACGCGGATGGAACCACTGTCTGGTAGTACATGCCCGAGCAGACATTTGATCAAGGTCGTCTTCCCCGAGCCGTTGGGACCGATCAGACAAACGATCTGACCGGCCTGGAGATCAAGGTTCAGGGACCGCAGTACCCGCAGGGAACCGAACGACTTTTTCAGCTCTCGGATTTCAATCATGGACAGTGGGGTGCAAGACCGGGTTGGCGTCGTTGAACGCAGCCGGCGTAATGGTCGGAACTATCTTCTCTGCCTGCTCGAAAATATCCAGCAAGAAACTATGCAACAACATGAGCGCGTAGGGTGCCTGTTCGGCGATCCGGGAAAACAGGCTAACCGGATGATACGGTACATCTCCTATCCCGTTCTTGTCGAGATCATAACCGCGGTACTTGTCCCAGTAATTACCATGGAAGTAGTTCATGTTACGTTCTGCATTCGTGGCGACATCGAATGAGTTCGATTGAAAGGTGTTGGCGCGGACCGTATCTTCGAAGCAATCACCCAGTATACGCAATGCCCAACCGTTCCTGCTGAAGAAATTCCGCTCGGCGACCAGGTCACTGGAGCCCTCCAGGTAAAGCCCGGTGGTATTGCCATAAAACCGGTTGTCGATCAGGCTGCTGTGGGAGATCTCCTTTAGCAATAAGCCGTACGCGGCACCGCCCCAATTGTCCGAGAAATCATTATGGCGCATGTCGACATGGTGAGAATACATGACAGCGACACCTGAACCATTTTGCCGGAAAGTATTGTAGAAGTAACCATCGTGGTCGGAAAACATGAAGTGGATTCCATACCGCAGGTGATGGGTACTCAGGTTGCGGTACACTTTGCTGTCCGTCACAAATTCAAAATAGATCCCGTCCCGATGGCGATCAATGATATTATTGTCAATGAAAACATGGTGAGATTTCCAAACATGGATACCGTTGCCGGAACCGGATTCCGTACGCGCCTGACCATAGATCCGGTTATTCCGAACCGTGCAGTATGACGCGTTGGCCAGGTAAATCCCGAAGAAACCGTTCTCGATCGTATTGTTTTCAAGAGTGGCTGACACGGTGTTCTCTACCCGGATGGCCGAGAGTTCCTTCAGGTCGCTGCGACCGACATTACGGAAATGAAGTCCGGAAACATGAATCGCCGGAGCACGCAGCACCAACAAGCCTGTTTTCGATTCACCATCGAGTATCGCACCCGGTTGGCCGAGAATGGTCAACCGTTTATTGACGACCAATTCCCCTTCCGCGTACCGGCCGGGCCCGACCAGCAACGTGTCACCGCCATGTACACGAGCAAGACCGGCTGCAATCGTCGGGTATGCGCTTCCCGGCGCAACGCGAACAATCGCGCAGCGTCCCGAGAGACCCCACATCAGCAGGACCGTCAGTATGACAAAACGTACCGGCACGAAACGTTTATCGCTTAGTGAAACGAAGATACAATTCCTTCCAATCCAGCATTTCGCCGTCGTACCGGCTATGAAAAGCCCGGAGACTGTCCTGTGAACGGAAAGCGCTCAGCCCAGCACCCATCGGACTTGGCAGTTGCTGGCTGATCAGATAGTAAGCCGAGCGGGCGTCAATCAGATTTCCCGGAGTACTGCGATCGGTCATGAGCAGGTGCCGCGCCTGGTCCGCCGGAAAGGGTTGTCCGGGCAGGAACTGGAGCAGGCATTCCCCCGAGTCGAATCGATATATTTTCCCCTTGGGCGAAACGATCTCGGCGCCGTAGCCACGATCTTCGATCTGCATACGGCAATTATCGCAAACGTCCTTCCCATAATTGATGGGGACGGGATCATAGGAACATCCGGAAAGGGCTATAGACAGCCACAACAGGATGGAAAAAGAACTGAAGTAATACCGGCGCATGGGGAGGGATTTGACTAATTCACAGACGCAGCCTGCGGTCGCATCGCAACGGAGACTTTGCCTGACTTGTTATAGAAGATTTCATAGAGAAACACCAGGAAGCAAAGGGTACCTGCCGACATGATGAGCAATCCACCGGTAGCCGGGAAGGAACAAGCATTGAAATTGAGGAGCTGCTTGCAGCCGATCAACGGAGGCTGATAGGTCATGCCGGGAATCTTAATGGCAGCGGTAGGGCTGAGATTGTGTCCGTAATCATACTCCCATTGCCAGAAATCGTAGATGCCGACAGCCGCTATACCCAGGAACAGAACGAACCAGATGAAGTATACCGGCCGCTTCTTCAACAATGCCACCAACACGCCGGAGACGATGACCCCGATAACGAGTTGACGCATGAAAGAAAATTCCGGGAACATCTCTTCGCTGATCTCTTTCATACCGATGTAGTGGTTCAATCCGCTGATGGTCGAGACATCTCCGCCGAGTTTGTTCAGCCAGATTTCCATGTGAAGGCCTTCCGGATACTGAGGCGCATCAAGGTAGATATCCCACAGCGGCAGGAACATAGCCGGAACCATCAGGAAACAGGCAAGCAGGAGGGTGATGACACTTAGCTTTTTCATTTTACGGGAGCACTATGATAGGAATTTCATTTAACAACCGGCCGAAAAGCAAGAGGGGGGAATTGCTTCCCCCCTCGTCGCCCTCTCTCTCCTTATTTGCCGGTGGAATAAGTGAGGGGTACGTTGGAACCAGGGGAGGATACCCGGAGATAACCCTGCATTTCCTGGTGCAATGCGGAACAGAAGTCCGTACAGTAATACGGATAGATATCAGGCGTCTTCGCTACGAACTTGATGGTCTGCGTCTCGCCCGGCATGATGAGCGACTCGGAAGAGGTCGAACCCTTGATGGCGAAACCGTGTGGCGTATCCCAATCCTGTTCGAGATTGGTTACGTGGAAATAGACCGTATCGCCGACAAAAACACCTTCAATGTTATCCGGAGCGAAGTGGGAACGAATGGAGGTCATATAAACATGGACTGCCTTTCCTTTACGCTCGACGCGCGACTCTTTCTCGCTCTTCGCGACATACGGATGCTGATTGTCTTCCAGCTTGAACACCTTGACCTGGCGCTTCATCACCTTATCGGCTTCGATACCCTGGGCATAGTGCGGTTCGCCTACCGTCGGGAAATCATAAAGGATCTTCATCTTATCACCCGTGAGGTCGATCAGCTGTGCGCTTTGGTTCAATTCCGGACCCGTAAGCAGGTAACGATCCTTGGTGATCTTGTTCATGGCAATGAGGTACTTCGGAGAAGGCGACTTGGTATCGCCACCAGGAATTGAAAGGTGACCAATGGAATAATAAGTCGGAATGCGATCAACCACTTCCCAGGTACCCAGTTTCCATTTCACCACTTCGGAAGAAACGAAGTGAGAAGTATAGGCAAATCCTTTTCCGTCGAATTCGGTATGCAACGGACCAAGGCCGGGCTTCTGGACTTCTCCGCCGATCACTTCCTCGTACTTCAGGACCGGGATACCATCCACTTCACCGGCGTAAGCCTTGTTGGCGATCGCCTTCTGGATCTTGGAGAATGCGAAGACCGGGATGACCGTGGCAAGTTTGCCACCACCGACGATGTATTCTCCACTCGGATCCACGTCAGCTCCGTGCGGGGATTTCGGGCACGGCATGAGGTAAACCATATCCGTACACTCTTTCGGATCGAGCATGATCGTCTTGTTCAGGATCTCGGATTTTACGGTATGCGTCTTTTCGTCAAGCTTGTTATGATAATAGGCCGAGTTCATCTCTTTGCCCTTACCTGCTTTTGCATATTCTTCAGCTTTTTTCCAGTTCAGCGCAACCATGAAATCCTTGTCGTTCTGGCTGGCATTGGCTTCCAGGAGGGTGTGTGCTCTTTCCGTATTGTAGCAGGAGAAGAAGAACCAACCCTCGGATGGTCCGCGACCACAGTGACTGAGATCAAAGTCGAAGCCAGGCATGAGAATCTGGAAAGCGATACTCATATCGCCCTCCGGCGCCACCTTGATGAAGGAAATTGAACCCTGAAAGTTTTCCTTATAGGTGCTGATCGGCACGTCCTTGTTCCCAGTGATCGGAACCGAGAAGCGCGTAGCGGCGACTACATACTCGGTGTTCTCCGTAGCGAATGGGGAGGCGTGGTTACCGCCGCTGTTGGGAATCTCGAGCATTTCCACCGTGCGGAAGGTCGAGAGGTCGATGCGGGCAACACGCGGGGTGTTGTTGGAATTGATAAAGAGCCAGCGACCGTCGGTCTCACCATTGGTCTTCGACAATTCCGGGTGGTGCGAATCATCCCAGGGAACGAATCCGTGGGTCGAATTCAACATCGCCTTGCTTTCCTCGGTGAAACCGTAGCCGTTCTCAGCGTTCACGGCAAATACCGGAATCACTTTCAACAGACGACAGGATGGCAGTCCGTAAACACCGACCTGCCCGCTGAAACCACCCGACATGAACTCGTAGTATTCATCGAGTTTACCGGGAGCGACGTACACCTTTGAAGGCGCGTCACCGGCTGCGACAGATTTTTTCTCTTTTGGCCCGCCGCAGCTCATGAGCGCGAGGGCGAACAGTGCCAGCAATACGACCGGCCAACGATTGAATTTCATGGTTATCCTCCTGATGAATTTGTGTGGGTGAATGAATGGAACGATCGATCCTGGGTGGGGATCAGCCGTCGATCTTACGAAGATATTCTAGCAGCTTTCTGGCATCTTCCTGTGTGACGTTCTGGTTCGTCATCTGAGTCAGGTGAGTAGCAAGCAACTCCTTGGCTGCCGGATCCTTCTGCGTCATCTCGGTCGGGTTCAGGATCATGTTCATGATCCATTCCGGCTTGCGGCGCTGTGTCACGCCCTTCAAACCAGGACCGACGTATTTCTCATCGGTTACCTTATGGCAGGCTGTACACTTCGCTTCGAAGAGCTTCTCCCCTTCCGTTGCCATGGCAGCATCGACGGCGGCGCCAACTTCTACACTGGTAACGGGTCCAATTCCCTTGCCGTCGTCCTTCATATTCTCGGCGTCAGCCATCAGGTTACCATCAGAGGACGCTTCGGTACTCTCGGAAGCAGGACTCTCTTTTGTTTCTCCGCCGGAACAGGCCTGAAGTACTCCTAATGAAAAGAGCAGGCTACCAAATAGTATCCACCGGCTACGGATACTGAAAGCGCGATTGAGGAAATTTGACATAGTTTAGTAGTTTGATTTCGGCTCAAAAGTAGCCAAAAATATCACCAACGAAGACTGACAGGAGCCTTAAACACGAGGTGATATTTGTCAGGAAAATATCTACATTTAAACCGACGACAAAAGATACCGATATTTTGAGAGCCCGGAACGTTTACAACGCTTTGATTGCCATCGTCGTTATCGTCTGTGGCGGAACCTTGCTCGCCCTGATCAACTTTTATTATGGGGCCGAATCCATCTTACTTCAGACGGACAAATCAAACCGGGCTGTCCGAAGCGAACAATTGGTTTTCCGGCTTCAAAGCTGTTTTAGCCACCTGGAGTCGTACAATTCAAGGATCACCCTTGACAGCCACAGGAAAGACCCATTCCCACTGGACTCGGTTGCTCAAATGGTCAACAACACGATCCGGGAACTCAAGAACAATGAAGCTGCCAACCTCGCCGCGGCCGATGTCATCCAGGAGCTGGAATCAGCGACCAGCCGATACCTAACCCGCTTTCACGAAAACGCTGATCATGTAGACGAAAACAAGTCGGCAATAAAAGCGACACTCGACGGGGACCTGGTCTTTCTCCGTTCCTTGTTGAATTACCTCGAACGAACTGCAAATTCTGAACTCGGCACATCCCGTGCGGAATTGATACAGGAAGAAAAAGGCACCAAGATTCGAATCCTGGCGTTCTCCGGCCTCATCACCTTGCTCGTAATCATCTTGACCGGAGTCATCCGAAATACGGTCAGAAAAAAAGTGGCCGCGGAACAACGGTTGAAATCAGCACGTGAACAAAATATCGAACTGTACGAAAACTCACCTTGCGGATACCTGGTATTCGATGAGAAAGGATTGATTCTACAGATCAATGCCACTGAATTGAAACGCCTCGGGAAAGCACGGGAGCAAGTGGTGCAACGACTGAATATCTTCGATCTCATTCATCCCGACTACCACGAGAAAGCCCGATCCTTGTTCGAACAATTGAACAAAACCGGCAAGTTGAGCGATATCAGTGTCCCACTCGTGAACAACGATGGATCCACATACTGGGTTCGTACCAACGCGACATCGGAAAAGGCCGCGAACGGTCAATTGCTGCACAAAGTCAATACGGTCGAGATAACGGAAGGCCGCCACAACCTGGAAAAGGTCCGCTTCCAGTCCAAGCTACTGGAGGAATGCAATGATGCGATCATATCGGTAGATCTCGAGACCCGGGTGACCAGTTGGAACAAAGGGGCGGAACGCATGTATGGTTATCAGGAATCGGAAGCGCTGGGAGTTAAGATCAACGATCTCGTAGGGCTGGATAAACCATTTTCTGCGACTGAACTGGAGGCGATGATCACAGCCCTACTTTCGAACAAACGTTTGATAGGAGAACGAACCCATCATAATAAAGCCGGGGAAAAGATCAATGTACTTTATTCAATTTCTCCCTTGATGAACGAGAGGGGCGAAATAATCGGTGCCGTTTCGGTTTTTCAGGACATCTCGCTTCGTAAGCGCTTCGAAGAGCAACTTATGGATTTCAACATTTCCCTGGAACAGAAAGTCAGGGAAAACACGGAAGAGTTCAAACAGCTTGTTACCGGAATCTCTGATGCATTCATCGCCTTGGACCACCAGTTACGTGTCAAATTCCTCAACATGAAAGCTGCCGAGCTGCTTGAAGGGCAGCCTGGGGATTTTCTCGGACATTACCTGACTAAGTCCACATCGATACCGAATGCATCCGTCTGGATCGAATTCCTTCAACGAGTACTGCTATCAAAACAACCGGAGACCTTCGAATTAAAAGGCTCTGAATCCGTCACAAGTTACATGTGTCGGGCTTACCCGACCGAATCCGGGATAACACTGCTGATTGAAAACAGCACGGAACGACTTCGTGCACAACAATTACTGCAGGAATCGGAAGAAAAGTACCGCTTGTTCTTCGAAAACAGCCCGCTGCCGCTTTACATCTTCGAGCTGACCAACCTGCAAGTGGTAGATGCGAACCTGGCTGCATGCCGACAATACGGCTATGACAAGGAGCAATTGATCGGCATCTCAGCACTCGACATGGTGCAGAGCCATGATCAGCAATCCGTTCGCGAACATTTACAAGCCATCAGCGAGGGTAAGCGATTCGAAGGCACTTGCATGCACCAACGCAAGGACCGCACGCCCATGCAGGTGGAGATGTTCTCCGAAACCATTCACCGAAATGGTAAGGAATACAGACTGGTACTGGCCTACGACATCAGTGCCCGTGTTGCCGCTGAAGAAGAACTCAAGCGTTCCCGCGACGAATTCCGGAAACTCAACCAGCATCTTGAAAATATCCGGGAGGAAGAACGTACAAAGATCGCCCGCGAATTGCACGATGAGATCGGACAACAGATGACCGTCATGAAAATGGACCTTGCGCTCCTCCTCCGAAAAGCCACCCGGGATGAATCAAGGGTCACCTTGAACGGCATGATCGCGCTTGCCGACACGACCATTGCCACCATTCGACGGATCAGCTCCAGCTTACGGCCCGGCGTATTGGATGACCTTGGCTTGCTTTCCGCCATCCAATGGCATTGCAAGGAGATGAGCAATCACGCCAAGATTCCCATTCGCGTGATCAGCGACGGTACGGATTACGATTTCGACCCCGAAACCAATACGGCGATCTTTCGCATTGTACAAGAGAGCCTCACCAACATCCTGCGTCACGCCAAAGCCAGCAACATTGAAATCGACATTCATACTGCCGACGATCGCTGGATGATTACGGTTCGGGACAACGGGGTCGGTTTTGAAGAAGATCCTGCCCTCTATGGTCTTGGATTACTTGGCATGCGTGAACGCGCACGTGCGCTGGACGCGAAACTGGAGCTTACTTCCCGACCCGGGTTCGGAACGGAACTTCGCCTGAGTTTGCCTTTAGCCTGCCCGATGGGAACGGTCGACCAACCTACTCACCAACTCGATGCGTATACTGCTGATTGACGACCACGCGATTGTCCGCAAAGGCCTCCGGCAAATCCTGACCGAAGAATGGCCGGACGCCCGCTACGGCGAAGCCGGAAGTTTTCATGATGGTCAACTAGCCGCCACCGGAGAAGAATGGGACGTCATCATCAGCGACGTCAGTCTGCCCGACAAATCCGGTATTGAGTTGGTCAAAGCCATTGTATCGCAAGGCATACAAACTCCGATCCTGATCCTGTCCATTCACCCGGAAGAATTGTATGCCAGCAAGGCGCTTCGTGCCGGCGCCCGTGGATATCTGCCGAAGGAAACGGCCCCCAATGACCTGATCGTAGCGGTCAAGACCATCCTGGCCGGAAACCGCTTTCTGACGGAAAGTATGCGGCGTTCCCTGAGCGCTTCCATCGAGCGGGAAAAAGAACAACCGGCCCACGAACTATTGTCCGAACGGGAATTCCAGGTGATGATCCTGTTGTCAAGCGGTAAAAACCTTACAACAATCGCCGACAACCTGAATTTGAGTATCAATACGGTCAGCACCTACCGGACCCGGATTCTTGAAAAGTTGAAAGTGGATAGTACCGCTGCGCTCATGCACTACGCGATCAGTCACCGGCTCGTCTAAACAATCAACATTTTTCTGGTGGTATACCCCCAAAAGAGGGCACCTGCTTGTAGTACAAAAAACCACAAGCATTCATCCGTTTTTCTGATTCTTACATAGGATGGAACCTGACATGCTGTTTTTCGTTTCTTTAAGAGGGAATTCGCTTTCCCGGTTTGATGAAATTGAAAGTTCTCATAGCTGATGATTCCGACGACATTGTCAGACGCCTGCGCAACATGGTGCTGGACTTGGATTATGTCAGCGGTATCGGTCATGCGCGCAACGGTGATGAGGCGCTGGTCGTTACGAATTTCATGCAGCCGTCCGTTGTGATATTGGATATCCGAATGCCCGGACGCTCGGGGATTGAAACGCTCAAAGAGATCAAACAAAACCTTCCGCAGACCACCGTGATCATCCTGACCAATCATTCCGAAGAAGAATGGAGGTCACATTGCCTGGATGCCGGTGCTGATCATTTTTTAGACAAATCGAAGGAGTTTGACAAGATACCTTCGATCCTGGGAGCCATCGCCGGGAATCCAGTGAACTGATTCCGTATTGGGATCACCTTTTCTGAGTAATTTCCTACTTTTAGATTTACTTTCAATATGAAGAAGCCGGGATTCAAATACCTGCTGATGGTTATTGTCTTTTTACTCACCATTGGCTACTTCGTAACCTCCAGTATCCGCCACTCGCGCTTAACCGATGAAACGGCACAACGGGTAAAGTTGGTCCTGGATCGCATGATCGTTTATGAGAACATTTACGATGATATGCAGGATTTCGAAACAGGTTATCGGGGATACGTAATCACACGCGATTCCGACTACCTGGAACCGATTGACCGGCATACAAGGGAGATCCCGCTTGACATCACCAAATTACGCAGCCTGACAAACCAGGAAGGGATCAGCGCTGCTGAAGCTTCCGACATCCATAACCTGGACTCCCTGGTACAGAAGAAAATAGAACATGGAAAGGTTGTCATTCAACTGGTTCATGACGGGAAACAGGACGAGGCGTTTCAGCGTGTCAGCTCCGGCTATGGCAAGGACCTGATGGAAAAAATCCGGACGGTAATTACATCACTCGAAAGTTCCGGGCGATATCAGTTGCAGGTAGCCAATACGCGGAGCTCGGAGGCCGCGGCAAGAACAAGGAACGATTACCTCTTATCCGGCGTCATCGGCTTTTCATTGATCGGGCTTTTGCTCTACTTTCTCTACCTCGAAGAAAAGCGAAGAATCCGACTGGGGCGGGAAGCTGCTCACTTCGCGGCGATGGTGGACCAGTCGCAGGAAGCGATTTTCTCCGTAGGAACGGATAGCCGCATTCTCAGTTGGAACAAAGGCGCGGAAATGATGTACAGGATTCCTGAACAAGATGCGGTCAACAAACGGTTCCTGGATGTGGTTCGCCCGGTCATGAGCCAGGAAGAATTATCTTCCATCAGTCAACACCTCAAAACATCCAGCCACTGGGAAGGCGAACAGATTCATCTCCGACAGGATGGCGTTCCCATCCGGGTCATTTCCTCCACCAACGTGTTGTTGGACGATAAAGGGATCAAAGTCGGGTACGTCGCCCATACGAAGGACATTACCCGCATCAAGGAACTCGAAGAAGAACTCCAGCAGATCAACAGCAACCTGGCCGGCCAGGTCGCAGAAAAGACCCGGGAAATACGGGAGATCTTCGAGCGGGTGACGGACGGTTTTCTGGCGGTCGATTCGAAGTGGAACATCACCTTTATCAGCGACAATGGCGCTGTTCTGCTGAAACTGGAAAAAGCTTCCGCGCTTCAGCGGAATTTCTGGGACCTAATTCCGATGAAATATTCCGGTGAATTCGTCCAGGGCTGCGAGGAAGCCCTGCTCAGGCAGCGCCCGGTCGAACTGGAAGCCTACTATGATCCTGCCGGATCCTGGTTTCAGTACCGAATCCATCCGTCTGCCAATGGCTTGTCGGTCTTCTTCCGGGATGTCACAGTCGAAAAACGGGTAATGGAAGAACTCCACCGAAGCGAACAGCGCTTTCGTGTATTGGTCGAAAATTCCCGTAACCTCATCGCCCAATTCAACGAGCACCAGCAACTCACGTATATCAACCCCGCCGGCGCGTTCATCCTGGGTATCCCCTCTCCCGAAAAGCCGCAGATCCCGTTCATCATCCAACAGCAACTCGATGCGGTCATCCGGAAAGTGCTGCAGGATGGCGCCCCCAACGAACAGTTGGTGAGCTGGAAAAAGGAAGAGCACTCCTGCCACCTGCTGGTGCGGGTAGCGATGGTCCAACCCGACGAACAAGGTAGTAAGATGGCGATCCTGGTAGGCCAGGATATCACCCAGGAAATCGAACATGCCAACCAATTGCGTGCTTCACGCGATGAACTCCGGAAACTGACCAATTACCTGGAGCAAGTCCGTGAAGAAGAACGAACGCGTATAGCCCGAGACATACACGATCAGTTGGGGCAACAGCTGACAGGCCTCAAGCTGGACCTTAACTGGATCCGAAAGAAAATGAACGGGAACGACCCGATCCTTCACGAAAAAATACTGGAGATCAATCGCCATCTCGACGATACCGTGCGAACTGTACGGAATATTTCCGCGGAATTAAGGCCGCTATTGCTGGACGACCTGGGACTGATTCCGGCCATCGAACATTACTGCGAGGAGTTTCACGCACGCACAGGCATTCTGGCTACCTTCAGCTTTGACGGTCAGTTCCCGGTCCTGAGCGACGCGGTGAACAGCAATCTTTTCAGAATCTTTCAGGAATCCCTCACCAACGTGATGCGACATTCCAATGCCCGATCCGTCATCGTTCAACTCACAACATCCGACGCGACCTTGTGTCTGACGATTCGGGACGACGGGGACGGCTTTGAAACGGACCGTAAGAGCGAAACACTCGGCTTGGTCGGCATGAAAGAACGCGCAATCGCTCTTGGTGGGCACTTGGTCATTCGCAGTTCTCCCGGCAAGGGTACAGCCATCGAAGTTGACGTCCCCTTGACAACTCCCTTCGTCGCATGAATACACTTCCGAGCTTCCTGATCGCGGACGACCACCTGGTGGTACGAAAAGGGCTTACTCAGATCTTACGCGATGAATTCCCAGAGTCACCAATCCGGGAAGTGGCCAATGCAACGGAACTCCTGCAAACCATCCGGGAATTTCATCCCAGCCTGCTCATCACCGACCTGAACATGCCTGGGAAACCACCACTGGAAATGATCCAACAGGCAAGGATGCTCCTGCCCGGCGTACCGATCCTCGTATTGAGCATCCATCCGGAAGAAGTTTATGCCTTGCGCGTATTGAAAGCGGGCGCCTCCGGATACCTCACGAAGGATAGCGCCAGCGACGAACTGATCCGGGCCGTCCGCACCCTCCTCAAGGGCAAACGCTTTCTCTCCGACAACCTGGCGGATCGACTGGCCAACAAACTGGGTGGAAACGAACAAGCCGAAACGCCCTTGCATGCGTTATCTGACCGTGAACTGGAAGTCCTGCGGGGTATCGGCAAGGGAAAATCGCTCAAGGAGATCGCCTCCGAATTGTCGGTCAGCATCAATACGGTCAGCACCTACCGCGCCCGATTGCTGGAAAAGCTGGGCTTCAGCAGCAATGCGGAACTGGTTCGGTTTTCCGACGAGCACGGCATAGGTTAAGCTTATACAAACTCCCGCTTGTAGTACATCCACTACAACTTTTCGGACAACTTACGACCCCTTGTGGGAGGATTTACCGATTGCCGGGTACAGGTTGCTACCTGTTTATTTGTAGCATGACCGAAGCCCCCCTCTTAAGCCAATCGGTGCTGATCGTTGACGACTCCGAAATAGTACGGAATTCATTGAGCGACCTGCTCCATAGCCTATTCCCGCTTGATGGCATTTACATGGCCAATGACGGCGACGAAGCCATTTCAAAGGTCCGCACCCACCAGCCTTCGCTCGTGATCATGGATATCCGCATGCGTCCCGTCAATGGCGTAATGGCGTTGCTGACCCTGCGAAAGCAGCAGCCCGATCTGCCGGTAGTGATCTATACGAATTACGCCTACGACAACTTTCGGACGATGTGTCAGCGTTTCGGAGCGAACGAATTCATCGATAAAAGCGGAGATGTCAACTTACTGCTGGAAGCGATCCGCGCCCATCTGAACTAACGATTTTATAAACTTCTCACCCAACTACAACCAATGGGCTATTATAAAGCGCTCATCATCGACGATTCCGAGATCGACCGATTCATCACCTCCAAGATCATGGAGCAATGTCGGTTTGCAGACCAGGTAGTTTGCGCGGCATCCGGCGAAGAGGGATTTACCATTTTGCTGGAAACATTTCTGGACAAGGCTGAACCACCGGCGTTCATTTTCCTGGACATCAATATGCCCGGCATGGATGGATTCGAGTTCTTGGAGATTTACCAGTCGCTGCCGGAAGAACTTCGCTCGCATATACGGCTGGTGGTACTTTCCTCATCTACGAATCCCAGGGATATAGAGCGAGCATATGATAATCCTGTGGTCGATCAATACCTGAACAAGCCCCTGCAGCAAGAGGATTTGATTGCATTGGCACAACCATGGGCCCGGCGGGCGCAAGCGTCCTGAAGGAAATGACCAAATCGCTGCTCATCGTCCGCGAAAGCGGAATGGACGATCAACTCATCCATTCCATGATCGATCCTGCTGCTAGCGTATGTCACGTTCATTCCTGCTTTGGACTCGAAGAGTCCCTGATTTTCCTGAAATCAACTTCCCGGGAGCGAAAACAGCTTCCGGACCTCATCGTGATCGACCTGGACCTGCCCGATCGGGGCGGGATCGAACTCCTGAAGGAGCTTCAAAATTTCATCCGGGAATGCAATTTCATGCCCCGGGTCATCGTTATCGGTTCCAAACTCGATGAACAGGATACCGAAGCCGCCATGGTCTACCCATGTGTACGTTCGGTAGTCCGTAAACCGGTTCATTGAGCGTTCCGAACCAGTACGGATCACTATGAACTTGTCTACTTCAATGCGATGGGGAATGGCCGGCCTTCTTACAGGCGGTCTCTTTGTTCTCTGCGGCACCTTGCTGACGCTGTTGGAAGAACACTGGACCCTGGATGCGCATCACATCCTCTTAGCCCAGACAACCCGATTACACCAACTGCTGATCAATTTTTTGCCCCCGCTCCTACTCGGACTTGGTTACTACATGGGTGAAAAAGCTGAACGCTGTAAAAAGACCGGCACCCAAGCCTAAGCCGGTATCACTTCCCTTGAAAATACGGGGTGCTGTCGTCGGACACCGGCGTACGTTGCTTCCAGTAATCCATCGTGACCACCCGGCCCTCTGGCGTAGCCAATAAGCGTCCAAAGATCGCGTTGGTGACGTTGAAGGCCACGTCCGTAACGCCCACGGTAAACGTTTCAGGTACCGATTGCGCCGGAGTGTCACCTTCGGCTGGAGCAGCAGCCGCCTTCGGGGGTGGACTGGCCACCACTTTGACTTCGTAACCATTGTACTCCAGGAGCGGTCGGAGAAAGCTCAGACGCTCCGGGCTGACCGCCTTTTCAACGATCGCGCAACGGATGCCGTCCAGTTCTTCAAAGGGGTGGTTCTGGTTAATCGCCATCGCAGGTTGGATCAGATGCCGTTCGCGGCGTGATAGAAGTAGTTGTAAACCGGACTGGCAACGCCAGCCAGGAGAATCATCAGCAGACAGATGGCCAATGCCAAATGGGAACTGCCGGGAGAGGCAATTGCACCCAACGGCCGATCAGTACGTTCCATGAACATCGCGCGTACGACCCGCAGGTAATAATAGAGCGACACGATCATGTTAAGCGATGCCAGGGTAATGATGAGGTAGTTCCCCTTGGCGGCACCGGCCGTCAAGAGAAAGAACTTGCCAAAGAAACCAGCCGTGGGCGGGATACCTGCCAGGGAAAACAACGCGATCGCCAGCGACCAGGCCAGGAAAGGATGCGTACGGGAAAATCCGCGCAGATCCGAGATCCGCTCGCAACCAGTCGAACCGGAAACCAATCCCAGCACTCCGAAAGCGGCGAGATTTGAAAACAGGTAGACCAGCAAGAAGTAAAGAACGGAAGCATCGCCGGCAGCGGAACTGGCACTCACACCGATCAGCAGATAACCAACCTGCGCCATCGAGGAGAAAGCAAGAAATCGCTTGAGCTGGTCCTGTCGGATGGCCATCAGGTTACCGACCGTCATGGTCAGGATCGCTCCCCAGGTGATCAACTCGTACCAAACCGGTGAGAACGACTGAAAGGCAGTATTCAATTGACTACCCAACACGAAGACCATTGCACCTTTCGATACCACGGAGAGGTAGGCCGTCACAGGAATCGGCGCTCCTTCATAGACATCCGGCGTCCAAAACTGGAACGGCACCACCGAAAGTTTAAAGAAGAAACCGGAAAGGAAAAACAGGAATCCCATTGTCAGGATCGGCTCTGATGCTCCACCCTGGTAAGCCTCACTGATCGACAATGTGCCCGTAGCCCCGTAGATCAGACTGACGCCAAACAACAGTAGTCCGGACGCCAGGGCCGAAGACAGCACCATTTTCATTGCAGCCTCGGACGAAATTCGTTTACCCAGATCGAAATTCACCATAGCCGCCAGCGGAATCGTTGCCAATTCGAGCGACAGATAAAACATCAACAGGTTCCGGCTGGAGATCATCCAGAACATGCCCAAAAGAGTCGACAACAACAAGAGATAAAATTCCGGTAAGTGACGGTGGCGCTCCAACCAGGTGGTTGAGAGGGAAACGATCACCAACGTAGCGAGCAAGAGCAAGTTCTTCTGCAAAACCAGCGAGGGATCGGTGACATACATGTCGCCGAACAGGTTGCCGGAAACATTCCCGATCCAGCCTCCGATAAGGTTTGCCAAGAGTAAAAACTGCATCCAGCCGTTCCACTTGTTGTTGGACGACGGCATTCCGGCCAGTTTCAGCACCAGTACCAACAGCAGCGTGCCCGTTAGGAGCAGCTCCTGCTTCATGATGGCCAATAGCTCGTTCATTTACGTTCGTTCAATTCCGGGATCAGCTCCCATTTTATCAGATGAACTAACAACTCCTCAGTTTAACGTTCAAGGTTCCTTGAACTTCTCCCTGATACATACGCGCAATATCAACTCCCGCGCCTCGCAACTCCTGTCACATCCAGCGCCCCAACTGCTCGGTGATGATCGTTGTGGTGGGTCCAATGAGGTCGTTCAACCAGAACGGCGCCAAACCGACGATCAGTATTCCTGCCATCAGCAAAACAGCGGCAAAGCGCTCGGAAGATCCGGCATCCGAAAGCTCAGCATAATCCGCCTTCTTCAACGGACCCATGATCGATGAACCAATGGCACGCAGGATGTAAACGGCGGTAACAACAATCGACATACAACTCAGGACTGTCGCGATGCGATAGAAGGTATCGGGTCGTTCCCAGGATCCCGCAAACACGGTCATCTCCGCCACGAATCCGCTCAGTCCCGGCAATCCAAGAGAACACAAGCCGGCAAGAAAGAACAAGGTGCCCACGAACGGCATCGCCTTCATCAGGCCGCCCAGTTCTTCGACCTTTCGTGTATGGGTGCGTTCATACAACATCCCGATCGCGGCGAAGAAGAGTGCCGTCATCAGGCCGTGCGACACCATTTGCAACACTGCTCCCCGGATGGCTGTCGGAGTCAACATGCCGATACCCAACAACACGAATCCACAATGGCTGACCGACGAATACGCGTTGATGTACTTCAGGTCCTTCTGCATGAGTGTAGCGAACGCTCCATACAGGATGGCGATCGTGGCGAGTATGACGATGTAAGGAGAGTAAATCCGCGCAGCTTCCGGCATCAGGTAAGCCGCCACCCGCAAACATCCATAGCCACCCAGCTTCATGGAGATCCCGGCGAGAAACATGGATGCGGCCGTAGGCGCCGATGAGTGTCCGTCCGGCACCCAGGTATGGAACGGAAACAAGGCCGTAAAAACGCCAAAGCCCACGAAGAGGAACGGAAAGAAAAACAACTGCTTGTCCAGCGGCATCCGCAATGCAGCGGCATTCATCCAGTCAAAGGACGGAGCAAGATTGCCCGACGCATAGGCTACTCCCAGCAGGCCGACAAACACCAGCGCAGAACCGCCCATGAGCAGCAACACCAATTTATTGGCGCTGTATTCTTTCCGTCCGCTCCCCCAGATGCCGATCAACAGATACTTAGGAACCACGGCCATCTCCAGGAAGAAGAACAACAGGAACAGATCGGTTGCGATGAAAAATCCATAAGCCCCGGCGCTCAGCAGCATCAGGAGAAAGAAAAATTCCTTCGGCCGTTCCTTGATATTCACGGAAACCAGGCTGCCGGCCAAAACCACAACCGCAGTCAGCAGGATCATCGCGATCCCGATACCATCCACGCCGACCGAAAAACGAATTCCGAATGCGGGAAACCAATCGAAGGACTGCTGAAAGCGGAACGTCCCGTCGGCAGGTCCTGCGGCTGGGTCGAGATAAGCTGCCAGCAGGATCCCGGAAAGAATCAACTGAAACAGACTCCCGGCAACTGCCACGGCGCGTGCCTGTGACCCTGTTCGGGTAAAGAGGACCGCAAGTGAAGCGATGAGCGGAACGATCAGCAACAACAAGAGATTCATCTGCGGGTCTTATTTCAGGTAATAGAAGGTGATGAGCAACAACACGAACACACCGGCAACCATCCAGGCTCCATACGTCTGAAGCCGTCCGTTCTGCAATTCACTGAGCGATTCGGAGCCGGTCTCCGCGGCAACACCCATGGTATTGACCGCCCCGTCAACGATCGAGCGATCAATCCAGGCTGCGGGAGCTCCGATGAACCGAAAGATGATCTTCTTCGTCACGAACCCGTAGAGTTCATCGAGGAAGAACTTACTCCGCGCGGCGCGATAGAAGCCTGCAAAGAACGCGGCAGCACGGTCCGACCGTTCGTTCTGCTTCAGATACATCCAGGTGGCAATCAGAATTCCGCCAATGGATAATGTGAGCGGCAATACCGAAAACGCCCAATCGGTATGCAATGCAAACACACGGCCGTCGGAACTGACATATTCGCCAAAGGGTATCAACCCGGCGAATACAGCGCCGGCAGCCAGAATGATCAACGGTAAATACTCCGTCACTCCTCCTCCATGCGGATGCAGGTGAGGATCTGCAGGCCGATTCCAGAATATCCTATAGTATAACCTGAACATGTAGAAAGCTGTCAAGCCCGCTGTTCCTAATCCCAGCCAATAAATGGCAGGATGCGTAGCATGCGCGGCGTGCAGGATGGCTTCCTTACTGAAGAAACCTGAAAAAGGAGGAATACCGGCAATGGCCAGACAGCCGATCAGGAACGCCGCGTTCGCAAAGGGCATGGCCTTTCGAAGTCCGCCCATTCCGCTCATCTCATTGGTATGAACGGCATGGATGACCACCCCGGCTACCAGGAAGAGCAAGGCCTTGAAGAGCGCATGAGTAAACAAGTGGAATTGCGAAGCAACGAAACCGGCGCCTTCTTCCCCACCATAACCCGATACGCCCAGCGAGAACAACATATAGCCGATCTGCGACATGGTCGAGTAAGCCAGGACGCGCTTGATGTCGGTCTGTGTACAGGCTACAACCGCGGCGAACAAGGAGGACAGGGCACCGGTCCAGGCAACAACTTCCAAGGCGGCCGGACAAGAGATGGCAAACACCGGGAATAAGCGCGCGACCAGGAAAACACCGGCTACGACCATGGTGGCGGCATGGATCAGGGCGCTGACCGGCGTGGGACCTTCCATCGCATCCGGAAGCCAGATGTGCAACGGAAACATGGCGGATTTACCGGCTCCGCCCATAAACACCAGTAAGAGCCCCCAGGTCAAGGCTGACAAGCCTAGGAAGGAGGCCGTAATAGCAGAGGACAGGTAAGGCGACGAGGTATCCGTCAGCCGCGCGATCAACTCGCGGAAATCATAGGTGCCGGCATGATAAGCCAGCACCAGAATACCGATCAGGAATCCCAGATCGGCGAATCGGGTAACAATGAACGCCTTCTTGGCAGCCGCGACCGCGCTCGGGCGATCGTAGTAGAATCCGATCAACAGGAAGGAGGACACACCAACCAGCTCCCAGAAGATGTAGATCTGAAAGATATTCCCGGAGAGCACCAATCCGAGCATCGAGAAGGTGAACAAGCCCAGATAACCGAAATAGGTCGCGTACCGGTTCTCCCCTTTCAAATAGCCGATGCTGAACAGGTGCACCATCAACGACACCAAGGTGACGACCACCAGCATCATCGCGGAGATCGGGTCCAGATAAAGGATCAACCGGATCCATCCGGAATTGCCGAGGTTCAGCCAATCGAGGCTGAAGGGCAGTTGGGCAGTAAAGGCTTCGCCCGACTTTCCATTAACAAAGAAATAACCCGATGCCACCTGAAATGCCAGCAAACAGGAAACGGCTACGAACAAAGTGCTCATCCACCCGCCGATCGCCGCCGGCATTCTCCGTCCCATCAAACCGGAAATGACGAATCCGGCGAAGGGCAACAGCAGGATGAGGAGTAATTGCGCGGTAAGACTCATGCGGTTGGTCGATGTCAGTTACGTAATCCGGTGGCATCGTCCACATCGATGGAACGATATTGCCGGTATAAGTTAATGATGATCGCGATCGCCACTGCCGCTTCGGCTGCCGCGATCGCGATGATGAACAAGGCATAAAACAAACCATCCAGCTTCCCCGGCCAGAGGTAATGGTTGAAGGCGACGAAGTTGATGTTTACGGCATTGAGGATCAACTCCACCGACATGAGGATGGTCACCAGATTCCGGCGCGTCAGGAAACCGTAGACGCCGATGAAGAACAAGAGCGTGCTCAGGACGAGGAAATGATAGAGGCCGATCTCGTTCATGGTGCTTCGGTGGTCGGTTTCAGGGCTATGACGATACAACCTACCATAGCGGCAAGCAGGAGAATACTGATGACTTCAAACGGCAAGGCATATCCGGACGCTCCGGTATTCAGCATCTGAGATCCGATCGCAGCCATGTCGTCGTTCATACCCGAACCGGCTTGCCCGGCCGGCATGAAACGCAACAACTGGCACAAGACAAAGCCGGCACCCGCTGCCGTTGCAAGGCCCGAAAACAACATCCGGCGACGTCCGCAACACGGCAGGGTCGTACCGGCTTGCTGGGTGAGAAAGATCGAGAAAATGATCAACACCACGATGCC
>WBZP01000661.1_pt2 | contig 45593 bp, 35 predicted proteins | sample 5204301 | NCBI WGS metagenome assembly WBZP01 (sample SAMN12412401, study PRJNA552823) | activated sludge metagenome | isolation source: activated sludge from nitrification reactor of wastewater treatment plant... | place: USA: Pennsylvania | collected 2017
AGTGCAGCTCAAGCTCAGCTATCCCGATGGAGCGGCACTGCCCTCCGGGCTTAGTTTTGCCTTCGAACCGGGGCAGCTCACGGTTCCGACGGGCACTGAAGTCCCGGCCCAACTCCGGATCGCGGCCGGAACCAATATCAAAATCTCCGAATATGCGTTCGTGGTCACCGCCTCAAGCGATGGCAAAGAAGCGAGCATCCCGGTACTACTGCGCATCGCAGGTATCGGTCCGCAGTGGGCCAGGCAGGTTGGAACCCTCGCAACGGACACCATGGTCGCGATGGCCACCGATTCGCAGGGGAACCTATATGTGGCGATGAACTCGACGGGCAGCCTTGACGGAAAACCCAACCAAGGCGACTACGATGGCTACCTGTTGTCTTATACGCCAAGCGGGTATCTGCGCTGGACGGCCCAAATTGCATCCAGCAAGACCGACTTTCTAAGCGGAATCGCGGTCGATGCCGACGACACGGTGTGGGTGTCAGGCTATACCTTCGGCATTTTGCCCGGCCAGATGCCTCCGGGTCGAACCGATGGATTTGTGGGCCGATTTGCTCCGAACGGACAGCGTCTCTGGCTCAAACAACTGGGCACGCCCGAAATCGATAAGCTGAGCGGCATCAGTGTCAGCGCTCAAGGGATCGCCACCGTGGTCGGCAGCACGGAAGGCAGCTACGGCAGCGCCACCAATGCCGGACTCAGCGACGTCTGGGCCGTGCGATTCGGTCGCGATGGACAAGAGCTCTCTTCGCTACAAATCGGGAGTGATCAGGCCGACTATGCCAACGCGGTCAGCATCGACGGCAACCAAGTCTCGTATGTCGTCGGCACAACTGCCGGGGTGCTGCCAACGGGCACTACGCTCGGCCTCCAGGACGCCTTTATGTTGACGGTGCAGCCCGATGGCAAACTCGGCTGGGTCCGTCACGTGGGCAGCGCAGGGAGTGATGAGTTACTGGCCACCACAGTCGACGGCAGCGGTGGAATCTGGGCCGCCGGTTACACCAAGGGATCGCTCCCTGGTCAGGTCAGCATGGGCGGTCAAGATGGCATGCTGGTCCGCTTTGCCGCCGACGGCTCGCGCACCGTAACCAGACAGATCGGTACCAGCTATCTGGACAGCTTCCAGTCCATCGCCTGGGTTGGCGGCACGCTCTTCAGCATCGGCAGCACCCGCGGTGCATTTGCGGGACAGGATGCCAGCGGCAGTTTCGACATCTTCGTGGGCAGGCACGCGGCCGACGGCAGCCTATCGTGGATCAGCCAAAGCGGAACCGATCAGGCCGATAACGCCGCTGCAATCGCCGGCCATGACAACCAGTTGTTCGTCGGAGCGACTACCTTCGGGGTTTTCGAGAACCTAGTCCAACTAGGAGACAGCGACGGCTATATCCAAGCGCTCCGAGTGTACTAGCAACGTTTTTGGTAGAGCCGATATTTTCACTTGCGTATAAGGCAAGCTCACGATAAAAGTCGCCTCCACCTCCTTTTGGAGGAGTGGCCGAGTGGACGAAGGCAGCGGTCTTGAAAACCGCCGCGCGAAAGCGCCGGGGGTTCGAATCCCTCCTCCTCCGCAGGCTTGACAACCGAAGAGCGCAACGTAAGGCGAAGCATGCCGGTGCCTCACACTGACCAAAGTGAGCGGGTATCGGCATAGCAATTAGCAGTAAAACGGAGAGGTGACCGAGAGGCCGATGGTGCTCGCTTGCTAAGCGAGTGTACTGCCAAAAGCGGTACCGCGGGTTCGAATCCCGCCCTCTCCGCTGTTTCAAAAAAATCTCTTGTCAGTGCGGGGAGTGGTTTTGTATAAGCGGTCCCCGCCGTGACTCACCCCAACGTGAGAACTGGCACTGCACCAATAGCTCAGCTGGATAGAGCATCGGCCTACGAAGCCGAGGGTCGGAGGTTCGAATCCTTCTTGGTGCGCTTGTTAGGGGGTCCACCAGCAATTGGTTCGTCACAAGGTGACCTTGGCGAGCGAGTCGACATCTTTGGGATGAGGCTGGCGCTGGTGGAAGCTGCACAAGCAGCGATGCTAGGGGAAGTTCCCGTCGGTGCAGTCGTGCTGCTCGGTGAACAAATCCTCGGCGCTGGCGGCAATCGGAGAGAGTCGCAATCCGATCCAACGGCCCACGCAGAAATCCTGGCCATTCGGCAAGCTGCACAGGCTACCGGTAGTTGGCGTCTGTGTGATGCAACGATCTACGTCACCCAAGAGCCATGTCCGATGTGCGCCGGGGCCTTGGTCAATGCCCGAATCAAGCGCTTGGTATACGGCTGCGGAAATCCCAAAGCGGGTGCGGTACGGACACTCTTCCAGATTGCCGAAGATCCACGCCTAAACCACCGGATGGAAGTCCGCGCAGGTGTTCTGGCCGATGAGTGCGGTGGAATGCTCACTGCGTTTTTTCGGTCCCTCCGTGCTCCCACAAAAGAGCAAACCTAAGCTACGATTCTGTAGGTCACTAGGTCGAGGATCACTTGCCCGATCTGTGGCTCATATATGGCCTATACTGGCCTCTATTGGAGAGATGGCAGAGCTGGTCGATTGCGTCTGATTCGAAATCAGATGTACCCGCAAGGGTACCGGGGGTTCGAATCCCTCTCTCTCCGCTTCACTCATTCCGTTTATGCTCTGAGCCGCTCGGAGTGAGTGCCGCCTCCACCCAGCGGGGATCTTTTCGTATCTGGAGAGATGACCGAGTGGTTTAAGGTGCACGCCTGGAAAGCTTGTGTATCCGAAAGGGTACCGCGGGTTCGAATCCCGCTCTCTCCGCCAGGTTTTTTCGGTTATGGCTGTGGGCGACGGGGATTTGGTGAACCCCGCCAGGCCAGGAATGGAGCAACGGTAGCTTTCGATCCGTGCGCTCGCAGCCACCTTTTTGCTTCGCCTTGTGTTGCGCCAGCTTCGGTTGGCTGCGGGCCCGTTCTTTGATGCCGGGCTATTTGCTCGAACCCTCGGCCTTCGGGGGCGACAATCGCAGCGACGAGCCAGCGCTCTTGAGAAGCAGCTTGCGAAGGACGCTGACCGGCACAAGACCGGCAGAAAGCACCGCTTCGTGGAAGCTGCTCTGGGAGTACGACTCGCCTTGCTGGGCTTTGTAGTCGTCGCGAAGCTGAGCAATTTGGAGCGCACCAAGCGCCGCCAATCCGTACAGCGGCTCGTACGTTCCACGCTCGACCTCTCGACGGGCGGTGTGCTCATCGAGATAGCACTCCTCTGCAAGAAAGCGAATGGCATCCTCGATGCGTTGATTGGCAGGCGTCGCACCGGTTCCGGTCCCATGCAGCCGCAGCGCGACCATCAGGCGGCCGAGTTGGACCAAGCGGTGACGCAAAAACAACAGCCGCAAACGATCGTTCGCTTCGCCTTTGGGCAACATCTCGATGGCTTGCTGGGTGGCGTACAGCGGCCAACCCTCCGTCAGGGCCAGCGAGTGTCCACGCAGGCGCAGCGGCGACAACGTGGCCTGTTTCTGGCGCAAGATGAGCTGCTGAGCGAGTCGCCCCGGTGCCACGTCGCGTAGCACCGTCACCATGATCTGCGAACGATTGAGCATCCGCAGGTGTTCGCTGATCAGCCGCTTGTCCTTCCAGTTGACGTCGACGGGATCGAACTGAAGCAGCGGCTCTCGCTCGGGTTCAAGGGGTGCAGCGGAAACGAGCTGGAGGTAGCCAAAGCGGTACGGCGGCATCTCGACCACCCGTGGGCGTACCGTTGGTAACGGCAACAACGCACTCTCGGCGAGCATCTCGTACGCACGATGCAGCGCCTGTTCGATGGTGGCCGTCAGTTCCTCCGGGCGCGGATGGTCTTCCTCCATCTCGCGCAGCGCCTCGGTCATGGCGCGGGCGGCACTTGTGTACTCGCTCAGCTCTCGTGCCAGGTCTTCGGCCTGCTGCTTGCTGCGCTCGTGCTGGTCCTCGGCCACGGCGAGCACCATCTCGAGCGGCACATCGAGTAGCTCAAGCGCCCGGAGCCGCTGCATAAACCGGTCCCGAGGCAGCGCCCACTCCCCTTTGCTACGCGGCAACAGATCCCGCGAGAGAAACGTAGCGTAGTCATCGAGCGCACGCTGCGCCTCTTCGCGAAGCCGTGTCACGTCCTCGCTTTGTTTGGGATCACGCAGGCCGACCAGCAGTCGGGGTAGCACCGTTGCTACAAAGTCCCGGGTCTGCTGCGTCACTTCGAGGGCGCGTTTGGTCCACAGCTCAGGCGGGTTTCGTAGGTTACGCACCGCCTCTTTGAGCACCACCGGCACCGCTTGCAGCCGACCGCGTAGCGCTCTCAGCCCATTGCCGGTCGCCAGGTTGCTCGTCACCAGCTCATCGAGACCCCATGCCACCAGCTCGGCATAAAAGAGCGGACTGCGCTCGTGGGGCCGCAACTCCTCCCGTTCGAAGCGCTGGGTCTCGATCCGCGCCAGCAACAGCAACGTATCGAGCCGCTGTCCGTCCTTCTCGGCTCCATCGGAAATCGACGATAGGTCGAGCTTCAGCGGCAGCGGCGGATGCATTCCCTCGGCAAAGCGCTGGACGCGTTCCTGCATGCTACTGAGCCGAGCCACCTCGCGCCAGACCGCATCCACCCGGACATCATCGAGCCGCTCATCGGAAGCGTGATCACCAAGCCAAGTCGCCTGGGTGGGCGAAAATTGCAGCTCGGCATCCAGTTCTTCGAGGACCAGCGAGGCCAGACTGCTGACCCGCGTGCCGCCGTCGGTTGCAGTCACTTTGGAAACCGAACGGTTGCAGCCAAGCTGAACGCCCAGGAACAAAATCGCCAGCAGCCCGGCACTGCACAAGCGCGTCATGGCAAGCAAAGTAACCCGCTTGGCTGCGTATTCCCAACGGCTACCTGAACAACCGAGACGAAGCACGACCATAAACCGGCGGAGTTTTGATATCCTGAGGGAAGGTCGAAAGATGGCCAGCAAACCGTCGGAGCCACAGAAGGGTATCGGTGCGGCCGACAAGGCCCAAGCTGCGGGCCGTGCCGCACCGGTTCAGAAAATCAGCAACGTCGAAGGAAGCGAGCAGGTCGAAGCCGCCGCCAAGGCTGCGCCCATTGGGGCACCAGCAGCGATTGGCGCGGTCGGCAAGGCGGTTTCCGCCGATCGCGTCGCCAGCATCGCCGATCGCCTCCGCAAAGGGGTGATCACGCCTCCGCAGGCGGTGGAGGAGCTGATCGAAGATACGGTCCGGACCAGCTTGCCTGGCCTGACCGAATCGTCACCGCTCACCCAAAAGCTTCGCGAGATTCTCCAGAGCTATGCGAAGGACGATCCGTACCTGTTTGCCAAGGTCCGACGACTATCGGGGGATCAGGAATGAGGCGAAGCCACCAGTTTATTGCGGTCGGCATGGCCTTCTTGCTTCTGCTGTCGGGTGCCGACGCCCGCAGATCGAGCAAGAAAGGCAAGCATCCGACCGAGACCGTCGCTCCTACGGAAGAATCCGGAGGGGATGGCGGCAGTGCGCAGGCAGCAGCGACCAAGAAGGAAGACAACGCACCAGCCAAAGAAGACAAGTCGAGCCAACCAGCGACGGATGTAGGAGGCAGCGGCGGGGCCACGACCCAGGCGGTAGCCAGCGGCGAGGTCAAATCGGCGACAAAGGCACCGAAAGTGAAGCGCCTTCGCTCGACGACGTTGCCGTTGCTGGAAAAGAACTTCCCCGAGCCGATCGCGGTCACCCTCCAGCGCGAGATGTCGGATGTGCTCAAGCGCAACCCACGGCTCGATCAAAAAGAACTCGACGTCCGGCTGGCTGAATTTGCGCAAGAAATGCCGTTTGATCAGGTCGAGTTGGCACGCACCGCGTATCAAAACGGCCGAGATGCGTTCGCAAAGCTTGAGCTCGACAGCGCGATTCTGACGCTGTCTGACGCGGTCGATCAGCTCATCGCGGTTTTGCCATACATCAAGAAGCAAGAGCTGGCCGACGCGATGATGGCGCTGGCGGTGGCGCAGCAGCAGCAGAAGGGGAAAAACCCGGCCATGCAGGCCACGCTGCGACGGCTGGTCACTTGGCGACCGACGTATCAGGTCGACACGGAACAGTTCCCCGCCGCAATCAACGATCCACTCGAAGCTGCGCGTGCCTATCAGGCCCAGCAGCCGCAAGGTCAGGTCAAGGTTCTGTCGGAGCCTACCGGTGCTCAGGTATTCGTCGACGGTGAGTTTGCGGGAACGGCACCGCTGACGGTGGAACACCTGACCGTCGGTGAACACTACGTCACGTTCAAGAAGCTAGGGTTTAAAAGAGGTCTGCGCGTCGCCAACATCATCAAGGACCGTCCGGCCCAGGTGCTGGGCAAGCTCGATCGCTCCGAGAAGTTCTTGCTGGTGGAGCAGGCGATTGGCCGCGTCGGTCCCATGATGGGCCAGAAGCGGCTCGATAAGGTCGTCGACAACCTCCGTGAGACGCTGTTTCTCGATCACGCCATCTTTCTACGGATGCAGCGCGCTGCCTCGCAGTCGAGTGGTGTCGAAGATGTGACGGTGAACGCGTATCTATACGATCTTCGCTCGCGCAGCTTGCTCAGCGAAAAAAGCGAACGGATTCGGGTCCAAAATGGCGTACCCGCCGAGGGTGTGATGGCGCTGCTCGCCGACAAGCTCTACGAGGGTGTCGACTACGACGCAGTCGAGCAAAAACCCGACGATGCTCCTCTGCCGGTGGTGGTGCAGCAGAAGCCGCTCTACAAGCGCTGGTGGTTTTGGACGGCGATCGGCGTGGTGGTCGCAGGGGGAGCCAGCGCGCTCGCTGTTGGACTGACTCTTCGTGAGCCAAGCTGTCCCGATGGCCACACCTGCACCGGCAACCTGGTGTACTCGCTGCAAATCCCCTTCTAGTCCGCGCTATCCTGCGCGAGCCGACCACCTGCCCGAAGGAGCCTCGCGATGTCTTCAGCTAGCGTTCCACCGCCCGGTCCCGAGGGCCAAGAGCCGCCGTGGACTGCGATCCTCGACGAGGTCCGCGATTCCGAGCGACCGGAGTGGAATCAGGCGTGGTTTGGCATGGAGCCGACGTTTACCAACCGCAAGACGCTGAAAATCTGGAAGCGCTCGGCGAAAAGCGAATCGTCTGAGGTCAAATTCTTCAACCACGATTACGTCCTCAAGATGCAGCGGGCGGTGGCGAAGGCGATGGTGCGGCGCTATGAGCAGGCCCAGCGACACCACGAGTCTTTCTGTCTGTTCGACCGCGTCGAGCGCGAAGAGGATCTCGACCAGTGGGGCGTCAAGCGGCAAAACCTGCACTTTCACTGTGCTGGTTCGGGGCCCGCGTTCACCGTGCGGCTGGGACTCGATCCCGAGGTGTACGAGTATTCGATCAAGCCGGTGCCAGTGCAGTGGCTGTACGACCCACGCTTCGTCGAATTTCTCCAGGCTTTGGTCTGGGATGTACCGGAGAAATTCAAACTCAGTCCAACACTCGCGCATGGCGGTTGTCAGTTTTCGATCTCGGCCAAAAGCTATCTCACCGGCAGCTTGCTGTGCGATGACATCGCGGATCGGCTAAGCCACCCGGAGCTATCGTGCTTCGTGATGGACTATCCCAACTGCGACGATCGCTGCTTTCGCGCCACCAAGACCCGACGAGCGGCGTTCTTGCGCATCGTCGAACAGTACTGGGCCGGAGCGTTTCATCCGCGTGCGATCGGAACAGTTCGCGTCGAGAACGCCATCCTTGATCGCGGCTTTCTGCCCGCTTTTGCACCACCACCGGGTCTGGTTTCGCGTGAGCACAACTTGGCTGGTCCCGTCGGTACGCTGCAAGAGGTGTTTCAGACCAACTTTGCGTTCGCCCGCGCCGTGCGATTGCTCGCGCAGAACATCCATCCCGGCTACTGGCAAAGTGCGCGCCCCGATTCGCTCGGCTATCGGCCCGATCAGATCATGCGCTACAGCGAAGGCAACCTGAACCGGCTGCGCATCATCGGTGAGCTACACGTGAAGAGCGACAAGGTGCTCGACCCGGACCAAATCCCCGAGTTTGACGCCGAGCTTACACCTGCGCACCTGTACCACGAGGCCAGTTGGGAAAACCGGGCCCAGTCGAGCCGGACGAGTGCCCGTGACTTCGTAGAGGCGGTGCTTCTCGACGTCCATCGCGCTCAGTATCTGCAAAAACACCCGGTGGTGATGCCTCGGCAGACCCTGCTCCAAGACCGCTTGCTGGGGGATGCCGAAGAGACGCTGCTTGGACTCGGCGGCGGTGCTCGTCTGCAAGAGCTGCGGCGCGAAGCTCGAAAGTACAACCTCGAAGAGTCCGGCAGCCGAATCCATAGCGACTTCATCGAGCCTGAGTCCCTGTTTTGGGAAGTCTTCCATCGATTATCCGACGGTGAGCGTGCCGCGATTGCCCGCGAAGCGATCTCTGGGTTTGTGAACCGAGTTCATGAGTCGGCGACCTGTGATCCTCGACACCAGCCCGAACACGATCCGATGGAGTGGCACCGGCACCGCATCCATCCGCTGTTGTGGAATGCGCTCGCCGCTGAAAAGAGCGGACACTCCGAGCGAGATGTGCCACAGCGCGAATACCGCCTGTTCCTGGCCGACAAAGACCGACTGCTCGCCCGCCGCCCGGTGTGGTCGATCGGAAAGTCGGCGGCACCCTGGGATTAATTCCCCACCACTGGCGCAAAGAATCGACGATTTCACCCGATCCCTCGTGGCGAGCCGTCGTAGTAGGGGTGAGGGGGAGAGTCCCACCCAATTTCCCGTCGCTGATGGCCATTTTGCGATCCTTTCCGGCTCCGAAAAAAGGTGCTAGAAGCCAGATCATTCCGGGCATGTATCGGAATGGAAGGATGAGTCGATCATGGCACCACGCCGCATCGCGCTGTTTGCAGACGGGGGATTTCTAGCTCACACCACACGGGTTCTTGAGGTGGGACGAGCGCTTCGGACCCGCTTCGGACACGAGGTGCTGTTCTGCTGCGATGGACCGTATGCACGACTGCTGACGCAAGCGGGATTTCCAGTTCGTCCGGTGTACTCGGTCGATCGCGAAGAGACGTTGCGGCTGGCACGACGAGCGGGTGCCTGCGATTTACGTTGGTGGCGACAGGTGGCCGAAGATTCGGTGCGGTCGGATTTGGAAGCGATCGATGAGCTCAAACCGGACCTGGTGGTCGGGGATCTGCGAATGTCGCTGACGACCAGTGCGCGGGCGCGAGGGGTGCCGCTGGTGTCGCTGACCAATGGTGCCTGGACCAGTCGCTTTGCCGAGCCGATATCGGTGCCCGATGGGCATCTATCGGAAAAAATCCTGGGGAAGAAACTGTCGGCGGCCCTGTTTCCGGTCTTAAAACGGCTGCTGATTTGGTACTGGGCCCGAGGCTTCGACGGGGTGCGTCAGCGACTGGGGTTACCCAAGCTCGATACGATGTATGACCTGATCGAAGGCGATCTGACGCTACTCGCCGATCTGCCCGAGTACTTTCCGATCGTGCCATCGCCACCGACGTTCCGTTACATTGGTCCGGTCCGGTTCCGTGAGGCCCTGCCTCGGCCAAAGTGGCTGGGACAGTTGTCACGCGATCGTCCCACGCTCTACTTCACGATGGGCTCGACGGGCGATGCGCGGTTCTTCAGTGAAGCGGTGCGAGTCTTCGGTGACAGCGAGTATCAGGTGCTGATCACCACCGCCGAGCTACCCAGCGAGCAGTTTGCCCAGCACTCGAATATCTTCGTCGAAAAGCTTGCGGACGGTGATGCGCTGATGGCGGCCTCGCACGTGACCATCACCCACGGTGGCAACGGCACGATCTATCAGGCGCTCGGACAGGGTGTGCCGGTGATTGGGATACCGACGATGTTTGATCAAGAGATCAACCTGAGTCGGGTCGAAAAGCTCGGAGCAGGCAGACGAATGCGATTGCGCGACTGCAAGGGCGAGACGCTCAAGCAAGCGGTCGAGTCGATCCTCCACACGCCATCGTATCGGCATGCAGCACAGAAGCTCCAACGGCGGATTGCGACGATGGACGGACCGACCAACGCGGCGCTGCATATCAATCACCTCCTCATCACTCGCGACCCACTGGCGGTGCCACGAGAAGCCGAGTCAAGCTGGGCGGTCCCGGAACCGACGATGCCCGCCGAACCGCTCCTGCACCCCATTGCCGGTTAGGCCCATGCCAGCACAAAGCGCGTCCGCGCCATCCGACAAAATCGAGAGGCTGACCCACGGCGAGCGATGGTTTCTCGACGGTTTTTCAGTGATGCAGCTCCCAGGCGGCTGGGTGACTCGGCTGTGTGACATGAGCCAATCCCAGCGCGTCGTGACCTTGCTACGCCAAGCCGGAATTGCAGCGACCTATACCCATGTCGTGGTGCGAGCGGTGGCGCTGGCCCTTTCGCGCTGCCCGGAGTCGCACCAGATCGTCTGCGGATACCGCCGCATGCGTCCATCGAGAGTCGACATCGGCCTGTCGGTGGCCGGCCAGACCAGCTATGCACCGGTGCTGGTCATCGAAGACGCGGCCTCTCGTCCACTCGCCGACCTGGTGCAGTTCCTCAAGGAAGAGGTACCGAAGACCCACGAAAAGGAACTTCGCGATCTGGCAGGGATGAAGCGCAACGGCTGGTTGGTACCGATCGGCTGGTTGCGACGGATGATCCTGCGACTGCTCGGCAACATGTTCTGGTTTCGACGCAAGCTGGTCGGAACCTTCCAGATGACTTGTCTGCGGCACGTCGACTCGACCAACCCGCTGATGTTCTATTCGGGAGCGGCGCTTGGCGTCGGCGAGGTACGCGATCGCGTGGTTGCCATTGCGGGCCGTCCCGAGGTCCGTCCGACGGTCATTCTCTCGATGCCGTTCGATCATCGGACACTCGATGGCAAGCAGATTGCGGATCTGATGGCCACCCTGTGCTCAATCCTCGAAAGCGACGAGCTGCTAAATGAGGTGTCTCACATACCTCATATTGAGGCAGCGAACCCCGTTCTGTCGCCACCTGTTGCCATGGCCGAGCCGCTGTCTACTGCGTCGGTAAGTGCTGTCGGATGACGTTGCCGGCCTGATTGAGTCGCTTGAGTTCGTGCAGAACTCCCCACACAAACAGCGCCACCACCACCAGAAGTAGCGGGAAGATGAGCCGACTCGACAGCATCGACAACCGCGACTTGCTACGAGGCTTGCCCACATGCTCCTGATGCAGCAGCCAGGCCCGAAAACACGATGGACAGGCCCAGCCCTCATCGGTCATCGACACAACGTTCTCAGCGAGCTTTTCGCGCTTGCACAGCGCGCAGGTCTTATCGCCGGACTCTGATTCGCCCAAGAGCTCGATTTCGACCCCACGTTCGGTGAGGACTTCGCGCACGATCTCGGGCGGAGCGTGCTTCACCACCAAGCGGACGACACCCACGCGGCCCGGATAGCGGTTTCGGAACAGCTCACTTTCGGCAAATTCCTGCGCGGACTCACAGCGCTGCTCGGCTTCGGCCACCGTCTCGGCTCGAGCCAAGTCCCAGTCACCATCGACCGACACCACCAAGTGGACCGCCTGCGCAGTCACTCGCACCGACACAATCGCCGGAACCTCGGCCGGCGGTTGGCTCGACGGCTGTGCTGATGACGAATCGGTCGACCTAGAGTCCGTCATTTCGTCACAGTTCGCGCCCTACGATCGATGACCACGGTCCCGGCCTTCATGACCCAGCGCACCTTGTGGGTGACCGCGCTGATGTCTGATAGTGGATCTCCTTCGATGGCAACGAGGTCCGCGAAGTAGCCAGGCAGCACCGCCCCCAAGGACTTTTCTTGCCCAAGCAGCGCCGCCGCATGGGTCGTCGCGGTGGCCAGCGCCTGCGTCGGAGTCATTCCCATCCGCACAAACCAGCCCAGCTCATAGGTGTTCTCGCCAAACATGGTGAAGACCGCGTCGCTACCCATCGCAATCGGTACGCCCATCCGAAATGCTCGCCGCGCTGTCTCCAGGTTTTTGGGAATGAAAGCACGGAGATTGCTGACGGCATCACTCGAGAAGCCATACACGTTGGGATTGTCGGCGTAGTAGCGATTGTGATCGATGGTCGGCACATAGAAGATTCGCCGCCGCGCCATCTCGGCCAGGGTTGCATCATCGATGTCGATCGCATGCTCAATCGAGTCTGCCCCAGCCCGCACCGCATCACGCGCCCCAGTGGGACCATACGAATGCACGGCGATGCGCTTGCCTGCTCGGTGGGCCACATCGACCGCCGCTTTGATCTCATCGTAGGAAAGCGTCTGAAACCCAGTTACATCATCGTAACCGCCCGTCGAAGCCACCAGTTTCAGATGGTCCGCTCCGGCTGCGAGCTGGAGCCGAGCCACACGCATCACCTCGCTCGGACCATCGGCCGTGCCCGAGGTCGGCTGTTGGCCCGGTTTGACCACTTCGTCGGTAGCGAAGATCGGTACGCCCGAAACGAACATCCGTGGACCCACCATCGCGCCGCGCCGAATCAGATCGCGCATGGCAATGTCCATATAGTCGAAGGAACCCAAATCACGCACCGTCGTCACCCCCGATTCAAGGGTCCGCCGAGCGTTCTGCTGCGCGAGAAATACGGTCACCGATGGCATGCGCCGAATAAACTGCTCGACCGGCTTGAGCGGAGACTGATCGTCGAACAGATAGGTCAGGTGGGTGTGGACATCGACCAGCCCCGGGATCGCGGTGTACTGGCTCAAGTCCATCACCGTTGCACCGTCGGGAATCGGCGTTGTCGCGCCACCAATGCTCTTGACTCGATCGTTTTCGACCACCACCAGCGGGTTCTGAATCACCTTACCGGTACCATCGACCAATCGAGCAAACCGCAGTGCCAGCAGCTTTCCCGAAGCCTGCGCCTCGCCACTGAGCAGCACCATCGCGGTCATCGCCACAAGAGCCGCTCCTTGTACGGCCCTTGAACGAACTCCGACGACGACGGAATTCGTGCTTGCTGTCATGCGCTCTTTCTCCACTACAAAAACGGGACGCCGGCCAGTCCGTACCGGCCAGTGCTACCAGAATAGGCGGGAACCGGGGATGGTTGTCGCGATCTTTGCGCCGCCCCCTACAGTGCGAGGAGATCCTCACCGTTGTGCAGTGATTGGTACGGCACCCCGAGCGTTTGCATTTCATGCTCGCCGAGCGGCAGCGACTCGACCATCTCGGCAAACGGATGGACGACACCAAACTGCGAAGACAGAGCTCTCATGATGTCGTCCCACTCACGAGCAGCGCCCAGCGCGGCTTCGAGCTGAACCGGATCGCGACCATGAGCGCCCCACGCTTCCTTGAGAGCCATCCGCCTCAGTCGATCAGCGGCGGTAAGCAGATATTTGGCCGAAGCTCGCGACAGCGGCAGACCACTCTCTCGGCGCTCGCCCGGCGCTACACCACTGGCATCGGCGATCACCGCCATCACCATCGCCTGGACTTGCTCGGCTGCGCGGCCTCTCTCGAGGCGCTTTTCCACCGGCATGGCAGCAGCGTGGTGAACATGCTCCATCGCGGTCAGTTCCTCGGCCAAAGCGCGCCACCGATCAACGCGGAGAGTTAAAGAAAAACGCTTAGATAACGGACTGGAGGTGCTCACAAGTCCGAATGTAACCCTTGCGCGCTCCGGTTGGTCCTACTTTTTTCGTCGGCTCACTCGTCGGTTAACGAGTCCGCCAGCTCTTCGAGGACGCCCCATCGCACGCCGCGATCACTGATCACCACATCGGCCAGACCTGCCCGCTCGGCGGTTCGCAGTAGGATCATCGCCCCCGCAAAGATCACATCCGCACGCCGTGGATCAAGCCCCGCCAACTGCTGGCGCTCTGCAACGCGAAGTCGACCCAGGCTGCCGATGATTTCTCGCATCCGTGCCGTCGGAACCCGCAGCCCATCCACCCGACGACCATCGTACTCGGCAAGCTGAAGATAGAGCGCCGCCACGGTGGTCGCCGTTCCAGCCAGCGCCACCAGTTCACCCTCTGGCTGAGGCAAGCCGTCGAGTCCCGCATCGATCGCCGCCGTCAGCGCCGCAATCTCCGCCTCGGTCGGTGGATCGCTATGCAAAAACCGCTCGTGGAGCCGCACCGAGCCAATCTTGACGCTCTGCCAGCGCTCGGGGTGCATGCCACCAACGATCAGCTCGGTCGAACCACCACCGATATCGAGCACACTCCGTCGCCCCCCTGGCGGCATCGGCAGGCTCTCTGTGACCGAGCGAAACGACAAGCGGGCTTCGTCATCCCCCGAGATCACCCGCAGCGCGACACCGGTTTGCCGAAGTGAGCGCAAGAACTCCTCACTATTTTCGGCAGCCCTCAGCGACTCGGTTCCAACGGCCACGATCCGATCGGCGTGCAGCCCGCGAGCGCGCTCGATCTGACGACCGATCGCCGCCAACGTGCGCTCTATCGCCTCGGGATGCAGTCTCCCCGTGCGATCGAGATCCTGACCGAGCCGAGGCATCTCCAAAAAATCCGCAACCGGACGCAGCCGAGGCACAGCCCCTTTCACCACGTCGGCGACGAGTAGCATGGCGGTGTTGGTTCCACAGTCGATGGCAGCAAGACGCATGGCAGCCACGCTATCAGATTCTCGGGCTGGATGACCGTCGGCTCAGACCGTCTGAAGCCTCATCTGCAGGTCGCGAATCAGCGCAATCAGGTCCGACGACGACATCCCCGAGCCAGATATGTTGGCGACCGAAGTTTCCCCAAAGAGCAGCTCGCCATCACCCACCCGCTGCAGCGACATCGTCGCCAAATGTCCGTACAAAAACCGACCCGGACGCCCGTTTTGCGCGATGAAGTTGCGAAAGAACAGGTGCCGGGTACCGAACAGCATCGCATCCGACGCCGAGCCAAACACCGTGCAGTCGATCAGCGCCAGCACGTCTTCTTCGTCGGGAACTTCGCAGAACTTGCGAGCGTTACGGAGCTTTTTTTCGGGGATGTTGGGCGTCACATAGAGTGATGACAGGTGTGCATACGGCTTCATCAGCTCTGGGAGCCACTCGGCCCGTAGTCGAACATCTGCAAGGTTTGGCACCGGCGTTGCCAGCTTGGCGATGAGCTGGTTTCGCTCACCGTGAACGAAGGCACCGATCTCTCGCCAGCGCATTGGTATCGACAGCACCCGACTGCCGAGACGATCGAGCACCCGCTCGCGGGCCTCTTCGTCATCGTCGCGAAGCTGCGCCAGCATCCGATCATCGGCCCGTCCGCACGCCGCCAGCGCCAGACCCTGAAGCGAGCGAGTCAGCAGCCAGCGACCAATTCCCCGAGGATAGTCCAGCTCGCGCTGAAGCTGGCTACTGGCGTGAAGCTCACGCAGCCGAACAAAGTGACGCTCGCTATCGGCCAGGTTGTTGTCGTACAGCAAGAGCACCAGCGCTCGGACCGGATGGAGCAGGTCGGACAGAAACGTCGCGTCATCGCGCTCCTCGGAATCGGTGCTCTGGAACAGCTCTAGGTGGGCCTGGCCAATATCGTCGGCTAGCGAATGCAGCTCGGTGGACAAGTCGCAGCTTCCACGCGGCTCGACGAACTTGCGGAAAGGTGGCCAGCCGAGCGCCGAGAGCACCTCGCCGGAGATCCGAAACGAAAGTTCCCACAACCGATAGGGAAGCTTTTCTGTCGAAGAGAAGGCCATGGCGGTGTACGGCTAGCGCTTCGGACCCATCAGCGATCCAATGATGGCGAGCAAAATGATAAGTCCCAGCAGGCCACCAGCAACGGCGAGCACCCAGTAGTACCAGGGCCAACCAGCGGGATCGGCGGGCTCAAACTGCGGCAGCGAGCTGACCGTGATCGGCTCCGATAGAATGTCGTCTTTGCCGGAACGGAACAGGACTTGGAAGACATGCTGCTGACCGTCACCTGATTGGGTCAGGCCAAACTTGATGACGTGGGTCGAGAGGATCTCCTCGATGAGCTGCTCGAAGTGCGACGAGATATCACCGACCACTTTGCTGCCGCGTGCCGTCGAGCCCGCCGCTTTCGACATCTCGATCAGGTTGCGTAGCCGTCCCGCCTCGAACGGTCCGTAGCCGATGCAGGCCAGGCCCACGCCCGCGTCGCGAGCCTTTTTGCCGACCTGCTCGTAGCTATCTTTGGTGCCCGCCGCATCGATTCCGTCGGAAAAGACCACCACCATCTTGCGCTTGCCGACCGACTCCCGCAGCAGGTCAATCGCCACCCGCACCCCATCGAGCATCCGCGTCTCGGTCGCATCTTCATCGATCTTTAGCTTGTCCAGCTCGCGGGCCACTTCGTTGGGCCGACCGAGGTCTTCCAGCTTCTTGTATTCCGACGAGTAACTGATGAGTCCGATCCGACTCTCGGGAATCTTCGCCAGCATCTTGGCCAGCCGGGCGATGCCACTTTTGGCCGGGGTCAGCCCTTCTTTCATCACCGAGGACACCTGCACCACCACAAACAGGTCGATCGGCTCCTTCGACTCCGCAAACGACTGCACGGTCGTCGTCAGATCGGTCAGCGGGGTGCCGTCCATTTGCAGCTTGAAGCCGCCCTTGCTGCGCACCGGCTTTAGGTCGTCATCGACCACGTTCACAAACGCCCGCAGCTCCGGCAGCTTGTCGATGGCCACGCCCTCTAAGTGGACCTTCACCGGGTCGGCACTGGCCTGCTGGGTACCGAGCAAGCAGCCCAGCGTCACCACCAGCGCGAAGAGATGTCGAAGCCGGGTGAACAGCCAAGCCAGGCCAAGCGAGCGATGGTGCATAGGAGCTTCTCCAGACGGCAGAACGGAAATTTGCACGTTCCCATCATACGGCGAAATCGCCCCCAGAAACCAGCGCCGGATTTGTCGATTGTTTGGGTTTGCTTGCGTTTGCGTCTGCGGTGCTAGACTCGCCCCGGTGCGCCGCCATACTCACTCGATGTTCCTGTCGCTGGCTCTTGGGTCACTGTGCCTGAGCAGCCTGCTTGCTGGCTGTCGGGCCAAACCGCAGCCCACGCCTTCACCACAAGATCCTCCCGCCACCACGTCGATCGTGGCACCGCCAAAGCCAGCCAGAGCCCCGTTTGTGCGTCGCAACCTGCCGCGCATCGATATCCATACCCACGTTTTGCTCGGCACCAGCCTGCGCGCCGCTCGGTTGTTCGAGCACTACGGCATCAGCCTCGCTGTCAACCTCTCGGGGGCCGCCGCCGCGCATGGCTTCGAGGAGTTTGTCGTCGATAACCAAGTCGCCTACGGACACCTGGCGGCCTTCACCGGGCTCGACTTCGAGCAGGCCGACAAGCCCGGTTACGGTCCCCGCATGGCCGCCGAGCTGGTCATCGCCAAGAACGCCGGTGCCCTAGGACTCAAGATCGCCAAGGGTCTCGGCCTCGGCTATGAAGGGCCCGATGGCAAGCTGCTCAAGGTCGATGACCCGGGGCTCGATGTGGTGTTCGACAAAGCGGGCGAGCTGCGGCTTCCGGTGGCGATTCACGTCGGCGATCCCCAGGCATTTTGGCAAGAGCCCAGCTCGAAGAACGAACGCTTCGAGGAGCTGCTCGCCCATCCCGAGTGGAGCTTCTACGATGCCCACAAGCGCGGCCAGATCCCGTCTTGGCGTGAGCTATACGATGCGTTCTTGCGACGGGTGGCCCGTCATCCCAAGACGACCTTTATCGGCGTCCACTTCGGCAATGCCCCCGAGGAACCGGATCTGGTCGCCCAAGCGCTCGACAAGTACCCAAACCTCTACATTGATACAGCGGCGCGGCTGCCGGCGATTGGTCGCACCGATGACAAGCACTCGCCCGAAAAGCTGCGGGCGTTTTTCCTCAAGTATCAGGATCGCATCTTGTTTGGGACGGACACCGCCATCTCACGCAATGGCACCCCTTCGATGTTCGGCTCGGTCGGGACCGATCCGCCGACGCAGGCCGATGCCGAGCGCTTCTTCGATTCCACCTACCGCTATTTCGAGACGGCGGACACCGACATTCCCAGCCCGACGCCGATTCAAGGCAAGTGGACGATCTCAGGAATCAACCTGCCCGGCGAAGTCTTGGAAAAGATCTACGTCAAAAATGCAGAGCGGCTACTCGGGGTCAGCGCGCCAAAGACGCCGCTGCCCAAACAAGAGCTGGGGCCCGCGCCAACGCTCGATGATCTATAAACGCCCGAACTCATGGAGGCTCAGATGACGCCGAACATCGCCAAGACCCGTACGCTATCATCGTCGCGCCGCTTGCTCGTCACGACCTTCGCCCTGTGTGGTTCGCTGGGCGTTGCGCTCGCGGAGCAGGCCGCACCGGCACCCAAAAAAGACGCACCGCCCGCAGCAAGCGCACAAGGAGGCAAGATGGAAACGACTCCCTCTGGACTGAAATACACCGACTCCCAGGTTGGCACCGGCGCCACCCCCAAAAAGGGCCAGACCGTGCGGGTTCACTACACCGGCAAGCTCGCCAACGGCCAAAAGTTCGACAGCTCCGTCGATCGCGGCGAGCCGTTCGAGTTCCAGATCGGTGTCGGCCAGGTCATCAAAGGCTGGGACGAGGGCGTGCTGACCATGAAGGTCGGTGGCAAGCGCACCCTGATCATCCCGGCGAGCCTCGGCTACGGTGCTCGTGGCGTCGGTGGCGTGATTCCTCCGAATGCCGAGCTACACTTCGACGTAGAACTCCTGGGCGTCAAGTAGCCCCACACCGGACGGTCCAGACGGACCCGCCGTGACTCGCTGGCCGACGCCTGTTCGCTTCGCGGTTGAGTCAGCCGAGTTCGTGGGGTACGCTCCAAGACGAGTCACCGTGTTCGCGCACGCTGGAGCGTAGTATGAGCGCCGAACGAACCCCTCCGGTTCCGCCACCGTCCGATTCCACCTCACCGCCTTCATCAAAAGAAACGCTGCCCTCGAAGCGGCGGCCTTCGCTATCGAACCTGATCGAGACCTTTCGCGGGGAAAGGCCATCGGGTAGCTCACCGCAACCATCGGCGATGTCGCCAAGTCCATCGGGGCTGACACCAAGCCCATCGAAGCTGACGCCGAGCCCATCGAAGCTAACGCCGAGCCCATCGAAGCTGACGCCGAGCCCATCTCTTTTGGCCAGTAGCCCATCGCAGCTTTCGCCCAGGCCATCGCAGCTTTCGCCCAAGGTCGCGCCCAAGCGTCACATCTCGCAGGTGATCGAGACGCTGAAATTGCCAAGCCGTGACCTCGCGGAACGGCTGGTCCGACTTGGCTTCGACAGCGAGACGGCGTGCGTGCTGCACATCCTGCCGCTCATCCAGGTCGCGTGGGCCAACGGTGAAATCAGCCGTCGCGAACGCAGCCGCATCCTGCACGTGCTGAAGCTGCGCGAAGTCCCCGAGGGCAGCCGGGCGTGGGTCATGTGTGAGTCGCTGCTCAGCGCCCGTCCGACCGCTGCCTTCCTACAATCTTGCCGCGAAGCCCTCCGCGACATTCTCCACAGCGGCAAACCCGGTCAGGATCACGAGGAACGCCAGCTCATCGACCTGTGTGTCGACATCGCCGAAGTCTCCGGCGGTCTGTTTGGCCTGCATCGCACCGTCAGCGCAGCCGAACGCACCGTCATCGCCGACATCGCCGCCACGCTCGGTGTAAACGCCGAACAAGAGATGCGCCGACTCCTTAGCTAGGCGCTCCCAGTGCCTGTCTTGGGTCTTCCAAGACCCAGTTTCACCGCCCAACACGTCCTTGGGGGTCTTCTAAGACCCTTTTTCACCGCCCAACACGTCCTTTGGCGTCTTCTAAGACCCTTTTTCACCGCCTAACACGTCCTTTGGGGTCTTCTAAGACCCTTTTTCACCGCCTAACACGTCCTTTGGGGTCTTCCATGACCCTCCAAGGCCAAATCCTGGCCTCCTTTTCACTCCGTTGAGGGAAAGAGGACGCCAAAAGACCTCCTTTCCACTCGGTCGAGTGGAAGGAGACCGCTTCAGTGGCTGATTTTTTCTCGCCGGAAGGATTTGTGGGGCCGAAATGGCGATGGCGAAAGCAGACGGACTACTGCGCGTTGCTCAGCGAGACGTGAACGCCGAGGTTGGTGCCAGCGGCAAAGTCATCCTTCTGATCGGTACCGGTGTTGAACTGGCCCACCACCACCTGGCTCGGTGGCGAGTTGAGCGAGCGAATACCAGTTGCCGCAAGAAAGCCGCCGGTGTTGTCACCGCGACAGACACCGACCGAGCCGAGGCCCGCGCTGCTGGCGTAGACGATGTCCTGGTAGCCGTCCTTGTCGATATCAGCAAGCCGGAGGTCGGCCCAGTTCGTGGCGATGCCATTGGTGGCCTTCTGGGTGAAGGTGAAGGCCCCGTTGCCGGTGTACGCAAGCACCTGGGTGTTGCCGTTGGTGGCGAGCACGAAGTCGGGATTGGTGTCGCTGTTCACATCGCCGGTGGTCACGCTGGCCAAAGCGGCGGGGGCGGCCACGCTGGCGCAGACATAGCTCGTGCCCGCGTTGTTGCGGCAGTGATAGGCGAGCGCGGCACTGTTGGAGGTCGCCACAAAGTCGGGTCGGCCATCCTTGTTGAAGTCGGCGGACGCCAGCTCATACGCGCCGGTGATGCCAGCCACGTACCCAGCCACCACCGTGAAGGCGGTTCCTGCCCCGTTGTTGCGGAGCAGGTCGACGCGGTTGTTGGTGGTGTTGGCGACCAGGAGGTCGGCCTTGTTCACACCGTCCACGTCCACCGCCGCAATGCCGCGCACCGTGCCCACGACCGGAACGATGAAGCTGGCACCAATGTTGAAGGAGCTGACACCGTCCCCGCGCAGGACGGCCACGCTGTTTGGACCCGTCACGGCCACGTCCGGCAGGGTGTCGCCATCGAAGTCCGCCGTGGCGATGCGGGTCGGGGCAAAGCCCACGTTGACGCCGACGCCTCCGGTAAACACGCCCGCGCCGTTGTTGCGCAGCACTTCAACGCTGGTGGTCGCGGGACGAATGGCGACGATGTCGAGATCGCCGTCTTTGTCGAAGTCAACCAGCACCATCCCCGAATACTGCGTGGTCAGGTTGCTGCCGCTGGCCACCGCGTTGTTGAAGGCGAGCTGACCGTAGTAGTACTTGAAGCCGTTGTTCAAGGTGTAGACGTGGTTGCCCGGCAGCGTCAGCACGACGTTGACAAGACCGATCATGTTGAGTCGCGCCGGGGTCGTGGTCGTCGCAGTCGTGGCCGCCGTCACGTTCGGCACGGTACCGGCCACACCACCAAAGGTCACCGAGGTCGCGGCCATACCAACCGGGAAGAAGCCGGTGCCGTTCAGCGTCACCGCCGAGCCGGTGGTCGGTCCCATGTTCGGAGTCACTGCGGTGAACGTCGGGGTGTTGACGCAGACCTTGTTAAAGCAAGTGTTGCTGGTGCAATCGCCATCGACGTTGCAAGCCTTGGTCACCGCGCACTTGGTCGCGCAGGTACCACCGCAGTCCACGTCGGTCTCGACGCCGTTCTTGACGGTGTCGGTACAGGTCGGCACCGCGCACTTGTTGGCCGTGCAGACGCCGCTCACGCAGTCGGCAGCCACGGCGCAAGCCTTGGTGTCGATGCACTTGGCACAGGCACCGCCACCGCAGTCGACATCGGTTTCCTTGCCGTTCATGGTGACGTCGGTGCAGGTCGGCACCGCGCACTTGTTGGCCGTGCAGATCTTGCTCTGGCAGTCGGTGCCCTGGCCACAGGTCTTGAGGTCGGCACACTTTAGGCACGAGGCACCACCGCAGTCGATATCGGTCTCGGTGCCGTTCTTGACGGTGTCATTGCAGCTCGACGCGACGCAGGTGTTCGACATGCAGACGTTGCTCTTGCAGTCGCCGGGCAGGCCGCAGGACTTCAGATCGTCGCATGGGCCACAGGTGCCACCGCCGCAGTCAACGTCCGTCTCTTTGGCGTTCTTGGCCGTGTCGGTGCAGGTCGGCACCGCGCAGATGCCACCGCTACAGACCAAGCTGGTGCAGTCGGTCCCAATCGAGCAGGTCGCGCCATCGGCGCACAGGGTCGAGCAGCTTCCGCCACAGTCGACGTCGCCCTCGGTGCCGTTCTTGACGGTATCGGTACAGGTCGGTGCCACACACGAGCCGTTTGTACACACGCCACTTTGGCAGTCGGCAGCCTGGACGCAGGCGGTGTTGTCGGAACACTTGTTCGCGCACGAGCCAGCGCAGTCCGTGCCGACCTCTGTTCCGTTCTTGATGCCATCGGTGCAGCTCGGAGCCGCACAGACCCCCGCCGAGCAGACCCCGCTCTTGCAGTCGCCTGCGGCCGTACAGCCCATGGCGTCCCCACACGGAGTGCCACAGCTAAGTCCGCAGTCGACGTCGCCTTCGCTGCCGTTCTTGAGTCCGTCGCTACAGGTCGGCTCCGACTCACAGGAAGCCAAAAAGCCCACCAGCCCGAGCGCCAAAAAAGATAATGACCGTCGTTTCATGTAGTTCCCCCTTGGTTGCTATGCAGTGGTACTGCCGACAAGCAAGACAAGCCCGCTTGCTGAGCGACAATACAGTCGCCCACGGTAGCAATCCCCAAGCATCCAGGGATCCACTTTCAGAATTTCGCTGGAGTTACGCGGGCTTAGCAAGCCGTCGGGTCACCAGACGTCCAGGCCAGCACCACCACCGCTCCACAGCCGATGACGTGATACCAAAGGAAGCCGATCGGGCTACCCGCAATGGTCAGGATCAGCGCAAGCGGAGCGACACAGCGCGCAACCAACACCGCCGGGCCGTGCCCATTGGACAGAAAGAACCCGACGAGGACCACGCCGAGCGTCGGATCGCTTTTTGCTGCGCTGGGTGAAGAGCCCACAATCAACGCACCAGACCTTGACCATGAGCCACATCAACCATAACCATCACACCTCAAGGATACTGTCCATCATCATAGCCTTGACGCTGTTCGTCAGCAGTCAGACATCCAATTCAAAAGAGACATCGCAACAACCACCAAGAAGCTTCGCTCTACTAATCGGAATTAGTGACTATTATCAGCTCAGTCGTCGACCATGGCCCAAACTAAACACAGGTCAAGAATTAGACACCATAAGAGAACTACTCATATCAAAATGGGGATTTTCATCGGACGACATACTGACCTTAAAAAACAATAGTGCCACAAAACAGAACATTATTTCATCATTCCGCCATCATCTCATTGACAACGTAAAGCCTGGCGATATCGTATTTTTCCATTTTTCTGGTCATGGGCAACAGATCCCAGATGACAATGATGACGAAATGGACGGTCTGGATGAATCACTTGTGCCATATGATGCGATCGACCGCTCAGTGGCTGCCGGCGCGAAGACCAACATTCGTGACGATGAACTAGGCATCCTATTTCGAGAACTGGCTGAGCGGCTACACGCAGGGACGCGCAGCCCAGGAAGCATCACGGTGAGTTTGGATAGCTGCTTCTCTGGCACGGCTACTCGCGGTATTCTGATTGAGAGAGGCGGACCTTGGAACGTCTCATTGGATGGGCCCAAGCCGCGACCGTTTCCGCGTGGTCAAATGGATGGCCCGACTGGCCTGTTCTCCGCAGGAGAGGCTGCTCATGGTAACTATGTCTTGTTATCGGCTTCTCGCAGTGACCAAACGGCCCATGAAGAAAATGGAATGGGCGTGTATTCCCGCGCACTTATCCATGCCCTCGCGACGTCTCCGGCAGATAACACAACCACCTATCGCACGGTGATAGACAAAATCTCCGTGGAAGTCTCTAGCGTCGTTCCAGAGCAAAGCCCTCAATTGGAAGGCAATCCCGACTCGCTCCTATTCTCTGGAAAAATGAAATCGAACGCTCTAGCATCTGCTGGCCATCGTGTCCTGTACGACAAAGAAGGGCGGTTACGGCTTCAAGCAGGTTCGATCCATGGCATTACAACCCAGTCGGTGTTTTCGCTGTATCCAACTGAAAGCACAAATTACGATCAAGCATCCTCACTGGGGGAGGCCGAAGTACAACAAGTTGACCCAATGCAAGCAACTCTCACTTTGATAAATGGTCTATCATTACCAAGCAATCGTATCACCAACCAAGGCATCATTGGAATCGAGAAATTACACTCATACACCAACGATCCCTTGCGACTGTATTGGATCAACAAGCCCAACAACATCAAATCACCAGTTCGTTGCTCAGAATTGTATAAAGCAATCACCACACAGCATGTAGTCACAACGTCTGAGGCCAACTCCAAGCAACACGATGTGTCTGTACTGTGCAATGAGCGAACAAATAAAATCGAAGTCCGACGAGCCAGCTCAAGCACGCCTATGATTGGCTTACCGCTCGATCAGAAAGCCTCCGAATCGCTCCAGCGAACCCTCAAGGAATTTTGGCGCTGGAAACATTTATACAGATTACAACAAGACAATCCATCCGCAAACGTACAAATAAAGACGTTTCCGGTTATCGTAACGCTAGACAAAAATGGATTTCCGATCGAAAGGCCAAGCCCATACCCCAATCGCCCCCCCACCCAGCACTTAACTGAACCATCGAATAGTTATTTCATGATTGAACTTACCAACACATCCAAAAATCCACTATATGTAACAATACTAGAACTCGGCAGCGATGGTAGCGTTGATGTCCTATTTCCGACGAACAGAAATTCAACCGACAACCTAATTGCAGCAGATGGGAAGCCTCATATACTAGACTATCGTCCATATGTGTATATAATCAAGGGACCAGTCGGTCAGCGCTCTCTTCTGAAGCTCATCGCGACACGAGATCCGATCGATTTGAGCGGAGCCATCCAAGGCTCGATCCAGCGAGGTACGGATCGATCGGGTGATCGCACATCGCCGCTGGCACGGCTATTGCTCGACCTGATGAATGGCGAGCGTGGTGCAACCAGCAACCCATCCTCTCAAGTGTGGGGAACCACCGACGCGTGGATTGAGATTTCACGTTAACAGGGACAGCCGAAAAAGTAGATTGTGTAAAAGTAGTGATGGCAACCGGCAACGAACCCAGGAGGAAGCGATGCAAGACAAATTGATCGAGTTCATTGATGTCACAGAGCGAGTTCCCGAGATCCGCGATGAGCCATGGCGACTGTATTGGTTTCAACTCGACATGGATGAAGATGAATTCCTTCGCGATCCGGGGCCCATTCTGGTCGCTAGCAAGCTGGCCAAGCGAGTGGGTCGACTATCGCTCCGGATTGCCAACGCTTATGTTCCAAAGAGCGCAAGCAGCCATACCACAGGACTGGTGATGCTATGTAGCCAAACGACATTATTTTCAAACTTGACCCTGTTTAGGCACCCCAAAGATCCGCAGCGATTCCAGCATAGACAAACCCAGCCAACGTCCAACCAGCTTACTGAAACGGACCCGCTGCCGCCGATCACTCAAACGATTGTGGATGTATCTTCGCAAGTACCCGAGCTGTCAGGCGAACCTTGGCATATGTACTGGTCGGAATTGAGCCCCGGTGATGCCGAAGTGTTCCTTCATGCACCAAAGGAATATCTGATTCAGAGTGGTTGCATTGATGACGCACATCACGTTACGGTACACATCGCCAATCCCTGGGTACCACTATATCCTGGGCAGCCCTGCTGCCGGGTTGTCATGCGCTGCAGCGTCACAAACACCGTAGAAGTGATCATGTATCGACATGAACAGCCGTAGTGGTTGATAGAAATCCGCCTTCCATCAGACAAGAATACCCGCTCACGGCTCGAAACGAAGCGCATCACTGCGTCCGATCAGGATGAATGGTGCCCAGTAATATGGATGAGGATACTTCACCCGCTGGGTTTGCATCGCCATTCGTAGCGACGAAGACCTCTCTCGCTTCACCGTCAAAAGCTGTCGGTAGAATTCTTTCATTAACCCAACTGTAGCGTTATCATCGATTCGCCACAGACTGGTCACTAGCGATTCCGCGCCAGCGACAAGAAAAGCGCGCCGAAGCCCAAAGACGCCATGGCTTGCATGTAACACACCAAGACCACTCTCACAAGCAGACAAGACCACCAACGCAGTGCCATGCAGATGAAGGTTGCGGGCTTCCTCGGCGGTTAGGATTCCGTCAGAACCGGCATCTGATATCGAACCAGCAGAAGCTGCGCCGCTCAGAAACAGTGCCGAGCGCGTCATAAGTTGCTGCGGCGACTCAACCATGGTCTGTTTCATGGACGGGGTTTCGTTTCGAACGGGCCCAATGGCCTGGGCGAGTCCACGTGATGTCTGGGCCGCCTCTTTGGGGTCCATTGGATCTGTCGGTGAGGTAGCAGCCGGTTGCGCCAATCGAGACGCTTCCCGTGATGACGGATGCCCGGCACCGGCATGGAGCGCCAAGTGTAGCAGCCAAGGAGACTCCGCTCGTCGCAAGTTGATTTCTGAGGCATCGGTTCCGGTGAGCACTCGTGAGGATGGCAGATACTTGGCAATGGAATCCACCTCGGCACGCGAACCGGGTAATGCAACTAACGATTGAGCCATTCCCAGAAGGTCTTTGGAACGATAGGCCAGCGGTGCCATTGAAGATCCTTTAGTAGTAGCAACAGACTGACTTACACTTATATCACCATAAGCAGGATCTGCGAATAGCAATGCAGTGCCTAATCGACTTTTTGATACAGTATCAAATCCACGAGTAAGATCGCGTCCAGAGGTCAAATAGACAAATTCAAATTTATCGATCAAATAGCTCTGTCCATCATGGAGAGCATAGAATGGCAATGTATTCAGAACCCCATCCGTAGAAATGTAAATCTTTTTGAATTTCATGAAATATTTCTTCATCTTTGATATTATCATTTCATAAACACCATTTGCTAAAGCCATTGGAGAGCTACGCCTATTATAAATTGCTGACATAAATACAGAAACAGCGTCTTCGATCTTACCGGCAACACCTAAGTCATAGACGAGCGGAGCATTATTAGGTGAAATCACAATAGCAACATATCGAGGCGATGACCAACGCAGTGACTCAGCCATGCCTGGTGCCATAAAGCGGTACGGAGACAATCTCACGAACTCGATGAGCGCTTCGCCAGAACTGAGTCGAGAAGTTACTTGGTCTAAAATGGTATTTAGTGATTGAACAAGTGGACGGCGACTCTGGCCACTCGCAGCTACCAGTTTCCGCTCTAATTCATCAATTTCAGCTTGCAAAGCTGAAATGATGGAATTGTCATCACGATTACCTGTAGTGGTATGCTTTCCCAATAACCGTAACACGAGCTGACCCCGAAGTGAGTGAAGCCTCTCCATTACCTCATTGGTGTTGGCTCCAGTGTTGTTAGTTTGTGTAGTCGAATTTGCACGGAGTCCAGCCTCCAGCCATCGTCCTTTACGTAATAGAAGCAGCCTGATGGCGAGTTGTCGCGCCGTCGGTGCTTTAGAAAACAGCAGACTGTATACATGCATGGCTAGTGCCTGATATTTATCCATAAGAGCAAGTAATCGAGTCTCTCCATCAGCAAGCTCAAGGATTCCTTCTTCGATCTCAAGTGCTCGTTGTAAGTGTACAAGGGCCGTTCGCTCATCGCCTTGGCCAAACGCAACCAGAGCCAATTCATGCTCAATTTGTCCAACCAATATATGATTTTCACCAAAAATCTTGACGCGAACCGCGAGGGCTTGAAGCAGCATTTCACGTGCGACACTCCAGTGCCCTTGGATTCTATTGAATTGTGCCATGCTATATAGCGTCTTTGCATATAGATAACTCTGTGTTCCAACCGACTTTTCTCTAAGATTCAGCGCCTCCTTAAGAAACAATTCAGCTCGTTCTGCATTTCCACTATCTAGATATAGTTTGCCTATATTTTCTATCGTCGAAGCATAATGCGGATGTCGATCACCTAGGCTTTGTCGACGAATCGAAATGGCTCTTTCATACATCGGCAAGGCTTCAGCATATCGACCACGCTCTCGTTGTAATTCGGCATAATTATTGAGAGTGGTGGCAATATCTGGATCTTGGGCACGTAGGATTTTCGTTCGAAGCTCCAGCGAGGTTCGCAAGAATTCTTCAGCGTAGGCAAATCGTCCCAGCTCTCGATGAAGTTCGCCAAGGCTATTCAATACATGAGCGTACCACCGGTCCTCGATGAGGCCAGCCTTTTTGAGCACCGCCAGTGCTTCTTGCAGAGTCGCCTCAGCTCGATCGTATTTGGCTTGCGAGCGATAAAATTCCGCCAGATTGTTGAGCACTGATGCGCGTACCGACGCTTGAGAAGAGTCATCCTTGGCTAAGATACCAATGGCTTGCTGATAGGCCTCTTCGACTTGCTGATATTTACCTTGAATATCTAGTGTTGCGGCAAGTGAGGTTTTGAGCATGACCATTCTGAATTGATATTTCGCCGCTACTGTGATAAGGCTCTCGATAGCCTCTCTATACAGTTTCTCGGCTATCTGATACTCGCCCCGCTGAAATTGCAAACGTGCTAGGTTCGCCAGTGGTTCACAGGTTCTCGGATGTTGTATTCCATGCCGTAACTGGGCCTCTCGAAGCGCATCCTGACAAGCTGCTAGCGCTTCTTGGAATGTACCGGCCTCCGTCAGCTTGAGACACATCTGAGAACTTGGCGACAACATCTGCTTTGGGCTTTGCTCCGTCTCAGCGAATGCAACGCACGTGATGAGCCCTAATAGACAGGTCATCAGCCAGAGCATGATTGGCAATCGATGTTTCATGGGCTCACCTTAGTGGAAGTCGACCCGCAGATGCCAATCCACCAAGCAAGTGTTGCGCCTTGGCGGCCGATTGCGCAGGTGTCGACGGAAACTCGCGGACCCATTGCTGGTGATAGGCCCGCCCTGGGCCCGCCTATCGGCCCGCCTATCGGCCCGCCTAGCCAGTACGATCGGGTGGTTGTCGTCGGCGAATTTCGATTGAGTCGGACTCGCCCTCGCGGTAGACATGAGAGGAGGAAATGACCTCTCGACCGACTGAAACCGATCTCCAGATCCCATCGGCCACGGTGCCGGTGCCCGTACTGAAGCAGGTGTTGCCGCTGCCTGAGGGATTTTCGCTGCTCAGTGGGTCGACTCTATCGGCATGGGTCGTTGATCACGAGGTTCTGATTGGCCGCGAGGCAGATGCCAATGCGGGCATTCGACTGGCAGACGATGCCAAAGCGTCGAAGCAACATGCACGTCTCCGCCCGTCCGCAGGCGCACTCGAACTGGTCGATTTAGGCAGCAAAAACCACACGTATGTAAACGGCCAGCAGGTCTCAAAGGAATTGCTGCGTGATGGGTCGGTCGTGCGGGTTGGCAACTCGCTGTTTGTGCTGCGCTGGGAGCGGCCAAGCGTTGTCGATGCACCACGAACGGACAAGCCACTCCACGAGCGACTCCTCGGTCGGTCGCAGGAGGTTCGCTCGCTGCGTCACTCGTTGAGCGTAGCAGCGCGCTCGGGGGAGCCTGTTTTATTGACTGGTCCGACGGGAACCGGCAAGGAGTTGGGGGCAGCGGCCATCCATGCACTGTCCTCGCGAAGCAGTCGGCCCCTGGTGGCGGTCAACTGTGCGGCGATTCCTCACGGCGCGGCGGAAAGTGCGCTCTTTGGTCATCGGCGCGGCGCATTTACCGGAGCGGAGCGCGATCACGACGGCTACTTCAAACAGGCCGACGGCGCAACGCTGCTACTGGATGAAGTGGGCGAGCTGCCGTTGGAGATCCAGGCCAAGCTACTGCGCACGCTCCAGCCCGCACACAGTGGGCCTGCCATGCCACCAAATCGCAACCTGTTGCGAGTGCAGAGCTACGGTGGTCAGAGCGAGTTTCAGGTTGACGTACGCATCATCGCGGCGACTCATGATCTGCGCCGAGCTGTCAGCGAAGGGAAGTTCCGAGAAGACCTGCTCCAGCGACTGTCCGTGCTACCAGTGCGGTTCCCTGCCCTCTCCACGCGCCGGGAGGACATCTTGCCGCTGGTACAGCACTACCTAAACCTGGCGAACCCGGCGGACCGACCGCACCGGCTGAGCGCACGCTTGGGCGAGCTACTGCTGCTATATCCGTGGCCTGGCAACGTCCGCGAGCTAGAGAACCTGTGCAAACGGCTACGCTCGCTGCTTCCTTCGGCGGCTGTGATTGATCTCACGGATCTCCCGGAAGATTTGCTGGAGCAGCTATCGGCACCCTCCTCGCCGCGAACGGAAGTGCCGACGGATGACAGCACCGATCCGGATGGAGAGGAACAGCCGATTACCCAAGACTTACTCGTCCGTCTACTGAGTGAACATGACGGCAAAATCTCGGTGGTGGCGAAGCTGCTCGGGCGATCGGCACGACAGGTTCGGCGACGGATGGATGAATTTGGCATTTTTCGGCCCTTTGCACGCGGGGGAATCAGTACAAAGCCAGCCCAAAAGCCTCCTCCCAGTTCTGAGCCAGAGCGCAACGACGAATGATCGACTCGCGAGATCCCTTGCTCGGCCAAGTCGTCGACCGATTCCGCATCGAGCGTGAGCTTGGGAGAGGTGGAATGGGGGTGGTCTACCTGGCTCGACACGAGGAGCTTGGCAGCCTAGCGGCAGTGAAAACCATCTCACCGCTCGCGAACCAAGACGAAAAGGCTCGAATCCGGTTCATTCGCGAAGCGAAGGCACTCGGAAAAGTCCATGCCGAGGGATTGGTCAGCATTCACAATGTCGGCGAACTTCCCAACGGTTCCCCCTACATCCTGATGGAGTACGTCGAGGGACAAAACCTCGGAGCGCGTCTAAAGGAGTCCTCTCCATCGCGGCTTCCGCTCGAGCTCGCTCTCTCGATCGTGGCGCAAGTCGCGACAACTTTGACCAAGCTGCATGCCCAGGGAGTGATCCACCGCGACTTGAAGCCCGACAACATCATGCTAGTGCCTGATGAGCATTCTCAGAGCGGGATGCGCACCAAGCTGCTCGACCTGGGAATCGCCAAACTGCTCGAGGACAACGCCACCACGCAGACCAACGTGCCGGGCACGCCGCTCTACATGGCCCCAGAGAGTTGCGCGGGTCAGCGAGTCGATGGGCAGGCCGACATCTATTCGCTTGGCTGTGTGCTGTACGAGCTTTTGTGTGGTCGTCCGCCCTATCTACCCGACGGCGGCAACTTGATGTCGAAGCACATCTTCCAGCGGCCCGAGCCTCCCCGCAAACGCGTCCCAACGCTACCCCGTGCTGTGAGTGAATTTGTGCTGGAGTTGCTGGCACGTGAACCCACCGAGCGTCCCTCCGCCACCGAGGTTGCCAGACGAGCCAGAGCACTGCTCATCGAGCCCGAGCGGGCATCATGGAAGCGGCGCTGGCTCTGGCGGCACCTGCGACCACAAGGGACTGGCATACGCCTTGCCTACGTCATCAGTATGCCTCTGCTTCTCTTCATCTTGTTGGCTCTACTGGCACCGCACCAGGTCGTACGGCTGCTTCCCCGACCATTGGCTGAGTATTTCCCGGAATCGGTGATGGTTCGCATCCCCGGCGGGCACTTCAGCATGGGCTCGACGGTTGATGAGCGTCAGGTTGCACGCGACCTGGCTGTGGAACTAGACCGCGATCTTCCAAAGGAAAAACAGTTCTACGTTCAGAACTATCTGGACCAAGATTACCTGGATAGAGAGTCGGTCATTCGCCCTGTGGAACTACCGGCTTTCGATATCGATCGCAAGGAGGTGACAAACGAGGAGTTTGCTCAGTTCCTGCGGAAGGAACTTCAAGTCGGACGCATCGTGGTCAAGGATGAGTGTCCAGGGGAAAAACATCCGAACATCGGAGTGAAGGGTTTCCCCTGCGTCTATCGAACGGTCAACGGCGCACCATACAAGAACCTGTACAATGATCCTCATTACGGCGGAATGACGTACAAAGCGGAGGAACGAAGCTTTGTTGTCAGCCCGGAGTTTCGTCGTCACCCGGTCGTGATGGTTTCGTGGCAAGCGGCCACCGACTTCTGCGCTGCGCAGGGTAAGCGACTCCCCACAGAAGCAGAGTGGGAATACGTGGCTCGACGCGGCGACCGTCGCTTCCCATGGGGGGCCGAGCGTCCAAGCTGTGGCCACTCGGTCCTCGAACGCTGTGGAATGGATGGCGAACGCTGTGCCTGCACTCCCAAAATAGGAAGTCCGAAGCTTCCCAATGTGGGCTCGATGCCCCTCGATCGAACCTTGGATGGCGTCCTGGACATGGGAGGCAGTGTATCGGAGTGGACCTCTGACTGGTTTGTGATCAAGCTGCCGGAAAGCTCGACGGTTCTGCATTCTCCTCACCAAGATGCGCCTCAAACGCCGAGCCCCAATCAGCCGCGCTACCGCGTCTTGAGAGGTGGCGCTTGGAATGAGGACTTTCTGTCTGCTCGTGGTGCTGCCCGCTTTCGTGCTCCGGAAGATCGATTGCTCTCCGGCGTCGGCTTCCGTTGTGTCCGAGAAATTCAGTAGCGCTCTCCATCACCCGATGCGGGTGTGTCGTTCGAGGTTCGTGATGTCTCGATGCTTGGCCTTGTTGATGTGGTGTGTCGTATTGGGCGTCGGATGCGCTGCTCCAATACAAAAAAGTGGAAGTCCTACTGTCACGATTGATGTGTTTCGGAAGGATGCGAAGAGCGGCGGCCTAAGTCCTCTTGTGGCTACAGATGTGCTAGGTGCCCGGCAGGAAGCTGTGCTCGACATTCGAGTGGATCGTCCCTCCTACGTGACCGCAGTGCTGTACGCCGCTGCTGGGATCTCGCAAGCACTCACGAACGTGGGCAACGCGCTACTCCCAGCCAATCAGTCACTGCGCGTCACTGTTCCGCGAAATGCGCCGCCGGGAGTGAAGGAATCTGAACTGCCCATTGTACTCGCCGTGAGTGCCACCCCAACTGCACCCATGCTCAAGCAACTCCTGCGTCTTCCTTGTTCCGATGGCGGAGGACGTGGCGATCCCGAACCGACGAAGGATGGCAAGGACAGTTCCAGCGGTTCCTCTACTTCTGGGGGAGACACCGGAAAACCCCCGGCTCGAGAATCGCGTGGCGGCAACACCATCCTTGGCCCCTGTATGAATTCAGCAGGATGGAGCGACTCGGTTACGGTGCGGACACTGGTATTGCGCTCGGAGTAATGGACAGATCGCGTTTAGGCGAGCGGTAGCTCAAACCCAACGATGGCCCCGCCTGACTCACCATTTTTCGCAAACACCCGACCACCGTGGGCTTCGGCGATGCGCCGGACCAGCGACATCCCTAGGCCCAGACCTCCCCCATCGCGGGAACCTCGGCGAAACGCTTCAAAGGCCCGGCTCTCTTCGCCTTCGGCAAAACCTGCTCCATGATCTTCGACGGAAAAACGCACGGCTTCGGCCACACGCTCGACCCGCAGCACGATCGGTGGGGCTCCATGCTTTTTGGCATTGTCGAGAAGCGCCGAAAGCGCCCGAGATAACAGCGTCGCATCCGCAGACAGCGACACTGGCTCAGCAACTAGCTGACTCTCGGGAAGGGCCGCCCGCGACAACGCCCGTGCCGCCAGATCGTGCGCACTCACCGTGCGCCTCGACAGCGCTGAAAAGTCGAGCCGGGCCTGCGCCAACAGCTCGCCCACGAGCTGATCCATTTCGACGACTTCTTGGTCGATCTCATCGAGGTGGTGTTGGTTGCCATCCCGCGCCATTTCTAGTAGCAAGCGAATCCGGGTCAGCGGGGTCCGTAGCTCGTGCGACACCGCCGCCAATAGCTCGCGCTGGTCCTTCAACTGCTGCTCGATCCGACTCGCCATTTCATTGATGGCCAGCGACAGCTCACCGACCTCGCCGACCTCGCCATGCCGAAGCCGCGCTCGCCGGTCGAGCTTGCCCTCACCCAGTTGACGGGCGACATCGGCCAGCTCGCTCAGCGGCTGCCCGACTCGATGCGACACCCAACCGGCCAGTCCCCACAGCACACCCACCGCCGCCAGCAGCGCCAGGAGCGTCCGCTGCCACGGTGCTCGCCCCATACCCGAGTCAAAGCACAGCTCGGCCCGTCCGAGCAGCACTCCGTCGCGCACAAGGGGTGCCCGAAACGGAAAGCGGCAGCGCCCTGGGAAGTCGTGCCCATCGAGCAGTTCCCCCGAAGGCAACACCACTCGCGTCGCTACCCCGAGGTCGTGGCCCATGCTCTGCTGCACCCGCAGCCGCGCCGGGGGATCATCCCACACCGGAAGTAGCAGCCCCGACACAAACCGAGCCACCCCTTGCTGATGACTTCGCCAGTCATTGCCACTGCCCGTCGCTCGCAGCACCAGCACCACCGCTACTAGCGTGGTCATGATCGCCAGCGTCAGCCACACAAACAGCCGCCTGCGCAGCCGGGCTCGGAAGTAATACCGCATCCGATCTCGACGGGTCGCAGGTTGGCAGGGTCTTTGATGAAAGTCTCTCACTCGCGCTCCTTGGCGAGCACGTAGCCGACACCGCGAACGGTCTTGATGAGCTTCGGTGACTTGGGATCGTCCCCGAGCTTGGCGCGAAGATGCGAGATGTGGACATCGACCGTGCGTTCACCGACGATGACATCGTCTCGACCAGCGAGCGATAGCAGTGCATCGCGAGGGACCACCCGTCCGGCGCGCTTGGCCAAGGCCAGCAGTAGATCGTATTCGAGTCCGGTGATGTCGACTTCTCGACCTTCGCTGAGAACCCGACGGGAAGCGATATCGAACGCGATACCAGCTACGACGAGACGCTCGCCATCTTGGCCGGGCTGCGCTCGTCGGAGCAAGGCACGAATGCGGGCGAGCAGCTCACGGGGACTAAATGGCTTGGCGAGGTAATCATCGGCCCCCAGTTCGAGACCGACAACGCGGTCGGCTTCGTCGCCACGAGCGGTGAGCATGATGATCGGGACGCGGCCGCCTTTGCTGCGGATGCGGCGACAAACCTCAAGACCGTCGATGCCGGGCATCATCACGTCGAGGAGAACCACATCGAAGCTGGCGTTTTCAAGAAGCCGCAGGCCGCTGTGTCCGTCGCTGCGGTGTTCGACAGCGACGCCGTTTTGGCCCAAAAAGGTCTTGAGTAACTCGGCGATGCGGCCGTCGTCGTCGATGAGCAGGGCGCGAATCTCGGCCATGACCGACAAGCTCCTTTGGGGCTGAGCCTTTCACGGACGAAGGGCGGTGTCTACTTGGCGGGTGGAGCGGCTTCCGCAGCAGGCGGAGTGGCACTCGGATTCGTCGCTGGCGCAGCATCGCTATGGCCACCTTTGCAGCAGTGGTCGCGATGACAAAAGCGCGACAAGGGCGCACCGCCACGATGCATGTAGCGAATACGGGCGATCTCACCGCCGAAGCCTGCAATCACACCGAGTCCTAGCAAGGCGATGACAATTTTGCGTCGCATGGTCGTTTTCTCCTGACGAAACTCTGTCCGGGGCTTCCGGTCACGTCGTTTTCGCTTCTATTGGCGAGGGGCCGTCGCCTGCGACAGTCACCCCTCGCCATCGAGGTCGGTGCTTCTACCAGCGACCAAAGAAGGGGCCGTTGGCGATCAGGTTGGCGAGTCGCTCACGCTGATCGGCGTCGAAGGTCGTGTGCAGCTTGGCGATGGCATCGACCATGGCTTTGCGCAGCGCATCGTGGGCCTCATCGTGTCGCGTCACAGCTTCGGCCAGGGCTTCCTCGCTGAACGACTCGCTGCGCAGGGTGCGGGCGACATCGCCACGGGCCGCCCTCAGGACGTCACGGTTCTTGCTCATCACTTCGCGGAGGTTGCCCAACACCTCACGCAGCGCTTTTTCTTGAGCAGGCGTTGCATTCAGCTCGGATGAGACACGACGCAGTAAGAAGTCGCCCATCCGCGAACCACCAAACGATTCCTGGCCCTCTCCGCCTTCTGCGCTGTTGCCGTGCCCATGTCCGTGACGATGCCACCCACCGCCACATCCACCGCCACCACATCCTCCACCACCACATCCCCCACCACCACACCCACCGCGCCAGCGACCCCGGCAACCGCCACGTAGAACCTTAGCCAACGCCACCAGACAGATCGAACCCAGGATGAATCCACACATACTCGTTCTCCCTTTTTGGACCGAGCCGCCGACCCGCAACCCGCGTTTCGTGGCTCAGTGCTTATCTGTCCCTAACCGTAGCTAGGCACTGTTAAGCGTCCGTTTGGAGACCGTAAAGAAGTGTGAAGCCGCTCGGATCGTTAGGTGCGGGCGCGGAGGAACTCGAGGCCCGGCTTGGTGCCAATGTGGTGGCGGGCTTCGATGAAGCGGATGGTGCCGCTCTTGCTACGCATGACGACAGAGTGGGTCGATGCCGCGCCGCCCAGGAAGCGCACCCCTCGGAGCAAGCTACCGTCTGTCACGCCGGTCGCCGCGAACATCACCTGACCCTGCGCAAGGTCTTCAAGCTGATAGATCCGGCTTGGATCCTTGATGCCCATCTTTTCGGCTCGTCGGATTTCATCGTTATTGCGCCAGCGCAACTGACCTTGCATATCCCCACCCATGCAGCGCACGGCCGCAGCAGCCAGCACACCTTCGGGAGCACCGCCGGTGCCGAGCAAAATGTCGATGCCACTATCGGGCTGGGTCGCCGCCACTGCGGGCGCCACATCGCCATCGCTGATGAGACGAATCCGTGCTCCGGCCTTACGCACTTCAGCGATCAGCTCGATGTGACGATCGCGCTCCAAGATGACGACGGTCAGGTCGGACACCGCGCAGCGCTTGGCCTCGGCGACCGCAGATAGGTTCCAGGTCGGTGACTTCGCGATATCGATCGCCCCGCGAGCCCACGGGCCGACGACGATCTTGTGCATGTAGGTATCGGGCGCGTTCAAGAATTGACCGTCGTCAGCCACCGCAATGACTGCGATCGAGTCCGGCTGCCCAGTCGCACACAAGTTGGTACCCTCCAGCGGATCGACAGCGATATCGACTCGTGGAGCATGATGATCGGGATGATTCCAGCCGCTCCCGACGCGCTCACCGATGTACAGCATCGGCGCTTCATCGCGCTCGCCTTCGCCGATCACGACGGTGCCTTTGATCTCGACGGAGTCGAAAGCGCGCCGCATCGCGTCGACGGCCGCTTGATCTGCTGCTTTGCGATCGCCTCGTCCCATCATCCGCGCCGACGAAAGCGCCGCCGCCTCGGTGACACGAACCATCTCTAACGCTAAGTTGCGATCCATCTGTACGTTCTCCTTGTCGAGAATAGGGAGCCAAGACGCCAACGGGTTCGATGCGTTAAGGCTGCTCACTGTCGGCTAGCTTGCCGCGAGAAAGCAACGTCTGCATCGACTCCGAGAGCCGACGCGGACGACCATTGCGACCGACGACCGCGTGATGGGTGGTGCCAGCGATCAGCAGTTCTCGGCTGTCCGAGTCGAGGATCTTGTAGTCGAAGATCACCCGCACCGGCCCCGGCTGACGCAGCATCGCGTCGAGCAGCACAACCTGATCGTAGCGTGCCGACTTGTGGTAACGCACCTGCAGTTCGTAGACGGGCAGCAGCATGCCCTCGGCTTCCATCTCGTGATACGAGTACCCAAGCCGCCGCAGCCACTCGGCCCGTGCTTGCTCGAACCAGCGCAGCGCCACCGCGTGGTTTACGATCCCCATTTGATCGGTGTCGGCGTATAGCGCCCGGGCCGTCGAAACTACCATGGCGGCAACCTAGCAAGGGTCGTCGCAAATGGGAAGCCTCGGTCCCAACCTCGGCCCCGCTCAGCCGCTCTTGCTGACTCGAGCGGTCTGGAGTCGAACGGCTTTCGGTTCCCCGAACAGCGGCGGCTCCCCGGCAATGCAAACACGGTTCCGACCCCCCTGCTTGGCCCGAAACAGCGCGGCATCAGCAGCTTGCAATAGACTCGCTGCCGAGGTTCCATCGGTGGGACAGCTTGCGACACCCACTGATATGGTCAGCATGCCGCCGGGCAGCTCGTGGGTCTGTGGGAAACGTTCTGCGGCGACCCGTGCTCGCAAGCGCTCGCCAATGTTCGAGGCCACGCGGTGATCCGCGTTGATCAGCAGCAGCGCGAACTCTTCGCCACCGTAGCGAGCGACGACGTCATTGACACGACGGTGTTCGGCAATGAGGCGCGCCACCCGTCGCAATACCTCATCTCCGGTCTGGTGCCCGAAGCGATTGTTGTACTGCCGAAAGTGATCGACATCGACCATCAGCATTCCCAGCGGAATGCCGGTTCGCAGGGAGCGCTCGACTTCCAGCACCAAGTGTTCTTGCAGGTAGCGATGGTTGTGCAATCCAGTGAGTCCGTCGGTCGCCGCAAGCTGGGTCAAACGGCGGTTCGCCTCTTCGAGCGCCCGCGTTCGTTCGCGAACTCTCGCATCGACGTCCTGCTGCACTGCTTCTAGCTGCTTCTGCTGTTCGCGCAGCGTATGCAGCAACGTTTCACTGGTCCGCTGGAGCCGCTGTTCCCGCAGGATCGACTCCACGCACAGGTGAAGCTGGGCTTCTTCAAACGGTCGCACCACGTAATGGCAGACGCCTGCGTGGCTCACGGACAGGGTCACCAGCTCATCCTGCGGAGACGCCATGAGTAACAGCTTGCCCGCCTGCGGCACCCGCTGATGGAGTTCGATGAGCGCCTCCAGCCCCCCTTCGTGCAGGATCTGACCACCGATGAGAAGCAGCGCCACCTGTTCGCCCCGCTGCTCAAGTTCGTCGAGCCGGTGAAGCAGCGCAGTTGGGGACTGCAAGCTCTCGACGATACAACGCTCGCCGAAGCGGGCGAGGAGCTGCTGTCGCAATCGCAACAGCTCCCACTCTTGGTCGTCTAGGCACAGGATGAATTCACGCACCGGCCAGTCCTCATATGGCAGTCCCATCGGGGGACTATCTGATCACCACGCCTCTGACAGAGAGAGCGCCCGATCGAAGCGGGGCACAAACCACCGTCGAAGGTAGAACCTGACTTGGTGCGAAGAAAAACTTGATGCCTAGCATCAGCCGACCTTGAAGGCCGCCTTTATAGCACAACTGCGATTCCTGCACAGCCTGCGAAAAGTCGGATCATCGGTCCTGTTGTCGAGGCTGCTATCCACCGAATCATCGACACCCGGGCCAACGACTCACATTGACTTATGGCGGGCCCGTGAACCTATGGTAGGTTGCGCGGCCATGGTCATGGAACTTGGCAAGCGTCTTTTTTCCGTCGGGCTGCTATTCGGAATGCTCGGGATGTGCTCGACGAGCGGCTGCGAAACAAGTGACCCGTGTACGCTCCGTCAAGCGGCATGTGTCGACGTATCACTCATCGGCAAGCGAACCGACGCAATGGGCGCACCAATTGCGTACCGTGATCTATCGGTGCAGGTCTGTGGCGGGCCGGCAGCGGCGACGGCACCATGCAGTGAAGGCCAGCCGCCCCCGAGCTGCAGTAACGAGCTGGCGCGCACGATGTCGCCCCAGACCCTCACCGCCGTTGCCGCCTACTCCGCCAACGTCCAAGGCCTGGTTAGTTTTCAACTGCCGTCGTCGTTTAACGAGCAGACCGATGAGCCACCGCTTGAGGTCGACAGCCTCGATGCCGTCGCCCGCAAGGCTCGCCTGCTGATGCTGCGTGATCGAGATCCCCGTGCCGTAAGAATTTTGATCACCCAACCGCAGAGCTCTGGCGCGCTCACCGTCTGGGATTCGCGCTGCGAAGAAGACTTGTTCTCGGACGACGAATGGTCGAAGCTCAAATACTATCGTGTTGGCAAAAACGAGTACCGATCGGTGTTTGCTCCTCTACGCAAGGCGCAGACTTCTACCCCTTAGCCTCGGGGTGATGACAAGCGAAGGTGCCCAGTGACGACACCGCTTCGCGTAGGTGTGTGGGGCACTGGACTGATGGGCGAACGGCATGCGCGTGTGCTGAGCAGCCAGCCCGATGCCCAGCTCGTCGCTGTTTTCGATGTAAACCCCGATCGTGCTCAGGCCGTGGCGGCTCGCTACAGAACCAAGGTGGCACCTTCCCCGGAAGCGCTGCTCGCCGAGGTTGATGCGGTGAGCATTGCCTCACCGACGCCGCTGCACTTTGCTCACGTAGAGCAAAGCCTGAGCGTAGGGAAGCACGTACTCGTCGAAAAGGCGATCACCGAACAGGTCGATCAAGCAGAAGTGTTGACGGCGCTGGCCCGTCGCACCGGCAAACTGCTGATGGTCGGTCACATTGAGCGCTATAACCCGGTCTTTTCGGAGCTAAAGCGACTCATTGCGGACGGCAGGCAGTGCCCGTTTGCGATCGTGTTTCGTCGTTTGTCGAGCTTTTCTACGTCGAGCCAAGCGGTCGACGTAGTGCTCGACCTGATGATCCATGACATCGACCTGATGCTGGATCTGTGTCGCGGGCTGTCCATCTCACATCACGATGGTCTGGGCCGGATCGTTCGCACCCGCGAGATCGATCACAGCGTTGCCCACGTCGGCTTTGCAGGTGGTCCAGTCGTCACGCTCACCGCCTCGCGAGTCACCGAGCATAAGGTCCGCAGCATCGAGGTCACGACACCGTCCGCCTTTATCGTCGCCGACCTGCTCCGCAAAGAGATCCAGAGCTACCGCAACAACACCTCGTCGTACCAAACGGCGGACGGTGGCGTGTCGTACCAGCAGAACACCCAGATCGAACAGGTGCAGATTCCGACGATCGAGCCGCTTCTGTTGGAAATTCAGGACTTCGTGCGCGCCGCTCGAACCGGCCATCCTCCGCTGGTCACCGCTGAGGATGCCACCGCAGCGCTGCGGCTCACCCAGTCGCTCCGGCTCCAAATGCTCAGCGGCCTATCGTAGCCCCAGCCCCCGCTACACCCCAGGTCGACCCACTTCCTTGCCATCGCCACGTAGTCGAGAAGCGCTTTGCTTCTGAATCTCGGCAAAGTCCCGCACATGATCGCCCTTAAACAGCTCTTTGAGCGTCGTTACTCCGAGCTGTTCGACGGAAAATAGAAAGTGCGCGAGGACTTTGCGGTCGCCGTACTCCTTGGCTGAAAGCCCCGTCCCAATCAAGAAATACAGATGTGCAGCCAGCCCATATTCGCCCAGATCCAGCGCGATATCGGCATAGCGCAGATAGTCCTCCCCCTCGATGCGACGCTCTTTCCATAGCGAGCGCAGGGCCAGCCGTCGCAGCATCTGCTGTCGCCGCTGCTCACCACGGGACACCGCATCGATCTCGAACATCGGGTTGCACCGGAAGACCTCGGTTCGCGTCTGTTCCCACTCATCGAAGGAATCATCGGCCTGCTCAGCGCGCCGCAGCGCCACCCGAGAGCTGCTTGAACCCGGCCGCAGCTCGCGCATGTTTTTGGCAAACCATCGCTCGTAGCGCGCCAACGCCGAGCACGGATACTCGAGTAAGATCCCGTCGTACAGCGTGATCGCATCGTCGAAGCGAGCCTGCTCGTGCAGCTCGACCCCGACCCGAATCCGCGCATCCAGGGACTCGTAAAACACGATCAGGTAGTCGCGAAGCTGCTCCAGAAAGTCGTGCGCCAGGTTGTCGGTCTTCGAAAAGTAATAGATCGGTTTCAGATACAGCCGCGCCAAATCCAGCTCGCCTCGCGCCACGTACACAAACAGCCGCGATGACACCAGCAGCGGATTGCCAGGCGACATCTCCAGCAGACCACGCCAGTACAGCGGGCTTTTGTCGAGTGATTCGGCGACCGGCCCGAGCGAGCGCTCGCCAGCCAGTAGCTCACCGGTACTGCGAACACCGGTGAAGTCGGGCTCGGCAGCCTTCATCACCGTCGATAAGACCGGCATTACTTCTTGCTGCGACCATTTTTGGAGCAGCCGCACCCGTTCACCAAGCGACGCCGCCCGCAGCGATGCCAGTCGTTGCTCATGGGGCGACAGCAGCTTGGGCAGGCACGCCGATTCTCCCTCGGGGGAACCCGCACCAACCTTGGCGATCACCCGCAGTGTAAAGTCGACCAGCTTGGTCTGTGGCGGACGACTCTGCGCAAAGGCCTGACCTATTCGCAGCGCCAACTCTTGCGGCAGCGCGGGACTGGCCGACAGTTCCACGGAGGCCTCGCGACTCGGATGCATCGTGAGCTGGACCACGATCGTGCGCGGCAACGACTCTCGACCGAGCGACTCATCAAGAGCCCGCATCAACCGTGGACCCCACTCGCTCAGCTCTTGCCCGATGAAGTTGTAGTCGGACAGCGCTTCGGAACTTCGCACCTCTACCCGACTAAAAAATCGACTACGTTCGCCCGTCGCTGTCCCTTTTGCCGTTGGAGCTGTCGCTTGGTTGCTAGTCGACGGCAACCGACCGGCACATCCGGCCAACTGGAGCACCAACCCAAACCACCCAATCCAGATCAGCAGTGGATCGACCACTGCCCGCAAACCCCCCTGCGTCATCGAGCCCCCCTCGCAGCGTAACTTGTTATGTTACTTGGGTTTGCGAGGGCTCCGCCGGTTTTGTAGTCAGCGACGAACCAATTGAGGGAGAAGGCGAAGCTGCTTACTTACCGACGCAGAACCGAGAAAAAATCCCGTCCAGCACAGCTTCCGAGACTTCCTCACCAGTGATTTCACCGAGCCTAACGCTGGCGATCCGTAGCTCGGCGGCAGCCATCTCGGCAGCACCACCGTGTGCGATAACCTGCTCGGCTCGTCGCAGCGCATCAGCCGCCAACCGCACACCTTCAGCCTGGCGAGCACTCGTCACCAACAGCTCATCCTGGGCCGCCACGCTACCAGCCAAACGAGTCATCACCGCCCGTCGCAGATCACTGAGTCCCCAGCCATTGAGCGCGCTCACCCCCACTGCGCCCTCGGGAACTGGCAGACAGTCCACTTGGTCGATCTTGTTCCAGATGATCAGAGACGGTAGAGACTCAGGCAGCCCGACGATAAGCTGCCGCTCTTCCTCGCCAAGGCCTAGCTTGCCGTCGACGATCACCAACGCCAAATCGGCCCCGCTGTAGCGCCTTTGGCCCAGTCGTAGACCTTGCTGCTCAAGCTCGCTCTTGTCTGCCCGTTCGCCGGCGGTATCGATCAGGGTCACCGGCACACCGTCCCACTCAGCACGAACCTCGACGAAGTCGCGGGTTGTACCAGGTCTGGCATCCACTAGCACCCGTTCACACCCCGATAGGGCGTTGACCAGACTCGACTTGCCGGCGTTGGTGCGTCCGAGCAGAGCCAGCTCCAGTCCGGACGACAGCGCCTTGCCTCCGTCTCGAAAGGTGCGTCCCAGCGACTCTAGCTGCGTTGCCAGCTCGGCTACTTTCTCTCGGCCACGATTGAGAATGGCCGCGTCTTCATCGAGATCGGGAAAGTCGAGCAGACCCTCCATGTCGGCCAGGAGCGAGGTGACTTGCCGCCGCCGCTCGGCAATTCGTGATCCGAGTTCGCCCGCCAATTGGCGCTGCGCTTGCCGCGCTGCCTGCACCGACTGAGCACTCAGCAGCGACGCCACCGCCTCGGCTCGGGTGAGATCAAGCTTCCCCGCCAAAAACGCCCGCCGCGTAAACTCCCCTGGCTCAGCAGAGTGCGCCCCGGCATGGAGACAGGCCTCAATGATGCGACGCAGCGTGACCGCACCGCCATGACCATGGATTTCGACGACGTCTTCACCGGTGTATGAACGAGGACCACGCATCAAACAGAACAGCACTTGGTCGATGACCTCGGGCAGCCCTGGCGGATCCTGTGCATGCGACGGAGACACCACCTGTCCGTAGTACAAGCGATGGCTCTCGACCGCACTCGGCCACGGCACAAGAAGACGCTGGGCGATTGACTCTGCGTCTGGGCCGCTGATTCGGATGATGCCGATGCCTCCGCCAATACCCGAGGCGATGGCACAGATGGTGGTCGTCGGCACGAGCGATTACTTCTTCTTGCTACCGGGCGACTTCTTGCTAGCAGACGGCTTCTTGGCCGGAGCGTCTAGGACTTCGACGGTCGGCTCAGCCGCAGCGGCTTGCCCAGCGCCGGTCTTGTTCACACGGTTGATGATTTCTTGCTGGACCATGCCAAGGACGGTGTTCGTCAGGATGTACAGCGTCAGTCCGGCTGGTAGGAAGATGCTGAACACGGTGAACATGATCGGCATCATCGTCGTGACCATCTTCATCTGCGGATCGACCGGGGTCGTCTTCGCTGACTGCTTGGTCTGCAGGAACATCAGCACACCGGTCAGGAGCGGCAGCACAAAGTAATGATCGGACGCCGTCATATCAGCGATCCACCACAGCCGCACCCGGTATAGCTCCACAGCGTTGCCCAGCATCGAGTACAGCGACACCCAGATCGGCATCTGGAGCAGGATCGGCAAGCAGCCGCCAAGTGGGCTGACGCCGTGATCCCGCTGTAGCTGCATGATCGCCATGTTCATCTCGTTGCGCTGGTCGTCGCGGGGATACTTCAGCTTCAGCGCATCCATCTTCGGCTTCAGCTCTTGCATCGCCTTGGCCGACTTCATCGCTTTGAGGGATGGCCACAGCATCGCCAGCTTCACAAACAGCGTCAGCAGCACGATCGCAATCGCCCATGAGCCCGTCATGTGGAAGAACTGCCGCAAGATCCACAGGAGCGGTCGAGCAATCGCGCCGAGTCCCCAGGTGTACTCAATCGCCGTTGACATTCCGACGGTCTGTCCGCTCACTGTCACCGCGTCAAGCGCCTCTGGCTGCTTCGGTCCGGCGTACAGCGTGAACGGATAGCTGAGCTTCTGGCCCGGCTGCAAGAGCTGGTCACTAAACACCACCGATGCGGAGATCGCGCCGTTGGCATCGGCCTTGGCCTTGGCCTGCTTGTCGCCAACCTGGGCACCAAACGGCATCGCCAGCCCCGTGATGAAGTACTGCTGCGCAATACCAAGCCAGCGCAGCCCCCCGCGCAGATCCTCGGCATCGGTCTTGTGCTCCAGGAGCGCTTCGAGGTTTAGGTTGTGACGCTTACCAGCCTTGTCCCACAGCACCTCGTTTTGCACGACCCGTGGCGAAAACATGCCGGCCTTCTGCGACGGGTCTTGATAACCTTCGAGGCTGACTTCCAGATGATGGCTGACCGGCGCGTTCTTTTTGTTTTCGATGTCGACGGTAAAGCCAATTTGAAGGCTCTTCGGCGGAAACGAAAACGTCTTTACGACTTTGACCTCGGGCAACTCGAGCACAAAGCTGAGCCGCCGCGTTTGGTCGGGCAACGTCTCATCGCTGACGAGCGCATACGGCTGCTGTTCGGCGGGCTCCGGTAGGGCGACCCCGCTCTCCGGCAAACGAACCACCAGGGAAGGACGGTAGCTGGTGAGCAGGTTCGTCGGACCGTCCTGGCTACGCACTTCCTGAACTGGCTGGCCATTCTTCAGCGTCAGCCAGCGCAGATCGCGGCTCCACATCTTGCTGTCCAGCAGTTCAAACTTGGTGAGCGCTGCCCCTCGGCTGGTGACCTCAACGCGATACAACCCCGGCTGCTCGACGATGCGCCGCACTTCCTCGACCGGTGGTGGAGTGGTCGCGGTACCTGGAATCGCTGCGGGAGCCGCCTGGCCGCTCACCTGCCCGTCGCCCTGCCCGCTCGTCTGGCCGGCAGTCTGGTTCGGGTTGCTTACGGGCGTCGCTTTTTTCTGGAAGAAGCCGGTCAGCATCGACCAAGCAACCACCACGACCAAGCACAGCCCGATGGCCAGCATGGCCCGTCTTTCCTGGTTCATGAGGACA
>WBZP01000669.1_pt1 | contig 45452 bp, 34 predicted proteins | sample 5204301 | NCBI WGS metagenome assembly WBZP01 (sample SAMN12412401, study PRJNA552823) | activated sludge metagenome | isolation source: activated sludge from nitrification reactor of wastewater treatment plant... | place: USA: Pennsylvania | collected 2017
GGAGGTTCCGGCCGCCGGTTTGTATTGCATCCGGTAAAAGTATCGGGCACCCGGCGTGAGTCCTGTCAGGTCTACCTCATCCGGAATACCTGCCGCATTGATTTGGGAGGGGGTGGCCCTGGTATAATTGCCGGGTTGAGTACCGAATTCAAAAAAGTACTGGTAGGGCTGGCTGAATAAAACACTGATGGTGATGGCACTGTCAGTGGGGCGACCCAGGATCAGCGAATAGGGTTGTGCCTCCGCTGCAGGAAGGATGGCGATAAACATAATACAGCACAATGCTGTTTTCAGGCAAGCGGCAGCTTTGGGTATCAAAGGTGATTGTATTGCGGAATTTTTGGCGGCAGGTATCCGCAATGAACCGTTTGATCTGAATTTGTCCCGAAAGTTTAAAGATGTACTGAATTATTTTATGGCTTCTCCGGTCCGGCAGGCATTTATGTTTGAAGTAGCTGGAAATCAATTGTAAAAAGGATCAGTTGATTTTCTCTAATGCCTGCTCCAGGTCACGCATCAGGTAATTCGCCTCTTCCAGCCCCACATAGAGCCGCAGCATCCGGTGTTCCGGATTTTCCGGGTTGAATTTCTCCGGGCGTATGCCAGCGCAGCGGGGCAGGATCAGGCTTTCATGTCCACCCCAGCTCACCGCCATGCGGATATGCTGCAGGGATTCGCAGAAAGATTCCACCTGTTCAATTTTTTCTGCTTTCAGGTAAAAACTCAGTAATCCGCAGGCGCCCTTCATCTGCTTAGCAGCCAGTGCATATTGCGGGAAATCTTCGTCGAGGGGAAAGAGTACTTTCTCCACCTTCGGTTCCTGCTTCAGGAATGCTAATACTGTTTGTGTGGTACGGCTGATGTGTTCCAGCCGCATGGGCAGGGTGCGCAGCCCTCTGATCAGCAGCCAGGCATTGAAGGGAGAAATTCCGCTGCCGGTATTCAGGTATTCACTGTGAAAGATTTTTTCCATCAGGGCGCAGGATCCGCTCAGCACACCTGCCACCACATCACTGTGCCCGCCGATGTATTTGGTGGCGGATTGCAGGCTGAGGTCAATGCCCATCTCCAGCGGTCGTTGATACAAAGGCGAACAGTAGCTGTTGTCGCAGATTGTAATGATGCCGTGTTGTTTGGCCAGCGCCGCTACGGCAGTCAGATCCTGCAGCGCATAATCCCAACTGTTAGGTGATTCCAGGTAAATCAGTTTGGTCTGGGGCCGGAGGGCTGCTTCAAAATGAGCGGTATTGGTTCCGTCCACATAAGTAGTGGTTACCCCGAAGCGGGGCAGGATTACATTGAACATCCGTTGTGCCCAGGTGTATGGTTTCTGTACACTGATAATATGGTCGCCTGCTTTTACATTGGCCAGTACCGCGCAGAAAATCGCCGAAGCGCCGCTGTTGAACACCAGGCAGTCTTCTGCGCCATCCAGGGCTGCCAGTTTTTTCCGCAGGATATCCAGCGTAGGATTCAGTCCGCGGCTGTACAAAAAGGTACTGTACTCATCCGCGAAAGCTTTTCGCAGGTCATCCACTTTGCTGAAAGCGAAATTGCTGCTTTGTATAATCGGCGGGGCGATGGCGTTGAAATACTGTTCGCGGTCTTCGGCCAGTTCATTGAGGATGTAGGAGAGGTCCATAAAGCTGTTTTTAAGTGCCGGTGATGAATCCAATATGATTACCGAACGGATCGCCCACAGTGGCTACCTGTATGCCTCCACCCACATCGTGCGCAGGTTGAATGACGGTGGCGCCCAGGCTGACGGCTTTTTCCACCGCAGCAGCCATATCGTCTACCTTCCAGAATGCTGCGTGGTGATTACCCTTTTCTACCCCGGTCCTGTCAGGGTCTAAACCCAGTTCATACCCGTTGATGCTGAAACCCACATAAAAGGGTTCGTCAAAATAGGGTGTTATGCCTGTGAGTGCTGTATAGAAAGATTTTGCGACAGCGAGATCATGTACGTGGTATACGACCGTTTGCAGTTTAAGGAACATGGGATGTCTTTTTAAAACGTTGAAGGATTAAATACAGCAGCACAAAGATGCCCAATACGCAAAGCCCGGTAAGTGCAGCATACTGGTTGTTCCGGTAATCGAGGGCGATGCTGACACCCACAAAGCTGTAGGCGGCTATAAATATTAATGGCATCAGCGGGAACCAGCGCATGCTGTAAATACCGGTACCCTCCAGGTGGCGTGTTTTCCGCCGGAACCAGAAGATGGTGGCGCTGCTCAGGATCATGCCGAAACAGTCGAGGAAAATGGTGAAAGCCAGGATCTGTTCAAATTGCTGGGAGAAGAAGAGAATAAGGATGCACAGGGCTGCGAAAACCGTAAGGGAAAGGGTCATCACACCCGTTTTCGGATGACGGCTGGCGAAGGCCCGGGGCAGGCTGCCATCTTCCCCCATGGCATACATCACGCGGGGGTTGCTCATCAGCAAACCGTTTACATAGGCCAGTACACCCAGAAACAGCAATCCGGCAAAAACAGTAGCGCCGGCTTCCCCCATCATTTTCCGCATCACCACAAAGGCGATTTCTTTTTCCTGTTTCATGGCTTCAAAGCCAATGATCTTATAATAACTCAGGTTCACCAGCAGGTAGAGGACGATGATGATAGCGATGCCTGCAAAAATGCCCCGGGGAATGGTGCGGGCAGGTTGCTGCACTTCCTGTCCGAAGTTGATGGTTTGCTGATAACCTCCATAGGTAAATGAAACGGCTACCAGACTGATCCCCAGTTGCCGGATCCAGTCGCCCGCCACAGGTTCCGCCACCGGTGCCGGCGTCACCGGCGCATATAAATCCGGAAAGAACAGGGCGGCAATCAGCAGGAGGATCATACCGATTTTAATCAGCATCAGCACATTCTGGGTACGGGAACTCAGGCGGAGGCCACGCAAGTTGATGAGGTAAAACAGCACAATGGCGGTCATGCTCACCAGTGCTTTGTGCAGGTCGGTAAATTCACCCGGGAACAGCCGCAGCAGGTAACCGCTGCCGATGAGGGCCACTCCGCTGAGGCTGGCGGCATTACTCACCAGTATTATGCAGTTGATGGCGAAGGCAATGCTGGGATGATAGGCCTGGGCGAATACTTTGTAATAACCACCGGTTACGGGGTAGCGGCTGCCGATTTCCGCATAAGTGAGCGCTCCGCAGAGCGCTACCAGTCCGCCGATGATCCAGGCACTGAAGTAGATGGCCGGACTTCCGGCGGCGGCTGCGCTGGTGGCGGCGGTACGGAATATACCCATGCCGATCACGAAGCCCACCACGATCATGGTAAAGGAGAACAGGCGCAGGGTGGGGGTAGACTGGCTCATACAGGGAAGATACTGCATTCTGCGGAGGCAGGGATAACCGTTAGAAGTTTAATGGTTTAAAGTTTAAGGGCACTTCCAAAAACTACCCTTGTTGCAACAAGACTATCATAAAGTTTGTCAAGTGAGCATAAAATAGCATATGAAGAAGCCCACTTTATTTGACGAACAATTTAAGCTGGAACGGATCAGTAAGCTTGGCGATCCACTTGAACGTCTTAACAGCTGTGTAAACTGGGATTTATTTGTTCCACTGCTGGAGGCTGTTTTCAAGAAAGAGCCCAAGGGTCCGGGAGGACGTCCCGCATACTCCTACCTGATGATGTTTAAGATTTTACTGCTTCAGGAATATTATGGTTTGTCTGACGAGCAAATGGAGTTTCAGATCACAGACCGGTTTTCCTTCATGCGGTTTTTAGGTCTTCGTAGCTGTGACCAGGTACCTGATCGCAATACGATTTGGATTTTCAGGGAGAAGCTTTCTCAGGGAGATGTGATCAAAGCGTTATTTAACTGTTTCCATAAAGAACTGGAACGCAACAAAATGATAGTGAACAAAGGCAAAATAGTGGATGCCACTTTTGTTACTACCCCCCGCCAGCGTAACAGCCGGGATGAGAATGACGACTTAAAGAGTGGCAATACTCCTGAGGACTGGAGTGATAAAAAATGTAGTCATAAGGATACCGAAGCCAGCTGGACTAAAAAGGGTAACCAGACTCACTTTGGGTATAAGAATCATATAAAGGTAGATGCCGGCTCAAAGTTTATAGATGATTATTTGGTAACGACAGCTTCAGCAAATGATGGTACTGTGGGAACAGGGCTTGTAAGCGATAAAGAGAACGATCAACCCATGTACGGAGACTCCGGCTATCATGTACTGGCATTTAAAGAGGCCATTGAGAGAGCCGGCATGATTGACCGCATTCATGAAAAGGGATACCGGAACAAAAAGATTACAGTCCGGCAGCAAAAGTCAAACCATCGGAAAAGCAAAATCAGGGCAAGAGTTGAGCATGTCTTTGGGCAGATCAAACAAATAAGAAAGAATCTTCTTATCAGAACTATTGGAATCAGAAGAGCCAATCTCAAAGTAGGACTGGTCAATCTGCTTTACAATCTTACCCGGTATGAATACCACGTAAGAGTTTGTAGGGCGTAGTGTGCCCAATAAGGTCTGGTGACCTGAAAATTGGGTCACCAAATAATTAAAAATTAAAATCAAAGGGCTAAAAACCCTATCAAGAGAAATAAAATTGATCAAAAAGAGAACTTTCAAAATCCAACCTGAAAAAAGATGTGTTTTTGGAAGTGCCCTTAAGGTTTAAAGTTTAAGGTTTAAGGTTGAGGGTGGTGAAGGAATGGGGCCTGATTTTTCTCACCCGGCATAATCTGCTGAAACAGGGAAAATTCCCTATGTTTGTTGCTCTAAAAAAAAGAATATGAAGAAAATACTTACTATGGCACTGGTGCTGCTGCTAAGTGTTCCTGTTATTACCATGGCCCAGGACAAACCCGTTTGGCCAGAAATGAAACAGTTTCATACGGTGATGTCAGGTACTTTCCATCCTGCTGAAGAGGGTAACCTGGCCCCGCTGCGCGAACGTGCTGCTGAGTTGTTCCAGGCTGCCCAGAAATGGCAGCAGACCGCGGTTCCTGCTACTTTCAAGAAAGAAGAAACGCAGGCTGCACTGAAAGAACTGGTGATTAAATGCGGCGCGGTGATGAAAGGCGTGGAAGCCCGTAAAACAGATGCCGAGCTTACCCGTATGATCAGTGAGGCGCATGATGTATTTCACCGCATAGTAGGTGAGTGCCGGAACGCGGATCATTAATGCATTTCAGAATTCAGGTAGATATTGCCGCCCCGCTGATTGCGGGGCGTTTTTTTTTCCACAGGGCATGTGTACTGTTTTATTTGGAAGCAGTTGGAGAAGATTGCACATTTGCTGCGTAATCGGTCCCCGGCGTTACAACCGGGGTTAAAAGGGAAGTCCGGTGAAAATCCGGCGCTATCCCCGTAGCTGTAAAGGCCTTTATGTGGTTGCGTCGTTTTCGAATGATTCATCCGCATAAAGTTCAATGATTCTCCTGCCACTGTCTGCCTGTTGCGGATGGGAAGGCCTGATGCCTGAGCCAGAAGACCTGCCGGTTTCGAACCATCTCAATTTGCTTTCGGGTGAAAAGCACAGGGGATATTTGCCGGGGAGGCATCTATTTCTCTATTGTTTACCGGAAGCAGTCACACCAAAAAACTGAACATGAAAAAGTTTTTGATGGCAGTGGCTGCGCTGAATGGATCATGCCAGCTCATTGCTCAAACGGCCGACACGGCCACCCTCAACCTTGACCCGGTGGTGATCAGCGCCACCAAGTATCCGCTCAAAACATCCCGCACCGGGAAAGTCATTGATGTCATCACCCGTCAGCAGATTGACCGGGCTTCGGGTAAAGACCTCGCCCAGCTGCTGACCGAGCAGACCGGCCTGTACATCAATGGCGCCAACAGCAATCCCGGCAAGGACAAAAGCCTGTACCTGCGCGGGGCGCGGATCGACCATACGCTCATTACCATTGACGGAGTACCGGTATACGACCCCAGCGGCATCGGGGGCAATTTTGATATCCGCAATATTCCGCTGGCCAGTATTGAACGCATTGAAATCCTGAAAGGGAGCCAGTCGACCCTCTATGGCAGTGACGCCATTGCCGGGGTGATCAGCATCATTACCCGGAAAGCGGGGCAAAAGCCGGTGCAGGCAGATGCCGGACTCGCCTATGGCAGCTACAACAGTGTGCGGGGCAATGCCGGTATCAATGGCAGGGGAAAGGGATTTGATTATGCCCTCTCCTATAACCTGCATCACAGCGATGGGATCAACGAAGCAGTGAGCAATAACCCGGTAACTGACCGTGACGGCTACACGCAACAGGGTATACAGGCTTCCATGGGCTTCCGGGCCGGAGATCATTTTACCCTGCGCCCTTACCTGCGGTATACAGATATCAAAGGTGATCTTGACCAGGGCGCGTTTACCGATGAACTGGATTTTACCTATACGCAGCGCAGCCTGCAGGCAGGAGTGCGCGCGGAGTGGGTGAAAGGAAAAAACCGGTTTACCCTGCTCTATAACCTGAACCGCATCCGGCGCGTCTATACGGATGATTCAGTAAAAAGCCGGAATGGTTTTGATGCATACAGCCGCGGTGAATACAAGGGGCTGGAGCATTTCGCTGATCTGTACGCAGGCATCCCTTTAGGGAAAATGCTGACACTCACGGCCGGTACTGATTTCAGATCTTCTCACAGTGATCAGTCGTATGCTTCCATCGGCGCCTGGGGCCCCTTCAGCAGCAGCTACAGCCGCGACAGCCTGCGCCAGCGTCAGCTGGGCGTATATGCGTCCCTGTTATTACAAGCCCCTGGTGGGTTCAGCCTGGAAGCCGGTAGCCGGCTGAACCTGCACAATGAGTACGGCAGTCATTATGTATACAATCTCAATCCTGCCTGGCTCGTGCACAAACAGGTAAAAATCTTTGCCAACCTCTCTTCGGGTTACCGCACTCCTTCTCTCTACCAGCTGTATTCAGAGTATGGGAACCGGGATCTCCGGCCGGAGGCAGCCCAGACAATGGAAGGCGGGTTGCAGTATTTCGGAAAGGAGGGTAAATGGACAGCCAGGGCTGTTTATTTCCGCCGGCGCGTGAAGGATGTGATTTTCTTTGCTTTTGATCCGGCTACCTTCCGGTCGCAGTATATCAACCAGGACCGCCAGCTGGATAAAGGGGTAGAACTGGAAGCAACGGTGAATCTGAGTAAGGCGGTAGTGGTCAAAGCATTTTACAGCTTTGTTACCGGTAATATCAGTACGCTTACGGCGGCCGGAAAAGATACCAGCTATTTCAACCTGCTGCGTAGGCCGCGACACAGTTTCGGGCTGAATCTCTCGGCGCAGATCGGGAGCCGATGTACGGTCAGCAGTCAGCTGCTCGGATTCGGAGCGCGGCAGGATGCCTATTTTGATAACCAGACCTTCCAGACGGTGCAGACCAGCCTGGGCGCTTACCTCTTATGGGATGTGTATGGTGAGTACCGGCTGGCAAAGGGCGCCTGGGTGCTTTTTGCCGATCTGCGGAATATTACGGGAAGCCGCTATACGGAAGTGAGTGGATTTAACACCCTGAGGTTCAATATGAACGGCGGGGTTCGCTGGCGTCTTTAAAGGGCATTCCGGCGGGTTTCTGTATCTTTGCGGCCCATGTATTCCTGGAAAGATATCCGGTTTAATGAGATACTGACGGCCAGTTTCACCCTCTTTGCCATCATTGACATGATTGGTTCTGTACCCGTGCTGGTGAGCCTGAAGGCAAAAATGGGCGGGCATATCCGTTCCACCCAGGCCACCCTGGTGTCCGGCGCGCTGATGCTGCTCTTCCTCCTCGTGGGCAAGCAGTTCCTGGGGATACTGGGCATTGATGTGGCTTCCTTCGCCGTGGCGGGCAGCATCGTCATTTTTATCATCGCCATGGAAATGGTGCTGGGGGTGGAGTTTTTCAAGGCGGATAAAAATGCCCCTCAGAACAGTGTGGTGCCCATCGCATTTCCGCTCATCGCGGGCAGCGGTACCCTCACCACCATCATGAGTTTAAAGGCGAATTACCAGGACATCAATGTACTCATCGCGATCCTGATCAACTGTGTGGTGATTTACAGCGTGTTAAAATCGCTGAACTGGATCGAAAAAGTGCTCGGTCCGGCAAAAATGGCCGTGATAAGAAAATTTTTCGGCGTAATTTTGCTGGCCATTGCAGTAAAGATCTTTGGAAGTAATATCATGAAGTTCGGGAGATAGGGTTGAAGGTTGAAAGTTAAAGGTTGAATGGGGCTTTTAAACTTTGAACCTTGAACTTTGAACCTTCAACTTTTTTACTGGTCCTTTAGTTTAATGGATAGAATTTCAGATTCCGATTCTGAAGGTACAGGTTCGATTCCTGTAGGGACTACGAAGTGAGAAAGCCGGTCGTTTTTATATAAAACGGCCGGCTTTACTTTTATACAGACGTCCTGCATGCATTGCAACAATTTTTTGCCCACAAAACCAAGATTCCTCATTCGGTTCTATTAGCTCTAACCTGGCGCATCCTATAAAAATGCTCCTGCTTAGGAACTGCCCGATATCTACCCAACCGACACCCCTCACCAACGAATCTATTTTCCAGTTAACTTTATAGGCACCCGTCTACCGAAAGTGGCCGCTGTATTTAACTGACTGTTATTCCAGACATGGAATCCGAAAAAACCACCCGCAAAAAGCGAATTGACATCAGCCTCCATAAACGGGGCTGGAAGGTTATACCCTATAAAGAAGGACTCGATACCTCCACATGCAACCAACATGCGGTAGGGGAATACCCCACGGATAATGGCCCTGCCGACTATGCCCTGTTCATCAACGGTCAATTGCTGGGCATCATCGAAGCCAAGAAATACGGCATCGGGGCGCAAAACGTACTGGAACAGGCTAAAAGATATGCCCGCGGAGTAAAGGATGCTACCGGCCGCTGGGGAGAATACCGCGTACCCTTTTTATTTTCTTCCAGCGGGGAACAGGTGTTTTTCCTGGACGTACGGAATCCCCTCAACATCAGCCGGCCCCTGCAGGATTTCTTCACCCCGGAAGCGCTGACTGAATTCTTTAACCGGGATGAAAAAGCGGCTACGGATTGGTTTACCCAAAATCCTATCGACAACCCACGGTTACGGCCATACCAGGTAAAAGCCATCAGCGCCGTGGAAGAAGCCATCAGCAAAGGACAGCGGAAAATCATGCTGGCCATGGCAACCGGTACGGGAAAAACCTTTACTACGGTTAACCAGATTTACCGCCTGCTCAAATCCAAAAAGGCACAACGCATCTTGTTCCTGGTAGACAGAAAGGCACTGGCCGCCCAGGCAGCTACCGCTTTTGCTGCTTTTGAAACGCCTTCCGGACTGAAACTGAACCAGGAATACGAGCTCTACAGCCAGCGGTTTAAAAAAGAAGACCTGGATGAAAATGAAAAGTTCGATGTGAATGTGTTGCCCAATGAACACCTCACCAAACCAGACGCCGCCAAAACCTTTGTGTATGTGGCCACCATTCAGCGGATGGCGATTAACCTGTTGGGCAAAGAAGCCGTGATGGGTGGCGCGGGCAATGATACAGATGATGAAAGCGATGCGGATAAGCTGGATATTCCCATCCATGCATTTGACGTCATCATCGCGGATGAGTGTCACCGTGGCTATACGTCCAAGGAAAGCAATGTGTGGCGTACCGTACTGGATTACTTTGATGCCATTAAAATCGGGTTAACCGCTACTCCTGCCCTGCATACCGTTAGCTATTTTGGCGAGCCGGTGTACCGCTATACCGTGAAAGAGGCGGAACTGGAAGGTTACCTGGTGGGATACGATGCCGTGAAAATCAAGTCCGGGGTGCTGATCAATGGTGTCTTTCTGAAGGAGGGTGAGCAGGTAGGGAAACTGGATACCGTCAGCGGGCAATTAAAGATTGAGGGACTGGAAGATGAAAGGCAGTTCGATGCCTCACAGGTGGAAAGAAATATCACCGTGCCCGACACGAATAAAAAAATCATCCAGGAACTGGCCCGGTACTGTCTGGCTTTTGAGGAGGAACACGGACGCTTTCCCAAAACACTCATTTTCGCCAGCAACGACATTAACAATGTTTCTCACGCCGATAGGCTGGTGGAGTTTTGTAAAACCACCTTTAACCGCGGCGATGATTTTGTAGCCAAAATTACTGGCAATGCCAACGTGGACAGGCCGCTGGAGAAAATCCGGAAATTCCGCAACCGCCCTGAGCCCAAAGTAGTGGTGTCGGTGGATATGCTGTCTACCGGCGTGGATATCCCTGCGCTTGAATTTATTGTCTTTCTCCGGCCTGTCAAATCCAGGATATTGTGGGAGCAGATGCTGGGCCGCGGCACCCGCCTGTGCCCTGATATCAATAAAGAAAAGTTTACGGTATTCGATTGTTTCAATGGTACCCTGATTGAATACTTTAAAGACGTCAGCAATTTTGAGTTTGACGATATTAAAACGGACAGTGTGCCGGTAGAAGAAGTCATCCGCCGGATTAACGACAATGAAGACAGGGACTATAATGTAAATGTATTCATCAAGCGCCTGCGGCGGATCGAAAGAACCGTCAGCAGCGAGGGCAGAAAGCAGTTTGAGGCCTATATTGCCGATGGCGATATCGGAAAGTTTGCAGATAACTTTCGGCAGTCTGTCAAAAATGATTTTACCGCCACCATGAAAATCCTGAACGATAAGGATTTTCAAAAACTGCTGCAAGCTTACAAGAAAGCAAGGTCATTTTTTATTGTCGCCCATCATGTACAGGATGACGTAAGTTCGCAGCTGGTGTTTGAAGCAGGGGAGAAATACCTGCAGCCTGCTGATTACCTGGAAGCGTTTACCAGTTTTGTGAAAGAAAATAAAGACCGGATTGAGGCGATGAAGATTGTGCTGGAACGACCCCGGGAATGGAAGACCGAAGTGCTGAAAGAACTGAGGACCGAACTGCTGAAAAATCATTTTCCCGAAGCCGACCTGCGCAAGGCAGTTAAGCTGGTGCATAAAAAACACCTGCCGGATATCATTTCCATCATTAAAAATGCTGCCGCGGATGAACCTTTGCTGGAAGTGAATGAACGGGTGGACAAAGCCATCACCCAACTCTTTGCCGGCAAAACCTTAACTGACGAGCAATCTGCCTGGATACAATACATCAAGGAACATCTGATCCAGAACCTGACGCTGGATAAAGAAGACTTTGAATATTCTCCCATCCTTGAAAGACACGGCGGTTGGGGCAGGTTCAAGAAACTGTTTGCCACCGAGGCGGAAACACTCATTAAAGAAATCAATGCGGCAATTGCTGCTTAATGGTCTGAACCATGATTCACAGGATGAAAGGATTACCCCGATGCTGTACAAAGACATTACAGAGAAAATCATAGCGGCATCCATGCAGGTACACAAAACGCTGGGAAACGGATTCCAGGAAGTTATTTACCAGCGGGCGCTTGAAATTGAAATGCCGCTCCACGGACTCAGCTTTGTAAGGGAAATGGAAATGCCCATCTGGTACCGGCAAGAGCAAATAGGCACCCGGCGGGTGGATTTCTTTGTGGAGGAAAAAATTATGGTGGAACTGAAAGCCATCATCCGGTTGGAAGATGTGCACCTGGCCCAGGCCATGAATTACCTCGAAGCGTATAAAATGGAAGTAGGATTACTCATTAACTTCGGCGCAAAATCACTGGAATTTAAAAGAGTACATAATAACCGGCTGAACAATGATGAAAGGATTCCAGGATTAAAATGAATACATCAGGCCATCCTTTAATCAGGTAAATCAAGGTTCAGACAATTAAATAAACGTATGGCGGATATAGTCAATAAACTCTGGGGCTTCTGTCACACCCTGCGGCACGATGGGGTGGACTATGGCGATTATATTGAACAGCTCACCTACCTGCTGTTCTTAAAAATGGCGGATGAGAAGGAAATTGAAGTGGACCGCAAATACAACTGGGCCAGCCTGAAAGACCTGAGCGGTACCGAGCTCACCGACCATTACGCGGAAACCCTCCGCAAACTGCGGGAAGGCAAAGGCATACTGGGCAAAATCTTCACCCAGGCGATGCCCCGCATCACCAACCCGGTTAACCTCAAACGCCTCATCAACATGATTGACGAGGAGGACTGGAGCAGCATGGATGTGGACATCAAGGGCGAAGCTTTTGAAGGGTTGCTGGAAAAAAGCGCCAACGAAGGAAAGAAAGGAGCCGGCCAGTACTTCACGCCCCGTGAACTCATCCGCAGCATGATCCGGGTAATGAAACCCGACCCCCGGACAAAAAAGGATTTTACCATCTGTGACCCCAGTTGCGGTACGGGTGGCTTCCTGGTACTGGCCTACGACTGGCTGATGCAGCAAAGCAAGGGAGGAGCACTGGACCGCGAAGATGCCAAACGCATCAAAACCAAAACCTATTATGGGTGCGAGCTGGTACCCCGTCCGGCACGTCTGGCCATGATGAACCTCTTTCTGCATGGCGTAACCACCGAAATCAAAATCGGCGATACCATCTATGAGCCTTTTGATGGTAAGAAATTCGACTGCATCCTCACCAACCCGCCCTTTGGTACCAAGGGCGCCAACCAGGCGCCGGAGCGGGATGATTTTACTATTGCCACCAGCAACAAGCAGCTCAACTTCGTGCAGCATTACCTCAGCGCCCTTAAACCCGGAGGCAGGGCGGCGATTGTACTGCCCGATAATGTGCTGTTTGAAGACAAAGCCGCGGAAGTATTTAAAATCCTGATGCAGGACTGCAACCTGCACACCATCCTCCGGCTGCCACGTGGCACGTTTACCCCTTATGCACAGGGCGTAAAAGCCAATGTGATCTTTTTCCAGAAGGGACTGCCCACGGAAACTGTGTGGATTTTTGATGCCCGCAGCAATGTAGAGGGCATTACCAAAAAGGACCGTCCGCTCACGGCCAGGCATTTTGAGGAATTTGAACGATGCTATGGCAAGGACCCCAACGGGCAAAGCCAGCGCAAAGAACTGGGCCTGGAAGGCCGGTTCCGGAAATTCCACATCAGCGAGATTAAGGAACGGGACTATAAGCTGGACATTACCTGGCTGAAAGATGAAACCCTGGAAGATGGCGACAGTCTGCCCGAACCCCAGGTGCTGGCCACCGAAGCCATTACCGAGCTGGAGCTGGTGGTGGATGAGCTGAAGGAAATATTAAACTTACTGGAATCTGAATCCTGATGCACAGGATAAAAGGATGATTGGATTATTGAAAACATAATCAAGGAAATCCTTCCATCCTTCCAATCAAGGTTCAGACAATTAATGAAATAATGATTTACCCGGCGGCAGTGCTGCTATGAAGCTTTGGTTGCGTCGCACACTTGTACCGCTGGAATTATACTGAGTAATGGAAAGTACTTTGCCCAAAGGCTGGATAGAAACTGAATTAGCTGCTGTAGCTGATATTATTATGGGGCAATCACCCCCTTCGTCGTCATACAATGAAAAGGGTGATGGCCTGCCGTTTTTTCAAGGAAAATCAGAGTTTACAGAATTGTATCCTATTGTAAAAAAATGGTGTACTGACCCTTCAAAAACTGCTGAAATAAACGATATATTGTTGTCAGTAAGAGCGCCGGTAGGCGCTGTAAATATTGCTGATATCAAGTGTTGCATTGGACGTGGATTAGCAGCCATTAGGTTTAAATATAGAGCGAACAATAAATTCATTTTTTATTTACTTAAAAATTTTGAGAAGGAATTAAATGCGAAAGCAACTGGTTCAACTTTTGAAGCAGTATCGAAGAAAACAGTTGAAGAATTAACAATCCCTATCCCTCCCCTCCCCGAACAACAGCGCATTGTAGAAAGGCTGGATGCCCTCATGGCCCGCATTTCCAGCAGCAAAGCCCGGCTGGAAAGAATACCCGCCATCTTAAAAAACTTCCGGCAATCCGTACTCGCCGCCGCGGTAAGCGGGGAATTGACGAAGGAGTGGAGGGGGGAGAATAAGATAGAAACCCTAAGTATTAATCAGCTTAAGGAAATAAGAGAGAATAATTATTTATCTGTTGGAGTTAAGTTAGAGAAAGAAAATAAATCAATTCCAAAACTTCCGGAATTTTCAAAATTAGAAAACGAAAACTTACCAAATGGGTGGAGCAATATAACAGTCGAGTCGGCGGCAACTTTTATTATTGACTGCCTTCATAATACTCCAGTATTTACCGAATCAGGTAAATATTGTATAGATACGACTTGTATAAAACCTTTTGAGATTTTATGGCATAACGCAAGAAAAGTAACTATAGATTCTTTTAAGGAAAGGACATCAAGAATGGTCCCAGAGATGGGAGATATTCTTTTCAGTCGTGAAGGAACAATCGGCACAGCAGTTTATTACAAAGGGGAATTCCCAATTTGTCTTGGACAGCGAATGATGATGTTTAGATTTTCAGATTTTGTTTTACCACAATATGCAGAATACTATCTCTCTTCATTTTATTTCAAATCACAGTATTCTCCTTTTATTACTGGAACGTCTGCTCAACATTTAAATATTGGCGATATAAGAAAATTGGAATTTATTATACCGCCAGTTGATGAACAAGAAGAAATCGTCCGCAAAGTGCAAGAGTTATTTCAATTCGCCGACAGCATAGAAGCCCGTTACCAGAAAGCCAAAGCCTGGTTTGATAAACTGCCGCAGAGCCTCCTTGCCAAAGCCTTCCGCGGCGAGCTGGTACCTCAAAATGAAGCAGATGAACCTGCGGCGGAGTTGCTGAAACGGATACAGGCAGAAAAAGCTGGCAGTGCCTCTAAATCCCCGCGTGCAGCCAAAGGCAAAAAGGCTTATACTATCAACCGGGATGAAAAGTTGTCGATGGCTGCGGAGGAGTAATCTGACAGAATAATCAAGGAGGCCACTATGCGGCAGCTGATTAGTTTGATCGTGCAACTGAGTATCATTGAAAAATGAACGATATGCCACGTAAAAATTTACTGTCTCTTCACGAAGCTATCGTAATAGCACTTATCAATCAGCCAACGCGAACTGCCAGTTTTGATAAAATTGCCAGATTTATTGAGGAAAGAAATCTATACCCGGAGCGAGAAGGAAATATTCCGCTGGCAACACAGGTAATGCTAAGGGCAACTAAATCAAATAACGCCTATGCACATTTGTTTGAACAGGCAGATGAAACAACTATCCGGCTTAGAAATCATAATACCAATGGTGATATAAAAAGACTCAAGGATGAAATAGAAGAGCTGAAAGAAATGGTGATGAGAGTTAAAAGAAGCAATGTTTTAAATAATATTTTACTTGATTTTCATCAGCGGAATTTCGCCGCTGCTGGTGCTGATCTTATTATCAATCCTAATCCTGTTAAAATACATGGAACAGAGAAGGGTAAGGGTTATGATGTTATGGTGGGTCTGCAGGATATTCTGCTAATAGAGAGCTTAGGCAGAATTAAAAAGTTGTATTTAAGAAAGTACCATGTTCCATTTGAAGGGGGCCCAAAAAGGAATACCATTGAAACAAATGAGAGTTTCGATGAATTGCTACAACGTATACAGGGGAACGGTCACCACATTTTGCGTGTAAGTGAATCTTATGCCGTCAATATTTATCAGTATGAACTTTTAGAGAAGAATCAGTTTAACCTAATTGGGAAAGCACCTGATGGTTTTGACCCTGCTTTGACAACTATTAAAACAGATAAATATCTCGATAAACCCTTATATCACGAACGACTAATGGAAATTGATCGTATTCAAAAGCACCATATGGACATCTCCGTAAATGTTAAAAAGATAGAAGAGATTAACCGTTACAAAAATCTCTGAAGCGTTACAAGTAGCTTGTCGACACCCGTATCTTATTCCAGATTTGTGTCATAAAATTTAAATTATGGCAAAAGGAAAAACATCCATGACACCCGGTGCGGCAGCCCGCATCCAGTCAGCAGCAAACCGCAACCTGCAATCACCCTCCAACACCTCTGGTTTTTACCAGCGGGCACAGTCCGCAGCTTCTAATGGTAAAGGCGGCTGGCCCAGTACTACGGGCAACCCCTCGGGAGGAGGGAGAGACAATGCCTCTCCCAAAAAGTAGGTTTAAAGCCGCGGTATTTACTGCGGCTTTTTTGTGCGGATTGATCCATCATTTTAAGCGGTCCAGCCGGACAAGCATATTAAAGTAACAATCCTATTTATCCAGAAGCCGCCTTCAAAATCATTTATTTTCAATCGTTTGTATAACAAGGGTTCATATTTGAAAAGTGGAGGCAGTTTAGATTAGACTTCTATGGTCAGTCAGTTTATTCTCTAGGCAAATTGACCGACTGACTGAATATCTTTAAAACTTTTACGAATTGACTCGTTATTTCATCGTGGGAGTAGAAGCTGGAATTACACCATAGTACCAGCTACATCAATATAATGTTGTCTTATATCAGTACAGTTTGCTCCTGCAGAAGTATCTATTAAAATATTGTTGCCTTTTGCTCAGAGGATTTAGAATTATAAGACAGTGTCGAACATTTCGTCTTGCTGAAATATACTACCAATAAGGGTTTTGAGATACTTATGGGAAATTTCCCATTTTTTCATGGGAAAAAAACACCCAGGCAATGGGGAAAATACTATTGCACAAACAATAGTTCGGGTATAGTTTCACGTTACCATTTCCCAACTGCTTGGGTACAGAATACTGCTGATAACTATACTGATTACCTGGACCCGGTGTGCTTTTTCCCAAAAGGACAGCACCCTGGATGCCCTGGCGCAGGTTCCCGCTAAATACCTGAGCGGGATTGAGCAGAAAATTGACCGCTATACAGACCGCACTACCCGCAAAACCCTCCGGACACTCGAAAAACTCAGCAGATGGGAAAGGCGTATTCAGTCCACCCTCGAAAAAGCGGACCCTGCAACTGCTAAAAGACTCTTTGGGGAGGGTAAAATGAGTTTTAACCGTCTCCTGCAGCAAATCAGGCAGGGAGAAGCCACAGCCCTTCGTTATAAGCGTAATTACGACCAGTACAGGGATCAGCTCACCACCAACCTGCAATACCTAGAGAAAAACAAAGACTACCTGGCAGATCAAACTTCCCGGAGCCTGGGGAAGGCCAAAACAGCCGTACAGCTGCTGAACCATTATGAAGACAGTACGGAAGCGATCCGGCAATTTATACAGGAACGAAAAAGGGAGCTGATCAATGCCGCCGTGAAATCATTGGGGCAAAGCCGTTACCTCACCAAAATGAATCAGGAAGCCTGGTATTATGCCGAAACCATCAAAAACTATAAGACCATACTCTCTGATGAAGCTAAGCTGGAGCAAACCATTAAAGGCATCCTGAATACCATTCCCGCCTTTAGTGCTTTTGTGAGTAAGAACAGCATGCTGGCCTCACTGTTCGGCAGCCCTGCTGCGGGTGTTCCGGGAGAACCCATTCCCGGTCTGCAGACCAGGGCTTCTGTGCAAAGCCTGATCCAGGAAAGAATCAGGGGCGGAGGTCCCAATGCCCAGCAGATAGTATCCCAGCAAATGCAGGACGCACAGGCCCAGCTGAATGCTTACAAGGACAAGCTGCTTAAGCCCGGTGCAGGTAATGGCGGAGGGGATCTCCCCGACTTCAAACCCAATATGCAGAAGACCAAAACCTTCTGGCAGCGGATGGAATGGGGAACCAACCTTCAGTTTGCCCGTAACAACACCTTATTGCCCACCACCATGGACCTTGCCCTGACAGCCGGCTATAAGCTGAATGATAAATCCACTATAGGTATTGGCGCAGGGTATAAGATGGGGCTGGGTACGATCAATAAGATACAATTCACCACAGAGGGTATCAACCTGAGGTCTTTCATAGACTGGAAGATTAAAAAGCAGTTTTATATGACGGGGGGATGGGAGATGAATTATTTCAACAACCTACCAAATTCATTACCCCAGCTGGGAGTTCATAAAAACGAAAAGTGGCAGAAATCCGCACTTTTTGGTATCAGTAAGAAGATTAAGATAAAGTCAGGTCTTTTCAAGGAAACTAAACTGCAAATCCTTTACGACTTATTATCAAAAAATAATACTCCGATTACCTCACCCTGGATATTCAGAATTGGGTATAATCTATAACACAACCAGTAAGATTGTAAATATTATGAAAAGTATTAATTTGTTATTGTTAATCATCGGAACAAGCATTTGCTGTTTCTCTCAACAAACAATCAACGGTGATTACAAAAAAGGAGCCCTGAATATTGCACTTCCAAAAACGCCTGAATCTGCCGGATTTGAAAAGTATGGCAATATCCCAGTAAATGAAGCCTCTGGCACCATGTCATTAAGTATTCCCCTCTATAATTTAAAGGGGAATTTTCTGGAAGTGCCCATTTCGCTGACTTATAATGCATCTGGAATTAAGGTTAACCAGGAGGCTTCATGGGTTGGATTAGGCTTTGATCTGATTGCAGGAGGAAGGATAACGGTAGAAGTGAGAGGGTCTATTGACAATGACGGAGTTACAGCAGGATTAATACCTGGAAATTTCAATAGTGAATTTGAAAGGTTACTTAACAGGCTAAAAAATTCTCCTCAATATCCGCAAACATCATCAAATGTGGAGGAATATGCCCTCCATACTTTTGCATCCACATGTCAGGGGTGTGACATAAACATCACGAATAATATTCCAGATCATTGGCCAACCGTTAACGCTATGGCTCAGTTTGGAATAGGAGAACCAGATGTTTTCCGGGCTAATTTTTTGGGACAATCTTTAACCTTTTATTTTGATCGTTTGACCGGGGAGATAAACTTTATCGGCGAAAAGAGTAACGTAAGAATACAAGTCAATAGGGAACAATCTCAGTCTGGTCTGAACCAGGCTTTACAACAATACCAAAAGATATTAGATTGGGTTATAACAGACACCAGAGGAATAAAATACTATTTTGTTGATAAAGAAGAAACCGAAGTCACATTCCCATCCTATGGCGGTTTGTATGGCAACAAGTCTACAACCGCATGGCTTCTGAACAAAATTGTGCATCCATCTGGAGAAGAGATAAATTTTACTTATAAGGAGGAGGGCATAACTTATCCTGCCTTCTCGTGGTCCGCAAGTTATAGTTCGGGAGGGGGGGCTTCAAGCGAAAATGAACAATACCAAAGTATACAGGTTCCTAAATATTTGTCTTCAATTGAAGGAGGAAATACATTATTAGAGTTTATTCCCTCTACCAGAGAAGATTTGAAAGGTGAAGGCGCAAGAAAACTTGATGCCATAAATGTACTTGACAGGTGGACCGGAAAACTTAATAATAAAATTGAGTTTGAGTATGATTACTTTTCAGCTGATCAGCTTTCATGTTATACAAATACCAGGCTCGACCAGGCAAACATGGAGTATGCAGTAAATAGATTAAAGCTGAATAAGCTGTATCTGAATGGAGCGAACGGAAAAATACCTCCTTATCAGTTTAATTATTTCACAACTTCCATCCCGGATAAATATAGTTTTTCGCAGGATCACTGGGGCTTTTATAATGGATCTGTTAATAGCTTTTACTTTGATCCATGCTCACCTCAAAATTTGATACCGGCAGTTACCAATTATTTCTCTGGCATATCAACAGCAAGCGCTGAATATTCAAACTACAATACGTTTATCTCGGCTACCTCGGGCTATCAGGCAAACAGAAATTGCAATGGAGCATTTATGACCTCCATGTCTCTGAAAGAGGTCGTTTATCCTACGGGAGGAAGATCAGTATTTGAATTTGAACCTCATTCGGATGGATCAAGTGGATTAACTGGAGGGGGATTAAGGATTAAGTCTGTGAAAAATTATAATGGTAATGAGCAGGTAAACCATACTGAATATGTATATGGAACAGGATATTTTAAAGGGAGATTGCTTTACCAGACAGCCAGCTATCAGATAGGCGCATGTAGAGATGTGCTATTAACTGATCGAATTAACTCAACCATATCCAATAACGGCTATTTGCACGAAGATGATAATGTCATTTTATACTCAGACGTATCAGTTTATACCAAAGATAGAAATGGCAACTCTGAGGGGTTTGTTAAAAAAATATTTAAGGCCAGCACTATTGATCAATCCAATCCTTTGGGCTGCAATCAGATGCCTGCTCATTGGCCGGACGGAATAGTAGTTGATCCTGGAAATGGAACTTCACTAACTTATGTTAACAGTCTGACATATCTCTTTACACAATATTCCGCAATCGCCCCAACTCCATCTAGGGGATTAGAAGGAAAAATATTAAAGGAAGAGTATCGGAATAGCGATAATAATATTGTTAAAACTATTGAATATCAATACAATCTAGGGGACTACAACTCTCGTTACTTTTCGATCAGGTGTATTGACAACAGAATAGGAGGCTCAGATGCATATGGTTGTCCAGAAGGTGGCGAGCCAATGGATTTTTTAACTAACGGAGTAAGGCGTTATTCAATTTATGTTTCACCGGCTAAATCATATTATACACTCAGTACTAGCACAATTGAAAGGGGGATAGAAAATGGGCAAGAATACACTCTAGGCAAACAAATGGAGTATAACCAGTTTCATCAGCCCGAAAAAATTATTACCCTGAATTCTGATGGCACAGAGACAATACAGTACATAAAAACTGTTGCATCAATTTCTTCAGAACCGCTTAATTATCCGCTTTCCGTTGATCCCAACGATGTAGATTCTTATACTGCAGCCCGACACCTAAGAATGCTAAATGCCGTTGATTTACCTCTGGAAGAGTCCGTTTTAAGGAAAAACACTGACAACACGATAGAGTTAATATCAAGTAAATATACAGCCTATAAACCTAGTGCTGTTCCTTATAAGGTTTATGTTTCTGAAAATAAGTCTCCTCGTGTATGGCCAGGTCAATTTATGCCACTTCATTTTTCATTGAATAATGGACTTGGCCAACTTGTTTTTGATCAAAACTATTACCGACTTGAAGAAGAGCAAAAGCATAACAGTATAGCATTGCCGGTTGAGTATAGTAGTAAAAATGGCAAGTTGGCATTCCTGTGGGATGCAAGTAATAACAAGTTAATTGCACGGGTTATTAATGCAGCCATCGATGAGATTGCATATTGCTCATTTGAAACGTCTGAACATGGAGGCTGGGACTTTAGCGGGCATCCCAGACTTAATTTTGAAGCGCCAACCGGAAAATATATTTATCCATTAGCCAGCAGTGATATTCATTTCTATAGTTCCATTCCTTTAAAGAAATCAATAGTGTCTGTATGGAAAAAAGGTGATGTAAACATCAATGGATCCGGCCAATATTTGAGAAATAAGCAAGGGGCTAATGGATGGGAGTACGTGGAGTATCTTTTAGAGGATGTAAGTGAAATTACAATCTCGGGAACAGGTGTAATTGATGAACTAAGATTATATCCTTTTTCGTCCGCTATGACCACTTTCGTGCATGATAATTACTTGGGTGTATTATGTCAGACCGACTTAAATGGAAATAGCACTTATTATGATTATGATCAGGCCGGTAGATTGCTGCTGGTGCGTGACCAGGATAAAAAAATTATTAAAAAATTATGCTATGTATATGATTCAAAAGCAGAATGTGAGCTTTTTGCAAATACTGAGCAAACTGTAATACTTCAAAAGAATGACTGTCCCGATCCAGTTCATCATATTGGAGGAACACTTACTTATACAGTACCTGCTGCGACTTATTATTCAACAGTCTCTACTGAAGAAGCCAATACGCGGGCAAATGCTGAAATAGAAGAACATGCACAGGATTACGTAAATCAGCATGCCAATCCCGGATGTATTCCAGCTTTCCCCATCTACCTGCAGAATTTTGGAACGGTGCCTTACTCCATTGATGTAACAAATGCAATTACTGGTGTTACAAGCTCTTTCATTCTTAATCTGCAGCAAGGAGTAAACCAGCTTTTTGGAAAAGTAGTTCCCGGGACTTATCATATTCGGATTTATCCAACGCACGGGACGTCAAGTCTACTCATGAAATTGACTTATAACGGAATTGAGTCATTTAATACGGAATTCAGTATAAATTCATATGCAATCGACAATGACCTTTCCTTTATACTTCAAGAGGCATACAGCTGTACATTCATTCCTTACACAGGCTGGAGTTCTGTAAATTCCAACTTTGCACCCTCTCCTTCAAGTGTCAGCTTTAACCTTTCTTTAGTAAAGCCGTCAAGCCTTGTTATTAGTACACAATCTGGTTTACATGTCATTGGCTCAGTAACTGGCTCATGTATTCCTTCAACAGAAAGAATCGTTGCTGTATCCGATGGTAACGCAAGCTGGGAGATGCAAGTTAGTACAACCGGAATAATATCCATTCAACTGATCAATGGCACAGCGCCTTCAGGTAATGATCCCATACAATTAAGTGGTACTTATTTAAAATAGCCAGTAAACTTTACCATCATCAACTGATAATATACTGTTATGTATTTAAAAAATATCTCCATATCAGCCCTGCTTTTTTTTCTTCCTGCTTCGGAAATGCTACTCGCTCAAATTGCACCGGCACCCTACCAACAGGATATGACAGTCAACGGCGTTATGTCTTACGATGTAATTAAGCCACTATCTAATCCTTTTGTTGTTGATCAGCTGGATCACAAAGCAGTAAAGTTGACTACTCAATATGTTGATGGATTGGGAAGACCATTTCAAACTATAGTACGGGCTGGATCATTAACATCGTCCAGTCAAAAGTTGTCTGATATGGTTTCATCCAAGATTTATGATGATTATGGAAGAGAAGCAAAAACGTATTTGCCTTTCCCATACTTTATGGAAGGTGGTAACCCAAGTACAATTCCAGGAGGATTTATCCATAATCCTTTCAATATCCAAGCTGAGTTTTATAATGAGCAGCACATCGGAAGTCCTGTTTATGGGCAAGGTGAAGCCTATTATTACTCGCAAACTAATTTTGAAAATTCACCTCTCAGCCGTCCAGTAAAACAAATGCCTCCCGGAAACAGTTGGGTGGGTAATCAAACTGGTGTTCAGTATCAATACCTATTCAATGATGAATTAGGAGATGATATTAAAATTTTTAAATGCAACGGCTGGATGAACTTTATTTATTCAGGGAATTATCCTTCAGGAGCCTTGCAAAAGCTGATTATGCTGGATGAAGATGGAAATGTTACCATTGAATATAAGGATAAATCTGACAGATTAGTTTTGAAGAAAGTTCAGGCCTCTGCTAGTGCAGGAGAGGGATATGCCGGCTGGCTTTCCACTTACTATGTATATGACGACATGTCCAGACTAAGAATGGTAGTGCCCCCTAAAGCCACTGAATTCCTGAATAATAATTGGTGGGGGTTCAGTCAGGAAGCAATGCTACACTTATGTTTTTATTATGAATATGATGAAAGAGGAAGAATGATCATAAAAAGAGTCCCCGGAGCAGAAGAAATACACATGGTATATGACAAATGGGACCGATTGGTATGTACGCAGGACGGAAATCTACGCAATAATGGAAAGTGGCTATTTACCAAATATGATGAATTTAACCGCATACTTTATACTGGTATCATTGTAAATGGAATTGGTAGAGCAGAGCTGCAGGAACAAGCCAATTCTCTACAATATGGAAAAGCTGAATACTTGGACCTGTCTGGAGCGTCTCATATGTACACCTCTCATCTGACATTTCCGGTGCCGGTGGGTAATTTTCAATTATTGGAAGTTAATTTCTATGATGATTACAGGTTCACACAAAACTTGCCGGAAGTATTCAGACAATATGATAACCAGGATAATAGCTTCATGTCTGGTTCTGCCAGTATATTTCCTTACCCCGAGCCCAACAACAAGACTGAGTGTGTACGCGGATTATTAACCGGTTGCTTTAAGTACTTGATAAATCCCAATGGTCAAAATGATAATAAATATTTGGCAACGGTCAACTACTATGACAACAAAGCAAGGCTGATCCAAACCATCAGCGATAATTTGGTGGGTGGTGTAAACAGAACCACAAATCAATACAGTAGTTCAGGAGCATTGCTTAAATCAGTACATACGCAGGAGGCAAAAGCCACCGAGCAAACTATTACAAGAGTTAATACAACATTGGAGTATGATGATTTACTCCGTTTAAAAAAAGTAAGGAAAAGTATCAAGCAGGTAATTGGGGCTGGAGATCCTCTTGTATTTAGAGACTTTGGTGAATCGGATCGTGTGATTCTGGAAAATGAATATGACGCGATGGGGCAACTGGTTAATAAAAAATTGGGGAAAGGGGCGGATGGTCCTCTGGAAAGCCTGAAGTATGATTATAACATCAGAGGCTGGCTTATGGGAATCAATAGAAATTTCCTGATAAACCCAGAAAAAGAATACTTCGGAATGGAATTGGCTTATAACAATACTAATTCAGCCGTTCATACAGATGCGAATTATGTTAAAAGCCTGCACAATGGTAATATAGCCGGTATGATGTGGCGAACACGGGGCGATATGGTAAGAAGAAAATATGATTTTTCATATGATAATGCTAACCGTCTATTAAAAGCAGACTTTAAGCAGAACAATCCGGACAATACATGGGATAATAAGATTGTGGATTTTACTGTAAAAATGGGTGATGGGGAAGATTATTCAACAGCTTATGATGCCAATGGCAATATAATGAGGATGCAACAGTGGGGACTACGAATAGGCCAAAGCGTCAAGATAGATGACTTGAACTATACTTATGAAAACAATGGCTTTTCCAATAAGCTCAAAAACGTTATAGATCGGCAGAACCTTCCTACTACAGGCTTGGGAGATTTCAGGACCAGTATTAATCATCCTCAGCAGACTCAAAAACAGGATGTTAATATCAACCCTAATGACATTCTGGATTATGAATATGATGCCAATGGTAGCCTAGTACGGGATGAAAACAAGGATATAAATCAGATTACTTATAACCATTTAAACCTGCCTGTAAAAATTATTTTTGATAATGAAAATGAAATCGAATACCTATATGATGCAGCAGGAAATAAGCACCAGAAGAAGGTAATTGACAAGTTAAACCCACAGCACATCAGGATAACAACTATAAAATATTGTAATGGGTTTATTTACGAAACCAAACAAACGGAACAGGGAGGAATCATTATTGATGAATACATTGATAGGTTGATTTCAATACCTCATGAAGAGGGAAGGATTAGGTATAACTATGTAACTCCACAGCAAATGGCTGATGGAATGAAACCCACTTTCGCATTTGATTATTATATCAAAGACCATTTGGGGAACATAAGGATGTTGCTCACCGATGAAGGTCGGGAGGATAAATATCCTACAGCAACACTGGAAGAAGGAAATATTGAAAATGAGCGTATTTATTATAATATACCTGGTGGTTCAGCTTTGGTAGAAAAAACGACAGTACCCAAGTACCCTCAGAATGATAATACCACCACTCCGAATAATTATATACAGCGACTTATTGGAAGCGGTGTGAGGACTGGTACGAGTATGGTACTAAAAGTTATGTCTGGCGATAAGATAAAAGCACATGTGAGCAGTTGGTATCATAACCAAAACAACGAAACGCCACATAATGGCAACAATATCCTTGGAGATATTGTGGGGTCGTTATTAGGAGGAATTGTTGCAGTTGCTCCAGGCGGAGGTCATCAACTGACGATAGAAGAATTTAAGAATTTTAATACCCTGAGCGCTACTTTAATGAATTTCGTTGATATTGATCAAGTTAACGGATATGACAATTCCAAACCCAGGGCTTTCATTAACTGGATTTTACTGGATGATCAATTTAATTATGTTGCCGATGGCAGTGGTGCTCAGCAGGTTCCAGATGAATACGTTTATAATAACAATTCAACCAACCCCAATGTATACCATCATGTAATTCCGGATGTTAATATTACCCGTAATGGGTACTTGTATATATTCGTAAGCAACGAAACAGAGAATATTCCGGTATATTTTGATAACTTAGGGGTAATCCATTACCGGGGAACGATCTTTGAAGAGACGCATTATTATCCGTTCGGATTGACAATGGCGGGAATAAGCAGTAAGGCGGCGGGTATTACTCCAAACAAAATGAAGTATAACGGGAAAGAATTGCAATCAGCCGAGTTCAGCGATGGAAGTGGATTAGAAGAGTATGATTATGGCGCAAGATTTTATGATGCACAAATAGGAAGATGGACAACACCCGACCCATTAGTAGAGAAATATCTTGAAGTCAGCCCGTACATCTACACACTGAATAATCCAATTAGATTTATTGACCCTGACGGCAAAGTAGTTATTGGCACTGACGGGAAGCCTGTTACATACACGAAGAATGATGAAGGAAAAATAGAATGGAGTAAGAATGCCTCACAAGATATAATTACAGTAGGTAACTCAATGTTGGCAACAGAAACGGGAACTAAGGCTTTTAACGATTGGCAGAATGCAGAAACAGAGGTAAATATCTCTATTGATAAAGAAAATGCTCCTGAAGATAGATATGCAGAAACTACACCGCAGCCAGCACGTAATGGACGGCTTACCAATAAAGACGGACAATTTATAAAAATCAATGTAGTTATTTTCCAAAAATCAATTGAACGGGATATTAAGGAAGGTTCAGGTACACGTTTTGAAAACGCTTCTTATGACGAAGCGTTAGGAACAGTATCTACACATGAACCATTCCATAATGACCCTGAACAAATTAAGTTAGATAAGAAGCAGCCAAACGAACTGCAACAGGACCCGGCTAAGAACAAGCCAATTAATTCTGAGGTGAATTTTAGAACCGAGTATCATGCAAAAAATCCTGGACAAAAGAATGCTACAACATGGAAAGCGGCATATGATAAACGGGGTTACAAAGGTTTAAAGCAATAAGTTCTAACACAAAAAATTATTGTAATGAAAAGTTCAAAAGTTATTGTGGGGTTTATAGTTCTTTTTTTGTTTAGCTGCAATCAGAATTATGTAAAGAGCATTTATCCGATACCAAGCAAACAATTATTTAAAAAGCAAGTCTATTACAAAAATAAGTATGGTTACATAGGTGCGTTGGCTGATACAATTGTTAAAGACGGAGAGTTATGCAGAATTTATAAAGGAGGAGTTTTAAATAAGATAGGGAAGATTGATGATGATAAACCAATTGGTTATTGGTTTATTTTTAAAGACTCTTTAGAATTGGAATATATTTTTAAGTACAGTGCTAATAAAATAGATTCCTTTTATCACCCATTTTCTATAGTGCACCAAAGGTGGTAACCTTAAAAGTAAATAAACAACAAAGCCGCAGCGATGCGGCTTTTGTATTTTATGATGCGTAAGCTTTTTTAGCTTTATGGTCTCTAAGAAAAGCATCCATGAGGGCAAACAAATGTGCTTTATCATCAGGCGGCAGTTGTTGTATGTCAGTGATGCGTTTTACAATATTTTTTTCTAACAGCACTTTGCTGTTGCCGGCCAGATAATCCAAAGAAACTTCCAAAGCTTCTGCAATCTTGGAAGCCACTTCTTCGCCTTGGTTCGTGTCCTTCCGCCTTGGTTCGTGTCCTCACGAACCATATTTAACCAATTATTGTATGTGAGTTAAATAAGTGCAGACAAACCTAATATTGGCGCATGAAACCCAGCCAACGAGCCAGCAAGCTTCACAATAGTTCCGTCATCATATGAGTCGATGCAATTTTACGTAGAACTAAGATTATGATGGCCGCGGGTCTTGTGGATTTTGCAAACTAACACTTTAACCTATCTAAAAGCCGTATCTTTTGCTATATTGATTAAAAGTATTTCAGCATAGGCTTTAGTTTGAAGCTAATTCAAAAAAAAGGAAGTGGTAGTTTAAATTTTAATACAGGTGCAAATCAATAGGTATAGGGGCATTTTAAAATTATTATTCGTTGGAATTTTTTGATGGGGGAGGGAGAAAGCAAATAAAGGGGATGCCAGGAGGAAGAAAAATGTGGTTAACAGCTCCTGGGAGGCGGTTAACCGGGGGAATTGGCGGCAGGAGGATAGAATGTTCAGATAAGGGCCTTAATTGCTGGAAATCAACTTATATTCGTGAAGTTGGAGCGTCTGCCTGCAAAGCATAAATGTTTTGTTGTATGCTGGCGTTTTTGCATAAATTGTAATAGCTAGTACTTGATCTGACAGTTGTGGATTTTTCTTTTTTAGTTTAACATGGGAAACGGATTAAATTTTTAAGCTGCTGGACTGGCCTGGTTCAGCAGTTTTTGTTTTGCTAAATGTAAGGATTCTAAAAAAGTCTCCATAGGTGTTTTTCCAAAACAATACCTTCCGCTATGCGGACGCTCCTGATTGTAGTAGCTAAGCCATTGATCCAGGTCATGTTGCAGGTGTTCAAGGTTGTCGTACAACTTTTTCCTGAAGGCAACAGCGTAGAATTCTTCCTGCATAGTCCGATGAAGGCGTTCACAAATCCCATTGCTTTGAGGGTGACGCACCTGAGTTTTACTGTGCTCAATACCTTCAAGGCTTAAATACAGCTCATACTCATGATGTTCAGGCCTGCCTTTGAACTCAGAACCTCTGTCTGTAAGAATCCTAAGTAACGGTATATTATGTTGCTCAAAGAATGGCAGTACCTGGTCGTTTAGCAGATCAGCTGAAGTAATGGCGTGCTTGGAGGTGTACAATTTTGCAAACGCAACCCGGCTGTAAGTGTCGATGAAGGTTTGCTGGTAGATCCTCCCCACGCCCTTGATATTGCCAACGTAGTAAGTGTCCTGAGAACCCAGGTAACCAGGATGTTCGGTTTCTATTTCTCCATGGGCTTCCCGTTGTTCTTTTTTACGTTCCAGAGCAATCAACTGTGCTTCGGTAAGAATTATTCCATCCTGCGCAATACGGGCTTCCAGGGCTTTTAATCGCTTGGGAAAAGTCTCTAGATCATGGCGTTTCCATACGCAGCGGACACCGGCTGCAGAAATAAAAATCCCGTTCTTACGAAGTTCATTACTGGCCCTCACCTGGCCGAAAGCTGGCTGATCAAATGCCATCTGAACAGCAGCGTCCTCAATGAAGGGCTCTACACGATTCTTGGGGATGGGTTTACGACGGCTAATCTCCTGTAAAGCCATATCTCCTCCGGTATCGTACAGCTCCTTTAAACGGTAAAAACTGTCCCGGCTGTAACCCATTACCTTACATGCCTGAGACACATTGCCCAATTGCTGAGCCAACTGCAATAAACCTAACTTGGTTTTGATTAACTTAGATTCTTGATTCATAATCTGACTTTTGGGGTTAACAATAGTTTGTCGTTACTCTAAAGTTAATCCCAACTGTCAGATTAAGTCTTAGCTAATACACATAAATCATGAATTTCTCACTAACTCATGTACATCTGGCATTTCATCATAAGTTCTACCATTTAATGTACGCCCTGCAGCTTTTTTGTTTTTTCCTCCCCATTGCTTAAAGAAAAAAGCAACTTTAGCTTTTTCACATTGTTCCTGAATGTCTAAAACCCATTCTGGATCCATTGGTCGCGGAGTATGTCCACTTTCTCCTCCAACAATTACCCAATCAATTTTTTTTAGGTTTAGATTTCTAAGTTCTCCAATTAATGGCTCCAGGGAAAGAAATTTAACTTTTGCTCTTGTCTTTCTTAAGAAATCAATACGATTTTTAACGTTACTGTTTTCAACAGAAACTCCCATCCATATATTATGACTCCAAAGTAGTTCCTTATGAACTTCAAATAACCTTTCAGCTCTTTTAGTTAAAACTTGAAAGACATGCTGAGGATTTTCATTCATTACTTTAAAAACCTGTTTTATATAGTCAAAGGGCACGTCTTTATGAAACAGGTCACTCATAGAGTTCACAAAAACAATTTTAGGTGTTTTCCATGTATATGGAATATCGAGAGTTTCTGGATGAGTTTTTACGACTTTAAATCCATGTTTATATTTTTCTTGACCCATAGCCTTTAATCGTCTCGTCATAATCTCAGCATAGCAGAATTTACAACCAGCGGAAATCTTGGTACAACCAGTGGTCGGATTCCAGGTCATTTCAGTCCATTCAATTGATGAATTTGCCATTAGTTGAAATTTAAAATACATTCATTTGATAACAATACAGCTACCTTATGTTTTTTATTGTCAATAAAAGTTGGTGTTAGCTTACCATCTTCAGCAAGTTTCCTGAGAGCCTCGGTATAATGACTACGACTATAAAGTCCGTTTATGTGATGGTTTTCGAAGAGTTCATTGGCTGTTAATTTTTTTCCTCGGTACGAATTGTAGAGTTCATCTTTAAGTTTGTCAATGTTTATTGAGTTTAAGTCAAATAATTCATTAATCGGCTTTTCAAATAACTTGGCGTCAAAAGTATAAGTATTAACACCGTCAAATACCGTTCCTACATTTGCAAAATCGTTGTATGTGGTTTTAATTAAATCAAAACCTCTTGCTCCCTTGGTCAAGTGTAATATATAATGGCTTGTTGCGTCAGAATCTTCTTCTTGAAATTTAAAAGCTGTATAATAAACCGTACCTCCCAATAAGGATTGGTACTCATCTCCTAGAGATTTGATTATTAAATTTAAACGTTCGGGTACTGTTGATTTGTAGCGTCTGTCATTTTTAATTTTTTCTAATGTTGTGGGGAACAAGTCCATCATTAAGTTCTCAAATTTTTCGTTTTCTAAAGCCGGATGAATTCTTTTTGTATTAACAAAGAGGAAAATTTCGTTACCCCAGTTTTTCAAAAACTCTGCTAGTACTCTTGTCTCAATTCCTTTATAGCCAAATGGGTCTATAAAAAGTAACGACGGCTTATCATTATATTTCTCTTTGTGGGTGCTTCTTACTAAATAATCTGTTATTGCTTGCGTTTCTCCGACAGTGCTTTTCCCAAAATGTACTTTTCTAGGAAAGGTACCTTCGGGAAATTCATTTAAGAAGTTTCTTTTTAATTCTTCCGAGTATAGATTGTCATTAAATATAAATCTAACCTTTTCTTTAAGTAATTCATCTTTTACGCATCGCCTCGCTATCAAAATAGGAGTGGAGACATTGCCATCTTCGTAAACACCAGGACCTGCAAACAAGTCTATGTATCTAATTTCAGTAGGCATATTCTTTTTCACGATTATTTTACAATAACTTGGAAAATACTCAGAGACAATGCTTGCCTTAATCTTAGAGGATATTGTTTGTTTTTCGAAAAACTGACTTTCTTTCATGGCTTATATTTCAAGTATAGAGAATTTTAATAGATTCTTGAAGCTGCGAAACGATTGAAAAAAACAATAGTTTTGCGAAATTGGACTATCAGAATTTGTCCGCCAGGAGCTGTGAGCTCGTTATGATTGGTAAATTATAATTATTCGAAATGCTCGGTATTTTCGGGCTGCCGATAGCTGAAGGAGATAAATGATGTGAAGCTGATGTAACCTTGTCACGTACCACTTTTGCAAAACTACCTGTTGGGAGTAGTTTTGATTTTGAATAGTTTTTCAACCTCATTTAGTTGAATACTCTTATCACTAAAAATGGTGCAAAGACTATCTCCTTTTTGCACTTTCTCACCAATTGCTTTTTTGATTATTGCACCTTGCATGTTTGTTGTTTCATATGCTGACTTAAAGAAATCATAATTATTGTTATTCAGCTCATAATTAATAAGAACGCCCAATTCCTTTTGATTTATATACTCAAGAACACCTTCATTTGAAGATAGAATTTCATATCGTGCAATTCTATCTATACATTTAAGATTGTAAATTTCATTAATTTTCAATTCAGTAACATTATGGAATTTCATCACCTCAACAAATGATTTATAAAAAATGCCGCTATTAAGCTTTGAGAATACTTCTTCTTTTAATTCTATTTCATTTGCATTTGGATTAATCCAAGTGTAAATTTTTAAAAAAAATCAATAAGTAGATTTACTTGAGATTTGCTAGTTTCCAATTTAAGATAATCGTTTTCATATTCTCCTTTTAACAAACAAATAGCTTCATATAGTTCCCAAAAATTACCAACAGAGACTCCTTTCATATTAGAAGTGTTAGTGTAAATAATTTCGCAACTCACACCTTCATTTTTAAGTAATAAGCCTAAGTCTCTTCCTATACAATGCGCTTCTTCAATTGAATCAATAAAACTGCCCTCTCCATATCTAAAATCTAGAAGTAGGAAATCAACAGGTATTGCTAACTGCTTGCTTGCAATACTTGATATTATTAATGGCTTAGAACTAATTGTTCCAGTCATACTTCTAAATTGATACAGAAACTTGTCAAATGGTGCCACATTACCTTCTGTCATACAATACGCTACACCACAGCTCTTTAAAATTTCTACAAATTGAGTTTGGTCTTCTGGATGTATGAATTTAATGTTTTCAAAAACTGACAATTTGTCCCATGTTCCACCTGTGAAGCCAAGCGACTTTGCAATAAGGAACGGGCTATAGATATTTAGTTGTTTATGATAGTATGAAAGGAGAGCGGGAAGTAATAAAGCAATTTTTTCTGATAAAGCACCAGTTGGGTATCGCCTTATCAATTTAGCATTTCCAAGATAATGTGAGTTTCTGTAGTCATAAACTTCGCCTGAGCCTATCATTGACTTTGTTAATGACAGAAGACTATTTTGATTCAATCCTAAATAATAAATATGTATAAGTAGTACTGCTAAATAATCTAATTCAATTAGTTGATTTTTTATTTCATCAAAAAGAAAATCAAAGTATTCTTTTGTGATTGCGGAATCCTTGATCAAGCTATTTATAATAAAGCAGTACTCTTTTTTCGGATGGTTCAAATAATAATAAACATTAATTTTTTCCGACTTAACTTTTTTCTCAATTATTTCCTTAATTGAACTATAATCCTTTTTCCCAAATTTGATGTGATAAAGGATTGCAAGAATTTCATACTCCGGAAATTCCGTTTCTTTTAGATTTTCAATATCATGGTTGCTAATATCAAATTTGTTAATAATGCTATAAATTATTTTTTGAGCAGTAATCATCGACATCAAAGTTAATTTTATCATTATTGATCAAGTAGTTCCTAATATTCTCATGATTTCTGTATAGTTTACAAAAGATTTCAAGTGCTATTGTATTTGCACTATCATAACGTTGTTTAGCTTCGATTATCTCAAGGGATTTTCCTTTTACACGAAGGTCTTCTTTGTATTTATAAATAGCATTTTTTATAGATTTTTTTCCATTGAAACTTTTTAAAAATGTATCATTTTTATCTAAGTCTCTTCCTCGGCGTAGTAAAAACTTTTTCCAGTCATCTTCTTCAATGTCTATAAAGATAATATAATCAGCATCTGGTAATGTTTCATAATCAAGCTTTGCAATTCTCCTTAAACAGTCAAAATAATCATTAGAATAGTCAAAAAGCCAATCAAAATTATCTCTGTCATCCAAGTATAAATGAGTTAACTTATCATAAAATGTATCAAATAATACTAACTCGCCAGATTCAGTCTTCCTTTCAGCCTCAAAAAAATATGGAACACGCATACTTCTAAAGAACATATTCCCTGTGAAATAATTTGACTTGTGATTTAGGTTCTTGTCTCTGTCTCTTATTGCCTGACCCCAATATGATTCTTCAGGCTCAAGAAATGTTTTACACCCAAGCAATTTGCCAAGCTCTTTTATTACTGATGATTTACCAACTGATGGTAATCCCATCGCAGCTATTAAAATTCCTTTATCTTTTATGTTGCTCATATTTCGAATATGTGAATAATTGATTTATGCTCGAATTTTTTAAAGAAATCGGTACTTTCTTCAATCGAATCAAGCCGTGATTTTTTTTTGCTTCCAAGCTCTCTCTTCCAAACTTTAATGGTGTCATAATAGCCATCAATTCGAGAGAATTTAATGTCTGATTTCCAGTGTTGGTAGTTTTTGCCAGATGCTTGAGAAAGTTTGTTTTTATATATTTCTATCTGCCTTGGACTTTTATTAATTATTGTTGAAATATATTTTAAATTTTGCCTTGATATAAGTGCATAAGAATATGAATTGGGATTTGCAAGCCCATAACGAGCTATTAATCCCCATATATAGCTATCATTAAAATAATAGTAGTTATTAATGTTGCTTATGCTGCTTTTTGTTTCATCAAGTACATTTCCATCTGAAAATATTTCTTTAAAAGATTCATGAAGTAAAATTCTGAATCCAGATACAGTCTTATGGTTGTATATTTCTTGATACAATTGAAATCTTGAATATATAAAATCTTCCAAAGCTCCTAAACCTTTATCAAGTATGGAGATATGGTATTGAATGTCCTTATAGCGTAAATTTGTTTTGTCTTTAATTGCCTCATAACCAATTCTTAGAGTATTAAGTAGATGTTCTTTATTAAAATGTCCATAGTTACAACCAATATAAAATGAATCACGAAGGATGTAGTCCATTTTGTCCGCATCTACCTCGCTTGAGATTATATTCTTAAATAGCTTTATTGTATTCTGTATAACCTTTTTAGTTACATCTTTATCGCATTTTTGTTCCCAGGCATCTCCTAAGAATATTGAATGGAAGTGTATTATATAATAGCATATATTCTTGGTTTGTTCTCTGTCGTTCCAAAGAAATTCAAAATTGAAATCATCTTCTGTTTTTTTCTCCATAATCATAAGGACATCAAAAATATTGTCTAATGATTTTACTGGATGTTGTTTTCTATTGTCCATCAATATTTCGTAAGCAATTCTAAGGGATAAGTCCTCATGTTTAATATGATTTTTAGAATCTGTGTTGGAAAATTTATGATATGTGGTTTTTCCGTAAATCTTTTCTGCATCTGTATCCATATTTTGCCAAATATTTGCGATTCTTAGTTTTAGTTTATCATTCCGTTCTAAGTAGAATTCAAATTGATGTGAAAACGGGAAATGGCCAACGTCATGAAGTAGCGCTGCGATTCGAACAAGCCAATGTAAATATTGGATTGATTCAATTTGTGTTTGATTCAATTTTGCAGATTGTCCGTATTCTCTATCCTCTGAAAGATATGATTCAATCAACTTTCTAAAAATAACCCCAGCCATATGCATTGTTCCTAACGAATGTTGAAATCTATTATGAATGCTGCCTGGGAATACTAAGTTTAGTACATCAGTTTGGTTTATGAATCTTAATCTTTGAAACAATAAATGGTCAATTATGAATTTTTCATGCTCATAAAATGAAATAGTTCCATGTACGGGATCAACTAAGGTCCCGTCAAATGTTCCAAATAGTCCGTTGTTTGAGAATGTCATGGCATGTTTTTATTTGCCCATAACGGCCAGCAGCATTGCGAAGGTGGGGAATTAGAATTTCGTCCACCTGGTACTGTCAACCTGTTAGGATTTGAGAATATGAATTATTCGTAATGCTCGGCGTTTTCGGTCTGCCGATAGCTGAAGCCGATAAAAGAACGGCAGCTGATGTTTTGATGTCCGCCCGCATAACGTGAATACAATCTTGCCTGCTGGGCTTCTATTTCGCCCTAAAAGTTGTCAAAGGAACACCAATTGTAAATCCAAGTTTTCCTTTGTCTTTTAAGCTCAAATTATTAAGTTGATTACTTACGTCAGGCATATCATACTTTAGTGTAAAGTTGGCAACTGTTTTCTTGTCATCTTTAGCTTTTTGAATTGGTATTGAAAGTCCAATACCCAAATCAGTAGAAGTTAAGTCTTGTGTAGTTCTTGTCTTTCCATAAAAGCTTAACCCAATGTAAAAGTTATCTGTTGGTGAAACCAGTGCCATAATGTTATAGTCAAAGGCACTTGAGTTAGTAATTATGAATTTACCTTTTCTTGCTGTCGTTTCATCTTCTACAACTTCCATTACAGCTCCGGAAGCGTCAGTATAAGTTTTCGTGGTTTTTATATTGACTTGTGTTAAATTGTTATAATTATTATCATTTGTCTTATAAGTATAACCAAAACTTCCATTCAGAGACAGCCATTTTGTTTTGTTTTTTGAAGGATAGAAAAACCAGTTAATGTTGGCTTTGAAAAATGTGCTATTGTAATTTTGTTGAGTAATTCTTTTGTCAAGTGTTAGGCTATTATCATCAGAGAAAAAAGTATATCCCGAATAATTGTAACCAGCGTTTAAATTAATCCAGACAAAATTCAGTTGAGAGGCATTATTTATAGAGGCATTATTTATTGCTGTTTGCAATGCTGCACCAGCTAATGCAGGAAATTCACTTGTGTAAAACTTTACAGTACTGTTTAAGAAGATAGAATAGTTTGCACTTATTGAAGCGTCTGGAACCCATTTCCCCTTTTTTACTAAAGGTGTATAATTGTTTGTAGAACTAATATTGCCCGTAAAGAATAATTGTTGTTTTGAACTTTGATAAGCAGGTAATGTCAATTTTAATGTTGGCGAACTGGAAATGTCAAAAATGAAACTAGTTTGTACATTATTAGTGTTAAGGTTTAAAACCTTACCAATAAATTTGTCGTAATCTTCTCTTGATTTATCTGTGTCTTTAGATCTTTCAGTTTGTCCAAAGGAGAATAAACTTGAAATCAATAATAATGTCGCTAAAATTTGTTTTTTCATTTTGTATAATGGTTTGGTGATTAGGTTTTGTTTAGCCTTGCAGGCAACGGGAAATCATTGCAGCTGTGGGGGATTTAGGATTTCGTCCGCCCGGTGCTGTCAACCCGTTCGGATTTGTGAACAAGAATTAATTGTTATGCTGGTCGTTTTAGGTCAGCCGATAGCCGAAGATGATTAATGATGTGCAGCTGAAGTACCCGTGTCTGCCTACATTGAGCCAATTCTTTTGTTGTATGCTGGCAAAGCCAACCTCACGCTTACGAAGAAGGTAACGACCTTGGTTGCTATTAATAGAATGGGTGGCATTATTACTCTTCGCATTCAGGCTCTTTGCCGTCCCTCTGTCATCAGTAAACTATTTACAAAGACAAATTACGCTTACAGAACGGTTGTAAAATTGAAATCAATAATTGGACGGCAAAAGGCTAACCGTCAAAGTTCAATGCCACCGTCCAACCCGACAGCGCCCAATGTTTCACCAGACCTTACGGCTTAGCCATCGCTGTCCTGCCACTGACTGAAAGAGTAAAAGAGCTTACACATAAAGACTGATCTGTCCGGATAATGAGCGAAAGTGGCCAAGCTTGAACAAGAATCGAAGCGACAGACTTCAAATTGCTAGCACACAACGGCTAGCAGCTTTGCGAAGGTGGGGTTTTAGAATTCCGTCCGCAAGGCGCTGTCAGACAATTAGGAATTGTGAACTTGAATTTATCGTAATGCCAACCGCGAACGTGTCTTCCGATAGCCGAAGATGATTAATGGAATTTAGTTGATGTTACCTGTCACGCGCCAATTTTGCAAAACTGCCTGTTGTGTATAGTTATTCCTTTTTGTTTTTGGGTTTTAAATAATAGTCTCTACAGATGTCGAAAATAAGTTTTGCTTCTTTTTGGGAAATATCAAGGGTGTCATAAAGAAGAGTTTTTTGAGAGCCAATTGTTAATGACCCATTCTGAACTATCAATTTGCGAACGTCTTTGCTAAAAATAAGTTTTGTAATTGTGTCATAGTTTGTGAATAAACTTCTGCTATTATTTTTATTAAATAGTGAATAAACTTCAGAAGCAAAAATGATTGATTGCAAATTCATTTTGTTATCAATAATTCTATAGTTTATCTTATCAATTTTTGTATTTACAGTGTTAGTTTGACTTTTAGAATAAAGAAGCACTTTATTGGTGTTTGCACAAAGAAATACCAGCACCGAAAGGTTAATGGCAACGCCAAAGAAAAGTAGATGCGCTAAATATTGTTGAAGGAAATGTCTCATTGTTTAAATTCTATTGATTTGCAGGTGGCAATTCTTTGGTTTTTTGAAATAAGTCTTTTAGCATTTGTATTTCGCCGCCTTGTCGATTAATTGCGTTATTGAGTGTGTCCACTTTGATATTGAATTCTTTATAAGATGTATCCAGTTTTTTAACACTCTCAACAGTTGTCAAATAAGAATAGAATGCATAACCAATAGTGACTATAGCTGTTCCAATAAAAGAGGTAATTCCTATCATCTGCGTGATAGTGAAATTGTACTTCACCTCAGCAATGTCCTTTGTCAATTTTTGATTTTGTTCGTTACTTTTTTCTGTAACTAAGTTTGTTTGAGTTATTTCGTCTGCCATTTTGAGTCTTTTTATAATTACACACAACAGGAAAGCATTTGCGCTGTGCGGGGCTTAGGATTCCGTCCGCCTGGCACTGTCGTCCCGTTAGAATTAGTAAACATAAATCATTGTCGTCCTAAACACAAATATTTTAGTTCTTTGAAAGTCTTGACAGATATGCTTTTTAGCTGATTTTAAGGTTCAAACGATTTCGGCAAAATTCAACTTTTTTGGGGGTATTTTACTCCGTGAACACCGGAAAGTATGTATTTGCTCAGGTGGCGGAATTGTTGCCGGCAAATGACTTTATCAAATGTTTGAATTATTATCGTGGAATTTATCAAGTTAAGCATTTTACTTGCTGGCATCAGCTGATGTGTATGCTAGTTGGACAATTTGGTAACCGGGAAGCCTGATTGACCTGATTGTTTGTCTGGAATCTCAGCGAAGCAAATGGTATCATCTGGGTATGGGTACCGGTTTATCAAAGTCCAACCTGGCTTACGCGAACGAAAAAAGGGAGTGGCGAATTTTTGCTGATTTTGCCTATATCATGATTGCCAAAGCCAGAGAGATTTGTGTTGATAGCCATGAATTTGACCTGAATATTGACGGGAATGTTTACGCAATTGATTCTACCGTAATTGATCTGTGTCTGAATGTATTTTGGTGGACTCCATTTAGAAAAAATAAAGGGGCCATCAAACTTCACACTCAATTTGATATCAAAACAGAGATACCCAGCTTTATTCATCTGAGTGATGGATTTCACCATGATGTAAACTTCCTGGATCTGGTACCGCTTTAAAAAAGGCATTTTTTATTATGGACAAAGCATACATCTCTTATAAGCGATTTAAAAGAATCCTTGATGCCGGAGCCTTCTTTGTAACCCGATTACAGGCTAATCAAGATTATAGAAGGGTCTACTCCAAACCCGTTGATAAATCAACCGGGATCATATGTGATCAGGTTATTAAGATGAATAATTTTTATCCCTCCAATTTTTATCCAAACTATCTGATAAGGATTAAGTATAGGCATGTTGAAGGGGATAAAAAGGCTTGAGTTTTTGACAAACAATTTTGAGCTAAGTGCTTTGGATATTGCAGCACTTTATAAATACCGCTGGAGAATAGAACTTTTCTTTAAATGGATCAAACAACATTTAAAGATTAAATCATTCTGGGGGTATTCTGAAAACGCAGTACGTATACAAGTTTACACCGCAAGCATTGCTTATACTACTGTTGCCATATTGAAGCATGAACTCAAAATCAAATACTCAACTTATGAAATATTACAAATTTTAAGCCTCACCCTACTTAATAAAGCGCCCATAAATCAACTCTTTAATGAATCTTATCTGCAGACTGTCAAAGAACTTGAACATAATCAATTGAAATTGTTCTAACTATGTTTAGGACGATAGTGAACATGAATTAATTGTGATGCCGGGTGTTTTCGGTCTGCCGATAGCCGATGATGATTAATGATGCACAGCTGAAGTAACCTTATCTAGCCCCACTTTTGCAAAACTGCCTGATAGATGACTATTAATCAACTGCAAATACAATATTGGTAATCGAATTTGTTCATAGCGTCAATGAAACTTGAAAAGAATGGATAAATACGGTAATTGGAGGGGGAGTAAGCGGATGGGTTCTGCAGGAAGGATGGTTGGATAAAGTTATGTTCGCGGTTCAGAGGGGAAAGTAAAAGTTTTAATAGTCGGATTATCATGGCTTCGCCACTCTCACTTACAGTACGTAAGTAAAATAATGATAAACTAATATATGAGTTTGATAAATACAATGTTGTTAATATTCGATTTATTTTTTAAAAATGCATGTTACCCATACCGTTATTAGCAAACCTTCGGAAAATACTATTTAAATAAAATTAACATACAATAGATTTAATAGTATTTTTCGTTCTGAAGGCTATTGCTCTATTGAGAGGATGTCCAATCCGCAGAATCTTAGAGCCGCATTCCGTCCTCGCTATAAAAGTCTATTGATAGGATTTCATATCTCCCCAGTATTTTACATTACTCGGGTTCATCTAGTTGAATGGTCGTGATTGAAATATCGTAATTGGTAAGAAGAATGGCGGGAATATTTTCAAAGTAGGGCATGATACCTCATTTTTTGACTTATGTCGCCAGGTAACAGAATGAGATAAAATGTATCAGAAACCCAAAGTATCCTGCTTTTAGCTTTTGGATGCGCTCCCCTAATTTCAAGAAAAGCTAATGTCTCAAAGTGTTGATAGAGTTGGTTGTATACTTATCTTATGCAACGGTATTATTAATTCTAGTCTACAAATTATAAAATTTGTAGATTAAAATTGATTAAAGCATGATAATCAAATATTTCGGCATTTTTTTCTGGTCCTGTCAATTCCCAGTATCAGAAATGAAGCAGCCGGTTAATATCATTGGATAAAAACTTCGAACTCACTCCCGCCAGGACTACGAAGTTGTTTTTTAAAACAAAAAAGGGCGTTGAATATTACTTTCAATGCCCTTATTAATATCCTAAAATCTTCAGCACATCTTCATAAACATTTAAAGTGAGATCTGCCCTGCTCACTTGATAATATCCTGATTCTTCAAATTTTCAGTGAAAGAAGTTTCGTTTCAGTTTTCAGCTATTGCCTGCCAGCAAGGCAAATAGCTTTGCATTCAGGAAAAAGTTATCTCTACCTACTTTGTGCTTGGTTAAGATACCGGCTTTTACCAATACATCTAAATAACGGATGGCAGTACTGCGACTGATCTGTAAATCAGTCTGCAAAAACTCAATTTTTGTATAAGGATATTTAAAGAGGTTATTCAGCAGATCCTGGCTGTATAGCTTAGGGTGGTTGCTGCGTATTTGCTGTTTATACTGCTGCATCAGCTCTTTCATGGAAGCAATTAATTTAACGGATGCTGCCGCTGTTTTTTCTATCCCATCCAGCATGAATAATATCCATTCTTCCCATTTTCCTTCGTCTCTTACTTCCTGCAATAAGCGATAGTAATCTGCTTTATGTTGTATAATGTAATGGCTAAGATATAATACCGGCAAATGCAGTAAACCTTTTTGCACGAGGTATAAAATATTGATGATACGGCCCGTACGGCCATTGCCATCATAAAACGGATGTATGCTTTCAAACTGGTGATGTATGATTGCCATTTTAATCAAAGGGTCTGCATCCATTATCCCGTCATCATTAATAAATGTTTCCAGGTTGTTCATGAAAGACAGGATAGTATCATAATCCTGTGGAGGCATATATACAACTTGCCCGGTTTTATCATTCATCAGCCTGGTACCTGGTAGTTTACGGAAACCGGCGCGATTTTGCTCTACCACCTCCTGTATTTGTAAAATATGATTGATGGTGAGCAGGTGATGTTTCTTTACCAGTTCAAACCCCTTTTTTAATGCAGCCGCATACTGGTGTACTTCCTTGGCAGCCGGACTGGCAAAAATGTTGCTGAGCAAATTGCTCTGATATACTTCATCAAATGTGCTGATGATATTTTCAATTGCCGAACTTTCCCTGGCTTCCTGCAGCGTAAGTGTCTCCAATAAAATAGACTGATTGGGGATGCTGGTTAGAATGCCTTTGAGTTCAGCCAATGAACGGTGCGCCAGCGCCAGTTTTTTCAGCACCGCCCTGGTTTCCAAATCCTGTTTTACAGGTAATGGCTGCAGCGACATTATTTGACTTATTTGAGCTAAATATAACTCAAATAATGTATTTTTTGACTTATATTTTAGTGAAAGGAGTCAAAATACCCTGTTTTTGATTCTCTCAAATAAAGAAATGCGCTGCTGAATGGAATAAGATGTACCGGAAACTGTGGAAAATCCTTATAGAAAAATCGAATGGTTGATTTCCGCCGGTTGCTACAGATGCGCTTGAAAGGACCCTTTTTATAAATCGTACATATATGGTTAGAACGGCTCTTTAGATTTTTAAAACAGCTATTGATCTAAAGCAGGGGAGGTATACACAAAACCAAGCCTTCTAACATTTTTAAAATTTAGTGTGTGCTTGTGTCAATATGGGTTGAAGGTGCTCTAAAAAGCCCAGTTTAATATCCCATAAGTTTCAGCAAATCTTCACAAAGGGTATTCAAACTCATGCCTGCTAAGTCTACGAAGCCGGCTAATTACCCGGCTTTTTTGTTTTACCATCCATCCTCTTTATGAGTCTTCCGCCGGAATTCCTCCACTAATTTTGCTTATGGTAACGCAAAATCCCATCCGGGTGGTTATCGTGGGTGGCGGCTTTGCCGGTTTGCAAATCATTAAAAAGCTGGCCGGTAATTCCCGCTTCCAGGTAACCCTGGTTGACCGGAACAACTATCACTTTTTTCCACCCCTCCTGTACCAGGTTTCCTCCGCATTCATTGAACCTTCGAATATCAGTTATCCTTTCCGGCGCCTGTTCCAGGACAAGGCCAACCTCCGTTTCCAGATGGGGGAGTTGCTGCAGGTACACCCTGAACAGCAGCTGATCGAAACCACTACCGGCCGGCTTAGCTATGACTATCTCGTACTGGGGCTGGGCACCGAAACCAATTATTTCGGGATGGAGAATATCCGTACACATGCCCTGCCGATGAAAACCATTGATGAAGCCCTCCATCTCCGGAATCATATCCTGCTCTCCATGGAAGAAGCGGTAAGGCAAACGGATACAACTATCCGTGACCGTTACCTGAATATCGTGATTGCCGGCGGTGGTCCCACGGGGGTGGAGCTGGCAGGTATGCTGGCAGAACTGGGGCATTATATCGCCGCAAAAGAGTATCCGGAAATCCCGGACTTCGGCCGGCATATTTACCTGGTGGATGCGGGTCCGGTATTGCTGGCGCCGATGTCACAGAAGTCACAGCGGGAAGCATACCAGGTGCTGGAGCGTCTGGGCGTGCAGATCATACTGCAAACAGCCGTAAAGGATTATGCAGACGGAACGGTACTGCTCGCCGATGGCCGACGCATTCCCACACAAACGCTCGTATGGGCTTCCGGCGTGGTGGGACGTTCCGTACCCGGTTTGCCCGAACAGGTACTCGGCAGGGGACGACGCATCCTGGCGGATGACTGTAACCGGGTAATCGGTCAGGACCGCATTTTTGTGCTGGGTGATCTTTGCCTGCAAACCCATGAAACTGCTTACCCCAACGGACATCCGCAGGTAGCGCAGGTAGCCATTCAGCAGGGAATATTACTGGCGAAAAACCTGCAAAGAGAGGCCGCAGGAAAAGTCCTGCAGCCATTCCGCTACAGCGATAAAGGCAGTATGGCCATCATCTCCAAATACCGGGCCGTGGCTGATTTGCCCGGATTCTCATTCAAGGGTTTTCCTGCCTGGTGTATCTGGCTGTTCATTCATATCATTCCGCTGGTGGGCTTCCGCAATAAACTGCAGCTGGCATTCAACTGGTTCTGGTCATTCATTACCAATAACCCTACGCTGCGGCTGATTATCCGTCCGGAGGGGAAGAATGTTTGAAAAGGTTGATGGTTGGCTGCTGAGGAAATTCATTCATCACCCCGAATTTCATTCCCTTTTCATCATTCCCTTTTCATCATTCCCTTTACATCATTCTTTCTTCCCTTTCCCTACGCCCGTTTCCGGTAGCTGATGACCGCCCAGGCATTCAATACCACCGCGAAGCCGCTCATGGTCAGGAGATGCCAGCGGATATCGGCCAGTGTACTACCTTTCAATACCACCATCCGCATCACTTCAATAAAATATGTAACCGGGTTGAAGCGCGTAATCCACTGTGCCCATTCCGGCATACTGTCTATTGATGTGTAAAGCCCACCGAGGAGGATAAAGATCATCATGATGAAAAAGGAAATCAGCATCGCCTGTTGCTGCGTGTTTACCCGGGTGGAAATCAGCAGCCCCAGCCCCAGCACCGCCAGCAGGTAAATGGCAGCGAAAAGATAAATGGTGAGCAGGCTGCCAATGGGGATGATGCCGTACACGGCCCTTGCGATCAGTAATCCAAAACTGAGCACAATCAACCCCAGAACCCAGAAAGGAATGAGTTTGCCGAGGATGAAATGATGTTTGCGTACAGGCGTTACATTGATCTGCTCAATGGTGCCGATTTCTTTTTCCCGCACAATATTGATGGCCGTGAGATTCGCGCCGATCATGGTGAGCAGGATGACCAGGATGCCGGGTACCATAAAATATTTATAGTTCATCAGGGGATTGAACCAGTTGGAGGAGACGGTGCTGATCTGTGGCTCCGGACTGAACCGCGGCAGCTGCATCCATTCGGTTCGCACCTGCTGGTTGTAATCACGGATGATGCTGCGGAGGTAGGCTGTGCCCAGGTTGGCCTTCACGCCATTGATGGCATTGCCTGCAATAAACAAGGTGGCCTCGCTTTCCTTCACCAGTTGTTTTTCAAAACCTGCGGGAATGTCGAGGATCAGGTCTGACTGATTTTTTTCAACCGTTTCCAGTGCCTGCCGGTAACCCGGCGCCGCATCACTGAGCAGGAAATAACCGGATGAAGTGATTTTACTGATCAGCTGGCGCGAGTAGGTGGAATGATCTTGGTCCACCACGCTCAGCTGGATATGCTTCATTTCGTAATCAGCAGCCATCGGCAGCATCACGAGCTGAATCACCGGCATTACGAAGATGAGCCGCAGGATGGCAGGGTCCCGGAATATCTGCCGGAATTCTTTTTGCAGTAAAAATCGGAGTGTTCTCATGCCAGCCGGATGTTGAATTTTTTAATGGCCACCGTGAGGAAGAACAGCATCATGCCGGTGAGGATGAGCGTTTCCTTCCAGATGGCGGCGAGCCCCAGTCCTTTAATCATCACAGATTGTACTATGATATAATACCATTTTGCCGGAACGATATTCGACATCACCTGCAGCGGCAAGGGCATATTTTCAATCGGGAACATGAAGCCGCTGAGCATGATGGTGGGCAGGAGCAGACCGATCAGTGAGATGAACATGGCTGTTTGCTGGGATGCCGCTCCTGCGGAGATCAGCAGGCCCAGTGAAAGCGAAACAACCGTAAACAGGATACTTTCGGTTACCAGCAGGGCGAGACTCCCGTTGACCGGTACTTCCAGTACAAACACACTCAGCAGGAGAATACTGCTGATGTTGATCACTGATAACAGGAGGTAGGGGACCGCTTTCGCCATCACCACCAGTTGGGGCTTTACAGGGGATACCAGC
>WBZP01000672.1_pt1 | contig 45281 bp, 46 predicted proteins | sample 5204301 | NCBI WGS metagenome assembly WBZP01 (sample SAMN12412401, study PRJNA552823) | activated sludge metagenome | isolation source: activated sludge from nitrification reactor of wastewater treatment plant... | place: USA: Pennsylvania | collected 2017
CCGGTACGCAGGCCATCAACCCCAACCCAGCCGCACGACCACCCACCACACAAGACACCAGCTAACAAACAGCACCCGTGGTTTCGACAAGCTCAACCGACGGCAGGGGCCGTGGTTTCGACAAGCTCAACCGACGGCAGGGGCCGTGGTTTCGACATGCTCAACCGACGGGATGGGAGCCGTGGTTTCGACAAGCTCAACCGACGGCAGGGGAGCCGTGGTTTCGACAAGCTCAATCGACGAGTGGCCGAGGTTCGACAAGCTCAACCGACGGGGCTAGCGGACGGCACAACCGGGCGGGGTGGGCCGTGGTTTCGACAAGCCTGTCCTGAGCCACGACGAAGGGCTCAACCGACGGGGAGAGCGGACCGCTCGACCGGGCGGGATGACCCGTGGTTTCGACAAGCTCAACCGACGGCAGGGGGGCCGTGGTTTCGACAAGCTCAACCGACGAGTGGCCGTGGTTTCGACAAGCTCAACCGAGGGCACCTCACCACTCGATGGGCAGTCGGGCGGGGGTGGTTTCGGTGGGGGTGACGGCGTACTTCGCCAGCAAATACCGCATGATCTTGGAGAAGGCGGGGCCGGCGATGGAGCCACCGCCGCCGCCGTTGCGTGGGTTCTGAACCACGACATAGACAGTGAAGGCTGGATCGTCGGCTGGGGCGAAGCCGGCGAAAGATACGGTGAAGGTGCCGTCGTAGCAGCGGCATTTGGCACCGACTCGCTGGGCAGTTCCTGTTTTGCCGGAGACTCGGTAACCCTGCACCTGGGCCCCCGGCGCCGTGCCGGTCTCGGGGTTGACGACCATCTCCATCATCCGGGCCATCTTGGTGGCTGCGGTTTCGGAGATCACCCGGTGACGGGTGGAGGTGTCGGTGCCGACCTTGGCGCCACCGCTGGTCTCAGCGGTGCCTTGGATCAAGCTGGGGGTGACGTATTCGCCCTTGTTGGCCACGGCGTTGACCGCTGCTGCCATCTGTACGGCGTTGACCGACACGCCTTGACCGAAGGCGATCGTGGCCTCGTTGACCGGCTGCCATGACTGGTACGGCGGCAGGATGCCCCGGCTAGTGCCGCTCAGCCCGAGATCCAACTTCTCCCCAAGACCGAAGTTGGCCAGATAGTCGTGAAGCTCGCGCGGCTCCAACTTCGAGGCCGCCATCGCAGTACCAATGTTGGAGGAGCGCGCGATCACGCCGGTCATGGTGAGTTTGATCGTGTCGTGCGGGAACCAGTCGTGGATCACGCGATCCTGCACGGGCAGCACCGCAGGCACCTTCACCTTGGTCCGCGGGGTGACCAAGTTGCGATCCAGGAGCGAGGAGACGGTGAGCACCTTCTGCACCGACCCGGGCTCAAACACATCGCTGACCGCGCGCGCACCCAGGTCGCCAGCTTTAGCCGTGCTCGGGTCATTGGCATCGAATGTGGGGTAGTCAGCCAGCGCCAGCAACTCGGCGGTCTTGGTGTTCAACACGACCACCGAGCCGCTGTCGGAGCGCGATGACTGAATCGCAGTGCGCAGGATGCGCTGCGCATACCACTGCAGATCCCGGTCGATGGTGAGCCGAACTGGCTTGCCGTCAACCGGGGCCTTGATGGAGTTCTCCCCCAGAGGGATCCGGTTGCCGTTGCCAACCTCGTAGGTCTCCGACCCGTCCTTGCCCGACAGAGTTGAGTCGAATGCCATCTCAAGTCCACCGGCCGCTTTGCCGTCATCGCGGAGGAACCCGAGCAGGTTGGCGGCGACGTCTTTGGCGGGATAGATCCGAAGAGTGTCGGGCTCGGTGTAGAGCCCGCCGAACGGCACCTTCTTGCGCTCCGGGTCGGTGATTTGGCGCTTCACTGCAGCCTGCACCTTGGTGATCACCGAGTCGGCGATGGTCGAGGGCACCCGCCGAGCGACGTACTGCCAACGACTGTTGGGCTTTTGCAATTTGGCCAGCGTCTCGAAGTAGTCGACGTCGAGTTCCTTGGCTAACACACCCGCGATCACGCCGGCGTACGGCGCTGTCGCCTTGGGGTCGGCGATCAACATGCGACCGGTGATCGAGTCGGCCAGTGCCTTGCCATTGCGATCCAGAATCTGGCCACGAGTGGCAGGCAGCGGGACGGTGACCACGCCATCAGCGTCGGCCCGAGCCGCATAGGCCTGGGGGTCCATCCCCTGCAATTGCATGAGTCGAGCCCCAAAAACGCTGACGATCGCGAGGATCAAGATGAGGGTGAACCGCAGCCGCCAGTGACTCAACTGGACCTGTGCCCGGGCGCTCACCGGCGGCCTCCCGACGGCGGCGCATCCGCACCGGCGCGGGCGCGCTCTTGCTCAGCGCGGAGTCGATCGCGCTTGAGGCGGGCCAATTGGGCCTTGGTCAGCTCGACTTTGACGATCTCGCGTTCGGGGATCAACTGCTGAGGACGATCCAGGGGCAGCGGGGTCACCCGCATGAAGTCGCCGCCAGTGGCTGGCATCGGGGTGCCGAGCACCTTGCCGTCAGTCAGTCGCAGAAACGCTGGCGCCGGAGGCTGAACCATGCCGAGTCGCCGCGCGGCCAACGCCACCTGCTGCGGGTCGCGCAGGTTGGCGAGGTCCAACTCCAACCCCTGCTGTACGGCGGCGAGGCGGGCCGCCTCCTTATCTAACTTGGTCGCCGTGAAGGACGTCTGCTGCATAAACGTGTTGAACATCAACAGACCAACGACGCCTAGGGCCAGCACGGTGACCACCAGAGCCACGAACCCTGTGCGCGGCATGGTGTTGACCGAGGTCGGCACCGACGAGAGCCGGGCCCGCTGACTTGCGGCCTCGCCCAGACGGCGAAGAGCGATCCGGGGCTGGGTCAAGGGACTGCTCACGCGGCCACCTCCCGTCGAATTCGCTCCGCGGCACGGACCCGGACCGGCGCGGAGCGTGGGTTGATCGCAATCTCGTCGGCATCGGCCTGCTCAGCTCCGCGGGTGACCAAGCGGAGCGCGGGCTCGTGACCCTCTGGCACCACCGGCAGATCGGGTGGAACCTTGCTGGTCGTGCGCTCGGCAAACACTCGCTTCACCAAGCGGTCTTCGAGAGACTGATAACTCATCACCACGACCCGGCCGCCGACACAGGTCGCGTCGAGGGCAGCCGGAATGGCGCGGCGCAGCGCGCCGAGTTCGTCGTTGACTTCGATCCGCAGCGCTTGAAAGGTGCGCTTGGCCGGGTGTCCTCCCGTTCGACGCGCTGGCGCTGGAATGGTGGCGTAGATCAGTTCGACCAAGCGGGCAGACGTGGTGAATGGCGCCTCGGCACGAGCACGGACCATGGCACGGGCCAACTTCGAGGCGAAGCGTTCTTCACCCCAGGTGCGCAGGACCCGAGCCAGGTCGGCCTCGCTGTAGTTGTTGAGTACGTCGGCAGCAGTCGGCCCGGTCGAGTCGTCCATCCGCATGTCGAGTGGGGCATCGCCTGAATAGGCAAAGCCGCGCTCGCGCTGGTCTAGTTGCATCGACGAGACTCCGAGGTCGAAGAGGATGCCGTCAACACACGACAGGCCAAGTTCGTCGAGCACGTCGGGGATCTCGTCGTAGACCGCGTGCACAAACGTCGTCCGCCCAGAGTGGGCCGCGAGCCGGGCCGAGGCTCGGTCGAGAGCGTGCCGGTCTCGGTCGATCCCGATCAGTCTGAGGTCTGGAAATCGCTCCAGCAGGGCTTCACTGTGCCCACCGAGGCCCAAAGTCGCGTCAACAACGACGGCTCCCGGCACGGTCAGCGCGGGAGCCAGCAGGGCAACGACCCGATCCAGCATCACCGGGACGTGGGCGGCCTGAGTCACAGGTCAGATCCCCCCGTGCGTGATCAACACCAACACCAAGGTCAGCGCACATGAGGTGGCCAGGGAGAAGCCCATCACCATCAGGCCGTCGCGCACCTCGTGGCGCACACGGCGGGTTGGCGTGATTCCGCTCATCTCTCGACCCTTCGACCCTGCTGTTGGTTCCGGCTGTGCTGGTTGGTGCTGTGCGAACTGGTGGCGGTTTGCCCCGTAGGACCTGGTCGGCGCCCGCTTCGCTGCCATCTGGCACCGGGGAAGGTGTGTCAGAGGACTGCTGAAGCGGGCGGCGGCCAGGGGCTACGCGGCGCTGCTTGCCTATTGAGTTGTCCGGTCCGGCGGCCTAGCTGCTGCCGATCGGCCCGTTGAGATTGGCGAACGGTTCGGCCGCGCTGTCACTGAGTGCCTGCCAACGGCTCGGCTCCCAGATCTCGGCGTGGTCCAACGCCCCGCTGATCAGGGCCTCTCGGTCCAGCCCGGCCCACTCCCGCAAAAACGGCTTGATCGTGACCCGCCCCTGCTTGTCGACGATCTCGGGTGAGGCGTTGCCGGAGACGAACCGCACGTGCTCGCGAACGGAGCGGTCGTTGAGCGACTCGCGCTGCAACTTCTTGGCGTATTTGGCGAACCCAGCCATCGAATACACCGCGAGGCAGTGCTCCTGGCTTGGTGCGATCACGACTTCCTCCGTGAGCGATTCGCGGAACTTGGCGGGCAGAAAGAGGCGGGCCTTGTCGTCCAGGCGATGCGTCGAATTGCCGACAAAAACCCATCCAGCCACTGCTCACCTCCTCCATTTCGCCCCACTGTAACCCATTCTCCCCCCCAGTCAATGAAATTCGCCCCCTATTGCCGCCCAGCCGATCCCTTCGCCATGGGGCTCTCAGCGATCCGGTTTCATGGCAGGGTTGGCCAGGGGATCCAGGCCAGAAGGAGTGAGCTGTGCGAGACGACGAGCGGACTGATCAGTCCGGGGGCTCGATAGATCTGGACCGGGTGGTGTCGACCAGCACTCGCATTCAGACGGCTGTGGAGAGCGTGATCGAGGGCAAACCCGACGTCGTACGGCTAGCGATTGTGGTGCTGCTCGCCGAGGGGCACCTGCTGCTCGAAGACGTCCCCGGAGTGGGCAAGACGATGCTCAGCAAAGCGCTGGCCCGCTCGATGGATTGCACGGTGCGCCGGATCCAGTTCACCCCGGACCTGCTGCCTGCAGATGTGACCGGGGTGTCGATCTATGACATGGAGACCAAGCGGTTTGAGTTCCGGCCAGGTGGGGTCTTTGCCAACGTGGTGATCGGCGACGAGATCAACCGAGCCTCGCCCAAGACCCAGTCCGCAATGTTGGAATGCATGGAAGAGCGCCAGGTGACCGTCGACGGGGTTACCTACCCATTGGAGTCGCCCTTCATCGTGGTGGCGACTCAGAATCCGATCAGCATGGAGGGCCTCTATGCGCTGCCCGAGGCCCAACTCGACCGATTTATGGCGCGCACCGCGATGGGCTACCCGGTGGCCTCGGCCGAGGTGGCCATGCTCGACGCCCATGCGTCCGCCAGCCCCCTTGATCAACTCGACCCCGTGTGCACGGCGGCTGAGGTCCGTGACCTGATTGGGATCGTTGGCCAGGTGCACGTCAGCGACGCCGTACGTCGTTATGCAGTCGACCTGGCCACGGCGACGCGCCGCTCCCCGGACCTACGCCTAGGCGCCTCACCGCGCGCCACGTTGCACCTGGTCCGCGCTGCCAAGGCCGCCGCAGCACTGCAGGGGCGCGGCTACATCCGGCCAGACGATCTCGCGGAGTTGGCTCCGGTTGTGCTGACCCACCGGCTGATCCCGACAATTGAAGCCAGCAGTGCGGGCCGCTCGGTGGAGTCGATTCTGGCCGGGCTGATTGCGCGCGTTCCGACGGACTGAACTCGTGGGTGCCAGCAGGGTGCAACGCAGCCTCACCATGCGAGGCCGGTCGTTCCTGGCTGCCGGGATCACCACCATCGTGGGCGGCTTGATCCTGGTGGAGCGGGACCTAGTCCGCGTCGGAGTCCTGGTCTCGGTCTTGCCGTTGTTGGCCGCCTTCTATATCACGCGCCGACGTCACCAGATCACGGTCGATCGAGCGGTCTCCCCACCAAGCGTGGCCGTGCACCAGGACGCCACCGTGACGCTGCACATGTGCGTCGGCGACCGGGACTCAGCTCCCCTCCTGGCCGAGGATCGAGTGCCCTATGCCCTTGGTGATCGGCCACGCCTCGACGTACCCGCACTGCAGGCGGAGAGCACGTGGGCGGTGACCTATCCGATCCGTCCAGAGGTGAGGGGGCAATATGAACTTGGACCGCTTCGACTGCGAGTCACCGATCCGTTCGGCCTCGTCGAGGCGATCGAGGAGGTGGCGGGCAGCACGCGATTGATCGCCACACCACCGGTGTTGGCGCTGCCGGACTTGGACCTCCAAGGCGGCCAGTACGGCGCGGGTGGCGATACCGCCCGGGTGTATTCCACCGGAGACGTCTCCGACGCCTCGATCCGCGAATACCGCCGCGGCGACGACCTGAGACGAGTCCACTGGCCCAGCACAGCGCGCGTAGGCGAACTCATGGTGCGACGGGAGGAGCAGCCTGCACAGAGTTCGGCCACAGTGGTGATCGACAACCGCCTGACCTCGTTCACGGGCACCGACTTTGAGGCGGCAGTCACCGCTGCCGCCTCAGTCGTCGTGCACCTCGCGGAGCGGGGCTATCACTGCCAACTGGCCACCGCCACTGGGCTGAGCGTGCTCGACGGATCGGTCCGACGACAAGACGTGTGGCCAATGCTGGCCGCCCTCGCGGTGCTACCGCAAACCACCGACGACGCCTGGTCAACCGAATTGGAGCCTGCCGGTAGCGGCGTGATCGTCGCCATCACTGGACGGGCCACCGCTGTCGCGCCGGCATGGCTGGTGGCAGGTGCGGAGCAGCGGTTTCAGCGGTTGGCGCTCGCAGTCGGAGGTTCCGCGGACCTTGACCACCTCGCCCGAGCCGGATGGCGCGCCACGCGTTGGGCACCTGGGACCGGACTGGCAGAAGCCTGGTCGAGGCTGCGCCGATGAACCGCATTCCTGTCGCCGCGCGACTCAATCTGGCCCGCGGAGTCTTGACGGTCGTGTGCCTCTGGCTGGCACTCCTGGCCTGGCGCGGATTCGGAGATCAGCCTGGGCGCTTCACCGGATCGGTGTTGTTGATCGGCCTTGCCCTGGCCGTTGTGGGTTGGGCAGTGCGCTTGTTTGGCCGACTCCGCTGGGCGGCCCCGGTGGTGCAGTTGGGGCTGGCTGCGTGGTGGGCGGTGCACGCTGGGAGCGGGTCGTGGCTGCCTCGTCGGACGACGATCGCGCAGGCGTTGGAGACATTGCGGGCCGGCCTTGACGTCGCCCAGAGTCAGCCCACCCCGGTGCCGGCAATCTACCCAGAGTTCACCACCCTGTTGATCGCCGGCGCACTGCTGTTGATCGTGGTCGGCGATGTGCTGGTCTGCGGCCTCAATCGACCTGCGCTGCTTGGGTTGCCCTTGTTGGTCATCCTCACCCTGGCTGCGGTCACCTATCTGCAACCGGTCAGCGTGATCGGCTTGCTGTTGTCGGCGATGGCCTGGCTGAGCGTGATCATGCTGGCTGATCGAAGTCAGACCGACACCGTCAACACCGCTCCAGGCTGGCATGCGGCGGGGCGGATCGCGGTCGGCGCGGCTGCTGCGGCGTTGTGGCTACCTCTCGTCGTACCAGCTCAGCACCTGCCGGGCGCTGGTGAAGGTGATGGCGATGGCACGCAAGGCACCCAGCTGATCAATCCCGTGCTGAACCTCAAGCGGGATCTGACTCAAGGGGCCGATATCGATCTGGTGACGGCGCGCACAACTGCGAATCCGACCTATTTGCGGCTGAGTGTGCTCGACGAGTTCACCGGCTCGGTGTGGCGACCTTCGCCTCGCGGACGTGACGCCGCAGCAGCACTCGACCAACCGCTGCCCGGCGCCGAAGGACTGACCAGCCGAGTGCAGACCACCCAGACCGCGTGGTCGATTCAGGTGAGCAAGCAGTTCCAGACCACGTGGCTTCCGGTGCCCTATCCGACCACGCGCGTCGCCGACGTCGCCGGCCAGTGGCGAGCCAACCCGAGCACTCTCGACATCACCTCACTTGATGGACGTACGGCGGCTGGGTACTCCTACCGCCTCAACGCTCTCGTCGTCGCCCCAACCAAGGCACAACTGGCCAGCGCGCCCTATCTCACCGGGCCGCTGGCGGAGAAGATGACCGCTCTCCCCGATGGGATGCCCCCGGTCTTTGCCAAGACGGCGCGCCGCGTGACCCGGGGATCACAGACCAACTACGAGCGCGCCGTGCGTCTTCAGCGCTGGTTCCGAGACGCGGGTGGATTCAGCTACACCACCGCCGCGCAGCCCGGCACCGGAATGTCGACGCTAGCCAACTTCATCTCGATCAACCGAACCGGCTATTGCGAGCAATACGCCACTGCGATGGCTGTGCTTGCTCGCGAACTCGGCATCCCGTCGCGTGTCGTTGTCGGATTCCTCCGCCCTGAGACCTCCGGAGATCTGTCGGTCTACAGCACTCGCGATCTGCACGCCTGGCCGGAACTCTTCTTCGCCGGGGTCGGCTGGGTGCGGTTCGAACCCACACCGGGGGTGCGCGCTGCGACCGTGCCGACCTATACCCGTGGCCCCTTGCGACCCGATTCGGCTCCGACTGCCAAGCCGTCGGCGTCGGCGACCCCGGCCCCCGACGTACCCCTGCCCAAGCCGCTGCCCGCGCAGCAGGCCAAACCCACCGATGCCAGCGAAGTGCCCTGGTGGATTTGGGTACTGCTCGCTGTCGGTGTGGCCGCTGGTGTGCCACGTGGAGTGCGCAGCCTGCGGCGCCGACGTCGGCTCAGCGCGCTCGAGGCGGGGCAGTTGAGCGACGGAATCTGGGCTGAGTTGCGCGACAGCGCCCTCGATGCTGGCCTCCGCTGGTCAGAGGGTCGATCACCGCGGCGAGTGGAGACAGATCTGAAGGTGGCCAGCGCTGTGGTCGCTCCGGAAGCTCTGATAGCCCTGCACGATGTGCTGGATTTTGTGGAACGACAGCGCTACGACATAGCTCGTCCGGTGACTGAGGCCGAACGTGATCGGCTGGTCAGGAGTCTGCTGGTGTGGCAGGACGCCGTCGCTGCGCTGGACGGATCACCGAGGACAAAGTGGTGGCCCAAGTCGTTGGGGCGCCGATCGTGGTTGCCCAGGTGATGGCGGCGCTGAGGTTCAGTCGTCGTCGCGGAACTGACCGAACGGATCCACCTGGCGCTGTGGGGCCTGCTCGGCTTCGACAACGCGGGCCCGCACTAGCGACAAGGCAGCTGTGGCGGCCCCGACCATGACCACAAAGCCAGCTACTCCGAGCCACGTCTGTCGCGACATCGCACCCGCAAGCAGGCCGACGACACCGACCACGAAGACGCCGACGAAGAGCGCAAACCGACTCCGAGAGCCAGCGCCTAGCCGGGGTGTGCGCAGAGTTGAGGCGAGCTTGGGATCTTCGGCCGCCAGGGCACGCTCCATCTGCTGAAGCAGGCGCTGTTCTTCTTCCGAGAGCGGCATCGGCCCTCCTCACATCGGACGCGTTGGTTCAGTCTAGGTCGGATGTGTCGAAGTAGGTAGCGCCGTCAAACCTCAATGCCGACCGGCATGACCGGTGAGCAGGCTGGCTGGTCGAACCGCACCTTGGCCAAACCGATTGGCGGCCCGATCAATAGCCCGATCTGCCTCCGACCAACCACGTTCGCGCTGACCGAGGAGGAGTTGTCGATGCACCGTGCCGCGCGGCACCAGACCCTCGACGCGGACTCCGACCAGTCTGATTCGGGCGCGTTGCAGATTGAGGCCCCGAAACAGTGCGACAGCAGCGGCATAGATCTCACTAGTCACATCGGTGGCCTCAGGCAGAGTGCGCGCTCGCGTGATTGTGGTGAAGTCTGCAAATCGGACTCGAATGCTGACCGTGCGACCGGCCACAGACGCGGTCCGCATTCGCGCGGCCACCTTGGCGGTGAGCCGGAGCAACTCGCGCAGCACTACCTCCGGGTCGTCGGTGTCTCGGCCGAACGTCTCATCGGCTCCCATGCTCCGCTCCGGTTGGCCGCCGTGGGCTTGGGTGTAGCCGAAGTAGCTACCGATCGGCGCATCGGCACGGCCCCAAGCCAGCGCATGCACATGGGCTCCCTGAGCCGGGCCCAGCGCCCTGACCAGCACTGAGACCGGGGTATGGGCCACGTCGCCGACGGTGATCAAACCGAGCCGATGCAACTGCTCGCGGGTCTTCTCCCCCACTCCATAGAGTTCACCGCAGTCGAGAGGATGCAAGAAGGCCGTCACAGCTTCGGCAGGTACGACGACCACACCGTCAGGTTTGGCCCGTTTGCTGGCCAATTTGGCTACCGACGTGGTGGCCGCGATCCCGACCGAGCAGGTGATCCGCTGCTCGTCATAGACCGTGGCGCGCAGTCGCTCGGCGATCTCGATCGGCTCACCCCCCACCCCGCGCAGGTTGAGAAATGCCTCGTCAAGGGAGAGCGGACTCACCTGTGGGGTGACCTGACGAAACGACTCCATCACCGAGGCCGACACCGATTCGAAGAGTTTGTAGTCCGGCGGCACGATCACTGCATCGGGACAGACCCGACGCGCCCGAGTCATCGGCATCGCCGACCGCACCCCGAACTCACGGGCCAGATAGTTGGCTGACAAGACCACGCCCCGATGCCCTCCACCCACGATCACCGGCACCTGCTGCAGGTCGGGTCGGTCACGGGTCATCACCGAGGCATAGAAGGCATCCATGTCGACGTGAGCGACTACCTGCGGCGGAGTCATAGGGTGGCCCCATGGAACGTCGTACGTCGGTGCGCAGCGCGGTGGTCTGGGAAGCAGTGCAGGACGTGGTGCGCGACCAGGCCGCAGCCCGGATCGTGGATCTGGGTGGCGGCACTGGCGGGTTTGCCGTGCGTCTGGCCCAGGCTGGACACCGAGTGACGGTGATCGACCCCAGCCCAGACGCGCTGGCCGCGTTGGGACGCCGCGCCCACGACGCCGAGGTCACTATCGAGGCTCAGCAAGGCGATCTCAACGACCTCGCTGACTTGGTCGAGGCTGGAAGTTGCGACCTGGTGCTGTGTCATGGGGTGCTCGGTCTGCTGCCCGACCCAGGAACGGCGGTGGGCACCTTGGTGGCCGCACTGCGTCCTGGTGGGGTGCTCAGCTTGGTGGTCAACCAACGCCATGCTGCTGTGGTCGCCCGGGCCATGGCGGGCCACTTGGCCCAGGCCAAGACGCTCCTTGACGGCGCCGACGAGGCCGGAGAACACCGATTCACCGCCGACGAATTGAGTGCTCTGGTCGAACCCCACGTCTCGTCGTCGCAGTTGCAGGGGGTGCGGGTGTTCACCGACTTGGTGCCTGGCACTCTCGTGGACTTGGAGTCGGGCGCATCGGCCGCCCTGCTGGAGTTGGAACGGGCGGTAGCGAAGCGCCCGGAGTACCTCTCCCTGGCCACACGGTTGCACCTGCTCGCCACCCGCTGAGCCGCACTGATCTTGCTGCGCGCAGGTCATCCGATGCTCCCCGGACTGCGATGCCACAGTTTGCGAGCCACATCGGAGGTGACCTGCGAAGGCGACTGTCCGGCCGGTTTGATGTCGGCATAGGGCGACATTCGAAACCCCGAGGCGTGCACCAACACACGCTCGGGATCATTCGATCGTGGGACGGCCCGACTGGCTTGGATGGCAGCGAGGGCTGCTTCGACTCCTTCTCGCTCGACTTGGTCGCGGACCATCCCGAGATCCCAGGCCCCGGTGGCGCGCAGCGAAATGCCCCGCCGACCAGTTCGGCGTAGGACGCCGCGCACCACCAACAACCACGACCCGAAGACAGTGGTCGCATAGGGATCTTGCACATCGGCGAAGAAGGTGGCATCGATCGGCCCGGTGGCATCGTCGAGGGTCAAGAAGATCACCCGCTTGCCGGACTTCATCGGCGGCGTCTGCGTAGCCACTTTGACCCCGGCAACCAAGATCTCCGCACGGGGACGCTGGTCGAGCAACTGAGCCGACCTCACCACACCGAGGCGTTTAAGCAGCCACTCGTGGTCGGTCATCACATGACTGCTGGCATCGAGACCGAGCACGTCGAGTTCGGCCCGTACCCGGTCTTGAGCACTCATCTCAGGCAGTCCGGAGCGCTCCCCATCGGCCGGGGCGTCGCCGAGATCGAAGGTCAACTGCACCGAATCGTCTCCCCCGGCGACCGAGGTGGCCTTGGTATAGCGGTCGAGGTCGGCGATCTGGAGCAGCAGATCACGTCGGGTCACCTTGCCCCATTGCGGCAGCGCCGAGGCGGTAGGTAGGTCATAGATGCTGTCGAGGCCTCCGGCCAACACCAGTCGTTCTATCACCGGACGGGAAGCGCCGCCGCGGCGCCACAGATCGCTCAGCGAGCGATAGGGACGACTGGCCACCAATCGCTCCACCTCGGCATCGGTGATCCCTTTGACCTCGGCCAGTGCCAACCGGATCCCCCATTGGTCATCGATGCGTTCGACGACGTAGTGCTTCTCCGACCGGTTGACGTCGAGTCCGAGGATCGCGATGCCATGTTGGCGGGCATCGTCGAGGATCAGCCGTTTGGGATACATCCCTGGGTCATGGGTGAGCACCCCAGCCAGGAAGTGGGCGGGCCAATGGGTCTTGAGCCAGGCCGACTGATAGGTCGGCAACGCGAAGGCAGCGGCATGGGCTTTGCAGAAGCCAAAGGAGGCGAAGGACTCGATCACCTTCCAGATCCGCTCCAGCAACATCATGTCGTAGCCACGAGCCAGCGCGCGCGGGAAGAACCAGGTCTTGGTCTGCGCCATCCCCTCGGTGTCTCCCAGCGCTCGCCGGGCTTCGTCTGCTTCGGCGAACGAGCATCCGGTGAACTGGGCGATCATCTCGATCACTTGCTCGTGATAGACCACCACTCCCCTGGTTTGGCCGAGGATCGGGCGCAGGTCGGGGTGCAAATAACTGGGCATCTTCCAGCCCTGCTTGGCCTCCAGGTACGGCGTGATCATGTCGCTCTTGACCGGCCCGGGCCGAAACAGCGAGATGTCGGCGATGATGTCGGCGAAGTCATCGATGCCAGACTTGCCGACTAGCTCACGTTGACCCGGTGACTCGATCTGGAAGACCCCAAGGGTCTTGGCAGAGGAGATCATCGCGTAGGTGGCCGGGTCGTCGAAAGGCACCTGGGTCTGGTCGTCCAGATCGATCTCGACGTCGTCGGTGCGGCGAATCAATCCCACCGTGTGGGCCATCGCCGACTGCATCCGAATCCCGAGCACGTCGAGTTTGAGCAGTCCGAGGTCTTCGACGTCGTCCTTGTCGAACTGACTCATCGGATAGCCCATAGAACTGGACTCCACCGGGGTGCGATCGAGGAGCGTGGCATCCGACAGGATCACCCCGCAGGGATGCATGGCGATGTGCCGAGGCAGTCCGTCGAGTCGCTCCACCAATCCGAAGAACCGCTGGAACTGCTCGGCGTCAAGTCCACTGCCGCGCAACTCGGGCAGGTCGCGCATCGCCATCCGAGCATCGCGGGCGCGAATGTGTGGGAATGCCTTGGCGATGGTGTCGATCTCTCCCAATGGCATCCCGAGCGCTCCACCCACGTCGCGGATCGCGTGTCGCACCCGATAGGTCTCCATCATCGAGACACACGCGGTGCGCTCTGGGCCGAATCGTTCAAAGATCGCGTCATAGACCTCCAAACGGCGGGCCGACTCCACATCGAGGTCGACATCAGGTAGCGATTGCCGCAGCGGGGAGAGGAATCGCTCCATCAGCAGGCCGTGCCGGATCGGGTCGACTCCAGAGACGCCGAGGAGGTAGTTGACCAGGCTGCCTGCTCCCGACCCCCGCGCCGCCGAGCGAATCCCGAGGTCGCGAATGATCTGGGTGACCTCGCCGACGGTGAGGAAGTAAGAGGCGTAGCCCAGGCTGCTGATGATCTGGAGTTCGTCATCGAGGCGTTTCCAGATCCGTTGGCGAGGGGCGTCGGCGTATCTGCTGGGGATCTGGGCTTCGCAGCGTGCACGCAGCACTCGGTCGGCGTCACCTTCGTCGGTGAGCACCGGGAAGTGGATCTCCCCCAACCCAAGATCGCCGTGGGGGTCGAGAGCACACCGGTCGGCGACCTTGCGAGTGCTGGCCAACAGTGCCGTGGCGGCCCCCTCTGACTGCCCAGCCAGACGACAGATCTCCTCGGCGATCTCATGCATCTGTTTGCCGGATTTGAGGTAGCCCTCGGCATTGCCGCGGTCGAGGTGGCGAGTATCCATGGGCACGAGTCGGCGCGCGGCATCGAGTACGTCGACCACGGGTGCATCGAGTCGATCGGCATAGCGAACCGCATTGGAGAGCACCACCGGGTGCCGGACCGATGTAGCCCACCCCAGCATTCGAGCGGCATGCGCCGAGGTACCTGGACCGGAACCGCGCATGCGATGGGAGACCAGGTCGATCACGAGATTTTCCCGGGGCAACAACGACCGCCAGCGTGCCAGTTCGGCTGCGGCGAGATCTTCGCGACGTTTGCCGATCAACCCACCCAGGGGTGAGTGCGGGCCGTGCAGGACCAAGACGTGTTCGCCTGCATTGGCGAGGTGCTGCTCGATCAGGTCGAAGGTGACGATCGGGTCACCTTGTTGGGCGGTGCGGCCTTGATGATGCACCGCAGAGACGAGTCGACACAGCGCCGCCCAGCCCGCCTTGCCAGAGGCGAGGTAGCTAATCCGGGGCAGACGGGCGTCGCGATAAGCGCCGCCTCGCGCAGGGGTACGGGTGGTCTTGATCGGTGGTGGCTCGGCACTGAAGGCCAGGTCGACGCCGAGGATCGGCCGGACTCCGGCGGCAGCGCAGGCTTTGGCGAATCTGACTGCGCCATAGACGCCGTTGCGGTCGGTGAGGGCGAGACTGTCCATCTCGTGCTCAACGGCACGTTCCACCAGGACATGAGGGTGGCTGGCGCCGTATTGCAGGGAGTAGCCGGAGGCGACGGTGAGATGGACGAACGGATCGCTCACGCCGTCCGGACCGAGCGGATGCCCGAGTCGAGGTGAGCCACCCCGAGGGCGTCCTCGATCAAGTGCAAGAAGCAGGTGGCGTCGCGGATCAGGTCGTCGGCTTCACGACTGGTCACCGCGCGGCGCGACCCGGCTTCGGCAGCGGCCCGCTTGCTGGCCCCGGCAGCAAAGAAGGTGGCCCATTCGGCAAACTCGGGAGCCACTTTGGCCAGGAGATACCACGCCGTGGGCTGCTTGCGTCGCTTGCTCAGCGTTGGAGTAGCCCGCGCCGCCAAGAGCGCAGCCGTGGCTCGCAAGGCACTGACGTGTGCCAGGGCATAACGCTGTGGCACATCCGTGGTTTCGGCAGCCTCACGGAGACACTCGGCGGCTCGGTCGAGGTAGGAGTGAGAGATAGCAGGTAAAAACATGAACTTCTCCTTTCAGTCCAGACAACCGATGAGGCGCCAACTGCCGTCAGCCCAGTCGAATCGCAGATCGAAGACTCCCGTTGCCGACGTGCGCCGAGCCACCACCCGCCAGGTCTCGCGCTCCGCGAGCAGGTCATGCGCGGTGGCCGAACGCCACCAAGCACCGGTCTCTACCCAGTGCGCTACCACTTCACGCACCTGCCAGATCCGGTCTCTCCAGATGAACTGAGCCGGCCCCTCCAACCCAGCCACCACACCTTGAGAAACGTCGACGGGATCGTCATATCTGCGCATGCCTGCTGCCCCTTCTGCTCTGTCGACCCCGCCTGCCCAACTTGATCGAACATGTGTTCGAACATGTATCCAAGGTACACCGCGGGTCGGACAGTTCGTCAAGAGACAATCCACAGACGGCTAACCTCACGCCCATGACTGCTCCTGAATCAGCCGAGCACCGAGCCATTGCGTCGTTTCGCACACACCTGAACGAGGCGCTGGCACGCATCGAGGCTCCGATCGGCAACCGGATCGTCGTACTTCCGGCAAGTGTCCACACCGCGGCCTTGGCAGCAGAGGCATTGGGCTGCGAAGTCGGCGCGATTGCCAACAGCCTGCTCTTCGACGCCGACGGCACTCCGGTGTTGATCTTGACCTCAGGCGCCCATCGCGTCGACACCGCCAAGGTGAGCAGCGACCAGGGATTGCCGAAGCTCAAGCGGGCCACGCCAGAGTTCGTCCGCGAGCACACCGGCCAGGTGATCGGTGGAGTGTCACCAATCGCCCACCCGTCCCCGATCACGACGTACGTCGATCCAACCCTGGCCACCTACGAAACCATCTGGGCCGCAGCAGGGCATCCGGCCGCCGTCTACTCCATGACCTACGCCGAACTGTTGGCCCTCACCGGAGCCACCGAGATCGCGGTCAACTAGAGGAGCCGGGATGGAGATCTGGATCAATCCCGACTGCAGCAAATGCCGGACCGCGCTCAGCGAGTTGGACGCCGCCGGAGTGGACTACACCGTGCGCCGCTATTTGGAGGACACCCCAACCGCTGACGAACTCGCCGAAGTGGTCCATCGACTCGGCGTCGAACCCTGGCAGATTGCCAGAGACGCCGAGACGGCCGCCATCGGGAACCCACCCCCACGAGACCCCGACCACAGAGGCGAGTGGCTCGCCTTTTTGGCCGACCACCCACAAGCCATTCAGCGTCCGATCATCACCGCCGACGACGGCACCGCGGTGATTGGGCGCGATCCAGAAACGCTGGCCAGCGTCATCTCGCGCGACTAAGCCCACCCGCTCGCCCAGTTTCGGTTGTTGGGCGCAACGTGTTTGGCAATTTTGGAGCACGCCACCCCCTGAACTCCCCCTGAACTACGGTGTCCGAAATAACCCATTAATGGATTTCCGGGAATCGGGGTCGTCGTCATGACGGAGCAGCATCCTGGGGTGACCCCTCTGAGTCGCCGCCGCGTGATGTCAACAGGGATGTGGACCGCCCCCTTGACTCATCTACACGGTCACCAACGTGGGCAGTGGCTGCACCACCACCGCACCTGCGAGGGTGGCGCTGAGCCGACCGGTGAATACGACGACCGCCGGCGGCACCCCCATCGGCGGCACCTCGGTGCTAGGTCCACTTCCTGCGGGGTGGACTGATGCTTCGGTGAACTCCTCCAACTTCATCGTGGTCACGACGCCCCCGCTGGCTCCGGGTGAATCCGTCACCTTCACGGTCACCTACACCAATGTGACTCCGGAGAGTGATGCCGAAGCCACTGTCTTCAGCGCCACCATCCAATCCGGGGCCGGCGGCGACACGAACACGTTGAACAACAACAGTTCACTCACCTTGTATCAGTACCCCTAGCAACGCGCCGCTGCCTACGGTTGGGGAACTGTCCCCAAGAATGACGACGTGACACCTCCCCCTTCGGCCCGCGATTCTGGGCGAATGCCCTCAACGGTGATCGTCTTCCGCGTGCATTCGTGGTCGCTGGCCCTGGCACGCAGGTTCAGCCGCCTGGCCAACGAATCTCGCGAGGTTGCCGCTGTCTATGTGCTGATCGACACCACACCTGGTAGTCCGGTCGAACTCAAATGGCGCCGTCTGTGCGAGCGGGTGGGAGCACAGGTCGAGACCTTTCAGCTGTCGAAGCTCGCTGCCATCCTGGGCTACCCGCCAATGGCGCCACCAAGGGTGGTGCCCGGTAGCTGCGACTTCCCGATGACCAGGTTTGCGCAGCGCCACGACTTTGAGCACTACTGGGCCACCGAGGGCGACATCGAATTCACTGGCGACTGGGGAGAACTCGTGAGGCGATTGGCGCACCATCGCGCTGACCTCATCGTCACCAACGACTACCGAACCCGCCAACAACATCCCCAATGGTTCTACTGGAGCGAGTTCTGCACGCCTGGGCTCGATGAGAGCCATCATCTCCACGCCGAAATGCAATTGTTCCGCGCGACCCGCGAAGCACTTCTTGCGGCGCACGCAGCCAGGTCCGAAGGTTGGCGGGGGCATCACGAGTCGCTGATCCCGACAGCCAACGCCACTGCTGGTCGCGTGGTCCAGCAACTCGACGTGGCCTGCCACGAAGTGGGCTGGTCAGAGTTCCAGTCCGTCGTCACCTGGGACTTCGAGCGAACCCGGGCAGATCGTTCAACCGCAGTACGACGGCCCACACTGTTGCATCCAGTGAAGAAGCCGTGGGTCTATGACGGCGCCCGCTGGATCTTCGTGCCCGCACCTAGGGACCTCCCCCGCTACCTGGGGCAGTGGCGTCCCCCTGTCGGACGTCGCACCCGCGCCGCGCTCGGCAAGATCAAGCGTCGAATACTCCGGTAGCCAACCTGTCCGCAGTCGGTGCTGGAGCGGAATGTCGGGGAATCAGCCACTGTTGCACTCCAACGTCACACCACTTCTCGCACTTAGGATGCCGCTCGTGACAACTTCCGTGCTCCCCATGGTCTTCTCCAGCAGTTGGGCTAGCGGGGTCAACGCCTACCTAGTCGTGCTGATCCTGGGACTCGCTGACAAGTTCGGCCACTTCGCCCAGATCCCTGACCAACTCGCTCGCACTGACGTGCTGATCGGCGCCGGGGTGCTCTACGCCCTCGAATTCGTCGCCGACAAGGTGCCCTACCTCGATTCCACCTGGGATGCGATCTCCACCGTGCTGCGGCCGACAGTGGCCGCCGTGATCGCTGCCCTGATCGCCCAAGACCAAACCTCTGGCGAGCAGTTGGCCTATGCCGCGCTCGGTGGCGCCACCGCCTTTGCTAGCCATTCGGTGAAGTCCGGAAGCCGGTTGGCGATCAACGCCTCCCCCGAGCCGTTCACCAATATCGGCGCCAGCGTCGGCGAAGATCTCACCGTTGCCGGAGTGATGGCCTTGGCGCTCAATCACCCATGGATCGCGCTCGGTGTCTCCGGGACTTTGCTGATCGTCGGCCTCTTCCTGCTGTTTGTGATCTTGCGGCGGATCCGTCACGGGTGGCGCAAGTGGAAGCGGATCGAACCCCGCGCAGCACAGTAGTCACCAGATCTGAAACCCTCCCCTCATGGCGCGCATTGTGGTCGTGGGGGGAGGGTTTGGTGGCTGTGCGTCCGCCGTACGTCTGGCCAAGCTTGGCCATCAGGTCACACTGCTTGAAGCCACACCGCGGATCGGCGGCGCGATTGGGACCGTGGAACACGATGGTTTTGTCTGGCAGACCGGTCCCACCCACACACTGCTTCCCGCCGTCGTCCGGGATCTCTATGTGAAGTCCGGTCGCAAGATCGAGCGCGAATTCGATCTGGTGCCCACCGGTCCGACCCGACACGTGTTTGCCGACGGGAGCGAGGTAGATCTTCCGGCTGGGTCACGCGCGGAGCAGAAACATGCACTGGATCAGTTGGGGTCGGGACTCGGGCAAGCGTGGCTCGACTGGGTCCGACCCTATGCCGACGTGTGGGCCGCTCTGCGCCGCGACCTGTTCGAGCGCCCGTACGACGCCGCCCGGGCTGCCCCATCCACCCGTGAATTGCTCAAAGCTCGGGAGTCGTTGGAAGGCGTGGCCCGCACCTTGCCCGATCCACGATTGACGGCGCTGGCCACGAGCGACGCGGTCGTGGCAGGACATCGGCCGCGTCGAGTTCCGGCATGGTGGGGCCTGCAGCACTATCTCCGGCAAACCTTCGACACCTGGACCGTGCCCGCAGAGCAGGGCGGTATGGCACGCCTCGCGGACTCCTTGGCGGCCCGTCTGGCGACTCGGCGCGTGGATGTGCACACGCAGATGCCAGTTCTCGACATCGCGCTCGAACGCGGTCGCCTGCGTGGCGTCCACACCGCGAGCGGCTTGGTTGCAGCCGATCGTGTGGTGGTAGCCGTTGATCCTCGCCAATTGCCGAGCCTGCGGCGGTTCACTCGGCGCGCGACGGCTGCTTTGCCCCCTCACGTCATTCACCTCGGGCTCGCCGGGGATCCTCCGGGCTCGTGGCCGCACGAGGTGGTGTTGCACGGTGGCCCTCATCTCGTCGTACGTCCGGGAGGCGGGGGGGCCTGGACTGTGTTGGCCGCTGACCCCGGCCGCCGCGACCCGCTGGAGGTGCTGGCCGAGCGCGGGTTAGACCTGCGTCCCCTGGTGACGACGCGGATCGACCACTCTCCTGCAGATCAGATTCGTCGCTGGCGCGGCTCACCACTGGGCGTGGCCTGGGCTGGCCGCGCCACTGTGCGCCATCGCCTGGGCACGAACACGCCGATCGAGGGCGTGCACCTCTCCGGCGCGCATGCATCCCTCGGTTCCGCAGTGCCGTATGTCGGATTGTCTGCGGCGTTGGTGGCTCAACAAGTCGGTCCGGCTCGGTAGCCCGGCTGAGTTGCTTGGCCGGTTTGAAGGCAGCGACGCCCTGCCGTTGAATACTCACATGTCCAGATCATCCCGATCTCTGCATGTTTCGTTCATCGTCGATCGCGGCGACCAATTCCCGTTTCAGGCCGACGTCTTGCTGAACTCTCTGCAACGCAATACGCCGATCACCATCGACAGTGTCGTCGCCCAGTTCGTCGAAGACGCGCATCCGGGCTATCGAGCCGAACTTGACGACCGAGGTGTGCGCACCACCACTGTCACCCGCTTTCTCGACGGCATCTGGAGCAACAAACTGCAGCAGTTGCAGCACTTTGTGGGCCGCGGGGTCGACGTCATGCTCGTCGACACCGACGTCTTCTTCGCCAGCGACCCAACCCCGCAGATTCCAGATCGAGACGTGCTCTCCGGCAAGCCGGTCGACCATCCCAACCCGCCGATCGAAACGCTGCGCACCATCTGGGACGCCGCTGGACTGGAACCACCACAGCCGGTCTCTTCGGATGCCGATGCGAAAGGCGGCCGCACCTTCCCCGGCAACGTCAACGGCGGTTGGTACTACGTTCCAGCAGCCCTGGTCGATGCCATGGATCGGCAGTGGCGCGGATGGGGCGAATGGCTCTATGCGCACCGCGACGACCTGATGCCCGCGGAGCAACACGTCTTTGTCGAGCAGGTTTCGTTCTGCTTGGCCGTGCACAGCGGCCAGCATCCCTTTCGACCGAGCCCGACCAACGTGAACTACCCACTGATCCTGCCCGACGTCCCGCGGTTGTATGACCCGGAGCAACCCATCTCGATGGTGCACCACCACGGCCTTCAACACCTGGCCAGGTTGCTCCCGGTCCGGCACACCCAGCCCGGACTCCAAGCGCTCACCGAACGCATCGACCTCGCAATCGCAGAGGTTGACTCGACCCAGCGCGCTCGGCACAACGCGCGATTCCACGGCAGCATCGACTCGTCAATGACGGTCGGCGCCGACCTGACGAACTGGTTGGCCACTTCTCCCGGCGTACCGCGGTTGATCCTCCATGCCGGAACTCCGAAGACCGGCACCACCAGCATCCAGGTTGCCTGCCGTAGCCACCATGAAGAACTACTTGAGCACGGCGTGGACTACCCACTCGACTTCGACCCGCCCTTCACCGACCGCCATCAGTGGCTGGTCGACGCATTCGACGCTCTAGAGCAGCGCCTGCTGAGCGTATTGGTCGCATGCCCAGGCCCCCACATTGCTCTTGTCCAGCGAAGGCATCACCAACCATTGGGCGGACTTCAGCCCCCAAGCGAAGGGATGGTTGGCTGCCCTTGCCCGTCTCCTGCCTATGTCAGTGCTGATCTACCTGCGTGATCCGGCCGCCTACATCGTCAGTGGCCGACGACAATGGGTTCGCAACGGCCCGCATCCACGGTTCCCGTACGGCAGCGCGCTCCCCCTCAACGACGTTGTCGGCCACCCGTGGTTCAGCAACCATCTGGACTATCTCGGCATGGTGCACAGCATGCGATCGGTGTTCGGGCACGACGCGGTGATCGTGGCCGCCTATCGCCGTGACGTCCTGCCTGACTTCCTGCGGCGGATCGGCGTGCCAGACGACGCGATCTCGACCCCAGGCGACCTACGTATGAATCCCTCGGCATCAGACCTGGGAATCTTCTTGGCCAGGCAAGTGCTCCGGTCCCCACTACCCGTGCAGATGAGGAGCAAGTGGTCCACCCGCCTGATTTCCTGGGGCACCCGCATCTCAGCGCGAACCGGTTGGAGTGGGCCGCCTGATCGACTCTCCGACTATTGGCAAACCCTGCTCGACGCCGAGGCCCGTCGCGCAGAGCAGGCCTTCGGAATCAGTTTCACCGACCGCTGCGAATCGGGTTCCAACGACCCGCAGCCACGCGCCGCAGGAGTCTTTGAAGGATCAAGCCACCCGGCCTAGCTGAACTTCGGTTGCGCTTGTTGGCGTGCGGGAACGGCATACCCGTCGGCACCTCAGCCCCGAGAAACCCGCACAGTTGCGCCCAACCATCGCCGCGAGACCAATCAAGGATCAGCAGGTCATCGGGGCGATCGCGAAAGTAGTCGAGCACCTCTTGGTTGTGGCGGCGGAAGCGGGCGCGATAAATGTCCTCATTGCCCACCGGATGCCCGACCCCATAGATCCAGGTGCGAAGCGGGGTGTCTTCACGACCAAAATGGCCAACCGCCGAGGCAATCCACTGGGCTTCGTCGCGCGTGGTCAAGATGAAGCGTGCTCCCCGATAGCGCCGGTCGAACTCCTCATACAACATCGCCCACGGGTTGTCACGGAAAGCGTCGAAGCCCTCGACTGCGGCGAACACGCCGTCGAGATCTCCTGCCTCGAGTAGGGGGGCCATGTCTTGTCTGACCCCGCACACGGTGTAGCCCAGCTCGGCGAGTGCCACCGCCAGCGACGTGGTGCCGGTCTTGTGCATTCCCACACAGACGACAACAGGTCGGATCGCTTCAGGCGTAGGTGATGGCGTGGTCACTCGATCCCTCCTCTCCCAGACGCGACCACACAATAAAGTGCACAACCCCTTCCAACCGATCCCTCTACAGTTCTCCGGTGCGCACCTACCTGACCATCCTGCGAATCCCAGCCGTCCGGAGCGCACTCGTCCTCGGTCTGATCGTCCGGATCCCGATGTGGGCGGCCAGCATCATCTTGACCCTGCACGTCGTCGGTCACCTGGGTCGCAGTTACGGCCAGGCCGGCATCGTGATCGCGGCCGCGACCATCGCAGTGGCGATCAGCGGGCCATGGCGTGGGCGCTTGCTCGACCAGCGAGGGCTACGGCGCTCGACATGGCCGAACCTGATTGTGTTGACCCTCTGCTGGCTGATCGCCCCCTGGGTGGGTTATTGGCCGCTGATCGGCTTCGTCTTCATCGCCGGACTCTTCGTCGTGCCCACCTTCTCGATCCTGCGCCAGGTTCAGGTCGCCAACGTGCCCGACGAACTTCGCAAGGCGTCACTGGTGCTCGATGCGGTGTTGGTGGAGATCTCGTTCATGATCGGTCCGGTCCTCGGCGTACTCATGGCCCACTGGTGGCAGACCCCGATCGCGTTGTTGGTCGCCGAACTCACCTCGGTTCTGGGCTGTGCGCTCCTGTGGATCGTGAACCCGCCGCTGGGCCAAAGTGCGGAGACCCGCGCCGAACGGCACCCGGTGCGCTCCTGGCTCAACCTGCGGGTGTTGGCCATCATGGCTGCCGCCGGTTCTGCCGTGCTGGTACTCACCGGCACCGATCTGTCCATCGTGGCGGCGCTGCGCGCCCTGGACATGTCCGGCAGTATCGGTTGGATGCTGGCGATCTGGGGCGCCGGTTCGGCGGTCGGAGGGCTGATCTATGGCGCTCAGAAGCGACATCCCCCGCTGATGCTGCTGCTCGGCCTTCTTGGGGCGACCACTGCTGCGGTCACAATCGCTCAGGATCGCCTGTGGCTCGCGGTGTTGCTGTTTGTCTGTGGCGCCTTCTGCGCACCCACGATGACGGCCGCTATCGATGCGTTGATGCGGGAGGTACCTCTCGCCGTACGAGGCGAGGCGATGGGCTGGCACTCCTCCTGGATCACCGCTGCCTCCGCCATCGGAGCCCCCTTGATCGGGTTCGCCCTGGATCTCGGCGGGTGGCACCTCGGGTTCATCACCGCCGGAACGATTGGGGTGGCAATTGCTGCGGTGGGCTGGTTGCTGGCTCCCGGCACGGGCGCTTCCCATGAGGTGGACCCGACTCTGCCGAGCGCCGACGAGGTGGAGGCACGCGCCCTCGGTCAGGGTTAGCCCTGGCTGACCAGCGCGAGCGCTTCGAAGATCTCCCGCGTCGCCTTGGAACGGTTCAGCGTGTAGAAGTGCAGGCCTGGGGCTCCGGCGGCCAGCAGATCACGACACAGGTCAATGGCAATCGCCATACCTTCCTCGCGCAGCGCTCCCGGGTTGTCACGCAGCGGCTCAATCCGAGCGAGTACTTCGTCAGGGAACTCCCTGCCCGAGAACTCCACCATCCGGCGCATTGAGTTGTAGTTCAGGATCGGCATTACCCCGGGCAGGATCGGGAAATCCACCCCAGTGGCTTCCGCTCGCACAAGCAGCCCCTCATAATCCGACACCCGCAAGACCATTTCGGTGACCGCAAAGGACGAACCAGCCTCGCTCTTGCGACGCAGCACCTCGACATCGTCAGCGAGCGAGGCGGCGTCACGATGGCCCTCTGGGAAGGCCGCTACCCCCACCACGAAGTCGCCCTCGTCACGGATCAGACGAACCAAATCCTCGGCGTGGTCAACTCCGCCCGGAGTTGCCGGCCACGCGGTGCCCGGGCCGGTGGGCGGGTCGCCCCGAAGCGCAAGCACGTGCTGCACTCCTGCGTTGCGGAGATCAGCCAGGATCTTGCGTAGTTCTGTGCGCGTGTGGCCGACACAGGTCAGGTGGGCAACTGGCGTCAACTGCGTCTCGGCCACGATGCGCCGGGTGATCTCAATCGTGCGGTCACGCGTCGTGCCACCAGCGCCGTAGGTGACCGAGACGAATGCCGGACCAAGCGGCTCCAAGTCCCTGATCGAGCGCCACAACACCGCTTCGCCCTCGTCGTCCTTCGGTGGGAAGAACTCGAAACTGAACGTGGGCGCGGCCGAACGCATGTGGTCGAGCAGAGGGCTGATTCCCGAGGACACGCGGCCAAGAGTAGGCGGCTAGGGTGGCCCGGTGGCGACCAATGGTGATTTGTGGGATGCCGCAGCCTTCCGAAATGACGTGGAACGCGCGGTGCTGGGGTTCGTCGACCAACGAAGTGCCTGGCTGGCTGACCTAGGTAACGATGCGGTTCGGCTGATCGCCAGCGCTCGCGAGTCGGTGATCGGTGGCAAGCGTCTGCGAGCCGCCTTCTGCTGGTGGGGTCACCTGGCGATCGCGCCGCCCTCCGATGAGGCGGCACTGCTGCGTGCGTGCGGCTCCCTGGAATTGCTGCATGCAAGCGCGTTGGTGCACGACGACTTCATGGACGGCTCCGACGTACGCCGTGGCCGCCCCTCCACCCACCGCGACTACGAAGCGCTCCACTCCAAGCTGAAGTGGACCGGATCCTCCCGCCAGTACGGCGCTGCGGCAGCCGTCTTGCTCGGTGACCTCCTCTTGGCCTGGTCCGACGAGATGCTGCGCACGTGCGGGTTGCCCAGCGAGCGGGTCAACTCCGCGTTGGGCTACTTCGACCTCACCCGCTCCGAAGTGATCACCGGTCAGTTCCTCGACGTTTCCGCTCAGGCTCGGGGAACCTCCGACGTCGACGTGGCGATGAAGGTCTTGCGTTATAAGTCGGCGAAGTACTCCATCGAGCGTCCCATCCACATCGGTGCCGCGTTGGCAGGCGCCGATGCCGACACGGTGGGCGCGCTCAGCCGGTTCGGTCTGCCGCTTGGTGAGGCATTCCAACTGCGCGACGACCTGCTCGGCGTGTTTGGCGACCCCGATGTGACGGGCAAACCCGCAGGCGACGACCTGGTCGAGGGCAAGCGCACTGTGCTGGTCGCCCTCGCCCTCGATGCGCTCTCCCCCGACGATGCGCGACACCTCGATGCCAGCCTGGGCACCAACTTGTCACCTGACGAAGTCGCCGTCTTGTGCGACCTGATTGATCGATCCGGAGCACATGCTCAGGTCGAGGAGGCGATCCAGGCGCTCACCCAACGCGCCTTGACCGCCCTCGACGAAGCCAGGATCGACGCTCAGGCCCGCGCGGTGTTGCAGGAACTGGCTGATGCCGCCACTCAACGGGTGGTGTGAGTGGATCCAGCAAGGACTGTTGCGGTCAGTCGATCGAGGTGAGGTTGATCTCCGGGCCTTCGCCCCTGAGGAGTACGGCGAACGGGTGGCCCTCGTCCTCAGTGGCCCGCTGATTGAGCACATCGACCGCGACGTCGAAGGCCTGCTTATCCTCCCGTGCCAGCGGACCCCAGCCGTCCCAGAGCAGCACGATCGGGCTGGTCAGGTCGCGCAGGCAGTCGAGCAGGGCGTCGAAATTGTGGCCGAAATATTCGGGGAACTCGAAGGTCTCGGCAAAGGCGTCGAGGAGTTCGGACTTGTCCTGGTGAGTCCAACCATCGACGTAGCCAAACCGCCACCCGGCGTGCTCGACCGTATGACGCACATCCTCCGGCGCTGCCGCCCCATGCCATTGGTAGACACCGGGTCGGATATGACTGGCCAAGATTCCGGCTAGTCCGCTCATCACTGCCTCCTGATCTTCACGAAGGACCTGTAGTGGTCCGGGGTCCAATAGAACTCACCGTTGCTCCCGGTGACGATGCGGCGCGGGCCGCGATCAGGTGACCCCGGGGTGTCAACGGTGTATTCGTGGTAGTAGCCGCGCGGTTGTTGAGGGAGCACGCGTTCGTCGTTGCGGAACACCGCCCCGTCTTGGTGATAGCGAAACGGTCCGCCACGGTCGATCGCCTTGAGCGTGGCTCGCGCCTGGCGCGGCAGGTCGGCTTCATCGATCTGTGAAGTGGCATCGGTCTGGGCAGACTTGGCGCCCAACGTCGGCAGCATCCCCTGCTGCCAGGCCCAGACCACGCCGAGCAGCACTGCCAACAGCAGCATCGCCCACGCGCGCCCACGGCTCATCAGAACGCCATCGCCTGTGCGCGGCGCTTGACCTCGCTGCCGCGGTTCTCACGCAGGGCGTCGATCGGCCGGCCCGGCAAGGTGTCATCGACGGTGAAGAGCCAGGTCAGCGATTGTGCGTCGTCGTAGCCGCCATCGTGCAGCACGGTGAGCACGCCGGGCACGCCCTTGACGATCTCGCCTCCATCGATCAGGGCTGCGGGAACCTGTTGCCCGGCCCCTGGGCGGGGGACGACGGCGGCGAGTCGGTGCTCGCGAATCCAGGTGCGCACCTTGGTGACGCTCACGCCAAGGGCTTTGGCGGTGGCCGACCAGTCCAGCCAGTCGGCCACTAACGCATCGAGATCTTCCGCCTGCTCCTCACTCACACCCCTACTGTGCCGCACGCCACCGACTCGCTGCACTCCGGCTCGCCTCCAAGGATCCGGACTGCCTTCGTCATAGACTCCGCTGCGTTGCCGCGACCCTTCCCCCGCGGCATGCGCGAAAGGTCGAGACGTGCCGCAGACACCCGCTGATCGGGGCAACGACCCCTTCATCGGTCGCCTGCTCGACGGCCGCTACTTGATCGGCAGCCGGATTGCCCGCGGCGGAATGGCGACGGTCTATGAGGCCCGCGACACCCGCTTGGACCGCACCATTGCGGTCAAGATCATGCATCCGGGCATGGGTGATGACGAAGAGTTCGCTCGGCGATTCAAGCGCGAAGCTCGGGCGGCCGCACGACTGGCCCATCCCAACGTGGTCGCGGTGTTCGACCAGGGCGATGACGACGGCCTGCTCTATCTGGTGATGGAGTATGTGCCCGGCCGGACCATGCGCGACCTGATCCGGACCGAAGCCCCGATCTCACCCCTGCGCGCGCTGACGTTGATGGATCCAGTGCTCAATGCGTTGGCCGCAGCCCACGCCGCGGGACTGATTCACCGCGATGTGAAGCCCGAAAACGTGCTCTTGGCCGACGACGGCTCGATCAAGGTCGCCGACTTTGGTTTGGCAAAAGCCGTCAACTCCGAGACCCAAGCCAGCCTGACCTCCGGGGCGTTGATGGGCACCGTCTCTTATCTCTCACCGGAGTTGGTGGTCGAGGGTGAGGCCGATGCGCGCGCCGATGTTTATGCGGCCGGCGTGTTGATCTATGAACTGCTCACCGGCCAGAAGCCACACAAGGCCGACAGCCCGATCCAAGTCGCCTATAAGCACGTCCACGAGGACATCGCGCCTCCCTCCCAGGTGATTCCCGGACTGCCGGCGTACGTCGATGCGTTAGTCGCCCGTGCCACAGCTCGCGACATGGCGCTGCGCCCGATCGATGCCGGCGTGCTCCTTCATCAAGTACGCCGAGTCGCGGCCGCCCTCGAACACGGGGTCGTCTCCGATGATGAACTCACCGCCGAACTCACCCCAGGCAGTTCAATGGCCGCGATGGCAGCCGCAGCGTCGCCGAATCCAGCCCTCCTCGACTCGGGTTCCCCGGCTGGCCCGCGCACGTGGGGCATGGACGAGGTCTATGACCAGGAGAACGATCCGACCAGCGACTTTGAATACCTGCTCCCTGTCGCCGAACCAGCCGCTCCCGCACCGGCGCCTGCGGCCACTCGTCGTGCCCCGGAGCGCCCCAGTGGCGTCGCTCCGCTGCCGCCGCGACCTCGACCGCGCGGGCGCGGCAAGATGGTCGCGGCCGTGCTCGCGTTGGCCCTGCTGGTCTGCTTCGGTTGGTGGTTCTTCATCGCCCGCTACACCACCACTCCCGGAGTGCTCGATCTGGCACAGGCTGAGGCCAGTGCCAAAGTGGAGCAAGCCGGTCTCACGTTCAAGGTCGGGGACTACGCCTACTCCGAAAGCGTGGCCAAGGGGTCTGTGGTCAGCACTGACCCGGCACCTGGCGACCGAATCCTCGATAACGGCACTGTCGTCGCGGTGCTTTCAAAGGGCCCAGAGCGTCACGCGGTGCCGGCGTTGCGCGGCAAACTCCTCGACAAGGCCCAACAACTGCTGCTCGATGCTCGGCTCACTTCGGGTCAGACCATCGAGCGCTATCACGAGCAGATCGCCGAAGGTCGCGTGATTCGCACAGATCCGGCATCCGGCACCGAACTCCGGCGCGACACGGCCGTCGATCTCTACGTGTCGAAAGGGCCGCGTCCGATCGATATCCCAGACTTCACTGGCAAGTCCGCGAACAAGGCGTCAAAGGCACTGAGCAAACTAGGCTTCAAGGTCAGCCAGACTCAGGAGTACTCCGACACGGTGGCGGCCGGTCTCGTGGTTGCACAAGACCCGTCCTCTGGCACTGGCTTCCGGGGCGACACGGTGTCGCTGCAGGTGTCTAAAGGACCACGTTTGGTGCAGGTTCCCGACACCCGACGAATGGGAGTCCAGGCCGCACGCGCGATGCTGCGTGACGCCGGGTTCAAGGTCCGCACGGTGCGCAGCGAGGTCTGGATCGGTCTGCAATACGTCCTTCGCTCTGACCCTCCGGGCGGCACCATGGCCCCCAAGGGCAGCACGATCACCCTCTATCTGGTCTGACCGGCGGCTGCGCTCATGCCTCGCCTCCTGCTCTTGTTCGCGCTCACCGGACTACTGGGTTCGGCCCTCGAACTCATCGAGCCAGCACGCGCTGAGGCGGCGCACGCGGCACGCTGTGGCGACCTACCGTTGCGTCCGACTGCACGAGATGTGATCGCTGCAGGTCGGCCTTGGGCCGGGCACCCTGGCCGCGTGCTCATCGACGTCCGGGCTCGGCGTGGGGACTATCCAGCGCTGATCGCCACGCGATGTCACGCCTGGACCGCCGAACTGATCCGGCTCAACGGTGGACCTCTCCATGTCGGTCAACGCCTGCGGGTGCCAGTTGTGCTTTCGGCGCTTGCCAAACATGCTCCCCAAACCAAGCCGAGGCCCCACGGGCGTCCGCACATCATCGCCAAGCCACTGGTGCGGCGAGCGCTGCTGAAGGCGGCCCGCCGACACGACGTGCCTCGATCGCTCGTGCTGGCGATTGCCTGGCAGGAATCCGGCTGGCAACAGCACGTTCGCTCCTCCAAAGGTGCTGTCGGCACGATGCAGGTGATGCCCGGGACCGGCCGTTGGCTCTCGACGTACGTCGGGAAGCGACTGCACCTGCGAGACCTGCACGACAACGTGGAAGCAGGCGTCGTACTCCTCAAAGTCCTGCGTCGCCAGACCACCGACCGGCGGGCGATTGCGGCCTACTACCAGGGCCTGGGCGCGGTTCAGAAACACGGCTTCTATCGCGATACCTTGCGCTATGTGAAGTCGGTCCGCGCTCTGCAGAAGCGGTTCGAGAAGGGCTGGAATCCGCTTCGCTAGGCTCTGCCGGTGCCCCTGCCCCTCGACCCACCTGCGACCCGCAACCCAGTCGGTTCACATGTCCGCGTGGGTTCAGGGCTGGTGTCGGGAGCACTGCGCCTGGCTGATCAGATCGAGGCCGAGACGATTCAGGTATTCATCGGCAACCCGCGCGGGTGGGCGCTGAGCCACGGGGATGCGGTCATCGACGCGGAGTTCGCCGAAATCTGCGCCCGCGACTCCCGCCGGGTTTTTGTGCATACCCCCTATCTGGTCAACCTCGGGTCGCCGGTGCCGAGCACGTATGCGAAATCGATTGCCTCGGTGGCCCACAATCTGATCCGCGGTCGACGGATCGGCGCAGAAGGCGTCGTGGTGCACACCGGAAGTTGTGTCACCGAGGGTGCCTATGACAACGCCCTGCGCCAACTGCGCGAGGGGCTCTTGCCGATGCTCGACGACCTTGGTGAGGGACCAGACCTTCTCCTTGAACCCACTGCAGGTCAAGGTCGTTCGCTGTGCGCTGGCGTCGATGATCTGGAGCCCTATCTCGAGGCTCTCGACCATCACCCGCGTGTGGGGATCTGCCTGGACACCTGTCATGTCTTCGCCGCGGGCGCGCCGCTTGACGAACCTGGCGGAACGAAACGCACCCTCGACCGTCTGGCCCAGATCGCACCCGGCAGACTGCGTCTGGTGCATGCCAACGATTCGATGGATCCCAGAGGATCGCTGCGCGATCGGCACCAGCAGATCGGCCAAGGCCACATCGGCACCGACGCCTTCACTGAGCTGATGATGCACCCAAGCACCGCTGGCGTTCCGTTGATCGCGGAGACACCCGGATCTGGGGAACCCTCTGGCCCTTGTCTGCCCCTATTGAAGAAGTTGCGTGCCTCATGACCCAGCGCCGCACCATGCTGCTGGCCACCCTTGCGCTACTGGGGATGGCAGCCAGTTGGGGCTCAACCTTCTACATGATCCATGACCTGCTGGCCCGGGTGCCAGCCATGGATTTCTTGGCGATCCGCTTCACGTTGGGCGCGATCTTCCTGCTGATTTTGGCGCCTCGTGCGGTCGGTCGACTCTCGGCGAACGTACGCCGACATGCCGTCGTACTCGGCTTGCTTTATGGCGTGGCCCAGATCCTCCAGACCATCGGTTTAGCCACCACCGCCGCCAGCGTGTCGGGGTTCATCACCGGGATGTACGTCGTGCTCACCCCCGTCCTGGCCGCACTCCTGCTCAGGACTCGGATCACCGCATGGACCTGGTTTGCTGTGGCTCTCGCGATCACCGGCATCGGCGTGCTCACCCTGTCGGGCTTCGCGATCAGTTTCGGTGCCGCCCTCACCCTGGTCGCCAGTGGGCTCTATGCCTTGCACATCGTCGGCCTCGGCGCCTGGTCGACTGCCAGCGACGCGGTCGCGATGACCACAGTGCAGATCATGGTGGTCGCCATGACGACAACGGCCGTGGCCGTGCCTGGGGGGATGGTCTGGCCGACCCGCGTCGACGACTGGATCGCGGTGGTCTACATGGCCCTCGTGCCAGGCGCCCTCGCCGTGATGGGGCAGACCTGGGCCCAAGCCCATCTGCCGCCCACACGCAGCGCGATCATCATGGCGATGGAACCGGTGTTCGCCGCACTGTTCGCCGTACTCCTCGGTGGGGAGAGCCTGACCGGCCGCATTGTGCTCGGTGGGGTGATGGTGTTTGCGGCGATGCTGATCGTGGAGTTGATCCCGCGTCGCAAGGTGGAAGCCGAAGTCACCCATATTGGGGTCTGACCACCCCTCGAACACACTGATCAGCGCTGCGATTGGGTGCACTAGACTGCCCGCCATGCAGCGCGCCTATTGGTTTATCTACTCGCCCGGGGCCCCCGAGCGGTAGTCGCTGCTGCCATCTCACCCACGCCCCTGGCCGCCTGCCGGGGGCATTTGCATGTCGGTGAGTGGTCAGGACCAGATCGAAGGAATCCACAATGGTCGTCGTCATGGCTCCCGGAGCCACAGAAGAGCAGGTCGACGCAGTCGTCGCCAAAGTCACCGGTGTCGGCGGAGAGGCGTTCGTCAGCAAAGGTGTCGAGCGCGCGATCATCGGTCTGGTTGGTGATGTGGACTCCTTCCATGGGTTGAACCTGCGCGGCATGGCCGGGGTTGCCGACGTACACCGCATCTCCGAGCCCTACAAGTTGGTCAGCCGGACCCACCACAAGGAGCGCTCGACCGTGTGGGTGGGCGCTGAGCGCAAGGTTCCCATCGGACCCGACTCCTTCACCTTCATTGCCGGCCCGTGCGCCGTGGAGACCCCGGAGCAGACCCTCGAATCCGCCGAGATGGCGTTGGCGGCTGGAGCCACTCTGCTGCGCGGCGGCGCCTTCAAGCCGCGCACCTCGCCGTACGCCTTCCAAGGTCTCGGCGTCGAGGGACTGAAGATCTTGGCCTCAGTGCGCGAGCGGACCGGACTGCCGGTGGTCACCGAAGTGGTCGATGCTCGCGATGTGCCCGTAGTGGCGGACTACGCCGACATGCTCCAGATCGGCACCCGCAACATGGCCAACTTCGGGCTGCTGCAAGCCGTTGGCGAGTGTGGCAAGCCCGTGCTGCTCAAACGTGGCATGACCGCCACCATCGAAGAGTGGTTGATGGCTGCCGAATACATCGCCCAGCGCGGCAACCTCGACGTGGTGCTTTGCGAGCGTGGGATTCGGACCTTCGAACCCACCACTCGCAACACCCTCGACATCTCCGCAGTCCCAGTGGTGCAAGCCACCAGTCACCTGCCGATCATCGTGGATCCCTCCCACGCAGGAGGTCGCAAAGACCTCGTGGTCCCACTATCGCGGGCCGCGATTGCGGTCGGCGCTGATGGCGTGATCGTCGACGTGCACCCGCATCCGGAGACTGCGCTCTGTGACGGGCCCCAGGCCCTTCTCGGCCCCGAACTGCGTGCCCTCGCGCAGGCTGTGCGGCAACTGCCCTCGGCTGTGGGACGAGTCGATGCGCGGTCACTGACTCGGTGACCTGCGTGGCAGGCTGATCCTCGTGACCGAACTGCCCTACATCGAGGCGTACGACGGTGAGTTGCGCCAAGGCGCTGTGCTGATCGTGCCGCCCGGTGGACATGTCGCGGTGAGTAATCGGGTCAAGATGATGGGAAGTCCGGAGTTGAAGATGCGATGATCGATCTGCGTTCTGACACCGTCACGCGGCCGACCGAGGCGATGCGCGCCGCGATGGCGCGCGCAGAGGTTGGTGACGACGTCTACGGGGAAGACCCGACCGCCCGCTTGCTCGAGGAAAGGGTGGCCGAGATCTTCGGCCATGAAGCGGCCCTCTTCACGGCCACTGGGTCCATGGCCAACCTGCTGGCGGTGGGGTTGCTGGTCTCCCCTGGGCAGGAGGTGTTGTGTGAGGCCCGGGCTCACGTCGTACGCGCCGAGTTGGGGGCGCACGGCGCCGTCACAGGGCTCACCTCGCGCACGTGGTCGAACCCGAGGGGTCAGATCGACTTTGCCGCCCTCGACGACCTCTTTGCGCCAGATCTAGGACCGTTTTTCGTCAAGACGGCTGCGGTGAGCGTCGAGAACACTCACAATTTCGCGGGTGGCGCTGTGCTGCCGTTGGCGGATCTGCGCGCGTTGCGCGACTGGGCCGATCAGCGTGGCTGCGCGGTGCACATCGATGGCGCCCGGATCTGGAACGCCCACGTCGCGACGGGGACTCCGCTCTCGTCGTACGGAGAAGTGGCGGATGTGATGGCGGTCTGCCTGTCCAAGGGACTAGGCGCTCCGGTGGGCTCGCTCGTGGTGGGTGGAGCGGAAGCAATTGCCGAGGCCCGGGTGCGGCGGAAGCGTTACGGCGGCGGCATGCGCCAGATCGGCATCCTCGCGGCAGCAGGCCTGCACGCGCTCGACCACCACATCGACCGAATCGCTGAAGATCACGCCCACGCCCAACTCCTCGCAGATGCCGTCGGCGCCACCGCCGACACCAACATCGTGGCCTTCGAGGTCACCGACGCTCCGGCCTACGTCGCCGCCGCTCGAGACCAGGGAGTGCTGGTCGGAGCCGTCGGCCCCCACCGAATCCGCGCCATCACCCACCTCGACGTCTCAGCCACCGACGCCCAGAAGGCCACCCAAGTCCTGGCCACTCTCCCCCGCTAACCCCTCCGCCGACGCGCCCAGTTATTCAGCCCACGCGCCCAGTTATTCAGCCCACGCGCCCAGTTATTCAGCCCACGCGCCCAGTTATTCAGCCCACGCGCCCAGTTATTCAGCCCACGCGCCGAATTGTTGGGAGGCGTCTTAGCCAACCTGCGCCAGCAGGTGGGCGACCCGCGCCAACATTTGGGCGGCTCAGCGCAACAACTCGGCGCGTCGCCGCAACAAACTGGCGCGTCGCCGCAACAAACTGGCGCGTCGCTGCAACAAACTGGCGCGTCGGCCGAAAAACCGGGCGCGTCGGCAATTAGGCCTTGCGGAGCATTTCGGCGACGAGGAAGGCGAGTTCGAGGGACTGGACTCGGTTCAGGCGGGGGTCGCAGACCGACTCGTAGCGGTTGGATAGATCAAGATCGGTGAGGGCCTCGCCGCCGCCGACACATTCGGTGACATCGTCACCGGTGAGTTCGACATGGACTCCTCCTGGCCAGGTATCCAACGCCCGGTGTACGTCGAAGAAGCCTTGCACTTCCTCCATCACATCCTCGAACCGACGCGTCTTGTAGCCCGACTCCGACGAGAACGTATTGCCATGCATCGGGTCGCAGACCCAGGCCACATTGAGACCGGCCGCCTCGACCTTCTCCACCAACGGCGGGAGCAGATCCCGCACCTTCTCCGCGCCCATTCGAGTGATGAACGTCAGCCGACCAGGCTCGTTGTCCGGGCTCAGCCGGGAGGCCAACGCAATCGCATCGTCGGCTGTCGAAGTCGGCCCGAGTTTGACGCCGATCGGGTTTCGGATCCGCGAGAGCAACTCCACATGCGCGCCATCGAGTTGACGGGTGCGCTCGCCAATCCAGACAAAATGCGCTGAGACGTCGTACGGCGTTTGCGAGCGTGAGTCGATCCGGGTCATCGCGTGTTCGTACTCCAAGACCAGAGCCTCATGCGATGAATAGAAGTCGACCCGATGAAACTCCTCCGGGTTGGCCCCGATCGCCTTCATGAAGGTCAGCGCGCGATCGATCTCCTTGGCCAACTTCTCATATTTGCGCCCCACCAAGGAGTCGCGCACGAAGTCGGTGTTCCACGTGTGCACCTGCCGAAGGTCTGCATAACCACCGGTCACGAAGGCGCGCACCAAATTCAGCGTGGCAGCGCTGTTGTGATAGACCTCAACGAGTCGCTGCGGATCCGGCATTCGGGACTCCGGGGAGAACTCGAATCCATTGACCGCATCGCCACGGTAGGCGGGCAGAGTCACCCCATCTCGGGTGTCGTCATCGCTGGAGCGCGGCTTGGCGTACTGACCCGCCAACCGACCCAGTTTGACCACCGGGACACTGGCTGCGTAGGTGAGCACGACTGCCATCTGCAACAGCACCCGCAACTTGTTGCGGACGTTGTCGGCCGTGACTCCAGCAAACGTTTCAGCGCAGTCGCCGCCTTGCAACAAGAACGCTTTGCCGTCAGCCACGGCCGCCAACTTTGCCTTTAACTCGTCGCACTCACCGGCAAACACCAACGGCGGCAAGCCACGCAGGCGGGTCACGACCTGGTCGACGGCATCCGCGTCTGCGTAGGTGGGCTGTTGGGCAGCGCCCATCGCATGCAGTTGGGCAAGCGAAGGGAACATCGGTTCAGACACCGAGCCAGCCTACGGCGGTGAGACCGGTCACGACGAACCGGGCAGCTCAGCCGAAGAAGACCTCAGCCTCGGCGTACAACTCCGGGCTGACCAACTTCAGTTCGCCAGTGCCGTCAATCAGCGGGACCCGGACGATGTCCGTGCCGCGCAGCGCCATCATCGTGCCGAAGTCGCCCTCGTGTACGGCGGCGATCGCCTGCAATCCGAACCGCGTAGCCAACCAGCGGTCAAATGCGGTCGGAGTGCCACCACGCTGCACGTGACCGAGTACGACGGCGCGAGACTCCTTGCCCGTGCGCTGTTCGATCTCGGCGGCCAATCGGTCACCGATCCCGCCCAGTCGCACGTGGCCGAAGGCGTCCACCTCGCCGCTGGCCAGCGTCATCCCCGACCCATCGGCCGGGTGAGCGCCCTCGGAGACCACCACGATCGGGGCGAACTGCGACTTGAAGCGGTCCTCGACAAACTCACACACCTTGTCGATGTCGAAGGGCTGCTCAGGAATCAGCACCACATTGGCGCCACCAGCGATGCCCGCGTGCAGCGCGATCCAGCCCGCGTGGCGGCCCATGACCTCCACGACGAGCACCCGGTGGTGCGACTCCGCCGTGGTGTGCAGACGGTCGATCGCTTCGGTGGCGATGTTGACCGCCGTGTCGAAGCCGAAGGTGAAGTCGGTGGCGTTGAGGTCGTTGTCGATGGTCTTGGGCACTCCCACGACATTGACCCCGAGGTCAGCCAGTTTGGTGGCCACACCGAGGGTGTCTTCGCCACCAATGGCGACCAGTGCGTCCACGCCAGCAGCGGCCAGATTGTCCTTGATCCGCTCCACGCCGCCTTCGATCTTGAAGGGGTTGGTGCGGCTCGAGCCCAAGATGGTGCCTCCGCGGGGCAAAATGCCGCGGACGTTGTCCAGACCCAGCGGCGTGGTCAGTCCTTCGAGCGGACCCTTCCAGCCATCGCGGAAGCCGACGAATTCATAGTCGTATTCCTTCACGCCTCGACGTACGACGGCGCGAATGACCGCATTGAGTCCGGGGCAGTCGCCGCCTCCGGTGAGCACTCCCACACGCATCTGAGCTGACCTCTCTCCCTCGCACGCCAGACCAAGGTTTGACCTGGCGTTCCGATCATCTTTTGATCGTTCATATCGTCTCGTGAGAGACCACCTTGTGTCCACCGGCGGCGTGGGAGACGCGCCACCCCACCGGTTCGGTGCGATCGGCTGGCCAGGTGGTCTAGACGTGGATGTCCCACATTTGCAGGACTCAGGGCGCTTGACGGTCATCAATTTGAACCCCTCAAACCGGACACAAGATGACATCTAGAACCATTATTTGTCCGAATTCAGACGTTAAGGTGATCAAACTTTCAACACCATTACCTGATCATGACTCCACTTAACGACACGCCGACGAATAAAAGTGGATAACTCCTTGCCGCTGCTCGGCTAGGCACTTAGCCTCCAATCAAAGGGCCGAATCACCGGCCCAGAAACTCGGGGGAGTACACATCTGATGAACGATCAGTCGACCCATCATGGGTCCGGCCTCTCGCGTCGAGCTCTGGCGGTAGGTTCGGCCTGGAGCGTGCCAGCAATCCTTGTATCCACGAGCGCACCAGCATTCGCGCTGTCGGGCGGTCCGCCCTCTGCCTCTGAGTCCCCTGGCTGCAAGGCGCCCGGCAACAGTTGTGCGCCGATCCAGAAGGGCTATGCCTTCCCGTTCCAGTTGTGCAACAACACTGGAGAGGACATCTGGATCTATAGCGTGACCTTCACCTCGACAGTGCCAGCCAATATCTACACCGACATCTTCTCCGGTGGGCAACTCATCGAAACCAACGCTGCGGGGACAACAAATGTCGTGGCCACTCTGCCCGATGCGCTACCAAACGGCAGTTGCTTGTATTACAAGTACAACGGTTTCGCGGCTAACAGTGCCAACATCGGGTTCACAGCGAACTTGAGTTTCACCTGGGGCCACACCCCTACCGCGGCCGGCGACACCGATCACGGACCCGTCAACTTCCAAATCGTCATCGGGGCCACCCCACCGGACTGCTGCAAGTAGCCCGCCCGCGGCGGGCGCGCTGTTAGCGTTTCGGCTATGACCTTCTCGATTGTCGGACGATCCGCTGACGGCCACTCCTGGGGAGTCGCTGTCGCCAGCAAGTTCCTGGCTGTTGGTTCGGCAGTTCCGGCGGCCGTCGCCGGTGTCGGCGCGCTCGCCACCCAAGCCGATGCCAATGTCGCTTGGAAGGGCATCGGCCTCAGCCTCCTTGACGAGGGCGCCACCGCGAGTGTCACCGTCCAGCGCCTCGTCGAAGATGACGCGGGCCGTGACCATCGACAAATCGGCGTGGTTGACGGTGATGGTGGAGCCGCCTCCTACACCGGCCTCTCCTGCCTGGACTGGGCTGGCGGTACGACGCTCGAATCCGCCTCCGGTAGCGCGGCCATCCAAGGCAACGTGCTCACGGGCCCCGAAGTGATCGAAGCCATGGCCACTTCTTGGACCCAAAGTGACGACTCCGATCTGGCCCGACGACTGTTGGCGGCCCTTCGAGCTGGGGACGAGGCCGGCGGTGATCGGAGGGGGCGACAGAGCGCCGCGCTACTCGTCGTACGCGAAGGAGCTGGCTACAACGGCGGCGACGACATCGCATGCGACCTTCGGGTCGACGACCACGCGACCCCGCTCGAGGAGCTCACCCGCCTGCTAGACCTCAACGACTTGTATCTGACCACTTCGACCGAGGCGGAGATGGTCGAGGTCGATGAAGTCCTGGCCGCCGAACTGGAGCAACGCGCCCAAGACCTCGGCCACGCGGATTTCCATAGTTGGGTGGGGTGCGAGAACTACGAGATGCGCGTTGACCGCGCTACTCCCCCCGCGTGGATCGACCACAAGGTGCTCGACATTCTTCGCCAGCAGGCATGACCCTCACGATTTGGCTCGACCCCGGATCGGTCACTACTGGAGCCGGCGATCATGCGGCGCGGGTCGTGGAAAGCCCCACCACAACGTATGACGCAGTGCTCGACTTGATTCGAGGCACCGCTCAGCCCGACATTTGCCTAGTTGACCGGACCCACGCACTGCTCTGCTGGGACGCAGAGACCGGAGGGGTCAGCCTGCCCGCACTCGCCGAGTGGGACAGCATGCGTGGCAATCCCCTCTGGCCACTGCTAGCCAGCGGCCGAGTGCTGGCCGGTCCGCTGCATTCGTATGTGCTCTATCGGCTCACCCGTGGCCTTTGGCACCTGTGCATCGACGGAGCTCAGCCCGAGGACTGGCCCTTCGAGATCGAGCAACCCGAGCCATGGCCAGCCGACGGAGTGCTCACCGATCCGACGATCACTGGTCACGCAGTGCGGATCCGGGCCGCGGCGGCTAACTGAGTGCGGCGAGGCTGGCTTCGGCCGCGTCCAACTGTCGTTGCGCGGCCAGCACCTGCTCGTTGACCGACTCCACCTCGTCGGCAGCCTCCTCCGCCGCGGCTTCGGCGCGTTCGGCTTGCAGCTCAAGTTCAGTGACCTCGCGACGCAACTCCTCCAAGCGCCCCCGAACCTCCATCACCCGGGCCTGCTCCTCACCCAGCGACTGCTGGGCCTGTCGCAAGCGCGACGTGATCTCCTCGACCTGTGCGCGGGCCGTCTTGACCTCGTCACGGGCCGCCGCTCGACGTAGGCCAATGCTGTCGGGCACCGCGTGCAAGGGCCGAGTCGACTGCTCGGCCCGAGGCGCCACGTGCCCGAGAGCTTCTGGGTAGGCGACGAGGGCGATCGGATCCACCTCATCCAGTCCGTTCGCCCGGCAAGTGGTCACGAGCAATCCGCTTCGGACCGCCGCAGCCACCCCTGCGTCGAGCATCGCCGCAGTGAGGGTGTCCTCGATCTGTTCGGCCACACTCGGCGTGATCCGCTGCCCGTGCTCCAGCGCCAGTTGGCGAGCCCGCGTGGTCAGCGCCGCAGTCAACTGGCGACGCTGACGCGTCAACTGACGTAGTTCTTCACCATCGAGTGAGGCCGCCGCCGCCCGCAATTGCTCGGCCAGGGTGAACACATCACTGATCTGATCGGCCTCCCAGCGCACCAGCAGATTGACTGCCCAAGCCCCGAGCGACGGTTTGCGCAAGGCCTTCATCTTGGAGGCGAGTTCGGAGTCCTTGGCCGCTTTGGCCGCCTTCTCGGCCGCGGTGCGCTCGACCGTGAAGTCCTCTGGCACCCCGGCATAGAGCGACTCGGCGAGAGCGTCGAATTCCATGTCAGGAGGATGTCATGGTCACGAGGTGGTCAGGGTCTCAGGACGGCGCTAAGGCAATCTGCTCCAGCAGCAGCAGGAGAGCCGCCTGGCAGGTCAGCTCGCGGATCCGCTCGCGGTCTCCGGCCAGCCGCAACCGACGTACGACGGGGTGCGGGCCGTCCACCGCAACGAACACCGTGCCCACAGGTTGGCCTTCTTGTTCCGTCGGCCCGGCAACACCAGTGGTTGCCATAGCCCACGTGGAGCCCAACAGCGCCCGCGCCCCGACCGCCATGGCTTGGGCGCAGGGGGCAGAAACCACCCCGTGGGTGGCCACCACAGCGGGCGGCACTCCCAACACGCCGGTCTTGATCGCGGTGGCGTAGCTGACTACTGCACCGACAAACGCCGCCGACGCCCCCGGAACGGCAGTGATCTGTTGGGCGAGCATCCCGCCGGTCAGGGATTCCGCACACGCCAGTGTCTCGGCCCGAGCCTGCAACAGACCCAGGACGTCACCGGTCAACGAGTCGTTCAGGACACCGCCGCCCGCTGCTTGGCCTCGCGGTGCTGGTGAGTGGCATCACGGGCAAACTCGACCCCGGACGTGACCGTAAGCACCACCGCGATCGCGAGACACAAAGTGGCCACCCACCACAGCGCAATCCCAATCACGTGCAGTGGTCCGGAAGGCAGGGCTTGCATCGGCAAGATGAAGCCAGACAGCCCGATGGTTTGGAAGACGGTCTTGAGTTTGCCTGAGGCGTTAGCCGCCATCACGACATGCTTGGCGATCGACAAACGTGCGATTGTGACCGCCCACTCGCGAAACAGCACCACGATCGTGATCAACCACCACAACCAGGCGGGCAGGAACGGGTGAATGATCGCGAGGCCGATAAACGCCATCCCTGTGATCGCCTTGTCGGCAATGGGATCGGCGATCTTGCCAAAATCGGTGATCAGGTTGTGTTTGCGCGCGATATCGCCGTCGATCTTGTCAGTGATCATTGCCGCCACAAACAGTCCGAAGGCGACCAGGCGCCACACCGGGTCAGCCCCGCCCTGGGTTAACAGCGCCCAACCGAAGAACGGCACCATGACGATCCGCAGCGTGGTGAGCGCGTTGGGCAGGTTCCAGTTGCTGGGCTTGGCAGCCTGCTCAGTCATCTGCGCTCCTTGTGGGTTCGATCACCAGATCGACTCCCTCGTTGGCGATCACGGCGCCCGTGACCAGGTCACCGACCTTCGCGGTGCCTCCCGCAACGATAGTGGTGCCGTCGACTTCGGGGCCCTGATGGGCCGCGCGCCCCTCGATGACACCGTCGCTGGTTGACTCCACCAGCACCACGACGGTCTCGCCGATCCGCTCCTCTGCGCGCTGCACAGTGACCTCGTCGACAATCCGGGCCAACTCCTCGACACGTTCGGCAATCACGTCGTCGTCCAGCTTGCCGTCGTACGACGCGGCCTCGGTGCCATCTTCGTCGGAATAGCCAAACACCCCGATCGCATCCAAGCGGGCCTGCTCGACGAAGCCACAGAGTTCGGCGAACTCCGCCTCAGTCTCGCCGGGGAATCCGACAATGAAGTTGGAGCGCACCCCCGCCATCGGGGCCAGTGCCCGAATCTGATCCAGCAGACCGAGGAACGAGTCGGTGTCGCCAAACCGCCGCATCCGGCGCAAAAGAGTGCCGGAAGCGTGCTGGAACGAGAGATCGAAGTAGTCGGCCACTCCGGGCGTGGTGGCAATGGTTCGAACCAAGTCAGGTCTGGTCTCAGCCGGTTGCAGATAGGAGACCCGCACACGCTCGATGCCGTCGACAGCGGCCAGTTCCGGCAGCAATCGCTCCAAGAGGCGCAGATCGCCGAGGTCTTTGCCATAGGAGGTGGAGTTCTCGCTGACCAAGAAGAGTTCCTTGACTCCTTGATCGGCCAGCCACCGGGCCTCGGCGATCACGTCAGTGGGACGGCGAGACAGGAAGGAGCCGCGAAAGCTCGGAATCGCGCAGAACGAACACCGGCGGTCGCAACCACTGGCCAACTTCAGCGCCGCCATCGGCCCATCGTCGAGGCGAGCCCGCTGCCCATGACCAGGAGTGAAGACCGGCGCATCGACCCGATCCACGGGCGAAATCGGCAACAGCAGACGCCGGTCCGAAGGAGTGTGCGCGGCTGGGCGATCACCGTCGATGATTCCGCGCAGCCGGGCCGCGATATCGGGATAGGCGTCGAACCCCAAGACCGCATCAGCTTCGGGAAGCGAGTCGGCCAACTCGGTGCCATAGCGCTCGGCCAGGCATCCCACCGCCACAACCGCCTGCGCTTGACCAGTTGTCTTCATGTCCGCTGCCGCCAGCAAGGTGTCGATGCTGTCCTTCTTGGCGGCGTCGACGAAGCCGCAGGTGTTGACCAAGACCGAATCGGCAGTGCTGGGATCAGCGACCAGATCGAAGCCGCCGTCGGTCAGTCGACCAGCCAACTCCTCGGAGTCAACTTCGTTTCGGGCACAGCCCAGGGTGACCAGGGCGACAGTGGGGCGTTGGGTAGACATCTCAGCGGCGAGTATGACGCACTGTGCTTGGACTTGGCGGGTCAGCCGACCTGACGCTTGCCTGGGCCGGGGGTCATTGACACCGGGCCGAGGTCGGTACCGTCGTATCGCACGTGCACCGACGGCGCGTCCGTGGTGCGCACGGTGAAGGGTGCGAAGCCAACCAACACCCGCTTGCGGCCCGCTCCTAACTTGCCCGAGAAGACGACGTGGCGCTGACGGTCCAAGACAGTGACACGCACCGGCGCCGGTGCCACCTGAGTGCCATCGGCTTGGGTTGTGGCGACTGCTGCAGGGCGCCAAATCACCAGACGGTGGGGGGTCGTCAAGGGCGAGGTGATCGGTTTGGTGTCACCCGCCAGTTCACCTCGCAAGGGCGGTGCGGGTGCCACCGTTTCGTCGCTCGCAGTCAGCAGCGCGGCACCACCCCACAACACGGCTAGCGCAGCGGTGGCAGCCAGCAGCAGCCGCACCCGCGGCGGCGCCGTTTGCTGGCGTGGGCGCCGGTGGGCGATCTGCTCGGTGCGCAACGCGGTCACCACGGGCGCCGGACCTGTGGAGAAGCGACTCGCATAGGACCGCAGCAGGTCGGTCTCATCCAAGTGCAAGGTGCGAGCCAGCGCTCGGACGTGGCCGCGCGCATAGAAGTCCCCGCCGCAGGCCGAGAAGTCATCGTGCTCAATCGCCTCGATGAGGTGCGGACGAACGCTGGTGCGCTCGGCCACCTGCTCCAGTGAAAGACCCAGATCGGCTCGCGCTTGGGCAATCGCGGCACCAACGTCGCCGGCCGCGCCACGTCGTACGCCGGAGTCGGTGAGCACAGGAGCGGTCACCATTCGCACCGACTCCCCCGGGACCGCGTCGATAACCAGTTCAGCGACCGGTCCCAGAGGCGTGGGGGCAGCCGCGAGTTGCACCGGGGCGCTCGCTACGGGGTGCGCAGTGGGCGTCGGTTTGGCGGCGATCAGCCGTGCGAACCCGGTGCGCAGCGCTGCCAGGGGTAGCCACCACGATCGGCGCGCGACCGGCGTTGCCACAATCGGGGCTCGCTCGTGGGCTAGCAGGTGGAGTTGGTCGGCGACGTGGTGGGAGCTCGGCGAGATCAGCGCACCCAGATCTAGGCGCAGCGTCGTCTCCCCGCGCTGCAGTTGACGCAGAGCACGCCGACCCCGGGCATCGAGGCCATCGATCGCTCCAGCGAGATCAGGCACCTCCATGACAAGTGCTCGTCCGACCTCAATCTGAGACAAGGACCCCCACGTCAAACCACGCCACGACGACCCCAGCCGGATCCGCACTCCAGTGCGGTCAGCGACGAGCAAAGGTGTGCGAGCCTCCAGCCCTGCCCAAGTTGCGGCGAGGCAAATCAAGGTGAGCAGCAGCGCGAGTGCCCAGGCCCAACCCCCGACACCTTGGAGCCCGCGGGCCAGATAGCCCAAGGCAACGGCGCCAGCAGCAGCGGACAGCGAGAACCAGGGCCACGTCCGAGCCCGGATGGTCAGATCCGGCGCCGACAGGTTCACTGGTCCCCCTGCAGCGTGGCGATGACGTCATCGAGGTCATCGGCTTTGATCAACACCTCACGAGCCTTGGAGCCTTCGCTGGGGCCAACCACTCCCCGACTCTCCAAGATGTCCATCAACCGCCCGGCCTTCGCGAAGCCGACTCGGAGTTTGCGCTGCAGCATCGAGGTGCTGCCGAATTGCGTCGAAACCACCAATTCGACAGCCTGGACCACCAAGTCGAGGTCGTCACCGATGTCATCATCGAGATCACGCTTGGCTGCTGCTGGGGCGGTCACCTCTTCGACGTACGTCGGGGCGAGTTGCTCCTTGCAGTGCTTCACCACCTGGTGAATCTCGGTTTCGGTGACCCATGATCCCTGCACACGAGTTGGCTTGGAAGCACCCATCGGCAAGAAGAGGCCATCACCCTGGCCGACCAGCTTCTCCGCGCCCGGTTGGTCGAGGATGACTCGCGAATCACCGAGCGAAGAGGTCGCAAAGGCCAGGCGCGACGGCACATTGGCCTTGATCAGGCCGGTGACCACGTCGACCGAGGGTCGCTGCGTAGCGAGCACCAGGTGAATGCCAGCGGCCCGAGCCAACTGAGTGATTCGCACGATCGCGTCTTCAACATCACGTGGGGCCACCATCATCAGGTCAGCCAACTCATCGACCACGACCAACAAGTAGGGATAGGGCGCGAGCACCCGTTCGCTGCCCGGCGGCACCTTCACCTTGCCGGCCCGCACCGCCTTGTTGAAGTCGTCGACGTGCCGGAACCCGAAGGCGGCCAGGTCGTCGTAGCGCATGTCCATCTCACGCACGACCCACTGCAGCGCCTCGGCGGCCTTCTTGGGGTTGGTGATGATCGGGGTGATCAGGTGCGGAATGCCCTCATAGGCATTCAGTTCGACCCGCTTGGGGTCGACCATGATCATCCGCACCTCATCG
>WBZP01000674.1_pt1 | contig 45238 bp, 44 predicted proteins | sample 5204301 | NCBI WGS metagenome assembly WBZP01 (sample SAMN12412401, study PRJNA552823) | activated sludge metagenome | isolation source: activated sludge from nitrification reactor of wastewater treatment plant... | place: USA: Pennsylvania | collected 2017
GGGGATGAGATCCAGGCTGCCAACTACGGATCTGCGCAAAACCGGGATGGCAGGCAAGCTGCCAACCACCGATCTGCACAGATCGCTCGGCCTGGTTGTGTAGGACGGACGGGAGCGGGGTCGCTCAGGTCGGAGGGGTGGGGCGGCTACTTCTTGACCGCTTCAAGCTGCGCCAGCGCAAAGTCGCGATCCGCTTCCGCAGCGGCGCGATCGTTTTTGTCGCCCTTGAGACGCTCCGTCGCATCGGCCAGCAGCTTGTCCGCCGCCTCGCTGGAGATCCGCGCTGACGGCAGCGCCCGCTGGACCAGCGCGACCACCTTGTTCTGACCATCGACCTCGGCAAAGCCGGGACCAACTGCCAGGACGCCGCGCTCTTGTCCCTTGCGGTAGCGGAGCACGCCCGCCTTCACCGCAGACAGCAGCGGAAGGTGGCCAGGCAGGACGCCAAGCTCGCCGAGCAGGCCCGGCAAGGTCACTTCGTCCACTTCTTGATCGAGGGTCTTGCCCTCGGGGGTCACTACGTGCAGCGCGAGCATGGCTTACTTGGCCTCGGCGAGCAGCTTCTTGTTCTTTTCGACCGCTTCTTCAATCGAGCCGACCATGTAGAACGCCTGCTCCGACAGGTTGTCGTATTCACCATCGACGATGCCACGGAAGCTGCGGATCGTATCGGCCAGCGAGACGAGCTTGCCGGGGATGTTGGTGAACTGCTCGGCAACGTGGAACGGCTGCGACAGGAACTTCTGAATCTTGCGAGCGCGGGCGACGGTCTGCTTGTCTTCTTCCGACAGCTCGTCCATGCCAAGGATCGCGATGATGTCCTGAAGTTCCTTGTAGCGCTGAAGGACGCGCTGCACGTCGCGGGCGCAGCGGTAGTGCTCTTCGCCGACGATGTGCGGCTGCAGCAGGGTCGACGTCGAGTCGAGCGGATCGACGGCGGGATAGATGCCCAGCTCCGAGATCGCACGCGAGAGCACCGTGGTGGCGTCCAGGTGAGCAAACGCCGTGGCCGGTGCCGGGTCGGTGAGATCGTCAGCAGGAACGTAGATGGCCTGAACCGACGTGATCGAGCCCTTGTCGGTCGAGGTGATGCGCTCTTGCAGCGCGCCCATCTCGGTCGACAGGGTCGGCTGATAACCGACGGCGCTGGGGATACGACCCAGGAGCGCCGACACCTCGGAGCCTGCCTGGGTGAAGCGGAAGATGTTGTCCACGAAGAACAGCACGTCGCGGCCTTCGATGTCGCGGAAGTACTCGGCGATCGTCAGTCCGGTGAGGGCGACGCGGGCGCGGGCTCCCGGCGGCTCGTTCATCTGTCCGTAGATGAGCGACACCTTGCTCTTGGGCAGGTCGTTTTCGACGATGATGCCGCCTTCGATGAACTCGTGATAGAGGTCGTTTCCTTCGCGGGTACGCTCGCCGACGCCAGCGAACACCGAGAAGCCGCCCTTGGCCTTGGCGACGTTGTGGATAAGCTCCATCAACAGAACGGTCTTGCCGACGCCAGCGCCACCGAACAGGCCGATCTTGCCACCACGACGGTACGGGGCGAGCAGGTCGATGACCTTGATGCCGGTCTCGAGCACTTCAACCTTGGTGCTCTGCTCGGTGAACTTCGGGGCGGGCTGGTGAATGGCGCGGGTGCGCTGCGACGTCACCGGACCGCGCTCGTCCACGGGGGCTCCGACGACGTTCAGGATGCGTCCGAGGACTTCGGGACCAACCGGCACGGTGATCGGCGCGCCCGTGTTCTTCACGGACTGGCCGCGCGTAAGGCCGTCGGTCGAGTCCATGGCGATGCAGCGCACGGTGTGCTCGCCCAGGTGCTGTGCGACCTCGATGGTCAGGTTGTCAGGCTGAGCGCTCAGCGAGCTGTTGCTCACAAGAAGCGCGGTATTGATTTCGGGCGGAACACCCTGGAACTCAACGTCCACGACGGGACCGATGACCTGGGTGATGCGTCCAGTGCTCTGAGCTTGGGTCGTATTCATCGCAAACTATCCCTTTAGCGCTTCTGCTCCACCGACGATTTCCATCAGCTCCTTGGTGATGGCGGCCTGGCGAGCGCGGTTATATTGCAGGGTGAGCCGAGAGATCATTTCCTTGGCATTGCGCGAGGCGTTGTCCATCGCGCTCATGCGGGCCCCCATTTCCGAGGCGTAGGACTCAAGGAAGATGCGGGTCAGCTCGGTTTCCAGAAACAGTGGCAGCAGGTGTGAAAGCACCGCTTCCCGGCTGGGCTCATACAAGAAGTCCACCAGCTGCTTGGGCTCGTCTGCCGCATCGTCGCCGACTGGGCGGGCGGGCTCGCGAACCTTCAGCGGCAGCAGGCGCTCTACCCGAACGACCTGGCTGGCGGCGGACTTAAACTCGTTATAGAGCACGTAGATCGCGTCGACTTCCCCCGTAAGCAGCGACTCGGTCAGTTGGGGGGCCAGCTCGCGCGCTCGCTGGGTGACGGTCTTGGGCTCCACACCGAGCAGCTCATTTACGATCTTGAAGGGACGGCGGCGGAAGTAGTCGCGTCCCTTCTTGCCAATGACCACGAGGTCGAGGCTGTGACCTTCCTGGAGCTTGATCTCGGTGGCGAAGCGCTCGGCGCGACGGAAGATGGAGCTGTTGTAGGCACCGGCCAGACCACGGTCCGCCGACACCACCACGAGCCGCACGCGCTTGTCGGTTCCACCCACCAGGATCTTGTGCAGCAGCGCAAGCGACGGGCCACCTGTTTCGAGGGGCTCGCCTTGGGCTTCTACTTCGTCGCTGGCGGGCTCGGCGAGAAGGCGCGTGGCCAGATCTTCCGCGATGTCGCCCAGGTGGTTCGCATAGGGCCGAATCGCCTTCACCGCATCCTGGGCGCGGCGCAGCTTCGCCGTCGCCACCATCTTCATCGCCTTGGTGATCTTCTGGGTGTTCTTCACCGAGGCGATGCGCTTGCGGATTGATTTCAGCGAAGGCATGGACTAGCTCGCCTTCTTTTGGGCCTGGGGCTTGTCCACGAAGCGCTCGGCGAACTCGGCCAGCAGCTTGTCCATCTGGGCCGAGATGTCCTTGAAGGCCTTCTTGTCGCGGCACTTCTTGTCCAGGTCGTCCCACAGGCCGGGCTTGCTGTCGATGAAGGCATACAGCTCGCGCTCATAACGGAGCACTTCGCTCACCGGCACCTTGTCGAGGAAGCCCTTGGTTCCGGCGTAGATCGACAGAACCTGCTTGACCACCGACAGCGGCTGATACTGACCTTGCTTGAGCAGCTCGACCATGCGCGCGCCTCGGTTGAGGGCGTCTTGGCTGGCCTTGTCGAGGTCGGAGCCGAACTGCGCAAAGGCCGCCAGCTCGCGGTACTGCGCCATCTGGAGACGGAGCGTACCGGCAATCGCCTTCATGGCGGGAACCTGGGCGGCACCACCGACGCGGCTCACCGAGATACCGACGTTGACGGCGGGACGGATACCGGAAAAGAACAGGTCGCTTTCCAGGTAGATCTGACCGTCGGTGATCGAGATGACGTTGGTCGGAATATAGGCGGACACGTCACCGGCCTGCGTCTCGATGATCGGCAGTGCGGTGAGCGAGCCTGCGCCCTTGTCGTCCGACAGCTTGGCGGCGCGCTCTAGCAGGCGGCTGTGAATGAAGAACACGTCGCCGGGATACGCTTCACGACCGGGCGGACGGCGCAGCAGCAGCGACAGCTGACGGTACGCAACGGCCTGCTTGGACAGATCGTCGTACACGATGAGCGCGTGCATGCCGTTGTCGCGGAAGTATTCGCCGATGGTGACGCCGGTATAGGGCGCAAGGAACTGGAGCGGGGCTGGCTCACTGGCTCCGGCGACGACCACGCAGGTGTATTCCATCGCGCCAGTCTGGGTCAGCTTGTCCACCACGCTCGCCACGGTCGACTGCTTCTGACCGATGGCGACGTAGATGCAGAACATGTTCTGCCCCTTCTGGTTGATGATCGCGTCGATGGCCACGGCGGTCTTGCCGGTCTGGCGGTCCCCGATGATGAGCTCACGCTGACCACGGCCAATCGGGATCATGGCGTCGATGGCCTTGATACCGGTCTGCATCGGCTCGTGAACCGACTTTCGGTAGACGATACCGGGGGCCTTCACTTCGACCTTGCGCGACTCGGTCGACTGAATCGGACCCTTGCCGTCGATGGGCTGACCGAGCGCGTTTACCACGCGGCCCAGCAGTCCCTTGCCAACCGGCACCGAGGCGATCTCGCCGGTGCGCTTGACGATGTCACCTTCGCGAATCAGCTCGTAGTTGCCGAGCAGGGCGACACCGACGTTGTCCTCTTCCAGGTTGAGGACCATGCCCTTGATGCCGTGCGGGAATTCGAGCGTCTCGCCGGCCATTGCGCCCGACAGACCGTAGACACGGGCGATGCCGTCGCCAGCCATCAGCACGGTGCCCGTTTCCTGCACCGAGACCTTCTGGTCGTAGTCCTCGATCTGCTTGCGGATGATCTGGGAAATCTCTTCGGCCCTGAGTTCCATATCTGCTCCTGCCGCCCTGGCTCTATAAGCGCGGGGGGCCAATATCGGTAAAGCCGCAGTGAGCGGCGCAAAAGACTATCCTTGCCAGCGCGCCTTCAGGCTCTCGATCTGGCCTTTGAGGCTGCCGTCGTAAATGACGTCGCCCACTTGGGTGATCACGCCGCCGAGCAGTGACTCGTCGACGGTCTTGTCACAGAGAACGGTCTTGCCGGTGGCCTTGCTGAGCGCCGAGCGAATCCGCGTCTCTGCGGCGGCGTCGAGCGGCTTGGCCGACACCAGGCGAACCCGAATGCGTCCCGCGACTTCATCGACCATCTGGCGCAGGCTGCGTGCGATGCCCGGCAGGTTGGGGAGCCGTCCGCGCGACAGCAGAAGCTGGGCCAGGCGCTGGGTCGTCTTCGACAGCGTCAGCCGCTGACAGACTTCATCGAGCACCGCTTGACGCTGCGTCTGCGAAAACGCCGGGTTGAGGAGCACCGTCCGCAGATCGGGGCTCGAGTCGATGGACTGGGCGAGTCGCTCGACCTCAGCGGTGAGCGGCTCCAAGTTGCCTTGCGCCTGTCCGATGCTCAGGATGGCGCGTGCGTAGCGCCGTGATGCGGAGCCACTTATCATGAGCGACCTCCCGAAGCGGTGGCAGCGGTTTCGACTTGACCCACGAAGCGCTCCACCAGGTTGCGCTGGTCGAGGTCATTGACGCGGCTCGTCACCAGCTTTTCAGCCAGGTCCACCGCGAGAAGTGCGGTCTTGCGCTCTAGCTCACGCTTGGCGCTGTCGATGGTCTGCTGAACCTGCGCTTCTGCGTCTTTGAGCAGCTTTTCGGCTTCGGCTTCGGCCTTCGCGATGATCTTCTGTCGCTCTAGCTCGGCCTGCTGCTTCATCGAGCCAAGCAGCGCGTCGATGTCCGCTTGGGCCGCCGCTGCTTTTTTCTCGTACTCGTCAAGCTGCGCCTGGGCTTGCTTCTCTAGCTCACGCGCACGGTCGAGCGTCTTGCGGACCTCGAGGTGGCGACTGGCGAGAAACTCTTTGAGGCTCTTGCCCGCGAGCTTGTTCAGGATGAACAAAAAGACCGCGAAGTTGATGAGCGCAAAGCCAAACGGCGGGTGATGGTGGGTCTTGCCCGGACCGTAGTCCCAGCTCCACCAGTTTTCGATGATCGGTCCCGCTTCGTGTGCCCCGTGCGCGGCGGCTCCGTGCTCACCGTGGGCGGCAGCGGCTTCCCCGTGCTCACCATGGGCGGCAGCGGCTTCGCCGTGGGCAGGCTCTGCGTGGGCAGGCTCTGCGTGGGCAGGCTCTGCGTGGGCAGGCTCTGGGGGCGCGGCTGCGGCGGCATCAGCGTGGGCGGCTTCTCCCGGCTGTGGCGTGGGAATACCGATTTCCGTCGGATGGGCAGCGGGCTGCGCGGCAGGCGCCGCTTCGGCAGCGGGCTGTGCGGCAGGCTGGGCCTGTCCGGCAGGTCCGGCTTGACGCAGCGGTGGATACTGCCCACTTGGGTTGTGAATCGGCTGCGGGGTGGGAATCCCTTCCGGCTTGTGAACGACTGCGCCGGGCTGCTGCGCCAGCGCAAGCGACGCACCACCGAGCAGGATCAGTCCCAGCGAGAGCCGGGCAAGCGTGGTCTTTCGGGTGGTCATCGCTTACACCTCTCGTCCTAGCAGCTTGCTCGCCAGCACCTTCGACAGCGACTCGGCGCGCTGGCTTAGCTCGGTCTGAGCCTGGGCAACTTGCGCGGCGACTTGCTCTCGGGTGGCGCTGATTCGGGTCTGGGCGCGCGACCGAGCTGCCGAGAGCAGCTCTTCTTCACGCTGCCGGCCTTCGTTCGCGAGCTTCAGACGCTCTTCCTCGGCGACTTGGCGGGCCTTTTCCATCTTTTCTTTGAACTGCTGTTCGATGGCTGTGGCGCGCTTTTGCGACTCTGCCGCTGAGGTCTCGGCAGAGTGGATGCGATGCGAGCGCTCGTCTCGCATCTGCATATACGGTTTGAACAGGTACTGACGAAGGATGACGAACATCGCGATGAAAATCGCGAACTGAACGAGCACCGTTCCGTCGATATCGATGACGGGCGGGGCCTTTTCTTCCGCTCCCTCGCTTATCGCGAGCATAAGTGCTTGCAAGATCATGGATGCTCCGGGGGGTTTCGGCGCGAGCACTTACCACTTGCGTGAATGTGGTGTCAAGTGTCCGACAGTCCTTCCCGGGGACGAATCGCTGTGCGCAATCGCTGGCTTAGGAGAGCCCGCGCTCGCTTCTTGCTCGCACGCAGTCGCCGTCTCCGGGCTGAACGGTTCGGCAGGCGCGCGGGCGGTGGTGATAGATGCTACAGCTGACGTTGCGACCGAGTGCGCCCAGGAGCGCCTGGCAGCGTCCCTCTTTGTTCATGCGCAGGTGCGGTTCACCGGCTTCGTTGAAGATGACGAACTTGCGCAGCAGGTCGCTGCGGGACAGTAGCGCAGTGCCTGGTTCGATTGGAACGTAATCGAAGCGGCCTTCGCGCTCGTTTTCGGCAGCGTTACAGCAGCAGGCGCCGCAGGCCTGACAGTCAAGCGACATGGGCGGCGATATTGCACCGCGCTGTACCTGCTGCCAAGTGCGAGACCATGACCGCGCAAAGAACGGGCGCGGCGCGTTGTATGATGGCTTATGCGCAACTCTTTCTTTGGTCTGAACTCGGCTTCCTTGGCAAAGGCTGCGGCTCCGCTGTGTGGCGCGGCGCTTGGACTGATGCTCGCTTCGTGTGCGGCGCTGGGGATTGGGCCGAGCGGTCCTCCGCAGCAAAAAGGGGAGCCGACGCTGTCGAAGTGCCTGACCGGCTCGACGCTGGAAAAGTTCGGAAGCTGTGGCGAATACTGCGCGGCGCAAAACCGAGGCTGTCAGAACTACGGCTGCGCGGTGCCGGGCGATACCAAGCGCTTTGGCGGTGCTTCGTTTGATAACACCGTCTGCGCGGGCAACATGCAAAAGGGCTTCCAGTGCAGTGATCCGCTGCTCGGCGTCGGCGCGGTCGAGTGCTGCTGCACGGGCCTGTAACGCGGCGCTGGGGGCTTTGGGCCCTGCGGGCTTGGCGTGGTGCGTCGCTGTGGAGCTAGTGAATCAGCGCGGTCAGCACCATCGAGCCAAGCAAGAGCAACATCCCGGCCACGATCAGCACGGCACCCAGCCACATCACGATCGGACCTGCGCGGTCCTTTTCTTTGCGCTGCTTGCGAAGCCATCGACGCTTGCGTGCGCGCAGGACAAAGTGCAGACCTGCCCACCAGGTGATAAAGCCGAGCAGCACGTCGATCCACGAGTCGAACATGGGCTAGCTGTCGCCTCCGCTGTAGCGAAGCAGCAGTGAACACAGATAGCTCACGAGGATGAGCAGCAGCAGCGTCGGTCCTCGCAGCCAGTTCATCGGTCGCTGTGCGTAGGCGCCCATCAGTCGATCAAGGGACTTGGCGGCGATGATGCCTGGCACGGGACCATCGGATGGACAGGATCGCAGCGCGCCGTCCTGTTGACAGGCCACGACGACGACCGGCTGAAGGTGCGTGATCGATGCATGCTTGTAGCGCATCGTGCCGCGCGGAATGAGCTTGTGATTGCAGCGCTGGCGGATGTTGTCAGGAAGGGTCGTGTGCGTTGTCAGCGGGCCGAGATCGATGCCGACGACCTGCATGGAAAACGGCTCGAGCCAGCCATCTTTTTTGAGAAGCTTGATGTTTTCGTCGCGGGTAAACAGCTCAAGCGGTGCGCGGAGGCTGCCTTGTCGGAAGGTGAGCTGCTCGTCTTCTCCAACGGTACAGAGCGTGCGCACGATGGAGCTGCGACCCGACTGATAGTGATCTTCGACCCACGCGAAGTAGAACACGCTGGGGGTTCCATCGGGCGCTTCCCGTGGCTGGCTTGTTTCCAGCGTTCCGACGTAGCGCGCCGGTCCGGTATAGCCATCGCCGATGGTGTGCTCGGGCAAGCTGCGCAGCGTGTAGAGCTGCTTGGTGATCGGCCTCCAGTAGGCCCACATGCCGCTATCGAACAGAAACAGCGCGCCAAGCGACACCAAAAAGACCAGCAGAATCCACATCGCGCTCGTCTGCTGTTGTTGATCGGAATCGGTCATGAAAGCGCCGTGTGAAAGTTGATTCTTGAACGAGCAGGCGGTTTCACGCTAGCTTCGCCTCGTTCCCGTCGGAGTGAGTGAGAAGGTCGCTGGCTTGTCGCAAGGCAAGCGAGAGGAAAGTCCGGGCTTTACAGGGCAGGATGCTGGCTAACGGCCAGTCAGGGTGACTTGCAGGAAAGTGCCACAGAAAACAAACCGCCAGCCTCGGCTGGTAAGGGTGAAACGGTGCGGTAAGAGCGCACCGGAACGCTGGTGACAGTGTTCGCACGGAAAACCCCATCCAAAGCAAGACCGCATAGAGAGTGAAGTGATTCCGAGGCGGCCCGTCTCGCTCCGCAAGGAGGCTCTCAGGTAGGTCGCTTGAGCCCGCTCGCAAGGGTGGGCCTAGATGAATGGCCTTTGCGTCCTTTGGGACGAACAGAACCCGGCTTACGGCTCACTTCGGCGGGAACATTTTGGCTTTGCATGGTGGGCGGCGCATTTGCTTTGATGTCGGCATGCTGACGACATTCTTCCGAGAGGAACACGAGTTTTTTCGCAAGTCGGTCTCGCAGTACTTGGAAAAGGAGATCGTGCCGTATGTCGAGGAGTGGGAACGCGCAGAGCTGTTCCCTCGCGAGGTCTTTACGCGCTGCGGGGAGCTGGGCTTTCTCGGCGCGCACTATCCCGAGGATGTGGGCGGCTCGGGGGGAGACTGGTGGTATGGCGCTGCGTGGGGCGAAGCGCTGGTGAAGAGTCGCTGTGCGGGTCTGGCGATGGCGCTGATGGTGCAGACCGACATGGCGACGCCGATCATCGCGGAAATTGGTACGCGAGAGCAAAAGGACGAGTTTTTGGCTCCGGCGCTGCGTGGCGAAAAGATCGCGGCGCTGGGTGTGTCAGAGCCAAACTGCGGCAGCGACGTGGCTTCGATTCGGACGACGGCTCGGCGAGTCGGAGACGAATACGTCATCAACGGCTCTAAGTGCTGGATCACCAACGGAACGCGTGCGGACTTCATCACGCTGGCGGTTCGTACGGGACCGGAAGGATCGGGCTTTGGTGGCGTCTCGCTGGTGACGTTCCCGACGGATGTGAAGGGCTTCAAGGTCACGCGCAAGATCAAGAAGATGGGCAACCATGCCTCGGATACGGCGGAGCTGTCGTTTGAAGACTGTCGCATTCCGGTCCGGTATCTCCTCGGGGAAGAGAACCACGGCTTCTACTACATCATGATGAACTTTCAGGGCGAGCGTCTGATCGCTGCCGTCAGCGCGGTGGCGGGCGCGCAGCAGTGTCTCGACGAGACGATCCAGTACACCCAGGATCGCAGCGCGTTTGGACGACCGATCCTCAAGTTCCAGGTCTGGCGTCACACGTTCGCAGAGCTGGCGACGCAGATTGAGGCCGCTCGCTGGCTGACCTATCGCGCCGTCGACCTGTTTAATCGCAAGCAGGAAGCGGTCAAGGAGATCACGATGGCCAAGCTGTTCGCCGGAGAGCTGGCCATCAAGGTCGCGGATCGCTGTGTGCAAGCGCACGGCGGCTACGGCTACGCCGAAGAGTTTCCGATCGCTCGCTACTATCGCGACGTGCGGCTTATCACCATCGGCGGCGGGACGAGCGAAGTGATGAAGGAAATCCTGTCGAAGCGACTCGGCTGGGGCTAGGACGTGACGGCAGTGCGCTCTTGGCGTAGAGGCCGAGCGCGCTTGGCTGTGTAGATGATGGGCGCGGGGGGAAGCTGGCTCCGCCCGGCTGGAGAACGTCCGGGGGAGCTGTCTGCGGGCGTTACGATCGGTTCGAGATGATGGCGTAGGTCACGCGCGCTTCTTCAGCCAGCGCTTGGCCCTGCTTGTCGCGCGTCCGATCCTTTTCGATCTGGTCGGCGATGGCTTGCAGCACGTCTTTGTCCGCCTTGGTCGCAGTGCGGGTCAGCGCAAACATCACTGCCGAGCGAACCGCCGTGTCCTTGTGACCGACGTACTTCTTCAGCGTGGGCACCGCATCGTGACCGAGGCGCGACAGCGAGAACGCCGCCCGCTCTGCCTTCGGGCTGTTTTCGACCTTCGCTTCGGCATCCGCCGGCATCCCCAGGTACTTGTCGAAACAGGCGATGTCTTTTTTGCACTCCGCCGCGACCTTGGTTCGGATGATCGCCGTCTCGAAGTACTTCTTGATGTCGACGATGTCCGCCGGGATGGTCTTGTAGATTGGGTCGAGCACTGCCGACTCATCCTTATCGGTGAGCCGCGAGAACTGCGTGACCGCGTAGGCGACGAGCGTGGCTTTGTTGGTATCCAGCTCAGGCATCTCGTCTTTGTTCTTTGGCGGCGTCAAAAACGGCGTCTTCGACATCTGCAGCAGGATCGGCATCGCCGTCGCGTCGCCGAGCATGTTCAGACCTTCCGCCGCTGCTGCACGGTGCTTCGGATCGCGCTTGGCATCGCTGAGCACGCCGATGATCGTCTTGGTTGCCGACGGATCGCCAATCTGACCCAGCGACTGGAGGATCGCTTGATGTCCCGACACGCCCGGCATGCCGTCTGGACCCGTGCCCAGGCCTTCGTCCTTCTTGGCCAGCTCGGCCAGCAGCGCTGGAATCGCCTTCTTGCTGCGCAGGTCTCCGAGCAGGATCGCCGCCTTCTGCACGATGATGCCCGGCACGAACTTGTACTTCTTGCCGTCGGCTTCGACGTTGGCGTTCTTGCGCTGAAGCGTCTCGACGAGCGGCTCGACCGCCGACTCACCGATGCGAACCAGGCCGAGACGACACTCTTGGAACATGTCGTTGCCACGGCCCGTCATCCACAGACCGCGAATCAGCGACTTGGTCGACTTTGGATCGGCGAACTCGGCCAGCACCTTGGCGGTGGTCTTGTTGATGAAGAAGTCCTGATCGTCGGCGCTCGTCTCAAGAATCTCGTTGAGCGTATCGACACTCGACGGATCCTTGATGGCCGCAAGCGACTTGATCGCTTCAATGCGGGCGACGTTGGCACGCGACCGAATCGACATCTTCTTCGAGGCAGCCTTCTTGAGCGCAGCAACGGCACCCTTGGCGGCTTCACGGCCTTTGTCATCGCGCTCGGCCAGCTCTTGCAGACCGTTGGCCGCGATGATTGCGTTGTCGAACGCTTCTTCGGAAAAGTCGAGCTGCTCGGCGAGAAGCTCGACAGCCTTTTCGGTCCGAATCTTGGCGATGACGCGCAGGACTTCGGAATCTGGGCTCTTTTTGAACTTGGCAGCCAGGGCCTCGTAGGCGGGCTCGGCCTTTTCCTTGAGACGGGTCAGCTGACGCAGCGCCTCTTTCTGTTCTCGGGGGTTGTCGAGCTTGCTGATCCAGCTCTTGGGATCGTCGGGATCCTCTGGACAGCCGGTCAGGGTCAAGGTGCAGAAGGTCAGGGCAACGCCGAGGGCAGCAGGCTGTGCCCACAGGGTGCGGCTCCGTCTCAACATGGCGAACTCCTCGCGCGACGTGCTCAGAACACAAAGCAATAAGGCGCATCCGCAGCGCGCCGTCGCGGCGTACCACACGCCGCCCAAACAGAATGCATCTGTGGCGGACCAAAAGGCAAGACTCGTCGAACTGCGTTTCGCAGCGCGATCTGCCTCAGGGATGGATGATGGGAAAACCGGAAAGAGAACGGGGAGGGAAGCGTGGAAGACCGAAGATCGAACCGCGAGGCGGGCTCGGTTAGTGAGCGCCTTCGCCGCCGCCGCCACCACCAGCCTTCGCCTTCTGCTGAACGGCGAAGTTGACGTTGTTGTAGCCAGCGACGGTGCAGGTATACATGATCTTCTTCAGAACCTTGAAGTCGATGTTCTTGTCGCCCTGGAGGATGACAAGACCCTTCCAGTCGTTCGGATCGGGATGGAGGAGCTTGAAGTTGTTCTTCAGCACCACCAGATCGTCGTGGAGCTGGGGAATCTTCCAGTCCATCGTCGTCTCTTTGGCCAGATCGCTCGCATCCGCTTTCGGTTCGCCGTTGAGCGTCACCGAGTCGCGCGAGATCGAGATGATCGGAGCCTGCTCCAGATCCTTGTAGTTCATGGCTTCCGGCAGGGTCACGTTCTTCGACACCGTGAGGAGCTCACCGGATGCCGAGAACGTCTGCAGAAGGAACACGACCAGAATGGTGAGCATGTCGACCATCGAGGTCAGGTTCAGCTCTGCGTACGTCGACTTTTTGCCGGCGCCGTGCTTCGTCACGAACTTCAGCGGAATGAACTTACGCAGACGCGGACCGGGCTGCTTGATAAGGCCGCCTTTTTCAAATGCGCTAGCCATGGTTAGCCTCCCGCTCCCTTGTCTGTGAGCGTGACGGTTGGAAACTTCGCCGAGATCGCAACGTCCATCGCTTTGATGATCTTGTGATAGACCACCGTGTCGTCGGCCTTGATCGTCAGATCTTCCTTATCGGCGTGATCCTTTTTGGCCTGCGCCAGCGTGTCTGCGAGCTTCACGTAGTCGTAGTCCTCGGACTTGGCTTCGATCGGCGTGCTTTCGCCAGTCGACTTCGAGAACGTGAAGGTGTTGTCCTTGTTAATAAACAAAGTCAACGTGACCTGATTCGGCTGGGGATCGTCGTTCGGCGCACCCTGCGACTTGCTCTTCTGCGTCACGTCCATGCGGGCCAGCTGGGTCCACACTGCAGTGATCAGAAGGAACGAGATACAGCACGACAAAAGGTCGATGAACGGGACCAGGTTGATTGCGGCATCAAGCGGTTTTTTACCGCCTTTGCCTGAAGGCGTAGGTGCTGCGCCGCCCATCGTAATTACTCCTTGCTAGGGCTTCTGCGGGCAGATGCGGTCATCTGCCCCAACCCGTCACCTTCTAAACTAGCCCTGGCCGCTCTGCTTCATCGCATTGCGGTGGCCAACCACCAGGTTCACAACCTGCACCGAAACCTCGTTGATGTCATCGAGGGTGTGCTGGGTCCAACCGTTGAGGATGGCGAACCACAGAAGGGCAGGAACTGCGCAGACCAGACCGAATGCGGTGCAGTTCATGGCTTCCGAGATACCCTTCGCGAGCAGCGTTGCTTTCATCGAGGGATCGACACCGGCGACGCCTGCGAACGAGTGAATCAGACCGAGAATCGTGCCGAGCAGACCGACGAGGGTTGCGACGTTGCCAAGCATGGCGAGGTAGCCGGTGCGGGCTTCCAGCTTCGGAACTTCGTGGAGCGCCTGCTCGTCCATCGCGGCCTGAACTTCAGCGTCGGGACGGTTGAACTTCGTCAGACCAGCCTGGATGATGCGAGTGACGGGGGTCGGGTTGCCGCTGCAGACCTTGACGGCACCCTGGATGTTGCCGGCCATGATCTGGCTCTTGAGGAGCGACAGCAGCTTCTTCTTATCGATGCCAGCTTTTTTCAGGTAAATGACGCGCTCGATCGAAATGCCCCAGGCAATGATCATGAGCAGAAGGATGGGCCACATCGGCCAGCCACCCTCGTGGAACGCGTCGGCCAAGGTCTTCATCAACGACATTTCCGGTACCTCCAGTGAACGGGTTGTTGTGTAGCGCTCATGGTACAAGCACGCGAAGTGCCAACAGACAGAAAAAAGTGCTGTTCCACGGAAGACCTCGGAAGTCCTGCACATTCACCGGCTGGCTGCGGTCCGCAGAGCGGGGAAATGCGCAACACAACTGTGGAGAAATGCAACAGTTCCTCCGCATCGCCTGGCTAGAAGATCTTCGGTGGACGACTGCCTTTGGGCGCCGTCGGCAGATCGCGTAGGTTTTCAGGCAGTGCGTACGGTTTTCCGTCGGGACCAAGCCCCGCACTCGGCGGTGGCAAGAATCCTGGCAGCAGCGGACCTCCGCGATCGGTCGGCTTGAGCGTCGCGGGCCTATCGGGAACTTCCGCAAGGGGCGCGTCTCGGTTCGCGTGGAACATGTAGCGTGCCCACATCGGGACGCTGAGCGTGAAGCTCGCGTCGGCATAGCCAAGCTGTCGCTCGTAGGTATCGTCGCCAATCCAAACGGACGTTAGCCAGCGCGAGGTAAATCCAACAAACCACACGTCGGAGGTGCGACTGGATGTTCCGGTCTTGCCCGCTGCAATCAGCGCGGCGTCGCGAATCGGCTTGCTGTGGCCTTGTGACACAACCCGTCGGAGCAGCGTACCCGTCAGATAGGCAGTTCGCGGGGCAATCACGGGACGCTTCTGCCGACCGGCCTGCGCCATGATTCGTTCGATACGTGACTTTCCGTCGAGCATCGGATCATCCCAGGCGCTGTTGTCGATCAGCACCTCGCCACTTCGCGACACCACTCGCTTGACCGTCACCAGATCGACGGGACGACCGCTGCGGCCAAACAGCGCAAAGCTCTTCGATAGCTCATCGACGCGGACACACGACGCACCGAGCGCCAATGCATCATCGGCATGAATCGGCGTCGTCATCCCAAGCCGTCGTGCCCAGGCTTCGACGTCCTTTTTGCCCATCGTCTTGAAGACTTCGAGCGCCGGCGGATTCTTCGACCAGACCAGCGCTCGCTCGAGGTTGACCTGCTGACCGTAGCTGCCGTCGATGTTGGTCGGGAGCCACTGCTCGCCGGTGACAGGGTCGATTTCGACTTTGACCTTGTCATTCCACATCGTGTCGTAGCTGTAGCCTCGGTCCAGCGCGAGCGAGTAGTAAATCGGCTTGTACGCGCTGCCAGGCTGACGGCAGGCCTGCACGACCCGGTTGAACTCGGATCGATCGTAGTCGCTGCCGCCGACCATCGCCATCACGTAGCCGTTGTGCAGATCGAAACTAAACAGCGCACCTTGGGGACGTGGGCTCTGCTCAAGCAGGACTTCGCGCGCCCCCGTCGTCTGTGGCTTGCGATGCTGCTCGGGCAGCCAGACGGCCTCACCAACCTCTTGGCGCTTGCCGGGCTGTGACGCTGGAACGCCTGCGCGCCGAGGATCGCCCTCTTGCGGAATGAACACGCCAGTGCCTGGCACGTAGCTGGGTCGTCCAAATGCCACCGCCGGACGCGCATCGGCTTCGGTGGTTTGTGCGCCCGCTGGCCTTCCTGGCGCTCCGACTGGCTTTGGAGGAAGAACTGGACGATTGGCGACGACCGCTGGCTTTCCGATGCCTGGCTGACCGGGCACTGCTGGCTTGGGCTGAAGACCGGGCTTGGCTCCCGCCAGGGCTGGCTTCCCTGCTCGTGCGCCTGGACCTCGCTGAAGAGGCGCTCGGCCCGGACCTTTCGCGAGTGGCGGCTTGCCAAGCCCTGGCCGTCCCACGGGCTGACCGGGACGCATGCTCGGCTTGGCGGCTGCAACGGCTGCTGGCTTCGCGGTCGGAGCCGCTTGGGGCTGTGGACTGCTCGGCGCTGCTTGCGGCTTTACCATGGGCGCTGCGACAGCTGGCTTGGTCTGCGCTTTGGGATCGGGCGCGCCCTCTTTGTACGGAGTCACCGGCGCATACACAAAGTCGCTGAACTTGTTTACGTTCGACCGGAACGCCAGCTTCACCCAAATCACATCGCCGGGCTTGAGCGCTTCCATCGCTGACAAGATGAGCCGGTCGTTGGTGGGATCGCGCGGGTTATAGCGCGCCGCCCACAGCATGTTGTTGAGCGGCAGCTCGGTGGTGTGCGGGCCGATTTGGATCGTCGCTCCGCTTGGACGCACCGACGTCACCAATCCCAGGTACAGCGTGTCTTCTTTGAGCGGCTCGGCGTAGCGTTTCTGCGCGCGCAGCAAAAACACACGCTGCGCATCGGGATCCAGGTTTGCCTCGGGCCCACGGAAGCCTTGTCGCTTGTCGAGTCGACGAACCGCGAAGTCTACGTTGTCGGTTCCGAGCACATCCAGAAACGGCTGAATCGTGGTTTCGACGCGCAGTCCGTCTTCCATCACACGCCGTTCCCCGAGCGCTGCCACCAGATCTTTGCGTACTTGATTGACGAAATACGGCGACACATCGCGAGACGCGTCTCGACGCTGGTGCAGCTCGATGGGCTTTCCATAGAGCTTGGCTGCCAGGCTTGGATCGAGCTTGCCCACTTCAACCATGTTGTGGAGCACTGTGTCTCGTCGCTGCTGCGCAGCTTGCGGGTGATCGATGGGCGAATACCGCGTCGGCGCTTTCAGCAGTCCGGCGAGCAGCGCTTGATCTTCGACGGACAGCTCCCACACATTTTTGTCGAAGTAGCGCCTGGCCGCAGCCTGAACGCCGAAGCTGCCGTGTCCCAGGAACGTGTGGTTTAGGTAGGTCTGAAGGATCTCGCCCTTGGTGTAGCGAGACTCCAGACGACGCGCCAAGATCGCTTCACGAATCTTGCGCGACACCGTGCGATCGGCCCCGAGAAACGCTTTGGCCACCTGCTGCGTGATCGTCGATCCACCTTGCCGCAGCTTGCCCGAGCGAAAGTTTACGCGCAGCGCTCTCGCCAGGCCGCGTAGATCCAGGCCACGGTGCTCGGGAAAGCGGCGATCTTCGGTCGCAACCACTGCATCAATCAGTGGCTGAGGGATCTTGTGAAGCGGCAGGATCTCGCGCCGTTCCGATGCCAGCGTCGCGAGCAGGCTGCCATCGCCCGCGAACACCTCGGTCACGCCCGGTGCAAGCTGTGCGTAGCGCGACAGATCCGGCGTCTCCGGCAGCGAGCGCGCAAAGTACACGTAGACCGCAACCAGCACATGCAGCATCACCAGCAGCAGCCCAAGGGCGGCAAACAGGTAGTACTTGATGAGCCAGTAAAAGAACCCGCCGTCAGCGGGATTTACGATCTGGATGCGCAGTCGGGACATTCTTTCCGCGAGCCACCAGCAGCCAGGGCGCCCGCCCACTCAACTAGGCACCCTACCACATTCTTGAGTGTTCTTTGACCCTTGGCGATGCAGCTTCCACTTCCCTACAGGTCGGCAGGGCCCTGCCGCTTGGGCAATGTGGCGCTAGAGCGGGCCTCCATCGGCATTCATTCCGTCGATGGTGCTGAGGTCCGGCATCGCCAAGTCCACTGCCGGTCGCAGATCTTCGGGCACAGTCATGTCAAACGGCTCGCCAATCGAGAGGCTGACCGCGACCTTTTCGACGTAGTTGATGGCGATCGTCTTTTGCACCTGACCGAGCGTGTCGCCCAGGTCGTTGAGCGCCGTGATCTCAAACGTGATCATGCCGCGATGCTGACGATCAAACTCGTCGAAGCGAATCGCGAAGCGCAGCGGAAAGGAGAGCGGCTGCTGCGGAACCTTGCGTGGCGTCTGCGGCGTGATGCTTCCATATCCGTCGAGAACGCGAACCAAGAGCTGATAGGTGCTGGGTGGGCCGCCGTCGACTGTGACGCCGATGCAAGCGCGCGGATAGCCAGCGCAGGGATCGGGCGTTTCGGTGCAGCCTGAGCCCAGGGACAGCAACAAGAGCAGCGAGAGTAGACTGAGGGTGCGCTTCATCTCGACACGTCAATCGGAGCCAGGTCACTGCCTGGAGCGATGGAATTGAATCGTCCGGCTGCCGCTGCGCCGACCAGACCTGCGACCACGACGGCTCCACCACCGACAGCGGCCCACAGCCACCAGCGCTTGTAAAGTGGCGTGGCTTCGCTGCCAGCAGACGGGGCGTTTGCGTAAGACAGCAGACTTGCCGAGTCCGCGCCTGTCGATGCGGTCAGTGCGCCATCGAGCTTGCGCAGCTCTCCGGGCCGAAGATCGATCGAGACCGCATAGTCGCGCAGCCCTGAGGATGCGACGCGAACTTCATGCGTCCCCGGCGTGGTGAATAGAAAGCCGGGCGGTGGCGTGGTGCCTCCTGGCAGCTTGCTGCGGAGCGCGCCATCCAGGAACAGGCTTGGCTCCACCGCATCCGGCGGAATCGTCACCGTTACGGCCAGCTTGCCCAGGGTCTTTTCATAGGCAGCGAGTCGCTTCTTGGCGTCATCGAGTCGCTCGGTCAGGACCATCGCGCGGTTGGCACTTCGCAAAAAGCGCTCCAGCGCCTGCGCGGCCTGCTGCGGCTGTCCCAGATCGCCATAGACCACACCCAGGTTGTAGTCGATCGATGGCTCGTTCCACAACGCGCGCGCTTGCTCTAGCCGAGCGGCAGCGCCTCGGCCATCGCCGCGTTCCACCATCTGACCGGCTTCCCGGATGAGCTGGCGAACCTGCTGCTTGACGGCATCAGAGGGCTGCGTGCTGTTTGGGGAATCAGCGGCACCGGCTGTGCGTTCGCAACCAAGAGGACCGGCGAACTGACCCATCGTGGCCAGCGCCAGCCCGATCAGGAAAGCATTTCGTCGAAAACCGACTTGCGGAAGCGACATGAGGGCGGGCACGTTAACACGGAAGATGCTGCGAAGGTCAAACCCCACATTCCCCTGTGGAACGGTTGCAAGATCGGGACAGCGGATACATCAAAAGAAACGTGGGCCCACGCATGCTGTATAAAAGCGGACCTGCAATTGCAGCAGCCGCCGGAATGGCCCAGGCTAAAATCCTCTCTGGAGGCTACAGGCGCGATGGACTATCGCACGTTTGAGCAGAAGCTGCTGGACACCATCTTCACGACGGATGTCCCGCTGAACCCCGCCACGATCGCCTTCCTTTACAAGCTGACGGTGCAGCAAGCGTCCGATCTGCTTCAGCAGGCAGCGGTCAACGGGCTGCTCAACATTGAAAGCGACGAGGAGGGCAACCTCCTTTACACCTATCCGAACCGAGTCCGGCTGCCTCGGGACGGCAAGATCGATCCGCGTCGGGCAGATGCTGCGGGACAGAATAAGCCGGTGCAAGTGGCACTGGTTCCGACGCCGCCCGCTGCGCTTGCACCCACGCCGCCTGCGCCGACGGCTCTGCCCGATAGCATCGATCTGCTCGAGGCTTCGGCTCCTCGGGAAGACAGCAAGGCCGGTGCGGCGACTTCTCTGCCGCCTGTGACGGCGTCCGCTCAGCCCAGCGCGGCTCGTGAGGCGTCGGGCGGCAGCATGCGCTGTCCGTTTTGCAGTGAGGTCATTCTCGTCGGCGCGAAGAAGTGCAAGCACTGCCACGAGTTCCTCGACTTTGCGCTGCGGGACATCCAGTCGCTGCGTCAGCCAGGTGCGGCACATGCACCGCCACCGCCGACTTCGCTGGCACCGCTGCCTCGACCGGAGCCTGTCCAGATTCAGCAGTGGACCAGCACCAACGCGACGCAAGCGGCGCTGCTCAGCTTCTTTGTGCCAGGGCTGGGTCAGATGTGCAGTGGCCGTGTCCCGGCGGGCCTGCTGTGGATGATGTTTACCTGCCTCGGCTACGTGTGCTTCATCGTCCCGGGCATCGTGCTGCACATCCTGTGCGTCATCAATGCCGCGCGACCGCAGCAGACCGCTAGTCAATAACCTCGGTTACGCGGACGCCCAGCTCGCCTTCGACATCGACCAGCTCTCCCCGCGCAATGACACGGCCCCCAGCGGTTAAGTCCACTGGGCCAGCCAGCGGCCTTCCCACCGGTACCACTGCACCAGGACGAAGATCCAAGATCTCTTTGGCGGTTAGCGTGACGCGACCGATCTCACAGGTGATCTGCACTGGAAGCTCGCGCAGCAGGTGCTCACTTGGTGGGCTTGGCTGCGTCGATGGTTCATCTGATAGCGCCGAAAGTTCCGACGAAGTTGTGTCAGCGTTTGCGTCTGCCATGGACTCTGCTCGCAGGTGATAAGGGCCTAAGATCGTGACGCCCGAGCCATCGAGAAAGGCCGGGAACACGCCGCCCCCAAGCCGCAGTGCAACCGGCCCGCCCGTCACTGGACGTGGCCCGAAGTGATCCAAGATCACGATGTCATCTGGACGCAGCGCGACCACATCCGCAGTGGGGAGAAAGCCGTAGCCCGCTTCGACGGTTAGCGTCGCGTTCATGCCGCGCAGTCGCTCTCGCTGCTGCCAGCTCTTGTGGGCCGCCACATCGGACGGAGCCGGTAGCGCCCACAGCCGAATGTCGGGACGACACAGCAGGCGAGCCCAGCCCTGCGCTCGTGGCACCGTGACCCGCGCATCCAGGGCAATCAGCTGCGGGCTCTCGTTTCCATCGAGGAGCGCCGTCGCATCGTCGACCGTCAGCACCGACACCCGGACCTCTGCAGCAAGCAGCGCGGATCGAAGAAGCTGCGCGGTGTCCTCGGGGCGCAACAGCCCCAGCTTTTGACACAGCGGCTCTTCTACGACCAGCACCACATCGCGTCCTGGCAGCCCAGCGCTCAGCTTGAGCAGCACACCACCGGCAAGCTGTGAGCCGAGGCGATCATTTGGGAACAGGTACGGTTCGATGGTGCGAAGCTGTGGCATGGCGCCCAGCCGATCCGCCAGGTCATGCAGCCCGCCAAGCGGGGACTTTGCCGCATCCAGCACCGCCAAGATGTGTCGCCACAGCGCTTGACCTAGCTCGACCTGGACCCGCAAAAGACGCGGCAACTCCGCGAGAGGAAACGGCCTGACGCGACGCGGACGAGATGATGGGCTCACCAAAGCCTCTGTAGCATCGCATCGAACCACGGCGCAGTCCACGGCACCAGCCAGTGCAGGATCACCGCGCCCACCACGCCAGCCGCGACATCATCGATCATCACGCCGAAGCCGCCTTTGACGTGCCGATCGAGCAGCCGCAGCGGCCCCGGCTTGAGCCCGTCGAGCACTCGGAACAGAAAGTAGCCCCAAAAGAAGCTCAGAAAGTGCCAGGGCGCGAGCCAGACCGTGACCAGGTAGCCGACCACTTCATCAATGACGATGGAGCGGTGGTCGTGCTTGCCGGTCTGCTCGCAGTAGCGCTCTGCCGCCCAGGTCCCGAGCGCAAAGAGCAGCAGTGTCGCCACGAGGTGCGGCACCGGGCCCAGCCGATGGAGCAGCACCGCGAGAGGCACCGTCACAAGTGTGGCGTAATGCCCCGGCCAGGGCGCGACTTCTCCCACCCGAAAGACGGTGGCTGTCCATGTCACAAGGCGCTGGGGTTTCGATGTTGGGGCTGCCTGCACGACGCGATCGGTACGGCCAGCCTCCAGGTCGGTCAACGAAATTCACCAAAAAATTTGCGGACAGCTCCACCTTGTCCTACATCATGCGACATAAGCGCCTTGCGACCACAAGGCCGGGAGTTTCATCATGAGTCACGATCGTCGTCAGCAGCTTCGCTTGCCGGTTGAGATTTGCGTTCAGCAGTACCTGCCAGGTGGTGTGTTCCTGGGCCTGACGCGGGATCTTTCGGAGACGGGGCTCTATCTGACGGCGCCGAAGCTCCGCGATGACATGACGCTGCTCGGCGCGCCGCTGCACCTAGAGTTTGCGCTGCCTGGCACGGGCGACAAGATCTGGGCACGCGGCAAGGTCTGCTATGAATCGCTCGACGGAGAGCTAAAAGGGCTCGGCATTCGCCTGCAAGACATGGCGGAACGTCACAAGCAGAGCCTGCATCGCTACGTGGACTCCGTGCGACGGGCTCGGCTGAACAATCTGCTGTGGCAGATGAACCAGGCTCCGGCGCGACTGCCTGGCATGATTGGCGGCTAGCCGACGTGGCTGGGTCTGCGCTTACAGCGGGATGCTGACTTCGACGCGCAGGCTCTTTTCAGGGGCAATCGTGATCTCGGCGTGGCCTCCGAGCAGCTTGGCGCGCTCGCGAATGCCGAGCAGTCCCACCCCTTCGGTCAGCTGCTCGGATGACACCACGCCATCGTCGTATATCGACAGCTGAAGCTCGTCGTCTTGGCGGCGTAGCTGCACCCAGGCACGACGGGCACCCGCATGACGCGCACTGTTGGCCAGTGCTTCTTGCACGATGCGATAACACGCCGTCTCGACCTTTGGACGCAGGGTCGGCAGCTCGTCCTGCTCGCAGAAGACCTTAAGCCCGGTGGCCGCCGCAAACGTCTCGCAGTGGTGTCGCAGCGCGCCCGCAAGTCCCAGCTCGGTCAGCGCGGGCGGTGACAGCGTGTAGACCGAGCGCCGCACTTCTCCGATCGCGTTGTCGAGCAGCTTGGAGATCTCGGCCACTGCTTCCGGCTCACTGCCCGTGGCGCTCAGCGCTTGCAGCCGCAGCCGCGCTGCCGTCATGGCCTGTCCCGCTCCATCGTGCAGGTCGCGCGCAATCCGTCGTCGATCTTCTTCTTGGATGGTCAGCGCCAGCTCTCCGAGCAGTGCCGTGATGCGCTTCTGCGCAATCGACACCGTATGCACCGGCACCAGGTACAGCACCACCGCCAGCAGGATCGCCAGCCCGGCAAAGCCAATCGTCAGCTGCATGGTCGCCCGCAGCAATGGCGCCATGTCGAGCGCTACCCACACCGTAGCCGCTGTCTCTCCCCCCAGTCGGACCTCTGCGCGTCCCCACAGCGGACGACTTGGCGCAGGCGCGGTATCAAGCGGCACGGCCTGTCCGGTGCTGGTGCGAATCACCAGATAGCGGTCGTACAGCATGCCTTCGGTCGCGAGCCGCTCCAGCAGCTTGGGAATGTTGTAGCGCCACAGGATGGGCCGCTGCTCGATCTCTCCGTGGAGCAGCATCGCCGTACGCCCTGCTTCGGCGCGTGCTTCCTGCCACAGCTCATGTCGCTTGCTCAGGTAGTACGCGGTCGGGGCCGACACCTGCATCACCAGCGCGGCCAGCATCACCAGCGGCAGCATGCGTCGGCGGAACCAGCTTGTCAGGTCGAACGGAATCATGGCGCTGACTCCTGACGGGCGGGCAGATAGCCATGGCTGCGGATGAGGACATTGACCTCTGGCGAGCGCAAAAAGTCGAGCAGCGCCGTGGTGCGTGGCAGTCGCTCTTTGCGGACCACAAAGAACAGCTCTCGTGACCCTCTGTAGCGACCCGCCAGCACTGCGTCCGGGGACGGGCTTACCCCGCTCAGGCGCAGCACCTTGAGCGGCAGCCGATAGGCGAGCAGCCAGCTGAGCGAAAACACCCCGAACGATCCCGGTGTCGAGGCGATCGCTTCCGCCATGGCCCGGTCGTTGTACAGCACGCGATGACGTCGCTGCCGATAGGCTTGCTCACGGGCCGCTTGCAGCCCTGGCACGATCCGATCGAGCGCTGCGTTGGCCGACTCGGACCGATCGCGCAGCAGTGGCACGGCGGGGGCTCCGTTTGCAAAGCGCGTTCGCTCGCCCCGGTAGAGGGCCGGTAGCTCTTCGGCGGATACCTCATCGGTGCCAAGCCCCGGATGTGCAACCAGCGCCACCACGTCCTGACCCACTGGGATCTGAACGAGTCCGAGCCTCAGCTCTTCGCTACTCAGCGGACGGGACACCATGCCCAGGTCGATCGCTCCGTCGTAGGTCGCGCGAATGCCACCACCTGAGCCGATGCTCTCTTCGATGAGTACGTGCGGAATGCTGCCGCGACGCGTCCACTCTTCGGCCAGCAGTGTCATCAGTGGCGTCATCGCACCGGTTCCGCTGATGTGGATGGCATCCGGGTCCGGTGAGCCGATCGCAATGGCAGGCCGAGGGGAGGGTGGCGGCAGGTCTCCGGTACAGCCGACCCCTACAGACAGCAGCAAGGTGAGCAAGGCAGCAAGGCGCACCGTTTCATCATAGCGCGCTGCCTGCTGCGGGCGGTGGATGGCCAAGCAGTGATATCGTGAAGAGGTGATTCGTCTTGTGCTCTGTGATGACCACTCTGTTGTGCGTGCGGGCTTCCGGGTGCTGCTGGAACGAGAGCCGGATCTGTCGATCCTGGCGGAAGCGTCTTCGGGGCCGGAGGCGGTTGCGCTGGCAGAGCAGCACCAGCCAGACCTGATCTTGCTCGACCTATCGATGCCAAGCGGCAACGGCTTTGATGCGATCGGGCGGATTCGGGCGGTGGCACCGCGCTGTCGCATTCTGGTGCTGTCGATGCACGCGGCCCCAGAGTATGTGCGTCCGGCGCTGCGTGCGGGCGCCCACGGTTACTTGGTGAAGGGCAGCGGCTTGCATGATCTGCTGCAAGCGGTGCGGAGCGTGGCGCAGGGCGGGCGGTTTGTCGGGGCCGAAGTCGCAGCGATAGTCTCGGATGATGTGGTATCCGCCGACGTGCGTGATGACGACCTCGACCGGCTGACCCCGCGTGAGCGAGAGGTTCTGCAGCTTGTCGCCGAAGGGCAGACCAACCGCATGATCGCGCAGAAGCTGGGGCTGTCGCCCAAGACTGTGGATTCGCACCGCACCAACCTGATGCGCAAGCTGGGGCTGCATGACGCGCAGGCGCTTACCCGCTTTGCCGTGCGCCGGGGCCTTATCTCGCCCGAATAGGCCCTGCTCGCAGCGAGCCGTCTGTCCCTCTGACCCGTCTTATCGGCGGCACCAGCGCTGGGAGTGAAGTCACGAGCGCTGAGAGTGAAGTCACGAGCGCTGGAAGTTCAGTCACCAGCGCTGGAAGTGCAGTCACGAGCGCTCAGAGTGCAGTCACGAGCGCTGGTAGTGAAGTTACGAGCGCTGGGAGTGAAGTCACGAGCGCTGGGAGTGAAGTCACGAGCGCTGGAAGTGAAGTCACGAGCGCTCAGAGTGCGGTCACGAGCGCCGGAAGTGAAGTCACGAGCGCTGGGAGTGAAGTCACGAGCGCTCAAAGCACAGTCATGGGCGCCAAAAGCGCGGCTACGAGTGCTGAAAGCGGCGTACCGGCGGGTGCTTAGCGGACGCCCGAGTCGTAGCCTTGGCGGCGCTGCTCGGCAGAGGCGGGAAGCAGCTTCCATAGCTTTTCTACGATGTCGCGCAGCTTGCTGGTATCGCTCGCTGCCAGGGCTGCGTGGCCTTGCTGCACCAGGCTCTGGGCCCGCGCTTGATCGCTGGCGCGCTCGATGTGGGAGATCGCTTCGTTGAACTCGTCTTCCCAGACATCGGGGTTGCGGTAATAGGCAGCGGTGGCCAGCTCATTGGCGAGGCGTAGCTGTCGCTGTAGCTCGGCCACATCCTTGCGGTGCTGCGCCTTTTCAATCGAGGCCACCACATCGGCCAGCAGCCGCTTTTCTGAGTCGGTTCCCCAGCGATTCACCAGCATGCTCGCGCCCGTCACCTGCCGCAGCGCCTTGCGCGACAGCTCAGGCCAGTGCTTTTCGACCTCCAGCTCTTCGAGCAGCGCATCCAGCTCAATCAGCGTGCGGCGTGCCTTCTGCGCAGCATCGGCATCGCCTCCCTTGGCTGCCGCGATGTCGCGCTCCAGCTCAGACACCAGCTGCTGGGGCCGATTGAGCCGCTCCAGGGTGCTCTTTTGACCGGTGCGGAAGGCGCTTGCGCGTAGCTCGGCCATTCGGTCCGACGCCGACTTGAGGCTGGCTTCCAGCACCTCGACGCTGGCTTCCGGCACGAGCAGCTGAGCAACGTGCTCAAACACCTGGCTTAGCTGCGGAACCAGGGCGCGCGCCGACAGCTGTCCGCCGCGATCGACTTCCAAGCTGACCTGCACCTGCGAGCCACCCGGCAAGCTGGCCTTGATCTGCGTGCTCTTGATTTCGAGCGTGCCGACCAGCCGACACAGGTGCGCGGGCTCGTATTCGCCTTGCACGATCGGGATCTTCAGCGCGAACTGTTCCTTGGCCGTGGCGGCGGATGGCGCGACCGTTTCTACCGTGGTGAGCGAGATGGTGCGACGCGCAGGCAGCGGCGTGCCTTTTTCAAAGAAGACCTGGACGGTGTTGTTCGCGCGGGCAACCCCAATGGTGCGCGACAGCGGCGGATCGGCGATCGTCAGGCCTTGCACGATCGTCACCGTTGCTGGCTGCATCGCCACCACCTTGCCATCGGCGAGCAGTCCTTCGACCTTGAAGATGTTCGGCCTGCGCGGCAGAAGCTCGACCTGGATGACGAAGCCGCCTTCGGGATCGATGGCGGTGTCGGGGCTCTGCCACATGCCATCGGCGCGCAGCAGCCGCAGCCGCTGCGGAGGGTTGGTCGCATCGTGCTCACTCGGCAAGAGCTTGCCGACGATGTACGGCTGAAGATCGGACGACATCGCGGGAAACTGGAGCCACAGCTTGTGACCGTGCGCGGTGTCCACCTTGGCGGGCTGCATGTCCAGCCCGGCGGTGGCTGCGTACACCGATGCCCCTTGCGCCACCAGCGTCATGGGGTCGAGCCCTTCGGCAAACGGTGCTTGCAGTGCATCGCCGACCATCTTGCGCAGCCACGGCATCATGGTCGGCCCTCCGACCAGCACGATCCGTGACAGCGACTGGGCTTGCTGCGCGCTCAGCAGGCGACGACACACTTCAATCGAACGCTCGACCAGCGGCGCGGTCAGCCGTTCCAGCGTCGCGCGGTCGAGCTGAATCGACACGTCAATGCTGCGGCCATCGGCTTCGATGAACTCCGGGACGGAGATGTCGGTGGACTCGCTGCGGGTCAGCTCGATCTTGGCTTCTTCGGCGGCGTGCTTGAGCTTGCGGATGGCGCTGGCCCACTTGGTGTCGGCGCGGCTGATGGTGATGCCTTCGCTCTTGGACAGCTCGGCGAGCAGCCAGTCGACGATCGCCCAGTCGAAGTCGCGTCCACCGAGGAAGTTGTCGCCGTCGTGACCGACCACACGCAGCATGCCATCACGGGTTTCGAGTAGCGACGCATCGAACGTGCCGCCGCCCAGGTCATAGACGAGCCAGAAGCCGACGCCTTCGGACGCGGTCCAGCCTGCCGCCAGCGCTGAGGCAATTGGCTCTTGAATCAGCTCGACCTTGGTGAAGCCAGCAAGCAGCGCAGCCTTGGTGGTGGCGGCGCTCTGCGGCAGCTCAAACAGTGCGGGGACCGAGATGACCGCCTGCTCGGGCAGAAAGCCGTACTGATCCTTGACGTCGTTGCGCAGCGAGCGCAGGACCTCGGCAGACAGCTCCTCAGGAAGGCGCGATAGCTTGGCGGAAGGAAAGTCGAGCTTCGACGATGTTCCCATCAGGCGCTTAAACTCGGACCGGGTGTTCTTCGGATCGCTGTCCAAGAACTTGGCGGCCTTGGCGCCGATGGTGAGCGCGCCTCGGCTGTCGTAGCGCACAATCGACGGTGTCAGCAGCGTGCCTTGCGTGGTGCGCACCACTGAGATGCGCTCGCCATCGAACACTGCGGCTGCGGAGTTGGTCGTCCCCAGATCGATTCCCAAGTAGAACGTTCGCTGAGCCATGCGGATATCTTACACAGAAGGACTCGCGGCTCGCTGGGGCTATGTAGCGGGCGGCTATGGGCGACGAAGCAGTCCCCTGTGGCGGGCGAAGCAGTCCAGGATGTAGTCGATGTGCGCGTCGGTGTGCGTGGCCATGGTACACAGCCGCAGCCGCGCGGTTCCAGGCGGGACGGTCGGGGGACGCACCGCCATGGCCAGGATGCCATCGCGACGCAGCGCAGCGGCCAGGGCCAGCGCCTGCTCGGCTGGGCCACACATCACCGGGACGATGGCGGCGCTTGGGGGCAGGGCGGCAAAGCCAAGCTCGGTCAGTCCGTGGTAGAGCCGGTGGGCCAGGGCCTGGGCGCGCAGACCTCGAGCTGGCTCAGCGTCAATCACATCCAGGGCGGCGAGCGTCGCAGCCACGACTGGCGGTGGCAATGCCGTGTCAAAGAAGAAGGTACGGGCGCGCTGTCGCAAGTGGTCACACAACAGGCGACTGCCCGCGACAAAGCCTCCGAGGGAGCCGAGCGCTTTTGAGCATGTTCCCATCACCACTGGCACCTGACCCGACAGCCCGAGCGAAGGCACCAGCCCGTGACCGAGCACGCCGGTGGCATGCGCTTCATCGACCATCAACAACGCTTCGTAGCGCGCGGACAGCGCGACCAGCTCGGGCAGCTTGGCGACATCGCCATCCATCGAAAATACGCTGTCCGTGACGATCAGCACCTTGCCCGGGTGGTCGGTGTAGGTGCGCTGAAGCGCTTGCTCTGCCGCGGCCAGATCGCCGTGCGGAAACACCGTCACCGTCGCGCCGGATAGCCGACAGCCGTCAATAATCGACGCGTGGTTGAGCCGATCGGACAGCACGGTGTCGCCAGGCTGAAGCAGCGCTGCGATGGTGCCGACGTTGGCCAGGTAGCCAGAGCTAAACAGCAGGCAGTCCTCGCTGCCCTTGAGCTGCGCGAGTCGCTGTTCGAGCTGTCCGTGCAGTGGCGTGCTGCCGCTGAGCAGTCGCGAGGCTCCGCTGCCGACTCCGTAGCGTGAGGCGGCATCCTGGGCGGCGGACACCAGGCGCGGATCGGTGGCCAGTCCCAGGTAGTTGTTCGAGCACAAGAGGATCAGCGCTTGGCCTGCGATCGTCACCGTCGGACCAGGCGCGCTGTCGAGCGTCTCAATCGTGCGCCACAGGTCGGCTTGGGTGAGTGCCTGGCGCTGGTCTTGCAAAAAGGACTGCCAGCGCGCAGGGAGCGTGGGCGTTTGGGGCGTGGCGTAGGTCGGCTGCGTCTGGGCGTGGGCCGGCTGCTGCGGGGCGCTCTGCGCGCGAGGCTTGGTCATCGGCGACATCGGCTGCGCATCTTGCAGCAGCCACTGCGGAATGTGCGCGGTCAATGTGCGTGGTCACTGCGTGCGGTCACTGTGAGACGGATTCGCGAGCTGAGGCGGGCAGGGTGGAATCGGGCAGGGCGGACGGCGGGGCGGCTACTTCTTGATGGACTGCTGCGCGGCCTGAAGTGTCGACAGCACCATGTTCTGCTGGATCTCGCTGTGGACCGGGATGCGATAGACGATGTCGGAGATGCGGCAAAAGACGGTGAACTCTTGCCGCCGGTACATGCTGCGCCCGAGCATCAGCCCAATCACACCGCCGAGTAAGGCGACGACGCCCCAGACGATGTCTTCATTGAGCGTCGGAATCCCGAACTTGATCGCCTTGACCTTGGCCATCTTTTTTTCGGCTTTGTCGCGGACGCCCTCTTCGGTGGACTTTTCTTTGGCGAACGGATCGTCGTCGTTGGAGTCGCGTCCCTCGATGCCGGAGTCGTCGCCTTCCAGGGTCACATCGGTCTTATCGGGTACACCGGCGTACATGAAGGCTGGCAACACTTTCGCCACAAAGACGATAAGAAAGACAAACCCGACGATTACCGAGACAATGCCCAGGAACGCTGACGGCCTCTCTGTCATTCGCCCTACGAACTCGATCTTTGCGAGGGGAAACTCCGCGACTGGCAGGGCTGCGCCCATCGGAGTGGGGGCAAACTGGACGACGCGCTGGTTGCTGATCACCAGCTCGTGGTGCTCGGTGGGGACAAATGGAGCCGGGTACAGGACGACTTCATTGGGCTGCGGAGAGAAGGGCATAAGCCATCGTACCACGCCACAGCTGCCATTCGATGGTGGCCCAGCGTTCACGATGCACGTCATGGAGCGGAGTGGCTATCGCGGTGTGGCTATGTCGTTGCCGATCGGTATCGAGTGTTAGTAAAGTGAAATTGGGGAAAACCGTATGCCAGCGCCTCAAGCCTCGGTGATGCAGAACCTTGCGAAGATGAAGTTCATCAGCTTCGCAACCAAGTTGCCTACTGACTGGAAACAGCCTCAGGGAGAGGCCGGAAAGCAGTACTCTCGTTCATTTAGTCCGTCGGAGCTTGTGGGCATTCCGCCGGTGCCTCCGATGTTTGTGCCATCTACGGTAAACAAATATCACACCGATACCGCCAAGAAGATTGGCGATCAGTTCGCGACCTACATTGACGGTATTTGCAGTGCGATCTGCTCTGCCTGGAGTCAGTGGCAGTCCACCGCCGTCATGACGGGCGTAATGGTCAATGCTGTGACGGCCACACTGGGACAGGTGGTCGGTCCTCCATGGCTGCCTTTGATTATGGCTTCTGCGCCGAAGTCAACTCCGGGTGAGCTGAAATATTCAAATGCGATTGCAAACGCAATCAGCAATGGATGGATGGCATATCAGGCAACGATCAAGGTGCCTGGCCTTCCTTGGTATCCGGCGTTTGCAGCCTTCCCTGGACCCATGGCTCCGCCGATTCCAAATGTGCCTTGTCCAGTCGCAGCACTGACACAGGTAGAGACCAGTATTTCCAAGAGCGCGCTGGCCAACGCAATGGCTGGTCTGCTCGGAGATCCACAAGCACTTCATCACAAACAGCTATTTGAATCAGTGGCTGAAGCGTTTGAACAGTGCTTTATGATTTGGAAAGTATCGACCATGGTTACCAACGTGCTTGGAACGGGGCCCATTCCGACGTTTGCGCCGCCATATGTTCCAGTTGGTCCGGTCGTGGGTGGCACTGGCAATATGCCTCCTGGTGGTTTTGTTTAAGTGGTTCGATGCGTATCATCGATAACCAGCGAACAGTTTCGAGCTTGTAGGAGACGCGATGTTTAAGACCGATCGTGACAGCAAAGCAGGTCAAGTCAGCGGTGGTAATGCCAACTCGATGACCGTTGGAATCGTCACTGACAACGTCCACGATGGCGGAGACTACCGCGTCAAGGTCAAGTTCCCGACGCTACCCGCCAGCCAAGGCTCTGGTCAGCAAGAGGAGAGCTTCTGGTGCCGCATCGCCACCTTCGGGGCTGGCTCAGGCGGTCGGGGCGCATTCTTCTTGCCTGAGAAGGAAGACGAAGTGCTGGTGGCGTTCATCAACGGCGACTTCAACCAGGGCGTGGTCTTGGCTTCTATGTGGAATGGCATGGACAAGCCAGCTTTTGCCAACAAAGACGCCAAATCACCCACGGGTCGTTATAACAAAGATCACGGTGACTTCCGCGGTCAGGCCGATCCGAAGAAGAATGACATTCGGGCATTTAGCTCTCGCTGTGGTCATGAGCTGATTTTCAATGACAACGTATCGAATCCGCGTGTGACGATTCAGTCGAGCACGAAGCATCGAATCGTTCTCAATGATGCGGGAAATCAGCCAACGAAGATCGAGATCTACGATGGCAAAGAGGAAAACTATATCCTCATTGATACCAAGAACAAAAAGATCACGATCGAGAGCAAGACCGGCGATATTCTGATCAAGGCCAAAGAGAAAGTTCGTATCGAGGCCAAGAACATCGAAACGGAAAGCTCGCAGAACACGCAGTGTCACGCCGGGAGCAATTACACGATCAAGGCGGACTCGAATGTGGAAGTCAAGGCCAGTGGAACCATGACGCTACAGTCGAGCGGAACCAATACGATCAAGGGCTCGACGGTTAATATCAACTAACTGGAGAAGTGACAATGCCCCCGCAAGGACGTCTTGGCGATAAAGCGCAAGTTCCTGCTGATGGCCATGGCTGTGTCGCTTGTGTCCATAGCTGTGTTGGCCCTGCAGTTGCTGGTTCTCCCAATGTCAATGTGAATGGGAAGCCTGCACTGCGTATTCAAGATCCAGGGATTCATGCAGCTTGCTGCGGACCGAATACTTGGAATGCTGGAGCGGGCTCTGGCACCGTCTTTATCAATGGCAAAGCAGCTCACCGATTGAGTGACATGACCAGGCATTGTGGTGGTGTCGGCAAGTTGATTGAAGGCTCACCCAACGTAATCACTGGTGGCTGATTCACCTACCGCAGTGAAGGCCGTGCTGGGTGCTTCGCTGCGTTCTCTTCCATCGGCAGCTCGGACTGCTCCTCCTCTACGCTCGAAATCATAACTTCTTCCTGCTGGAATACATCCGCGCACGCTGTGTCATATCGGCTCTTGGTTTCTTTCAGGTAAATGCCTGATGAAACTGATTTGTTGGTATATAATCTCCTGTGTGGTAATAAGGAGAGTGGATATGAGAAGTTTGATCCTCTATTCGATAAGCGTTGCAGCATTGCTGAACGCTTCTTGTGGAGCAGAAAACACCGGCGGCAGCGAGATTTGTCCAGAAGGTGCAACATTTTGCACGCCGGGACAGCCGTATGATCCCAACACCGGCCCAACCGAAAAGGAAGTGGTCGCGGGTCCAGGCACCGGATCGCCGTTTAACTCGATGAACAACGGCTCGACGGGTGTGAAGACGGACCCAAACGGGAACATCGTTCTCGACGGTACGGGCAACATCAACAACCTGACGTCGTTCATTTGGGTGTCGCAGAACGGCAACGGGACGATCTCGAAGGTGGACACCCGGACGATGAAGCAGGTCGGTGCGTACGTGACCTATCCGGGTGCTTACGCAGACCCGTCGCGTACGACGGTGAGCCTCGGTGGTGATGCGGTCGTCGCAAACCGCGCGAGCAACGATGGCAACAAGGCCTCTGCGACCAAGATTGCTGGCGACAAGACCAGCTGCGTCGATCGCAACGGCAACGGCAAGATCGATACGTACGAATCGGATCAGCCGCTGACCGCCGCGTCGCCGTTTTGGTGGCAGGCGAATCAGATGAACAGCCCCGACGAGTGTGTTCTGTGGAACACCAAGCTGTCGGTGGGCTCGTATCCGCGTGCGGCAGGCTTCGACGGCAAGCTGGGCACCGATGGATCGCTCGGAACCTACGTCTACATCGGCGAGTACTTCACCAAGTCGGTGGTTCGACTGGATGCCAAGACGGGCGCGCTGGTGAAGCGCATCGACGTCGGTGTCTGTCCGTACGGCCTGGTACTGGATCGCGCCGGTAACGTCTGGGTGCAGAACCAGTACGACAACGACGCGACGGGCGGTGGCTGCGGCGGTCTGGCCAAGCTCGACGTGAACAACAACGACATGGTGACGCGCTACGCGAAGCCGTCTGGTGTGTATTACGACGGATACGGTGTCACGGCGGACGCGCGCGGCTACATCTATCTGGCGTCGTACGGTATGCAGCGGCTGTATCGCTTCATCCCGCCCGATCCAAGCCGTCCCGCAGTGCCTGCGACTGGCTACTATGAATCGGTCGGCGTTGGCATGGATCTGCGTGGCGTCGGTGTCGACCAGAACAACCAGGCCTTTGCTGCGGTTCACAACGGCGGCATGGCGCACGTCGATGTGTCGGCAGAGCCGCCGCCTCCTCCGGCGACGGGCAATGTGGCATCGACGACGACCATGGTGCTCAAGAAGCTGCTGACGTCAGCAAACGGCATCAACGGCGTCACCGCTGGAGCCGCGATCGACTACGACGGCAAGGTCTGGGGCGTCAGCAACAACATGGCGTACAAGATCGACCCGGCCAACAACTACTCGGTTACGACGTGGCAGCCGCCCGCCGGCACCTATACCTATAGCGACATGACCGGCTACCAGCTGCGCAACGCGTCGCGCGCGGGTGTGTATCGCAACATCTTTACGGGCTGCGGCAGTCGCACGACGTGGAAGCAGCTGTCGTGGAACATCTCGGCACCACCGGGAACGCAAGCGACGGTTCGCTACCGTGGCGCGCTGACCGTGGCGGATCTGCAAATGGCTCCGTGGCAGGGTGCTTCGGGCATCTCGCCGTCGGCGATCACGCTTCCGACGGACGCCCGCGCTGCATTCCTGGAAGTGGAGTTCGTCATGCAGACCGCCGATGCTCGGATTACGCCGATTCTGAGCGGTCTGTCTGCGACCTTCACCTGCAATGAAGCCCCCGCGTAGTCGTCCTTCCGCAGCGCTTCCTTCTCGAAATCAGCCCTGATCGAGCAGCTCGTTGAATAGCTCAGTATCGAGATAGTCAACGGGCAGATGCATCCGTCGGACCCCCAGATGCTGTTTGATGAGCAGCTCGGTGAGCGCGTCTTGGTCGTACAGCTCAATGCCGGATGCTGCCGACACTTCTGCGTGCGCTGCGGCTCCGGCGCGGGCTGTGCTGAGCACCATGCCTTCATCGAAGCCGCGCAGACGGACACCAGCGCGTAGCTCGGCAATCGCTTCCTTCGTCAGCTCGCCTTCACCGGGACGCACGGCCACCAGCACCTTCAGCGACCGACTTCCGCGATGCATCGTTCCGCCGTAATAGGCGACGCCTTCGCCGCGCTTCACGATCTCTGCGCCCAGCATCCCCAGTCGCTCCAGGAGCAGCCGCATCAGCAGCTCGAACGCACCGGGCGGAAGCTGTCGCAGTCGTCGTCGCAGCGCCACACGGGTTGCTTCTCTCGTCCGACTGACGCGATCGAGCAGCTCTCGCTCGGCGTTGTAGAGCTCTGGCTCTAGCTTGCGTTCCCCGAGCGCGTACTGGCCCGGCCCCAGGTTGCGAATGCGAGGCCGTAGACCCTCACTGTCCCGGTGCCGCTGCTCACGAACCAGTGCGACGCGAACCGCTCGCGAGACATCCGCCAGCTCGCCACGGACCAGGCGACGCTTGACGGCAATCTCTGCGATCTGACGGTGGGTCAGTGCTCGTCCGTCGGACGCTCCACGCATGACATCGTAGGCGGCGTCCGCCAGCGTCATTTGTCGAGGCTGCTGCGGCTGGCTCTGTCCCGCTTGCGTCGGTGTGTTGGCACTGGCAGCGGGTCGATCTTCCTTCTGCTGCTGCGCACGCTCGTCTCGGTGCTGGTTGGCACCGCGCTCGCCATGACGATCTTCACGGTGGGCTCGCTCCTCACGCGGAGCCGGGCTGTGCGGACGCTCTGCTTTCGGGGCTTCAGCCTGCGACTCTGCATCGGACTTGCGCTCGACGGGAGGCGGCGTCTTGGTCGAAACGTGCACCGCAGCGGGCGGCGCGGGCTCGGCTTTGACTGGCTCAGCAGCAGGAACTGGCGCAGCGGGCGCTGGCGTCTTGCTCGATGGCACAGCCGGAGCCGGTGTCTTGCTCGACGGCGCAGCGGCGGCTGGCGTGGCTGCGCTTGGGGCTGGTGCAGCACTGCGTGCTGGGGTAGCTGCAGACGGTGGAGCCGGAACTTCCGGCGACAGGATCGGTGACACCGTAAGTGGAACGCTGGGCTCAATGACGGAGTGAGCGACGGGCCGAGGCGTTGCGGCAGACGGTGCAGATGCGGCGGCAGGCGGTGCTACGCTTTCTACGACGGGCGCTGCGTCGGAAATGGCAGCAGGCGCAGCAGCTGGGGTCGCGACGGCGATGGGCGCTGGCTCAGCGGCGGGCACTGCTTCAACTGGCGCGGTCTTGGCTTCCGCTGCACTTCCACGGGTTCGTCGACGGCTTTTGGCGGCGGGCTTGGCAGGCGCTTCGGCAGCCTTGGCTTCGGCCACGACGGGCTCAGTCGGCTTGGCTGCTGCGACGGGCGCAGGCTCGGAAGATGCGGTGGCCGTCGGTTCGCTGGCTTCCACGACGGTCGCTTCGGCTTGCACCGCTTTGGCTTCGGCGCTTTCGGTCGTACGTCCAGAGCGACGGCGCTTGGTGCCTTGGTCGCCTCGCTCCTTGGCTGGGGTGGCCGTGGCTTCCGCCTTCGGTTTGGTCACTTTTTCTCCCTCCGCTTTGACCGCATCGCCGCGATCGCTGCGCGGCGGATAAGTTCGGAGCCCGAAGATGCCAGGACTCACACGGACCAGGTCCGCAGAAGGCCGCTTGGCTTCAATCAGCAGGCGGGTCTCCATCATGGCCTCGGGGTCTCTTCCCACCACCGAGAGCAAGTTGTGCTTGATGGCCAGCCGGGTCAGCTCCTTGACATGGAGTGGCTTTCCCTCGCGGCGCAGAATTTGAACTGCTGCTTCTACGAACGTCATCGCAAGTCTTCCTAAAACAGCCGGTCGTACCGATGAGGGTCACTCGCCCGCACTGGCATCTCCGTCGGAAAGTCGTGAATCCGTGGTGCTGTTTGTAGCGAACCTCGGCACACCACCATCCCGATAGTGGTGAAGTGTTAGCCTTGCCGTCGGAAACTTGTCAAGAGAGGACTTTCCAAGATGGTGCATGGCATCGTAATCAGCATGTTTCGAGAAGTGAGATTCCTGATGTTGGGCGCAGCACTTGGCCTGTTTCCGTCGAGCACTTGCGTTTCTGTTCATGCGGCAGCTGCGGACCCTGTGGTTTCTGCAGCAGTGCTTCCTTCGGTGGATGCGCTCTTGGATGCCAAGCTGACGGACCTTGCGGACAAGCCCGTGTCGCTGCGTGGGCTGACCGGAAAAGTGGTGGTGGTGGTCCATCAAGATCGGCACAGCAGCGAGCAGAATCAGGCGCTCAAAGACAAGCTGTCGACGCTGTCGGCGCGCTTTCCGAATGAACTCAAGATCGTCGCGCTGGCGGATGTCGGCGGCTACGATTTTTGGCCGGCCAAAGGGTATGTGAAAGACGCGCTCAAATCGCTGGATTCAGGAGGCGGCGCGCTGGTGTTGTGCGACTGGAAAGGCGCGGTGCGGAAGGCGTATCAGCTTCGGCCCAAGCACAGCGTGGTGTTCGTGCTGTCCAAAGGACTCGAGCTGGTGTCGATGACCAAAGGACAGCTGTCCGCCGCGGATACCGATCGCGTGGCACAGCGGATTGAAGCGGAGCTTGGAAAGTGATGTCAGGGAAGCGGTGAGACGCTGTCGAAGCGAGAAGCGAAAGCGGAGCGTGCGCTAAAACGAGATGTTTAGGCCCAGCTGCGCGCTCGGATAACCGAACTGCACGTTCATGCCGATGCGCTGGGTGAAGTGGAAGTTGGCTCCAAGCTGAAACAGCGGGAAGCCGCGTACCCACAGACCACCGTACGCATTGTCGGTAAACCACGGCCAAATGCCGAAGCCGAGGTTTGCGTACACGCTGATCATCTCGATGAGATAGAAGCGCCACTGCATCATCGGTCCGACGGGCAGCGAGAAGAACCAGTACGAGTTCCAGCCGTAGTAGCTGGGATGGAAGATCGTGTCGATGAAGAAGCCGAGATACACGGCGTTGTTGATCGACGGGATGAAGCCGTTGTGCAGGATCGGGAACAGCATCGAGATGCCCGGACCCACCGCGTAGTTTCCGTAGTACGCGCCGCAGTAGCCGTTGCTCCAGCAGTAGTCTCGGCCCGAGCCAATGCCGGAGTTGTAGTAGGCGCTGCCGTGGATGTTGAGCTCGATGGCGCGCTTGCCCGAAAACGGACGGTTGATGATGAGGTCCGCTGCTGCATCACGAGGCTCAAGAAGAGACCCTTGGCCAATCAGAGAAAACAGGATCGCCAGCGTGCACAGAAAGTTCCTCAGTCTCATCGTGTCTGCTCCTTACGCCCGCGGCACCGCGTGTAATGCGACCGGGCATGTCCACTTTACGAGAAGCGTCCTGTGCAGACAAATCTTTCCTTCGTCGACGGATGATCGATTTTGAGCTTGCAGCGCTGGGGGAGGCCGTGTAGGAATGCGTTTCGTCTGTGGGACCGGGCATTTAGCTCAGCTGGATAGAGCGTTGGCCTCCGAAGCCAAAGGCCGCAGGTTCGAATCCTGCAATGCCCACAGCGGGGGTGTGTGGAAGCCGTCGATCGCAGTAGTGCCGGGCGTAGTAGCTGGCTTCTGGTGCTGGCATCGCTTCTGTTTGCCGCGATGGCGGTCTGTGCGAAAGAAGCCGCGCGGCACCTACCAGGGGCCGAGATAGCTTGTCTTCGGTTTATTTTGGGGGCTGCAACCGTCCTCGGCTTGGCTGCTGCGCGCGTGCTCCGTCTTCGGGCCTACAATCCGTGGGCACTGCTGCTGCGCGGAACGCTGGGGGGCAGTGGGGTACTGCTGTACTTCATGGCGATCTCACATCTGCCGGTCGGCGTCGCCACGCTGCTTAACAACAGCTCTCCGCTGTTCGTTGCGGTCTTTTCGTGGCTGTTTCTTCGTGAGCCTTTTAGCGTCCGAACGCTGTTTGCGCTGATGCTGACATCGCTGGGCGTGGTGCTGGTGGTGCTGGGAAATGCGCCAGCAGCGGGCGGTCCAGCGCTATCGCTCAAGTGGGTTTTGATGGGGCTGGGATCGGCGGTGTTCGCAGGCGGCGCAGTGACGACGATGCGGGCAATGCGCAAGCGTGAAGGTGCCTGGGAGATTTTTTTGGCACTCTGCGTCATCGGTGGCGTGATCACTGGGGTTCCCACCGTTTTTGAGCACGTCTGGCCGACTTCTCGCGACTGGTTTTGGGTGGCGCTGACCGGCGTGTTCTCGGTTGGTTCCCAGGTGCTGCTGACGTATTCGCTGCGTGATGTGCCAGCGGTGCGGGCGGGACTGATCTTGCAACTGACGCCGATCTTGACGTTTGTCTTGGGTGCGCTGTGGCTGGCGGAGTTTCCGTCGTGGCTCGGCTGGCTTGGCTCGGCAGTGACGATCGGCGGCGTGAGCTGGGGCATGCTGACCCGACGCTCTGGCTAGCGACGACGACGTCACGCGTGCGGCGGATGGCAACCGCAACAAGGTGGAGCGCCGCGTACAAACGGCTGCTACTCGCGAAGCAGGCTTTGCGGAATCGACAGGATGTACTGGAGAGACGAGGGAAAGTGCAGGGAGGAACTGTCAGCACCAAGCGAGGGTGCCGACAGAGAGACTACGCAGCGGTGACTTGGACCTTGAGCTTGGCAACGACGCCTTGGCTCAGCTTGATCTCCACCGTGTATTCGCCCACGGTCTTGATGTGCTCAGCCAGGTGGATCTTCTTGCGATCCAGCGCGACACCGGCCTTCTTGGCCTCTTCTTCGATGTCTCGCGTCGAGACGGTGCCGAACAGCTTGCCGCCTTCGCCGGCCTGACGCGCAAACTTCAGGGTGACAGTGGCGAGCTTTTCAGCCACGCCCTGCGCGTCTTTGAGCAGCTTGGCATTTCGCTGCGCGATCGTTCGCTTGTGGTGCTCGAGGAGCTTGACGTTCCGCTCGGTGGCCAGAACCGCGATTCCTTGGGGAATCAGGTAGTTCCGTCCGTAGCCGGGCTTCACCGAGACAAGCTCACCGCTCTTGCCGAGGTTTGAAATGTCCTCGCGAAGAATGACTTGCATGGGCTGACTCCTTACGCGCCAGTTACGGTGTAGGGCAGCAGCGCGATCATGCGCGAACGGCGGACCGCGAGGGCCACTTTCCGTTGGTGCTTGGCGCAGTTACCCGAGATGCGACGCGGAACAATCTTGCCGCGATCGGTCACGAAGTACTTGAGAAGCTGCGGATCTTTGTAATCGATCACCAGCGTCTTGTCGGCGCAGAATCGGCACACTTTGCGACGGGTAAACCCACGCTTGCGAACCGAAGCTCCGCCTTTCTTGTCGGCTCCACCTTGTGCGCCGCCACGGGGACCACGGCGGGGAGCGCCTTGCGACTCATCCATTTCGATAGACATGGCTTACTCCTCCCCCTTCTCACCACGGGTCAGGGCTGCTTCTTCGAGCTCGGGATCGAACTCATCGTCGTCATCGTCTTCCTCACGGAAGCGCGACGCAACAGCGGCGCCAGTGGCCAGCTCTTCCTCATCGGGGATCGTCGTAGCGGCCTTGACGTAGGTGTCTTCGTCCACCGCGCTCGGACGAGCATCAGCGACGACGTCCTCATCAACCTTCACGGTGTAGTAGCGAATGACCGACTCGAGCATGCGCAGGTTGCGCTCGATCTCTTCGACCATGCCGCTCGATCCCAGGTACTGCCAGTACAGGTAGATACCCTTGAGCTGCTTCTTGATCTCGTACGCAAGCTTGCGCTTTCCCCAGTTGTCGAGCTTGAGCACTTTGCCGCCCATCGACTCGATGACTGTGCGTACTTTGGTGTTGACGGAGCCAATTCCGTCTTGGTTCACGTCCGGCCGCAAGATGAAGATGGTTTCATACTCGCGTTTGGTGCCGGGTTCGTCCCGCATGGACGTCTGCTGAGCCATTACATGCCTCCTGGATAATAAAGCCCTCGGACGAGCCGAGGACGAGGACAAAAGCGGGCACTAGACAACATGATCGCGAGTGCCCGGTCAAGTGGATCTTGAGGAAACCACTCGACTTTTTGTCGAACCGTTAAGACGAAGGTTTGCTTCGTCCGTCGCCGTTGTGGCGATTCATTGCATAGACAAGTCCGTGACGAATGATGTCGTCGACGGAATCAGCCAGCGTATCGAGAAAAGTGGAGAGTTCGCGCTGCTCTGCCTTGGCAAAAGAGCCAAGCACATGTCCCACAACGCGCTCGCCTTTGGCGTCCCCGCCGACATTGGGTCGTCCGACGCCGCCTCGCACGCGCAGATAGTCGGGACCGATGAGACCCGAGATCGAGCGAAGTCCATTGTGTCCGCCATGGCCACCGCCTTGCTTCACCTTGAGCCGCCCGAAGTCGAGGTCAATGTCGTCGTGGATGACAATGATCTGCGAGGGCTCAAGCTGAAAAAACGTTGCGGCACGCTGAACCGGCCCACCGGACAGGTTCATGTACTGCATCGGTTTTTGAAGGTGAATCTTGTGACCAAAGGCTTCAAGCTGCGCGACCTCGCTGTTCCACTTGCTGCGAAAGTCGCTCTTGCGACCGCCCCACCGTTCGATGAGCCGGTCTGCCACCATGAAGCCGATGTTGTGACGGGACTGCTCGTACTCGGGGCCCGGATTGCCCAGGCCCACGACCAACCAAGTCACTACTTCTTACCACCCGCCGCTGGTTTGGCTGCCGCTGGCTTGGCCGCTGCTGCCTTATCGCCACCCGCCTTGGCGGCTGCCGGAGCCGGGGTCTTGCCCGACGCTGCCTTGTCGCCTGGCTTGGCATCCGCTGCTGCTGCGTCGCCAGCCGCTTCCGCACCCTTTTCAGCGCGAGGAGCCGTCACAACGCAGACGGTGGTGCTTGGTGCCAGCGCAACGGTCACGCCTTCTGGAAGCTTCAGATCCGACGCGTGGATGGCCTGGCCCATGTTCAGGCCCGAGATGTCGATCTCGAGCTTCGAGGGAATGACACCGGGAAGGCTGCTGACCGGCAGGGTTCGGTAGACCTGGTGCATGGTTCCACCCGCTGCAACGCCCGGGCACTTGCCGACGAGCGAGACCGGAACCGTGGCGCGAACTGGCTTGGAGACGTCGACGCGCAGCAGATCCGCATGCATGAAGTGACCACGAAGCACATGGCGCTGCGCATCCTTGAGCATCACCGGAATCGTGCCCGACTGACCCTCAATCGTGAGGTGCAGCAGCGTGTTGCGACCCTTGACCGGATCGAGCGACTTCTGCAGATCCACAGGCGAGATCTGAAGCGTCAGCGGAGCATCCTTGCCGCCGTAGCACACGGCTGGGATGAATCCCTTCTGCCGCAGCTTGGTGTTCTGTTCCTTGCCAGTGATGGTGCGCAGTTGTGCGGTGATCTTGCCGACTTCCATGGTGCTAGTGCCTTTGCTTCGGTAACTTCCAGGACGACAGGCATTTGCTGAACGTCCCCGCTCGTCTGACCCGCGTCAGTGAGCCGCTTCGCAGTAAGCGCGAAGGGGTCAATCACAAGAGGACAAGAAAACCGCCATAGTTTCGCTGCCTTGTCAAGCGATGGATGCGAAGCTGGCTCGGCGCTAGCTCGGTCGCGTTCGTGATAACATGCTGTCTTTGCTGCTTCTGTAGATTGCAGCGCAGAGGGTGACGATGCTGACAGGGCTGACGGTTGGGTTCGACTGTCCTCCGGGCTTGGTAAGCCTGGTGGGAGACGGCGATAGCGCAGAGCTTGTGCGACTGGTGCCTCAGTCGGAAGTCGATGCCTGTCTGCTGGTGAGTCGAAAGCCGCTCTTTGCGACGGGAACGCAGTCGCTGGCACCGGATCTTCTGCTGGATGAAGTGCTGAGTCAGCAGCCGCAGTTTCGGGTGGTGCGTCGCTCGCCCGCAGAGCAAATTCAGTCGTCGGTGGGCCGGATGCACTTGCTGCGTGTCGTCGGCTGGCACGGAGAGCCCAAGATTGCACTCGGTCAGCTGGTTGCGCTGTTTTTCCCGACAAATCCGGCGCTGCCTTCGTGTGCGGCGGTGTCGATCTTCCTTTGGTACACCGAAAAAGCGGGCCGAAAGTATGCGCCTCAAGCGATGGCTCTGTTTCGGAGCCTGCGTGTGATGCCGGTCTCGCAGCAGAGCTGGCCGCCGTCGGATGTGCTGGTTCCTTCCATCGCTACGGGCGGCTAGTTCTCATGGATGATCTGTCCGCTGGACGTCGGACCGCGTGTATTGTTCGGTTCGTCGCGACGATCTGGATCATCCATCGAGGAGACCGCGTGTGACCAAAGAGCTTGCTGGCGTCGGAATCGGGCTGCGACCACGCTTTGTGGATCGCGATGACTTGCTGCGAACGTCTCGTCGGATCGACTTTCTGGAAGTGGTGCCTGAAAACTGGCTGCTGCGAGGCGGACGACGTCAGATGCAGCTTCAGGAATGTCTTCGTCGCTGGCCGATGGTTCCGCACGGTGTCTCGCTGAACATTGGCGGAATCGATCCGCTCGACGGTGCGATGCTGGATGCCATCGGTGAGCTGTGCGTGCAGAGTGATGCGCCGTTTTTTTCCGATCACTTGGTCTATTCGTCCGTCGCTGGACAGCCACTTCACGATCTGTTGCCACTGCCGTTTACGCAGGAAGTGGTGGACCATGTCGCGGCGCGTGTGGATGCAGCACAGCGACGAGTCGGACGTCCGCTGGTGCTGGAAAATGCGACGTTTTATGCGCACATGCCGGGCAGCACGATGAGCGAAGCGGAGTTTCTGCGCTCCGTCTGTGCGACGGCAGACTGCGGGATGTTGCTCGACGTCAACAACGTGTATGTAAACAGCCTGAATCATCGCTTCGATCCGTATCGATTTATCGACCAGATGCCGCTTGAGCGCGTTCGTCAGATTCACTTGGCAGGACATACTCTCGTCGGACAGACCGTCATTGATACGCACATCGGGCCGATCGTTTCAGCGGTGTGGACACTGTATCGCTACACGATTGCGAAAGCGGGGCGACTGATTCCGACGCTGATCGAGTGGGACGATGAGATTCCGCATGTCGATGAAGTCCTTGCCGAGGCTGAGCGGGCAAGAGCCCACGCGATGTCGGTGCTGTCGGGAGAGTCGCCATGAAGCTTGCGGCGTTTTATCAGCAAATTGGGCCGTTTCTCCTCGGGAATGCTTCGCATGAAGAGACGGTTTCAGCCTTGTATGGTTCCGCTCCGCCGCAGCCCGACGCAGAGCGCCTGCGAATCTATGGACACTTTTGTCGGAACCATCGGCATGAAGTGCTCGACGGGATCTTTACGGCGCTGCATGCGCTGATCGAGCAGCGCTGTGGGCCTGCGGGCTGGGCTCAGATCGTCGCTGCGTACTTCGCTGCGCATCCGATGCATCACTTTGAGCTAAACCACAACGCGGCGTCGTTTCCGTCGTTCTTGGCGCAGGTGCTTTCGTCGGCAGAACATCCGCTGCGGGCGCTGCTTCCCGATTGTGCGGCAGAGCTGGCCGACTTCGAGTGGTGGGAGTGGCAGACCTTTTCGGGACAAGATTCCCCGTCGGATGTTCCGATGGACGCGGGGCCGCTTCGGCTACACAGCAGCGTCGATATCAGGCCGTATCACTTTGATTTGTTGGACGTGTTCGATGGTGAGGACGCTGATGCGGATCGTCCGATGCTTCCTTCAGCCAAGGACTCGCTGGTGCTGTTTTGGCGGGATCGCAAGCTGTCGTCTCGACGAGAACCCGTGAGCGCGCTGGAGCTTCAGATCCTCAAAGCGATCCACGAGGGCAGGGCGATCGATGCAGTGCTGGCGACGCAGCTGACGGTTTGTATCGACGAGCTGGCAGAGACTGCGTGGGATCTTCATCGCGCCGGAATCTTGATTGGCGATCCGTCGCTTCTGCCCGATTCGTCACGCGAAGTCAGCGACGAGCCGTAGCCGCGCGGACTTGGCGTCGTGTGGCTCTGTTTGCAATAGTCGGGTGCCGTGTCTTTTTCATTTGAAGCGCTGCGCAAGCAGTTTCCCAATACCTTCGCTGCTTTTTCACAGCTTCCCGACGGAGGCTCCGCGACGATCGCACATCTGTATCACCTGGATCGGCGCTATCAGCAGGCGCGGACACTGCCGATTCCTGAGCCAGACCAGCGAGCGCAGCCCGTCGGATCGTTCGATGTCGTGCTCGCGGGCGGTGGCCTGTCGCTCATCTATGCCGCGTTTCTGTCGATGCGTGGGCTGCGGGTGGCGGTGTTTGATCGTCGGGCGATTGGCTGTGGACACCGAGAGTGGAACATTTCTCGCAAAGAGCTGATTCCGCTGTCGCAGTCGGGTCTGTTTTCCGAGCAAGAAGTCGCGAAGCTGATCCTTCTGCAGTACCGGACGGGAATCTGTCGGTTTGGACAAGGTACAAACTACGCGGTGTCGGGCGTGCTCGACTGCGTGGTGGATGCCGAGACGCTGCTTGAGCGGCTGCGTGCGCGCTGTCTGGATCACGGCGTGACGCTGCTTCCACACCGAGAGCTGGTCGACTATTCGCTGGATGCGCGCGGGGTGACGATTCGGCTCGCTTCGACAGATGGCTCGCAGCGCTTGGAGCAGCTACAGGCTCGACTGATGCTCGACGGGCTGGGGGCGACCAGTCCGCATGCGCGATTTGATCTGTGCTGTCCGACGGTGGGTGGCGTGATGGATGACCTGGCGATCGGCTCCGACCCGCTGGAGATGGATCCCGAAGTGGGCGAGATCTTGGTCACGACGGAAGGAATCGAGCAGCGACGACAGCATATCTGGGAAGGCTTTCCGACGGTCTCGGCGCTTTCGGACGCTCACTCGACGCGACGGATGACGATCTACCTGTTTTATTACCTGCGCAGCGACGCGCTATCGGAACATGGTCCGCTGCCGCTGCTCAGCTTGTATGAACGCTATTTCGAGACGCTGCCGCGCTACAAGCGAGGACCGCTGCGACTGGTTCGTCCAACCTATGGCTACATTCCCGCGTATACGCGACTTGGACCGATGCCTGCGTCGCCGTGTGAGCGCGTGTTTTTGGTGGGCGATGCGGCGGGACGGCACTCTCCGCTGACGTTTTGTGGCTTTGGATCGATGATTCGATCGTTTTTGCCGATTGGCGACGGGC